>Ga0193752_1002238_pt1 | contig 14771 bp, 18 predicted proteins | sample H1c1metaG_FD_144924 | JGI IMG/M metagenome (GOLD analysis project Ga0193752, IMG submission 144924) | Soil microbial communities from a riparian zone of the East river system, Colorado, United States - H1c1 | ecosystem: Environmental > Terrestrial > Soil > Riparian zone | place: USA: East River... | reverse complement strand
TTGAAGCGCCGTCACTGAAACTTCTGGATTGAACCTGGCGAGCGCTGCGGCGGCTTCGTCGACCTTCGCGCGGCCGACGCTCTCGGTGCGATACAGGATCTGGCGCTGCAGGTTGGTGAGATCGACCTTGTCCGGGTCGGCCAGCGTGAGCTTGCCGAAGCCGCTTGCAGCGAGATACAGGGCCGCGGGGCAGCCGAGGCCGCCGGCGCCGACGATCAGCGCGGCTGCTCCGCGCAGCCGCTCCTGACCCTCGATCCCGATTTCGGGAAGGAGGATGTGGCGGCTGTAGCGGAGGAGCTGCTGGTCGTTCAGTTCGCGGGGGTAGCCGCGGGCTTCGTGGCGGCGACCGAGGGCGGCTGCTTCACCGGCTCGCCCTTCAGGTAGGCGATCGCCTGCTGCAGCTGGAAGTCGTCCTTCGAGCCGAGCTCGGTCGGCTTCTGCTCGCCCGGCACTACGCCCGGCGGGGTTGCCGCCGGCTTGGTGCGCGGCGTGACCGGAGCGCCTTCCTTGTCCTTGATCTGGCCGTTCTCGAGGTGGCGCGTGAGGTCCGCCTCGCGCACCCGCGCCTGCACGTCGCTCGGGTCCTCGACCAGGACGTCGGGCGTGATGCCCTTCGCCTGGATCGAGCGGCCGCCGGGCGTGAAGTAGCGCGCGGTGGTGAGCTTGATCGCGGTGTTGTTGCCCAGCGGCATGATGGTCTGCACCGAGCCCTTGCCGAAGGTCTGCGTGCCGATGACGATGGCGCGCTTGTGGTCCTGCAGCGCGCCGGCGACGATCTCGGAAGCCGAGGCCGAGCCGCCGTTCACCAGCACCACCATCGGCACCGACTTCACCGCGGCGGGCAGCGCCTTCAGGACGTCCTCGGAACGGCTGCCGCGGGCATAGTCCTCGGGGCTGGCGAAGAACTTCTTGCGCGCGTCTTCGGCGCGGCCGTCGGTGGACACGATCAGCGACTTGGCCGGCAGGAAAGCCGACGAAATGGCGACCGCGCCGTGCAGCAGGCCGCCCGGATCGTTGCGCAGGTCGAGCACCAGGCCCTTGACCGGGCCCTGCTTGAACAGGCCGTCGAGGTGCTTGACCATGCTCTCGGGCGTCGATTCCTGGAACTGCGAGACCCGCACCCACGCATAGCCCGGCTCGATCACCTTGGACTTGACGCTCTGCACGCGGATGATGGCGCGCGTCAGCGTAACCACGACCGGCGCGCTCTCGCCCTTGCGCGAGATGGTGAGGATGATGCTGGTGTTCGGCTTGCCGCGCATCTTCTTCACGGCGTCGTTGAGCGACATGCCCTTCACCGGCGTGTCGTCGAGCTTGATGATCAGGTCGCCCGGCTTGATGCCGGCCTTGAACGCCGGCGTGTCCTCGATCGGCGAGATGACCTTGACGAAGCCGTCTTCCATGCCGACCTCGATGCCCAGGCCGCCGAACTGCCCCTGCGTGCCGACCTGCAGGTCGCGGAACGCCTCCTGGTCGAGGTAGGCCGAGTGCGGGTCGAGCCCGGTCAGCATGCCGTTGATCGCCTCGGTGATCAGCTTCTTGTCCTCGACCGGCTCGACGTAGTTGGCCTTGATCGCGCCGAACACCTCGGTGAAGGCGCGCAGTTCCTCGATCGGCAGCGCGGTGCGCGTCGAGCGCTCGGCGATCGCCTGGAAGTTGAGGCTGATCAGCACACCGGCGACGGCGCCCAGGGCGATCAATCCGATGTTGCGGAGCTTGCTTTGCATAGGGGTCGCTTCTCTTCTTTCTGCCGCTTATTTCAATTTGACCCAGCGCAGCGGGTCAAAGGCGCGGCCCAAGTGCCGCAATTCAAAGTATAAGCCCGTTTCCTCGTTGCCACCGCTCGCCCCGGTGGTCGCAAGTGTCTCTCCGGACGTGACATTTTCCCCCACCTGCTTGAGCAGCGACTCGTTGTTCGCGTAGATCGACAGGTACGCCTGGCCGTGGTCGATGATCAGCAGGTTGCCGAAGCCGCGCATCCAGTCGGCGTAGACCACCTGCCCCTGGGCCACGGCCTTCACCGGCTGCCCCTGGGGGGCGCGGATGAACACGCCCTTCGCTTCGAACCCCGCCGCACCCCTTGGAGCGCCGAAGCGCCCGGTCAGTTCCCCGCGCACCGGCAGGCTGAGCTTGCCGCGCAGCGCGGCGAAGGGCTCGGCTCGGGCGGCGGCCTCAGGCGTGCGCTCGACGCGGCCGTACACGACGCGGCCGATCTCCTGCACCAGGCGCGCGAGCCGGCTCTCGTCGGCCTGCAGCTGCTTGATGTCCCTTCGGTTCTTGCGGATATCGACCGCGACGCGGTCGAGCACGCGCCGCCGCTCGCGCCGCTCCTTGACGACGCGCTCGCGGTCGGTGCGGCTCGCCTGCTCGAGAGTGCGCAGGCGCTCGCGCCGTGTGTCCGCCTCGCTCGCCAGGCGCCGGGCTTCCGCGATGGCGGCGCGGTGCTCGCGCAGCAGCGCGGCCGTGGCGCGAGACACGTACCCCAGGTAATAGAGGTTGCGGGCGAGCGCCGCGGGATCGTCGCCGGAAAGCGCGACGCGCAGCGCATCCGGCGCGCCGGCCATCTGGCGCGCCGCCAGCATGCGGCCGAGCGCCGCCTCGCGTTCGCCCGCGGCGCGCTCCAGGGCCTTGCGCTGCTCCGCGATGCGCGCGCTTTCGGCCCGCAGGCGCCGGCTCTCGGCCTCGATCGACGCCAGCGCGCGGTTGGCCTGCGAGATGGCGCGCTCGGAATCGCGCAGGGCGTCGGCCGCTTCCTTCTTGGCGCCTTCCTTGCGCTCGAGCGCCTGCTGCAGCGCCTCGATCCGCCCGCGCAGCGACTCCAGGTCCTCCCGCCGCGGCTGCGCCTGAACGGCCAGCGCCGTGCAGCCGAGGACCAGAAGGAGCGTGCGGATCAGGTTTTGGCCTTCCCCTGGGCGGCAACCGCCGCGATGCGCTGCGCGATCTCGTCGGCGTCGCCGAGGTATTCGCGGCGGATGGGCTTCAGCCGCTCGTCGAGCTCGTACACCAGGGGCACGCCGGTCGGGATGTTCTCCTTGACGATCGCCTCGTCGGACGTGCCTTCGAGGTATTTCACCAGGGCGCGCAGCGAATTGCCGTGCGCTGCGATCACGACGCGGCGCCCCGCGCGTACGGCCGGCGCGATCGCGCTCTCCCAATAGGGAACGACGCGCTCCACGGTGTCCTTCAGGCACTCGGCCTCGGGCACCTTGATGCCGGCATAGCGCGGATCGTGCGCTTCGCTGCGCGGGTCGTCGCGCGGCAGGGGCGGCGGCGGAATGTCGTAGCTGCGCCGCCACACGAGCACCTTCTCCTCGCCGAACTTCGCCGCCATCTCGGCCTTGTTGAGGCCCTGCAGGTTGCCGTAGTGGCGCTCGTTCAGCCGCCAGTTCTTCTCCACCGGCAGCCACATCTGGTCGAGCTCTTCCAGCCCGATCCACAGCGTGCGGATGGCGCGTTTGAGCACCGAGGTAAAGGCGAGGTCGAAGCGGTAGCCGGCGGCCTTGAGGGTGCGGCCGGCGGTGCGCGCCTGCTCGAGGCCCGCTGCGGACAGGTCGACGTCGACCCAGCCGGTGAAGCGGTTCTCGCGGTTCCAGACCGACTCGCCGTGGCGCAGGAGGACAAGCTTGGGCATCGCGTGAATTATAATGTTCGCACTCCCAGTCTAAGCCTGCCCCGAGCCTCCCCAAGTGGAAATCACGCTGCTGCAGTTTCTTCAGAAGGACCACAATTTCCTGCTGGCCGCGACCGCGCTCGCTTCCGGCGCGATGCTGCTGTGGCCGCTGGCGCGGCGCAGTATGGGCGGCCCCTCGATCGGCACGGCGCAGGCGACCCACCTGATCAACCGCGAGGACGCGCTGGTGCTCGACGTGCGCGAGCCCGGCGAATACGGCGCCAGCCACATCCTCGGCGCGAAGAACCTGCCGCTCGCGCGCCTCGAGTCGGGCGCGGGCGACGTGGCGAAGAAGAAGGACGCCACGCTGATCCTGTACTGCGAGCGCGGCGACCGCTCCGGCAAGGCAGCCGCGGCGCTGAAGAAGCAGGGCTACACCAAGGTCTTCAACCTGTCCGGCGGGCTTGCCGCCTGGAAGCAGGCCGGCCTGCCGGTGGAGCGCTAGCGCGCATGGTGCGGGTGCTGATGTACTGCACCGCGGCCTGCCCGTTCTGCCAGTCCGCCGAGCGCCTGCTGGTGGAGAAGGGCGCGCAGATCGAGAAGGTCCGCGTCGACCTCGAGCCCGCGCGGCGCGGCGAGATGACGCAAAAAAGCGGCGGCCGCCACACCGTGCCGCAGATCTGGATCGGCGAGCGCCATATCGGCGGCTGCGACGATCTTTACGCACTCGACCGCAAAGGCGGTCTCGACTCCCTCCTCAAGGCGACCTCATGACCGACCAAGCGCAAGCTCCCGCAGCCGATCCTTCGCAGCCGAGCCTGCAGATCGAGAAGCTCTACGTCAAGGACCTGTCGCTCGAGGTGCCGAACGCGCCGCAGGTCTTCACGCAGCAGATGCAGCCCGAGGTGGAAGTGCAGATCACCACGGCGGCGAAGCAGTTCGCCGAGGGTTACTTCGAGGTGACCGTTTCGGCAACGGTGACCGCGCGCGCCGGCGAGAACACGCTGTTCCTGGCCGAGGCGGCGCAGGCGGGCATCTTTTCGCTGCGCAACGTGCCCCCCGAGCAGCTCGACGCGCTGCTCAGCATCGCCTGCCCGCAGATTCTCTTCCCGTACCTGCGCGAGGCGATCTCCGATGTCGTGGTGCGCGGCGGCTTCCCCCCGGTGCTGCTCAGCCCGGTCTCGTTCGAGTCGCTGTACATGCAGCGCATGCAGCAGCAGCAATCGGGCGCGGCGCCGCAGATCGAGATCGCGCGGTGAGGACCGGATGAGATTGCTCGCCGCCGCGTTCTGCCTGCTCGCGCTGCCGGCGGCGGCGGGCGAGTTTCGCGTCGTGGGGGAGGATTCGGCGGTGCTGTACGACGCGCCCTCCAGGCAGGCGACGCCGCTTTTCGTGGTGACGCGCCACTATCCGCTCGAGCTCGTGGTCGAGCTCGAGGCGTGGGCCAAGGTGCGCGATCACGCCGGCGCCATCTCCTGGGTGGAGAAGCGCCTGCTCACCGACAAGCGCATGGTGATCGTCACCGCGCCCTCGGCAGAGGCACACCAGCGACCGGAGGACGCGGCGCCGGTGTCGTTCGTCGCCGCGCAGAATGTCGCGCTCGAGCTGCTGGAGCCGGCGGCCGCAGGCTGGCTGCACGTGCGCCACGCCGACGGCGCCGACGGCTTCCTGCGCGCGACGGCCTGCTGGGGCGACTGAGATGACGAAGGTGGCGGTGCTCGGCGCCGGCGCCTGGGGCACTGCGCTCGCCGCGGTGCTCTCCGGGCGGCTCGAAGTGGCGCTCTGGGCGCGCGATCCGGCGCAAGCCCAGGCGATCGCCGGGACGCGCCGCAACGAGCGCTACCTGCCGGGCATCGAGGTCCCACGCGCAGTCGAGGTCGTCGCCGATCTCGACGCGGCGAGCTCCGGCGCGCAGCTTGCTCTGATCGCGACGCCGGTCGCGGGAATGCGCGAGCTGCTGCACAAGCTCGGTGCGCGCACGCCGTTCGTCTGGCTGTGCAAGGGCTTCGAGGAGGGCAGCGGCCTGCTGCCGCACCAGATCGTCGACGAGGTGCTGGGCGGCGAGGCGCGCTGCGGCGCGCTTTCGGGCCCTTCGTTCGCCGCCGAGGTGGCGCGCGGCATGCCGTGCGCGCTAACGCTCGCGGCGCGCGATCCGGTTTTCGCTCGCGAGAGCGCGGCGCTGCTGCACGGCGGGCGCATGCGCGTGTACTACAGCGCGGACCTCGTCGGCGTCGAGATCGGCGGCGCGGTGAAGAACGTGATGGCCATCGCCGCCGGCATTTCCGACGGCCTCGGCCTCGGCCTGAACGCGCGCGCGGCGCTCATTACCCGCGGCCTGGCCGAGATCGCGCGCCTCGGCGCCGCCTTCGGCGGCTCGGCCGAGACCCTGTTCGGCCTGGCGGGCGCGGGCGACCTGATCCTCACCGCCACGGGCGACCTTTCGCGCAACCGGCGCGTCGGCCTCGAGCTCGCGCGCGGGCGCAAGCTCGCCGAGATTCTCGCCGACCTCGGGCACGTCGCCGAGGGCGTGCGCTCGGCGCGCGAGGTCGCGCGCATCGCCGCCGCCCGCGGCGTCGACATGCCGCTGACCGATGCAGTAAATGCGGTACTCGAGGGCCACCTCACCCCCGCCAAGGCCGCCGAGCTTCTGCTTTCCCGCGACCCAAAGAAAGAACGTTAGCCTTTCACGCCGCGGATGCCCTCGTACAGGGCCATAAGCCGCGGCAGGTCGGCGTCGTAGTCGCCGCTCGTCTCGAATGGCGCGAACAGGCGGATCGCGCGGCGCTCACCGTCGAACGCGATCGGCAGGATCGGCACGCGCGCGGCGTGGGCTATATGGTAGAAGCCGCTGCGCCAGGGGGCGACGCTCGAGCGCGTGCCGGCCGGCGTGATGGCGAGGAACACCGCGCGCTCGGCTTCGATCATCTCCACGACCTGCGCGACCGCGCCCTGCGGCGATTCGCGCACGACCGGCATGCCGCCGAACCAGCGCATCAGCCAGCCCAGCGGCGGACGGAACAGCGCGTCCTTGCCGAGGAAGCGCACGCGCAGGCCGAGGGCGAAGACGGCCGAGATGCCGATGGGGAAATCCCAGTTCGAGGTATGCGGCGCGACGATCACGATCAGCTTGGCGCGATCCGGGAACTCGCCTTCGATGCGCCAGCCGGACAGGGCGAGCCCCACGCGTCCGAGCAATCGCGAGAACGCATTGCCGCTGCGGGGAAAGCTGGGCGGCAGCCGCGGGACGCGGCTCATGCGCTTCCCTGGAAGCCCAGCTGGCGCCAGGCTTCGAACACCACGACCGCGACGGCGTTGGACAGGTTGAGGCTGCGGTTGCCGGGGCGCATGGGCAGGGTCAGCCGGTTCTGTTCCGCGAAGGAATCGATGATGTCACCGGGCAGGCCGGAAGTCTCCGCTCCAAAAACGAAAGCATCGCCGGGCTGGAAGGCGACCTTCGTATAGTTGAGCGCGCCTCGCGTGGACAGCGCGAACATCCGGCGGCCGCCGCGCGCGTCGCGGCAGGTCTTCCAGTCCCGGTGGACAGTAACGTTGACCATTTCATGGTAGTCGAGCCCGGCGCGCTTGAGCTGCTTGTCGTCCATCGAGAAGCCCAGCGGCTCCACCAGGTGCAGGCGGCAGCCCGTGTTCGCCGCCAGCCGGATTACATTGCCGGCGTTGGGCGGGATCTCGGGGTGGACGAGCACGATGTCAAACATCAGGTTTCCGCATAGGTTCGCGCGACTACCCAGTTGATGACGCGGGCGGCGCCCGCCTGTTTCAGGGTGGCTGCAATTTCATCGAGGGTTGCACCCGTCGTCATCACATCGTCGACCACCGCGACCGTGCCGCCCGGGATCGCACGCGCGCAGCGGAAAGCCCCGCGCACGTTGCGCCGCCGCTCCGACCACGGCAGGTCGGTCTGCGCCGCGGTATCGCGGGCGCGCTCGCAAAGGAACAGCTCGAGCGGCGCGCGCACGCCGAGGCGGCGCGCGATCTCGGCCGACTGGTTATAGCCCCGTGCGCGCAGCCGTTGCGCCGACAGCGGCACCGGCACGACCAGATCGATCGGTTCGTTTTTGTAAATTCTGTGGAAAAGTACTTCAGCGAGTAGCGGCGCGAGGGCCAGCTCGCCGCGGAACTTCAGCGCATGCACCAGCGTGTCGGCCGGGAAGGCGTAGGCGAGAGCGGCCACGGTCGCGTCGTAAGCCGGCGGCTCGGCGAGGCAGCGGCCGCACAGCGCAGCGCCCGGCGACTCGAGCGCGCAGCGCGGGCAGAGCCGCATCTCGCCAGCGGGCGCGAGCCGCGGCAGGTCGGCGTCGCAGGCCGGGCAGAGCACGCCCGTCGCTGCCCCCCGGCACAGGAAGCAGCTGCCGCCGAACAGCAGGCTCGAGAGCCTTTTCAGCGTGATATCTTCCTCCCCCATGTCACATCCCACTTGGACTGTAGCGCAGCTCGCCGCCGATCTGGCAAAGGGCAGAACCACGAGCCGCGAGCTGGTCGAGCAGGCGCTGGCGCGCATCGCCGACGGCGCGGGCGAGGGCAAGAGGGCATTCATCAAGGTGTACGCGGAGAGCGCGCGCGAGGAAGCCGACCACGCCGATCGCCTGCGCAAGGCCGGGGTGCGCCGCTCCGCGGTCGACGGCCTGCCGGTATCGCTGAAGGATTTGTTCGACGTCGCCGGCGACGTGACGCGCGCCGGCTCGCGCATCCTCGAGAAATCGCCTGCCGCGAAGAACGATGCCGCGGCCGTTGCGCGCCTGCGCGCGGCCGGCGCGGTGTTCATCGGCCGCACCAACATGGTCGAGTTCGCGTTCGGCGGCGTCGGGCTCAACTCGCACTACGGCACGCCGAAGAATCCCTGGGACCGCAAGGCCGGCCGCGTGCCGGGCGGCTCGTCCTCCGGCGCGGCCGTGGGGCAGGCCGAAGGCATGAGCGTGATGGCACTGGGCTCCGACACGCGCGGCTCGATCCGCCAGCCGGCTGCGCTGTGCGGCGTCGCCGGCTTCAAGCCCACTGCCCGCCGCGTGCCGCGCGATGGCGCCTATCCGCTGTCGTGGACGCTGGATTCCGTCGGGCCGCTGGCGAACTCCATCGCCTGCTGCGCGACCTACGACGCGATCCTCGCCGGCGAGCCGGACGGTGCGCTCGCCGAGCTGCCGGTCAAGGGCTTGCGGCTCATGCTCCCCAGGTCTTCCGCCCTGCAGGAGCTTGACGCGGAAGTGGAGAAAGCTTTTCAAGCGGCGATTTCTTCCCTGGGGAAAGCGGGAGCGGCCCTCTCCGAGGTGCCGATGCCCGGCTTCGACCGCCAGAGCGAGTACTTCAAGGGCGGCGGCTTTGCCGGCGCCGAGGCGTACTACCTGCACCGGGCGAACATGGACCGCCTCGCCCAGTACGATCCGTGGGTCGCCAAGCGGGTGCTGATGAGCAAGGACCTGAGCGCGGCCGACTATGTCGCATTCGGCTTCCTGCGCGAAGAGTTCATGAAGAGCACCGCCGCCGCCGCGGCGCCGTTCGATGCGATCCTGATGCCGACGGTGCCTTGCGTCGCGCCCACCATCGCCGAGGCGAGCGCGAGCGACGAGGACTACTTCCGCTGGAACTTCCGCATCATGCGCAACACCGGGCTGATCAACTTCCTCGACGGCTGCGCGGCGACTCTGCCGATCCACGAGCGCGGCGCGGCCCCGGTCGGCCTGATGGTCTGCGGCACTGCCGGCACCGACCGGCGCACGCTTGCCGTCGCCGCCGCAGTTGAGCGCGCAATCGCCCGCACCTGAGGGGCGCACCGCCCGGCGCCGCTTCGAGCGCTCGGCCAGCACCTACGCCGGAGCTTCGCGGCTGGAAGCCGAGGTCGGCGCGCGCATGCTCGAGCGCCTGGACTACATGAAGCTCGCGCCGCGCCGCATCCTCGATGCCGGTAGCGGTCCGCCGCAGCGCGTGCTCGGCAAGCGCTACCCGCAAGCCGAAGTGGTGGCACTCGATTTCTCGCTGCGGATGTTGCGCTCCGCCCGCTCCTGGCGCGAGATTTTCAGGAAGAGGCTCTCGATTTGTGGAGATCTCGAGCGGCTTCCCCTGGCCGGGGAAACGGTGGATCTGATCTGGTGCAACATGGCGCTGCACTGGCTCGCCGAGCCGCTCGCGGCGCTGAAGGAGTTCGAGCGGGTGCTCGCGCCGCAGGGGCTGCTGATGCTCAGCAGTCTCGGGCCGGACACCCTGAAAGAGCTGCGCGCTGCCGCCGGCGCCGGCCGTGTTCACGCTTTCCACGACATGCACGACGTGGGCGACATGCTGGTGGCGGCGGGCTTCTCGGCGCCGGTGATGGACATGGAGATGCTGACGATCGCCTATCCGGGCGCTGACGGGCTGCTGACCGACCTGCGCGCGAGCGGCCAGACCAGCGCGCGCGCCGATCGCCCGCGCGGGCTGACCGGAAAGGGCTTCGCCGCGCGGTTGCGCGCCACCCTCGCGGCGAGCGCCACCTTCGAGCTTGTGTATGGACACGCGTGGAAGCGCGCAGCCCGCCCGCAAAATGCGGGTGAAACTGCGAAAACAGTGCGTGTTTTCAAGCGCATGCCTTGAGGCGACGCTGCGATCTGTGTTACTTTTGCGCCCTGATTGTCAAGCACAACTACTCGCGTAATTCGATCTCTCCAGCGGGCTTCGCCGGAGCGCTTGCGTTGCTCGCGGTCGTGACGCTCGCGATCGGCGCCGGGTTCGCGCTGGCCGGGGCCTGGCTGGTGCTGCCGTTCGCGGGGTTGGAGGTGCTGGCGCTCGGCGCCGCGTTTGTGTACCGCGCGCGACAAGTCGCGAAGAACGACGAACAGCAAGGTTAAAGCTCAAGGGGAAATGATGGGGAGCAAGCAGATTCGCAGCATGACCGCCGTACTCGCCGGCCTACTGGCGCTGGGCGCCTCCGGCGCCGTCCATGCTCTCGAGTGGTATTTCCAGTCCCCGGCGACGCAGATGGCGCGGGACATCGACCAGATGCACCAGTGGGTGATGTGGCTGATCATCGTCATCTTCGTCGGAGTGTTCGGTTTCATGTTCTACGCCTGCTACGCGCACCGCAAGTCGAAAGGGCACCCGGCCGATCAGTTCCACGAGAACACCACCGTCGAGATCCTCTGGACGGTGATCCCGGCGGTGATCCTGGTGGCGATCGCCTGGCCGGTGACCAAGACGGTGATCGCCCAGAAGGACACTTCGGCGCCGGACCTCACGTTGAAAGTGACGGGCTACCAGTGGAAGTGGGGCTATGACTACATCAACGGCGAGGGCGAGGGCATCAGCTTCGTCTCGATGCTCGCCACGCCGCGCGAGCAGATCGAGGGCCGCGCCGAGAAGGGCGAGCACTACCTGCTGGAGGTCGACAACGAGGTGTGGGTCCCGGTCGGCAAGAAGGTGCGCGTCGTGCTCACGGCTGCCGACGTGGTACACGCCTGGTGGGTTCCGGCTTTCGGCGCGAAGCAGGACGCGATCCCCGGCTTCCTGCGCGATATCTGGTTCAAGGCCGACAAGACCGGCATCTACCGCGGCCAGTGCGTGGAGCTCTGCGGCAAGGAGCACGGCTTCATGCCGATCGTGGTGCGCGTGGTCTCCGGCGAGGAATACACGAAGTGGGTCGGCGAGAAGAAGAAGGCGCTGGCCGCCTCGGCCGACGATCCGAACAAGACCTGGGCGCTGCCCGACCTGATCGCACGCGGCGAGAAGGTCTACGCCGCGAACTGCGTCGCCTGCCACCAGTCGACCGGCAAGGGCAGTCCGCCGGCGTTCCCGCCGCTCGATGGGTCGAAGATCGTCAACGGCCCGGAGCAGGGCCAGATCGACCTGGTGCTCAACGGCAAGCCCAACACCGCGATGGCGGCGTTCGGCAAGCAGCTGAGCGACACCGAGCTCGCCGCGGTCATCACCTTCACGCGCAATTCCTGGGGTAACAAGGCAAGCGACGTGACGCCCGCCGAAGTCAAGGCGCGCAGGAAATAGGGCAAGGATTCAGGAGACACAGATGAGCTACGCCGCAGACACCCACGCACACGACGACGCCCACGGGCACGGCCACCACGGCGGCTACGGCGGCATCATGCGCTGGATCACCACCACCAACCACAAGGACATCGGCACGCTGTACCTGTGGTTCAGCTTCATCATGTTCATGACCGGCGGCGCGATGGCGATGGTGATCCGCGCCGAGCTGTTCTCGCCCGGGCTGCAGATCGTCGATCCGGACTTCTTCAACCAGATGACCACCATGCACGGCCTGATCATGGTGTTCGGCGCGATCATGCCGGCGTTCGTCGGCTTCGCGAACTGGCTGATCCCGATGCAGATCGGCGCGCCCGACATGGCGTTCGCCCGCCTCAACAACTGGTCGTTCTGGCTGCTGCCGTTCGCCGCGCTGCTGCTCATCATGTCGTTCTTCACGCCGGGCGGCGCGCCGGGCGTGGGCTGGACGCTCTACGCCCCGCTCACCGTGCAGATGGGCATCGGCATGGACCTGACGATCTTCGCCATCCACATCCTGGGCATGAGCTCGATCCTCGGCTCGATCAACATCATCACCACCATCCTCAACCTGCGCGCCCCGGGCATGACGCTGATGCGCATGCCGCTGTTCTGCTGGACCTGGCTGATCACCGCCTACCTGCTGGTGGCGGCGATGCCGGTGCTCGCCGGCGCGGTCACCATGACCCTCACCGACCGGCACTTCGGCACCAGCTTCTTCAACGCCGCCGGCGGCGGCGACCCGGTGCTCTACCAGCACATCTTCTGGTTCTTCGGCCATCCCGAGGTGTACATCATCGCGCTGCCGGCCTTCGGCGTGGTCTCGCAGGTGATCCCGGCGTTCTCGAGGAAGCCCCTCTTCGGCTACGCCTCGATGGTCTACGCCACTTCCGCCATCGCGATCCTGTCGTTCATCGTCTGGGCGCACCATATGTATACGGTGGGCATGCCGGTCACCGGCCAGCTCTTCTTCATGTACGCGACCACGCTGATCGCGGTGCCCACCGGGGTCAAGGTGTTCAACTGGGTGGCGACCATGTGGAAGGGCTCGCTCACCTTCGAGACGCCGATGCTGTTCGCGCTCGGCTTCCTGTTCCTGTTCACGCTGGGCGGCTTCACCGGGCTGGTGCTGTCGCTGGTGCCGGTCGACATCCAGCTGCACGACACCTACTACGTGGTGGCGCACTTCCACTACGTGATGGTGGCGGGCGCGCTGTTCTCCGCCTTCGCCGGCATCTACTTCTGGCTGCCGAAGTGGACCGGCAAGATGTACGACGAGACGCTCGGCAAGATCCACTTCTGGCTGACGCTGATCTTCTTCAACATGATCTTCTTCGTGCAGCACTTCCTCGGTATGGCGGGCATGCCGCGGCGCATCCCGGACTACCCGCTGATGTTCGAGACCTGGAACAAGATCTCGTCGATCGGCGCCTTCGGCTTCGGCCTGTCGCAGCTGCTGTTCCTTTACGTGGTGCTGAAGTGCATCAGGAGCGGCGAGCCCGCGCCGCAGAAGCCGTGGGAAGGCGCCGATTCGCTCGAGTGGACGCACCTGCCGACGCCGGTGCCGTACCACACCTTCGAGACGCCGCCGGTCCTGAAATAAGGTTTGATGAGGCAATGAGCAAGAACGTGAAGACCGCGCTGGTTCTGGCTTCGATCGCGCTCACCACGTTCTGCGGCATCATCGCCAAATACTGGCTGCTGAACTCGTGAGTCTGAAAGACGAGAACCGCAAGCTGTCGCGCAAGCTGGGCCTGGTCGCGCTCGGCATGTTCGGCTTCGGCTTCGCGCTGGTGCCGTTCTACAACCAGATCTGCGCCGCCCTCGGCGTCAACTCGATCGAGGCGCGGGCCGAGGCGCCGGTGAACAGCCAGATCGACTTCTCGCGCAGCGTGACCATCGAGCTCGACTCCAACGCCCACAACATGCCGTGGCGTTTCAGGCCGCTGGTGGGCCACGTAAAGGTGCATCCGGGCGAGCTGGTCACGGTCGAGTACGAGATCGTCAACGTGCGCGGCGCGCCGGTCACCGGCCAGGCAGTGCCGAGCTACGGCCCGCAGCGTGCCGGCGAGTATTTCAAGAAGGTCGAATGCTTCTGCTTCACCCAGCAGACGCTGCAGGCCGGCGAGACGCGCCGCCTGCCGGTCCAGTTCGTGGTCGACCCGAAGCTGCCGAAGGACGTGAACACCATCGCCGTCTCCTACACCTTCTTCGAGGTGGCGGGGCGCGGGGGCAAGTCGTGATGGTCACGATCGTGAAGATCGTGACCGGCTGAAATACAGGGAGAACGAGAACATGGCGCACAGCGCATCCACCACCACCGAGGGCCGCCAGCAGCACTACCACGTGCCGCAGCCGATGCCCTGGCCGATCATGGGCTCCGTATCGATATTCCTGATGGCGCTCGGCGCGGTGTTCGTGTTCAACGGCACGATCGGCGGCTGGATCGGCATCGCCGCCGGTTTCATGCTGCTGCTCTACATGCTGGTGCGCTGGTTCGGCGACGTGATCCGCGAATCGGAGGGCGGCAAGTACGGCCGCTGGGAGGACGCCTCGTTCCGCTGGGGCATGAGCTTCTTCATCTTCTCCGAGGTGATGTTCTTCGCCGGTTTCTTCGGCGCGCTGTACTGGGCGCGCGTCATGTCGGTGCCGGACCTCGCCACCATCGAGAGCAATGCGCTGCTCTGGCCCGGTTTCACCTCGCACTGGCCTTCCGCCGGGCCCGGCTTCCAGGAGGCGTTCCAGATCATGGGAGCGTGGGGCCTGCCGGCGATCAATACGGCGCTGCTGCTGACCTCGGGCGTGACCATCACCTTCGCGCACTTCGCGCTGCTCCGCAACGACCGGCCCAAGCTGCTGGTCTGGCTCGCGCTGACGATCGCGCTCGGCGTGATCTTCCTTTTCGTGCAGGCCTACGAATACAGCCACGCGTACAGCGACCTCAACCTGAAGCTGAGCACCGGCGTCTACGGCTCGACGTTCTTCATGCTGACCGGGTTCCACGGCTTCCACGTCACCCTTGGCGCCATCATGCTGATCGTGATCTGGTTCCGCTGCTGGAAAGGGCACTTCACGCCCGACCACCACTTCGGCTTCGAGGGCGTGGCCTGGTACTGGCACTTCGTCGACGTGGTCTGGCTCGGCCTCTTTATCTTCGTAT
>Ga0193752_1002237_pt1 | contig 14777 bp, 13 predicted proteins | sample H1c1metaG_FD_144924 | JGI IMG/M metagenome (GOLD analysis project Ga0193752, IMG submission 144924) | Soil microbial communities from a riparian zone of the East river system, Colorado, United States - H1c1 | ecosystem: Environmental > Terrestrial > Soil > Riparian zone | place: USA: East River... | reverse complement strand
CTGGCTGCCAATTTTCTAAAGCCGCAGCCGGTGCTTAAATACTCCTGAATGATCTGATCTTTTAAGTCCATTTTGGTTGATTTTGTAATCAACCTATTTCAGGACGAGACAGCAAAATGTTGATGTTAGTATGTCCTGCCACACTTGCACAAAACCTGTTGGCTGCAAGTGCTATTATCATGTCGTCTTTTCATTTAATTGGTTCTTCTTCTTTGGTTTTTTCTACATTCATAATCTTATCGTTCAATTCAATCGTCGGATTTATTTCAACTAATTTAAAGGCAAGTTGAACTTTGGTAATATCCCTTAAATGTTTGTTCTCTATTAATTCACACACACGCCTTGCTTCTAAATTATTCTTGTCAATCCGCAGTTTTTCGAAAAAGTCACCCATTGCTTTCTGCGCCTTATTTGATTGAACAAAAAACAAAGCAGAAACTGCATCAATCAAGAGACCTGAAACAAGTGATAAAATGGATTTATCAAAACTCCCTTCTTTATATAGAAAAATTGAGAGAATAATAATTAGAAAGCCAAGTGAGGCAAAAATTAAACTAAACCAAAAACTAATTTTTGACTGATATAAAACTTGTAAGTAGTAATTTGACAAATGTTCGTTTTCAAAGTTTATCGAATTTATTCCCCCTGCTAATTTTCCTGGGGGTATTACAATTTTGTTGCCATCTGTAACGTGAGCTTTGCCTTCAAGTAGTTTCTTCTTTAGTTCTTCTCGCTTTTTCTTCAGATCAGTATCTTCAAAATTGGTATGCTTGTCGCCACTAATTACTTTATTATTAGCTACCTGAACAAGATCTTTTTTTCTCTCCGCCTCAAGGACTTTTATAGTAAATAGCTTTTTGAAAGCTATGGAAGCAGAAATAAGTGTCACCGCTATTGATAATATCCCAATGCCTGTTTGAAACCAATCGTTAAATTCCATACTCAATAAGTTTGTCATTACTTTTCGTTATTTGTTAGTCTGTTGATTTATCTGATACGTCATGCATTGCGTCTAACTCTGTAATATACGAACATTTTTGTATGTATTCCCATTCATTTTCAATGCAGATCTATACAAATCATAATGCTTTAATAAAGAATCGAAAAATTCCGGTTGGGCTTAACTAAGGCAGGCTACAAAATATCCGTTTTCCCACCACCCACCTAAAGGTGGGGTATCCACACCAGCAGGTTAATTTACCCACCATTACAGGTGCATTTTCCCACCATAAACCTAAATTGAGCCACCTCGCCACACAAATTCACCCACCCCGTTTCCCAAATTGGCCCACCCCTGAACACAAAATAACCCACCCCTTTACCTTAATTGACCCCGGCTGTTTGCCAAATTAACCCACCTCACAATTAAAAAGCCCCACCTTACCGATGGGGCTAATTAACCAAAAAGGTTAATTCAATTTAGGTTTGAGGTGGGGCAGGCGTTGTACCGCCTGTTGGCCCCTGGCCGGAAAAACGTTGCTTCAGTGCGTTGTAAATACTGTCGGTTCCGGGCAGGCCGGCGGCGGCGGCGGCTTCAAAAAGCCGGTAGGCTGCCAGGCTGCTGGCATAAGCCTCACTGCCGCAAAGCATACGGGTATCCTGTATCTTTTCTACCAGTTGCTGGGCCATGCCTTCCAGTTCGTCCAGCTGCTCGTACAGGGTAAGGTCGCTTTTGATCAGGTTTACATCCAGGTAGGGTGGCAGCATGGCGGCATTGTTGACCAGGGCATTGATGCTGTCGGCCACAAATACCTTGTTGCCCTCATTGATTTTAGGCAGGGTGATCCTTTCATCGGTGGTGAGCCCGATCAAAAAAGGCATTTTGCTGTAAATGATGTCAATAGATTTTTTTACATCGGTCATGTCGGTATCGGTCATGACAGTGTTAAGCCTGTTAATGGTAATGTTCATGTGTTTTTATTTTAGGTTAAGGAATAAAGTGCTGTAAACCTCCAACCAAAAAACAACACATTAAAAATTTTGACTTGGTGTTTTTTTATTATAGCTTTATAAAACTTTAGTTTCATAACCCTAATCCCCAGCCATATGAACAAAAAGTACCCTAACAAACAATACAAAACCAAAGCAGGCGAGAATATTTTATACTGGCGCAGGCTTAAAGGTTTAAAGCAGGAAGACCTGGCAAAAAGAATTGGTATATCTACTGCGGCATTAAGCAATATTGAAAATGGCGTTTCAAAACCTGATATAGAAAGGCTGGAAGATATTGCAGATGCATTGGAGATAGAAGTTACACAGCTATTATTAAATCCACAACAGCTGCTGAGTTTTAATAATAATCCCGGTACAAGTGTTTTGCACAACACGCCAAATCAACAAAGTTTTGATAAAGCCCTGTTGGATAGGTTGATGTTTGTTATGGAAAAAATGACAACATTTTTCACTTCAGCCAATACGCAAAAAACTAACTGAATAAATATTCCACGTGTTTTAAGATAGCGTTCCGGCTGGTAAGGCATCAACCAGGGAGAAGCGTTCCGGTCGGTGGGACACCGGTCAAGGAGAAAGATTACGTTCCGGTCGGTGGGACACCGACCAGGGAGACTAGCCAATACGCAAAAAACTAACTGAATAAATATTCCACATCTGATTTAGAAAGTGCTTTTACAAAGCTGGCATCATCAGCTATCAGTTCGCTGGCCAGTTTGCGTTTGCGTTCCTGCAGTTCCAGTATCTTATCTTCAATAGTATCCACACAGATCATGCGGTAGGCAAAAATGTTTTTGGTTTGGCCGATACGGTGTGTACGGTCAATGGCCTGCTGCTCTACAGCCGGGTTCCACCAGGGGTCAACAATATATACATAATCGGCTGCGGTAAGGTTTAAACCCACGCCACCGGCTTTTAAAGAAATCAAAAACACCCTGCACTCGTCATTATTCTGAAAGTTCTGAATGGCTTTTTCTCTATCAGGTGCCGATGTACTGCCATCAAAATATTCAAAAGGAATACCGTCTTCAACCAGTTTTTGTTTTATTAACGCCAACATGCCTAAAAACTGGGAGAATATAAGTGCCTTGTGATTGCCAATATTTTCTTCGATCTCCCTCGCCAGTTCATCAAGCTTTATGGAATGATTTGGGTATTTTTCATCTTCATTCAATATAGCCGGGCTGTCGCAGATCTGTCGAAGCTTCATCAATCCCTGCAAAATGGTCAATTGAGATTTGCCAATTCCCTGCTGATCGATGGTACCCAATATTTTTTCACGGTAACTGTTGCGGTAAGCCTCGTAAACCTTGCGTTGTTCTTTTTCCATTTCACAAAACAAAATTGTTTCTGTTTTATCAGGAAGGTCCTTGGCAACCTGTTCCTTGGTACGGCGTAAAATAAAAGGAAATAATAACTTGCGTAAATGCTCTTTTTGTTCCTGCTCACCAAATTTATCAATAGGTGTTGCAAATTCGTTGCGGAAAAATTCCATATTGCCCAACAAGCCCGGGTTCAGGAAATTCATTTGTGCAAAAATATCGAAGGTGTTGTTTTGTAAAGGTGTACCGCTCATGCAAAGCCTGTTCTTTGCATTGAGCAAACTGGCAGCCCTGGTAACTTTTGAAGCCGGGTTTTTTATCGCCTGGCTTTCATCCAGTATCACATAATCAAAATTAATTTTCAGCAACATTTGTATATCGCTGCGCAGGGTTCCGTATGTTGTAATGATGATATTCTGTTTCTTCAACTCTTCCACATCACGGCCCCTGATACTTCCATGGTGAATATGAAAAGATAAAGAAGGGGAGAATTTCTGAACCTCATTTCTCCAGTTATAGATCAACGTGGTTGGACAAACCACCAATGCTTTTAATCCTCCTGTGATCTCTTTATAATGATGAAGCATACTTAATGCCTGCACCGTTTTACCCAAACCCATATCATCGGCTAAAATGCCACCCCAGCCTACATCGTTCAAATAATTAAGCCATTGAAATCCTGAGACCTGGTAAGGCCGCAGGATATCCTGCAAATGTTTGGGCGCTTCCGTTTCAGGGATATTTTTAAACTCTTTAAGGCGCTCATATTTTTCATCCAGCTCAAAGCTCAATTCCTTTTCATCCCTGTTCTCGTACAATTCGTCTATCACACTCATGTGATATTTCGACAGGCGTAATTGATCGCTTCTGCCATCACCTACTTTAAATAACAAGGAATATCTTTTCAGCCATTCATCGGGCAGGATGCCCAAAGTACCATCGCTTAGTTGAACGAAAGACTGTTTGTTTACCAGTGCAGTTTTTATTTCATCGATCCCAACACGCTGTTCGCCAAATTCGATCTCAACTTTTGCATCAAACCAGTCAAGCCCGCTGCTTACATGAATATGGGTATTGGGCCTCGCTGTGTTAAAACGGAAATTACGCAGGGCCTCAAAACCAAATACCGGCACTTTCATTTCATTCATCGCATCTACAAATAAAAAGAACCAGTTATTACGCAGCACATCAGCACCTCTTAATACCAGGTTATTTTTATGGTCCTCCGGCCTAACAAACATGGAATGTAAACTTTCCAGTTTCTTTAAAAAATTCTCTTCGGCTGCTAAATTCCTTTCAATGATCAGTATCTTATCTCCATCGGGGATGATGATATTTTCTTTATCGGCTGCTTTGGTCTCAAATCCCTTGTAAGTGAATACGGGCTGAAATACAAGGTAGTCGCCTTTTTCCTGCAACTGTAGTTTTACTTCTGGTTCGCCGCTTTTAATTTCCCTTACCAGGCTTTTATCAAACTCCACTTTGTATTCCTTAGTAAGCGGTAGAATAACCTTACGCATTTTTTCTGCCCAGTTATCTTTGCTTAACTGAATATTTCCTTCTTTCAGAAATTTTTCTGCCTGCAAAACATCTTCGGATTTTTGCCACAGGTGCAATACATTATCGTTTAAATAAACCAGGCTGCTGTTACATTCATTATCTGAAAAAGGAACGGTATCGCCCAATAATTTTACGGTGCAGGCAATTTCAAAATGATCGGCACTGGCCTGTACTTTAAAAACAGGTGCTATAAAATGATTGCTTAATTCAATTTCAACCAGGTTGGCAGTTGTAAATTGTTTTGACTTTGGGAGGTAAAAAATAAAATTATTCTCCGCCTGTTCTTCAAATATTTTCTTCAGTTTGGGTTGCAGGTATTCTGCTATCAGGGCCTTTGTTTCTTCGGGCAGGTCATCACCATCGGTATGAATAATATTTTCCCATATCCCACTAAAGGGTGAATTTCGGTCGAGGTATTTATTTATTTCCGGCGTTTGTAATTTACGAACCTGCTGCACCAGTTGCTTATCTTCTTCACTGAACACTTCTGTGTTCACAAATTTCGTAAGGTCGAGTTTTTCAACTTTTCCCAAATATTTATTCTGCTCATCATTGGTATCGCCCTGTATTGCATCTATTTCAAAATAAGGATAAGTGGTTGCATTGAAATTAAAAACAACACCCAGTTTTTTTGCTGGTTGTTCTTCTACGGCAACCTCTTCTGCAGGCAGATCAGGCACAATAAAAACTTCTGAAGGCCTCGCTACTGCAGTACCCGGGGCAACCCTCTTTATTGAAGTATCCAGTACTTTTAAGAAAGGTTTTCCATCTTTATAAGTGAATTCAAACTTGCCGGCAAGGTCATCTTCTAAACTATAGCCGTATATCTGGAGCAGTTTATTTTTTTCTTTATCCCAATTACGTATGCTATCAAAATAGTTGGTACCGTAAGCATCCAGCAACTGCAGGAACAATAAAACCTTATGTTCGCAAAGCGGATGTTCGGTTTCGCCGCATTTGCAGGAAGTATCGAAATTCCGCTCATCGTTCTTCTGTATTACGAGCGGAAAAGTTTCTCCCTCAATAACCAACTCTGCCTCCACTCTTTCATCAGCAGCTTTAAGAATATTTGCCCTGGTAGTACGCAACAAATTTTCTGCTTCGGCATAAATACCCGGCGATGAAAGCAGCTTGATCATCTTCAGTTCAATATGCTTCATCTTGGCAACCGTATGCCGTTGGTTATATTGAATATTGGTATTGCCCAACATATTCTTATCAACCATATCCTGCAGGCGCAACAAAGCAGCGCCTTCGTGCCGGCAGATATCGCCTAAATTATAAGGACAGGAACAACGGACCGTCATGGATTTTGCATCGGTGTATTTTTGAATATACACTTTGTAAAACGTGGCGTAACTGTCATCCTTTACCCTGAACACAACGCCGCTCATCAGCTGGTCATGTTCAACCAGCTCAACAAAACCCATTGCATGGATCTTTTTGCTGCGCCGGATCACTTCATCGGAGCCGTTGTTGTACACATATTTAATAAGGTGCGGTAAAGCCATTCTGGTTTTTAGATTGCCGATTTGGGATTTCAGATTTCTGAAAAAGGCAATTTGCAAAAGTAACGAAAAATAAGTGAGGGTTGAAGGATAACCAAAAGATTAATGAAAAAATGCTGTTAATTAATCATCATAGTTTTTGAGGCCGCATTGACAGCCTTTCAGAAATTCACGCCAGTCCAGGCAGCAGCGTTGCTGTTTACTTTTTCAGATTGCCCATAGCGTTTTACAAATTCGCCTTTGCCAAAATAGCTGTCGAAAAAATCAGCAAAACGTAATGAAGGTTTATGCACATCAGGATTCACTTTCCGTTTATCGGTATGCATTTTTTCTGCAACAGCAATCAGGTTTGCTGCAGGCTGTTGAAAAGGAACACAAACGGGCAGCACATCATTCACTAAAAATTCAGCATACTCCTGCGACCAGTACATCCCATGATGCTCAACATCCCATGCAAAAGAAGGGTGTTTGAATAATTCTTTTAAGGATAAACCAAAATACCGGTGATTTATTTTTTCCCAGGTACGCAGTTTTCCCGGCACACAATCCTGCGATTCTTTAACAGCTTCTTTGGGATCTTTTGCTGCGGCCCAGGGTTCAATAAAAGGAGCAAAGGAACAGTAAGCAGTTATCCATTCATCAAGCCAGAAAATAGTTTTGTCCCAGCCCTGTTTGATCTTATTCCATTTCCTGGTATCGGGCTCATGTATCCATTCTATTTTTTCGCAACCTAATTGAAACTGAAGATCATCTGCAACATTAACTAAAGATGCGGCGGCCAGTTTTTTATGCAGCGCCATTTTTTCTTCTTCTTTCTTTATTAAATACGGATTAGCGGCAGTGGCAGTTGCTGCATCTAAAAGATATTGAAGGCTTTCGCCGGTAACCACCGATCCTTCAAGGGCTTTGTCCAATCCTTTTTCTATCAGTTGAGACAAAAACTGCGGATAAGAAATACCAGACTCTCCTAAAGTAGTCAGCTGTTCAATAGCATCAATGATGATCTTGTCTTTAAAAAGCACATCTGCATCAGCGGCATGATTGCCCAGCATTTCTTTTACCTGCGTTTTGTTTTCTTTAATTCTGTTTACAACGTCGCGGTAAGCATTTAAAGTATTTTGCAGCAATTGCATATCGGCAGCCTGGTCATACACAGCAGAATTAGCCGGGCCTGCTTGTTGTGCTGCCGCCGATAAAATTTTTGAATAATGATCGCTGAATTTCATGAACAAGCCTTCCTGCACAAGCATTCCTGAGTAAGCCCCTATGTCATCCATTTCAATGCCCAGCTGCTCCATTCTTGCCAGCGTGGCCGCCATGGCATCCAGGTCATCACCTGATAAATTTTTATTCCGGCATTCCTGCAGCATGTTACGGAATGTTCCCAGCATCGCATCTGCTATCATTTTATCTACAGGCATCAGGTAATTATTTATTCAGAATTTGTTGGGTAATTTTTTTTTGTTCAGCGATTACTTCGTTGCTGTATGGTAACAACCGGCGATGTCTTTCTTCATCAATTTTTTCAAAACTAAATTTCCAGCCAGGCTGCCAATTGCTCATTTCTTTTTCAATAGCAGCATAAGCATTCTTAACACTTGCTCTTTCTTCATTTGCATAAGCAGCATATCTTTCTTTATATGCAGCTGGAATTTCTGCCTGCTCCCATATCTCCAGGTTTTCGAGGTAGAGCATATCAGCAAAAGGATAAATGGTGTCTGTAGTAATTTCTATGTTCGAAAGATTTTGTTCTTCATTAACCATGGTTATCAATTCAGAAACATTGCTGCATTGCTTTCCCTTATCTAAAATGCGTCGGCAACATGCAGCTTTAACCGTTTCTTTAATTTCTTCGTAATGCCGCAGGCGGATATTTTGCTCATCAGTAACAAGCGCCATAGCTACCTGCTCATTGGCATTGCCAATCTTATCTTTAAAATCTTCAAGCGTTGCGCAGGAATTAATAATTTCGAAAAGCTGTTTCTCAGCAACATACGTGTTGCTGTAATCTGCATTGCCTTCACGCTGCTTCATCCGCAGAAAATAATATTGTTTATATGCTTCCAGGTAATTGATCATACATGTAAAGTATAAATAAACAGGTAAACGGCAATACCTGGTAAAAACAAAAAGGAATTTTTTTTGAATAAATATTCAGGCTAAACTACCAGTTTGCCATCCTTGTAAATGACCAAAACATTGGCGCAGTCGGGAGTGAGACAATACCGGATATCTTTATCCAACCCAAAGCCTGAAAGGCGCTGGTAATGCGATGCATTTTTAGATCTCATGAATTCAAACAGGTCATCTTTGGCATCATTATACATGGTAAGTGCCATTTGTGACGAATCGCAGTTGATAGAGAAATGTTCTCCAATACGGTTGATGACCGCCCCTGCAAACAAGGTATCTTCAATATTCACCCTGTTCTTCCAGGCGGCGCAACCCAGTATTACGTTTTGCTTTTGTGCCACTAAAAAATCGCAAACAGCCGACAGGTTTGGGAACGAACCGGTGATGATGGCTTTTGCATTACCGGCAAGTGCCATGTGCAGCAATTTGGTTCCGTTGGTTGTTGTTAATACCAATGTTTTAGCTTTTATAAATTCACCCGGGTATTCAAACGGAGAATTTCCGTATGTTAACCCTTCGGCGATCTGGCCATCTCTTTCTCCGGCAGTGATGCATTCTATCTGTTTTCCAATGCGTATGCATTCTGCAACGCTGTCAACCGGTATTATCGATTGGGCGCCGTTATACAAGGCTGCAGCAATGGTAGACGTGGCCCGCAATACATCAATAATTACAACGATGCTTTGGTCAACATCGTACAATTGTAAAAGTTCGGGAGAAAGGCTGGTATATAATTCGGGTTTGGCTGTTTGCATCGATGTAAAATTAACTTAAAAATTCCTTTTTTTAGTTCCGTCCGCAGCATCAGCTTTAACACAGATATTTTTGAAGTCGGAATTTGCGACTTCAAAATTTTAAGAACAATTATATTTACAGTGTTAAAATAATTAATATGGCAAAGAAAGAATTACAGGCATTGGTAATGGAGCAAAAAATATTAACCCGTATTTATGTTGTACGGGGCGAAAAGATAATGCTTGACAGAGACCTGGCTGAGCTGTATGGAATAGAAACAAGGGTATTAAAACAGGCTGTTAAAAGAAACATGGAACGGTTTCCTAAAGATTTTATGTTTGAGATGACAAGTAAAGAAATCGATAAAATGGTATCACAAAATGTGATACCATCTAAAAGCTATTTTGGCGGTGCGTCACCATTTTGTTTTACAGAGCAGGGTGTAACGATGCTGTCATGCATTTTAAATAGTAATACAGCAATTGAAGTAAACATACGAGTGGTAAGGGTTTTTGTAAAAGTAAGAGAGTATGCACTAAGCCACAAAGAAATATTGTTTCAGCTCGTCAAATTAGAGAAAGAGGTAAAAGGGAACAGTAAAGACATTGAAAATATTTTTATGGTATTGAAAGAATTATTAGAAAAGGAAAGCAAACCCCATCCAAGAAACAAAATAGGTTTCAAACATTATGATTAAAAGATCAGGAAAGAATGGTCTTCCATTTTTGTGTTTCTGCATATTCTTTGATCACAGCATTTCTTCTTGCTAGAAGTTTTTCCAGGTACGATCTTAAAAAGATCCTGTTGGCAATTTTGCCCAGCATACCGTAAGGTGTTTCAAAGTTCAACAGGTCGATCATGATGGTCCCGTTTGCTGTTGCTTTAAAATGATGCTCGTGATGAAAGCTTAGGAAATCTCCTTTTACCATTTCGTCTGTAAACAAAACAGGGCTTTGCATCTCTGTAATTTTTGAAGTGAACTGCCTTGTTTTAAAAAGATGCTTTGCCTGCCAGATTACAGTTTCATCCTTATTTATCAATCCGTTCATAACACCATCTATTGCTTTTTCTTTGGTAGATGCAGTTGATAGCTGGTGCAGGTTTATACTGCGGCTCAGGTCAAACACACGCTCAACAGGTGCCGCAATAAAAGATGTAAGATGGATCTTTGGCATTTACTAAATTGGGGGTTGAATCAACCGTCCCGATAGCTATCGGGAAGTTTATACAAATGGCATTTTTACAACTTTAGCTTTAAGCATTGTATTACGTATGCTGATAAATATCTCGCTGTCAATAGCCGAAAGTTTTGTGTCAACATAACCCATGCCTATTGCCTTACCCAGTGTAGGCGATTGTGTACCGGATGTTACCCGTCCAATGATCTGGCCTTCAAAATCTTTTATGTCATACCCATGGCGGGCAATGCCTTTTTCAAGCATTTCAAATCCCACTAATTTTTTGGTGGGTCCTTTTTCTTTTTGCTTTTCGAAATACTCACTGTTGGTAAATGGTTTGCTGAATTTGGTTATCCACCCCAGCCCTGCTTCTAATGGTGAAGTGGTATCGTCAATATCATTCCCATATAAACAATAACCCATTTCCAAACGCAGTGTATCTCTTGCCCCCAATCCTATGGGCTTGATCCCTCCTTTTTGCCCGGCTTCAAAAATAGCATCCCATATTTTTGAAGCATCGTCATCTTTATCTTCAAAATAAATTTCAACGCCGCCTGCGCCAGTATAACCGGTTGCACTTACCAATACATTTTCAACGCCGGCAAATGTGCCTTTGGTGAAAGTATAATATTTCAGGTTCATGATATCCATGTCGGTGAGTGGCTGCAAAATTTTTGTTGCATTGGGGCCCTGTATGGCCAGCAGGCAGGTTTTATCAGATATGTTATGCATCTCTACCTGCTTATCATTAAACTGCTGGATCCATTTCCAGTCTTTTTCAATATTGCTGGCATTTACAACCAGCATATAAGCTTTGTTCTCTTCCAGGCAATACACGATCAGGTCATCCACAATACCGCCGTCTTTATTGGTAAAGCAACTGTATTGCGCTTTTCCATTTGTTAATTTAGATGCGTCATTACTGGTGATACGTTGGATCAGGTCCAGTGCATTTTCTCCTTTCAAAATAAATTCACCCATATGGCTTACATCAAAAACGCCTGCCGAATTGCGTACGGCTGCATGCTCATCATTAATGCCCGAGTAACTGATAGGCATATTATATCCTGCAAACTCAGCCATTTTAGCGCCAAGGTCAATATGCTTTTGTGTAAATGGTGTATTTTTCATTCGGAAATCTTTTGTTTTTGCTTAGCTGCAAATGTAAAATAAAAAGCTGATGGTTAAGTGGTCTCAATAGAAAAGCTGTCAGTCTGAGCTTGTCGAAGACGGATTCATTAAATATACCGGGTTCGACAAGCTCACCCTGACAGCTCATTAGTTCAAACAAAAATTTCAATCTGAGCCACTACCAATGATTATATATAAAAAAGTCCCCCGAAAAAGCGGGGGACGTTGTTGGTTTCAACTTCAACTCAACTATTGAAACGATTTTAATTATCTTTTAAAACTATCTCCAACCCTTTGCAGAATCTTTTTACCCTTTCGCAGGATTCTTCTGAATTTTCATTCTTATCGATCCGTATGCTCAGTTCGCCCGGATTGGTATTTAAATAAAAAGTTGTGTTATCATCCAGGGTTATTTCCTTATCTACAAAATCTTCTTCATTAAATGATACGCTGCTGTTGCTAAGTAACCGGTTGTTCAAATAAACCTTTACCTCATGTGATTGGTTTCTTCTATAATCTGCATCCATTTCAAATTCATCCTCATCTTCCGAAACCGTGATTGACATATCATTGTGATGCCGGTGATGAAAACAAGCCGATAAGCCAGCTATCATCATCAATCCCAAGGCAAGTGAAACTGTGTACTTTTTCATTTGATCTGTTTTAGAAATGATAAAGGTTAATTAGATTATTTCCAGCATCGGGCTTAAAGCATGTAACTGTGAGCTTGTTGGAGCCGGTTCATTATTGCCCCCGATCTTCTCCAGCTGATTCTCAATTTTTTGCTTTGCCTTTTCCAATGAATCTTTTATTCTTTGCTTTTCGGTTTCCAGTTTCACTTTCAATGAATCTATCTTATTCGCCGGTTCTCCATTGTTGTAGCGGTAATTATCACCATCATTATCATTGGTTATTACTTCTATGCCATTCCTGTTAATGTTTACCCTGGTACGGCGATTTCCATCCTCGTCTTCATCTCCGGCAGGTATGCCTTTTAAAGTATACAGCTTTCCGTCTGCGCCCATTTTATATTCAACGCCTGATCTCCAGTGCTGAGCATCATTTTCTGAATCAAAATACCAGTCGTCGCTGTCCCTGTTATTGCCAAAGTGAACATCATTGAACCAGCTTATGCTTTTATCAACTTTAATTCTTTTGCCTACCGGTACATAAATTGTAAGCACCACTCTTTGGTTACGGAACTTATCGGTTTTATTAATGCCGATACCTTTATCCATTTGTAAAATGCTGTCCTTTTGCACACCGCTGTATTGAATTTTTGCAGCATTCGATTCTGCTATGCTTCTTGTACTGCCGGTTGCAGTTTTAATAACAGTTACTCTAAAACTATCGTTGGTTGATTTAACAATGCGTACATCTACATTATTTACAAAGGCTGTATCTTCCTGGATCCCCTCAAAAGGTTCGAACCTTAAGAACCTGCTGCGGTTATATTTATACAGTGGCGATTTTGCAGTGATCTCCAGTTTGTCAACAGATGGGTTTGTCAACACAACTTCCTGCTCTGCCAGGTTTTTGCTGTTGTAGTTAAAGTTGCGGCCGATAGAAGAGACCAATAACATAACACATATCCAGCCAATAACCCACAGGGCACCAAATGTAAAGCCGAGCATTTTACCGTTACTTTTTGACCTTGCGATCTTACGGATGATCCATGTAATGATAGCGATGATGGGCACTGCTATAAAGAACATCAACGTGCCCCATGCATACAGGTTTTGATAAGTGCCGCCGATCAAAAAGTCTTTTAAAGGAAACAAACCGATTGATGCAATGGCAAAAAAGAACAGGGCACCCACCAATATTATACCTACTGTACCGATGATGAAGTAAGCAAAGATCTTTGCTATCATGGCAATTACATTCCCAAACCCGCCGCGGCTACGCCTGGCAAAATTCTTTGTATCATTTGCAACTGCATTTGCTTTTTCAGTTACTACAGCAGAAGCTTCTTTACCAAACTTCTCGGCTTTTTTTCCAACACCTTTCATTTCTTCCATCACCGAAGCTTTGATAGAGTTCATATCAACCTTCTCGCCTTTCATCTCCAGCTTTTCTGAAGTGGTTGTTGCTTCGGGTATCACTATCCATAGAATAATATAAACGATCAACGAAGTTGGGCTGAAGGTGAAGCGAACGATATCGCCAAAATCTCCAAAACCCCAATGGCCCCAACGTGAGATGAATGAAAGGAAAGGAAGCAGGAACAGAACCCTTGGTATCCAGGCATTGATGCCGAAGTAATTACCAATACCGCTGCATACACCTGCAATTAGTTTTTCATCGGGGTTACGGAATAATTTTTTCCTGGTGGCGCCTATTTGTGTGGTAGCGCTGCTGGGCACCGCTATCCACATAATGATATAGGTTAAAAAACCAACACCGGAAAATAACAGTACTACAAAGATTATCCTGGCTATTACCACATCTATATTAAAATAGTTGGCAAGGCCGCTACACACACCACCCAGTACTTTGTCATTCTCATCACGGAATAATCTTTTGCTACCTGTTGTTGGCTGTGTGCTGCCGGTTGGTTGTTCCTGGCTTGATGATGAAGCAGATGATTGTGTTTGTGTATCATCCATTGCTTCAAACTCTTCGGGCCTGCCCATGGTATTAATGATGGCATTTACATCATCATCGGTAATACAGGTAGCGCCTTTTGTAATTTTTTCCTGGAACAGTTCCCCTATACGGCTTTCTATGTCGTTGATGATCTCTTCCTTGCCTTCTTCATTGGCAAAGTGGCGGTTCAGGCTTTCGGTGTAATTTTTCAGCAGTTCAAATGCTGTAACTTCTATGGGAACTACACGTCCCTGGAAGTTTATATTTATTACTTGTTTCATGGCTTAAATTTTTGCGTTTCGTTAGTTGCTTTGGTTGTAACAAAAAAACATGGCTATACTTTTTTGTTATTACTGGTTGTTGAAGTTGTTGTGATCAATATTTTCCTGTCCATCATTGGTAAGGGCTCTTACCGCATTAGCAAGCTCGTGCCAGGTTGCTTCCAGCTCTTTGTAAAATCCTGCCCCTTTTTCTGTGAGGGTAAAATATTTACGTGGCGGGCCGCTGGTACTTTCTTCCCAACGATAAGATAAAAGTTCTGCGTTTTTAAGCCTGGTCAACAGGGGGTATAGAGTACCCTCCAGTATGTTCAGGTTTGCCGCTTTCATTTTTTCAATGATATCCGAAGGGTAGGCTTCACCCTCTTTAATGATAGAGAGGATGCAAAACTC
>Ga0193752_1002236_pt1 | contig 14783 bp, 22 predicted proteins | sample H1c1metaG_FD_144924 | JGI IMG/M metagenome (GOLD analysis project Ga0193752, IMG submission 144924) | Soil microbial communities from a riparian zone of the East river system, Colorado, United States - H1c1 | ecosystem: Environmental > Terrestrial > Soil > Riparian zone | place: USA: East River... | reverse complement strand
CTAGTGCTGCCTATATGGAAACGCTATCGTTAAATGTCAATACGAGCGGTGTTGTAGAGTCGGTGAGTTGGCTCCCTGGCCTCGCAATACCTTTGGTATATGCCGTGCTGGTCCCCTGTGCTGTGCTCTGGTGGCCGGTGCGCACTAAGAGGCTGGCAATTGTTGTGGCCTGCGTAGTGCTGAGTGGAATTTTTTTGGGAGCCACTGCTGTGCAGTCAAGCGCCAATAGCCGTGACAGCAAGGTGGCATCATTTGCGGCGATTGATTTTCCTGTGTTAGTCCCACTTGGCGCCGACTATAGTAAGGGGCTGCCCATCAACAGTCCCGGCCCGCCTGGTTACAGGCGATCGTCCTTTGAAATGGATCTGCTTTTGCCCAGCACACTGACCGAAGGAGAGCGATTGGATAACAAAGTTCGCATTGTCGAAACCAGGTGGGACGAGCAGATGGCAGCGCTACTCGATACAAAAGGCTTTTGCTCTGTGATTAGTGCGCAGGACGCTAACTCATTTAGCAATCCCCAGTCTTACTACACACGGACAAAGTGCCGCAAAGTCTATACGTCGCCAAAAGGTCACGAGTTTTGGTCGGATGATTCGGCGAGCGGCAAGTACCAGTACACTGGAGTGTATACGGTTATCGGCGGCACACTGATCCTCATGCAAATACCATCGACTGTGTGGACCGAGTACGCCGATGCTACCCAGAAATTCATAGGCACAGCCCTAGATGCCAGTACCCAGATGTCTAACCAGGAACTAAAGTCCTTAGCGGACTAGTGACTACGGATTTTCTGCTAGTGAGCCATTTGTGCACGGGGAGGCGTTCACTAGGGGGGCTTATGCCAAAACAAACAGCAAATCAAAAAAGAAACAACTACTGGAGCGGCGCACCAGGCTAGAGTGGGCGCTGTTGCTTCTGCTCCTAGCAATTATTATTTATCTGCTCCTTGCTATGATCAGTAGCTGGTGGCCGTTCATACTGGCCGGAAGTAATGAGGGTAGGAATGGTTATTTGGTTGAGCTGGTCTATTTTGTCCCAGTTTTTCATGGTGCCATTTGCATATGCTTCACTGGCACCCCACATTATTCCGGACCCCCCAGTCAAGTTGAAGGCAGGCTCAACTTGCCTGCCCGGAATGTTCAAGTAAAATAGATATCCGATGGCTTTGGACGGACCAAAACACACCTTAATCAAGCTGGGATTCGAGGGAGTTGATCCCCGGTTTAGTGATGTCGCTTATCATATTACTGACGAAGAATGTTTGGATGGGATACGGGCACAGGGTTTACGGCGTGTCGATACGCCTCGAGGTTGGGGGGAGATGATCGATCCTTTACTAGCTGCAAAGCCCCCGGATGTGCCGGTAGATTTGAAAAGTATAGTATTCGGGCAGCTGGAAAATAGGTTTCTAGGACATCTTGGTTTACCTGCTGCATTACGCTCTGACATCAGCAAAGGCGAGGCACTTGCGGTAGCAGTAGATCCTGCCGACACATTTACGGGGGACGCCCGGGTACGAGAAGAGCTAGCTGTCTCGCCGGAGAAGTCAGACTGGTTTAATGGAGACGTACCAAGGATCCGTGAACTTTACTGGAGGAGCGTATACTTCCTCTGGGTAAGTTCAGGCAACTGTATGAACCCGAAGAGGACAAACACGCGGCCATACCTACTAGTGTGTCTTGGCAGTTGAAGCAAGCTGAAGACGCAAACAGACTGGGTATCAACCCACGGGTAGTGACTCCGGAACTTTACATTCCTTTAGGCAGCGCGGAAGCCATACCTGTTGAGCGTTTGGCTCATGTTGGAAGCGGTCTGTTGGGGCGCACGTTCTCCAAGCTCCAGGTATTCTCTCATCGTTATTCGTACACCCAGGAGGTCGAAGAGTAATGCCTGCACATGGCAGCAGATCCAAACCCGCAAGCAATGAGAACTCGCCTGCAATCGCCGCCGCTTGGTAGGCTATCTACAGACATCACCCTTAAACTTGCCCCCCCTAAAAAAAGAAAGCCCAAACCTTCAATCAATTTTATGCTCACTTTTGTTCCAAACAGTTCTTTCTGGTGAGGAGATATATCTGTTGATACATTGACGAGGCAAAGGACTGTCCGCGGGCGGAAGTGGCGGGTTTGGTGGGGCAAGTCTGAGTGTGATGTCTATAAGCCCACTTCGGTAGCAGTCATGAATAAATCTTTCGCCTAGCAAATAGCGGGCGTATACTGGAAGCATGGGCATAGAAAAAGGAAAAGTAGTGATCAAAGAAGGTGGCAGCGGTAACGCCGTATATTGCCTGGGAGTTTTTGGCGCTGTTATATATTACCTTCAGCAAGCCGAGGGTCTGGGTGAAAGCGCAGTTGCTATCCTAAAGGCCTTAGTGTGGCCGGCCTTCCTGGTCTACGAGTTGCTGACATCCCTGGCCGCATAACGCTCTTGTGTGCGGTATCAGGGCGCGCGGTTTGACTGTTCTTTGATGTATGATGGCTGTAATGAGTAAGCAATCCAAGGCTCCGCTGGGCGCCAGCCTGGTGGTGGTGTCATCCCTCTTTTATGCCAGTTATGGCATCTGGACCAAGCTGATGGGTGACTTTTTTGATGGGTACACGGCGTCTGCACTGCGGAGTGTACTGGTGCTGTTGATTCTGGCGCCGCTTGCCCTGAGCTACCGGCAGTGGCAGCCGCTGCGTCTGAAGCAAAACGGACAGTATATAGCTGGCATGATTGTAGCCTCCTTCTTTACCTGGGGGCCGTTGTACTACGCTATTTTGCATGCCGGTGTGGGCATAAGCCTGGCAATTACCTACGCCAGTATTGTTCTTGGTACGTTCTTTTTTGCCTGGCTTTTTGCGGGCGAGCATTTCACTAAAGACAAGGCACTATCTGTGCTCCTTGGAATTGTTGGGTTGGGACTGATATTTTCACCCAGCGTGGGGAATCTGGGATGGGTAGCGCTGATTGCTGCTGTGGTAAGCGGTTTGTCGGCCGGAGCCAATACGGTTTTTGCCAAACAAATCCGCTACAATGCCACGCAGTCTACCTTTGTGCTGTGGAGCGCGTCCGTGGCATCTAATGCACTGATGGCTATGGTGTTTAGCGACGCCTTCCCGGCCATTGGCTTGCACGTGGAGTGGCTGTACCTGGTTGTCTTTGCTATTGCCTCGGTCATTGCCTCCTGGTCATTGGTAAAAGGCGTCAAGCTGATTGACGCTGGCGCGGCGGGGGTCTTGGGCCTGCTAGAAATAGTTTTTGGTGTAATCTTTGGAGTTGTGTTCTTCCGGGAAAGGCCCGGTCCACTTGCCCTGGCGGGCGTGCTGGTAATCATCGCCGCAGCCGCCATCCCTTACGTAAAAGACTACAACGCCAAACGCGGCACACTATAGGCATCATAGGGGCCACTAGTTTGTGGCCAAGGCAACCAAACCCAATACGATCAGAAACAGCCCAACCCACTGGGTGCGAACCACTTTTTCTTTAAACAAGAATATGCCGATGAGCACAATGGGCAGTACGGAGGCGGACTTGACGGCGCCCACGTAGGCAGCATTTGGGCTGATTATTTTGGCTTGATAGGTGGCCAGCATATTTACCGTATAGGTCACTCCTATGAGCACCAAAGGCCAGAAGTGTTGTGTTACTCCCGATCTGACGGTGCTCCAGTACTTGTCGTAGTGGCCGCGCCGCTGCCTGACAATAATACTGGACAGCAGCAGTACAAAAGGGATGGTCATAATTGACGTGTAGAAGTTATAGCTGGTGGGGTTGCTGAGCCGTAGCATAGAGACTTCGATGTTGGAATAATAACTGCGAAGAGCAACGGTAATCAAAATCAGAATAAGCGCCAGCTGGTCGCCCTTCACATTCAATTTTTGCCGTCTCTTTGCCAGGTTGATCAAGTACGCACCACACATAACTAAGGCAGCACCTATGGCTCCCAGCACTGTTGGTTTTTGGCCAAGCACAAAGTACGCACCAATCAGGTTACCCACCGCAAACAGTGACATGAGCGGTGCGACGTAACTAATGTCCGCAATGCTGATCGCCTTAAAGTAACAGTATAAATCCACCGAACTACAGACTACATACACTGCTAGCAGTTGCCAAAAATGGGCGGACAACTCACCCGGCCAGTAGAATTTAGCAAAAAATAACGTGCCAACTATGAACGGTATGGCCATGGCTTGCTGGAGCCAGGTCATAGCCATGCTGTTGATGTTTCCGGCCGTCCTTTTTTCTGTAGAGCGCCGGGTAGTCTGCATCAACAAGGCTAAAACCGATAGTGCGAACCACATTTCCATAAGTATAGATCACTCTCTAGACTGCACCTATAGACATAACTCAGTGACCACTCCCCAAAGCGCTTGGCAACAAGCGTGCGGCGCCTGTGGTTGACACAAGTAGATTCGATGAGTATAGTTAACAACTAAGTTAACTATTATGATTATCACTTACGATTCACCCCAATTAGACACGGTGTTGGACGCCCTGGCCAACCAAAAACGTCGCGGTATTGTGCACGATTTGTCACTACAGCCTGCTACGGTGGGGCAACTAGCCGAACATCACGACCTGTCACTGCCAGCTATACACAAACACATTCGTACCCTGGAAAACGCAGAGCTCATCGTTCGCAAAAAGGCCGGCAGAACCAACTTTGTGGCACTGAACCCAGGCACACTTGGCCTGGCTCAGAACTGGATCATGCAGTATCAGACCAAGTGGGGCAACGTGAACGCCACACTTGAAAATTACATTTCCAGGATGCAGGAATGAATCCGGAAAGGTTCCAAGGTTATTACTAATAATGGCTCCATGTGGAGCCGAAAGGGGATAAAAATAATGGGGAAATACGTATACATCTACTACGCGGGCAAGGACTCTGACGGCGGGAGCGCCGACGAGTGGGGCAAGTGGTTTGGCGAACTGGGTGACAAGCTGGTTGACGGTGGCAATCCTTTTGCCGGCGGTGGCCAAGCGGTCAATAAGGGTGGTGTCATGGCGGTGCAAAACCCACCTGCTACCGGGTATTCAATTGTAGCTGTCGACAGCATGGAGGAGGCAGTCGAGTTGGCCAAAGGCTGCCCTCTGATGTCGTCAACAGACGGCACGGTCTGCATCTACGAAGCTTTGCCGATGTAGTCCGGCAATCACCAGCCAAGCATTTCAAAGAGGTCAATTTGACCTCTTTTTGCTGTGCTTGTATATGCCTCAGTCATAGAAAAGACAATTTCATCTCAGTGATCATCAGGCAGGTCTGGTGGCAGGACAGAGTGTGATGCCTATAGGGGCTATAGGGATTGGCTAGCTCTTTGTTACTATTGGGATGCAGTGAACATCCATCCAGCATCAGTAGCGTCTGCTGGGGTGCGATACTGAACTCTTTCCACTAATCCTTGCGGCATAGGTTAATGACATGACCCAAACAAAACAAAATGTAATAAAATCCAAGAGCCAAAAAGGATTCTTGTATGGCATCCTTGCAACCGTACTATTTGCGGCCTATTTGCTTACCAACCGGTACGTATACACCACCTACCGGGTCGATACTTTAAGCTATGTGGTTACTTTCACGATTTGGGCGGCCTTTTTTGCGCTTCTAGGGGTCGCCTATCATCGGTACAAGCAAAGGTTTGTAATCTTTGGCAAGGGTACATTCCCGGTGGTGTTGACGGGCATGCTGGCAGGGATTGGCGTGGGGCTTATTGTGCTGGGACAACGTTACACTACGGCAATAAACGCCAGTATTATTGCTACGGCTTCGATCGTTCCCACGGTAGTTTTTTCGAGGCTGATGCTCAAGGAAGTGTTCAGTCGTTTTCAATATGCGTGGTTAACGGTTATGTTCGCCGGGCTGTATCTGGCGATTGTTGGCATCCATACCCTCAGCCTTAACAAGGGTGATGCAATCATCATGAGCTCTGCGGTGATACTTGGGTTTACAAATACCTTTTCAAAAGTATTAATGAGAACTCACAACAGCGACTTTGTGGCAGACGTTCGATTGGTAAGCGGCGGGCTGCTTTTTATTATCCTTGGGGCGGTTTTCCGAGGAGATGGCTTCCTGGTTACGAGCGCTGGTCTCTGGCCGATTCTAGCCGGTCTTTTCTACTGGCTGACAATTAAGTTTTTCTATGCATCGGTTAATTATATAAACCCCGGCAAGGCAACTGTCCTGGTGAATGCCCACCCGATCATTACGCCGATTGTGGGAATATTTGTTTTGTCAGAACCCTATGGCCTCGCAAAGTTACTAGGTTCGGTATTGATACTGGTTAGTATTTACTTTATCAACAAGTCCAGTGGTTCCCCGGGCGGTAATAATGCCTCTGGTGTAAGATAGAAAAATGATACAGGCTGTTTTGTTTGATGCCGATGGCGTGATTGTCGTGCCCCCAAAGCTCTTTTCCCAGGTATATGCCGAGGAGTACGGGCTTGACCCCGCTACCCTGCAAGCATTCTTTACCGGTGAGTTTGTCCAGGCCATCACCGGCCGGGCCGACCTAAAAGACTTGATACACAAACATACCGACAAGTGGCAGCGGGACCGCGATCCGCAGGAACTGCTGGATAAGTGGTTTGCGGCAGAACATGTTATTGACCAGGGAGTGCTTGACCTTATCGTCGGACAACGTGCCGCGGGGATGCCGGTCTACCTGGCCACCAATCAGGAACAGCACCGGGCAAGATACTTCAAGGAAGTAATGTTCCCGGACGTATTTGACGGCATGTTTATTTCCTCGGAAATTGGCCATGAAAAGCGTAGTCCTGGCTACTGGGTATCTGTGCTGGACAGGCTGGCGGTGGACGTACCCGGCATTACACCTGACCAGATTGTCTTTTTTGACGACAGTCAAGACAGCGTGGATGGGGCAGCCCGGGCTGGCCTAAACGCCCATCTGTATAAACATATTGACCAAATCAAAGACGTCCTTAAGCCGCCAAAATAATCAACTTGTTGCCAAAATCTTCCGTAAACACTGCAAAGTCTTGGTCAAAAGTTACCAGTGTCTTGTCTGTTTCACGCGCCAGAGCGGCAATCCAAATATCGTTCTGGGATAGGGCTTTGCCTTTCTGTTGGCACAGCAATTGCAGCTCGGCGTAGTGTTTGGTCGTCTGTAGCGTCGGCGTTGCAACAGAAATTTGAGGTTGGGCAAGAAATCTTTGTAGCAGCTGTTCGTTGCGCTCTGTTTGAGAGCCTTTTGCAAACCCATAGCGCAGTTCGGCTATCACCGGCAAGGGAAGCGCAAGCCCGGAAGTGTTATTCACTAGTTCTGTAATAGCAGGTACTCCACGCGCCAGGGCGCTGTAGGCATTGGTATCTAAAATCATTTTACAGTTCCTTGGCCGCTCGTTTCTTCTGCGCTTTGTCTTCTTCGTCCAAAGCTCGCAACGTGTCGTCGTCAATGCCGCTGCCAATAAACCAGCTGAGTGCGGTCCCGGTTGTGTCTGAGGGCAGTGCTACCTTTTCTGACAATTCATCTATGATTACCTGATTGAGGCTTTTGCCGCTTAGGTGTGATTTTTTCCGTAAGTAACGGTTCACAGGCTCTGGGATATTACGCACAGTGTACTGTATAGATTTCATGCCTACACATTAGCATGCATGCCTGCACTTTGTCAAGTTGGCGCAAATAGGCTGACCACCTGCTATGCTTTAGCTGTGTCGAAACCCTTGCCCATTAGCGTTGTAATAGCGGCCTATAATGAAGAGAAATGTATAGGGCGCTGTGTACGTGCACTGCAACCGCAACTGCAGCCCGGGGATGAAATAATTGTGGTGGACAATAATTCTACAGACAAGACAGCTGAACTGGCCGAAGAGCTGGGCGCACGTATTGTTCGTGAGCCAAAACAAGGACTAAGCTTTGCCCGAAACAAGGGCTTTGACAGTGCCAAAAATACCATTCTTGCCCGTACCGATGCCGACTCGGTGGCATGTCCGGACTGGCTGGCTACTATTCGGGACTACTACACTACCAGTGGCGATCATGTGTCTAGGGCCGTAACAGGTCCTGTCTACCTGACCGAATTTCTTCCGTTCAAATGGGGTGTGCACCAAGGGATTGGCAACCAGACTCTTGGGCATGAAACCCTGGTCGGTAGCAACGAAGCGCTGACCAAGGCCCTCTGGAAGAAAATCAAGCCAAAGCTCAGCAACAACGACCAACTGTACGCCGAGGACGTAGAAATGGCCGCGATCATCACCCGGTCCGGTGGCGAGGTTGTGTTCCTGCCAAAAATGCGCGTCAACACTTCTGCCCGCTGGATGATCCGCCACCCCATCGCCTCCACCAAAAGGTGGAAAAGAAAACTAAAACACACCAAACAACTCCTTGGTATAAAAAACTAAAAACTTTGGCTACTGGACATGCGAGTCAGCGTTTGTATACCGGCATAAGCAGTTTATGATAATCTCTATGCATGACTAGAAATAACGAACTTGTGCCACTTGCAGACTGTATCCAAACCGTCTATGGTGATGCTTATCCGACCTTTGATCCTGAAGACCCTAAAATTGAGGCTCTCACACTTCAAAGAGGCACGGGTAGGTATTCTCTTACTGTGCGGCGTCCCGGGGACCACATTACTTTTAGCTTGGGTACGATGCAGGGAATTTTTGGTGAAGGGCCTCTAGGCGTAACGGTAGATTACGTAGATAGTAGCGGTTCCGATTTGCCGACACGTCTGACCGAGCGGGTTTCGATCGGGGATGACGACGATAGGCTTGCTCCCTTTAGGGCTGTGCACAAGCGAATACAGGGTGTGGAGCCTTTCGTGTCGGAAGTTTTAGCCCACACGCACCCATACTTAACCAGCACAAACCTCGTTACACTCACTGATAGCCTAGTAGGCGACGCAACGCCTGGTAACTTCAGTCATATGAGCCGACTTATGCTTGATCCTATCGCCACAGTGCGGGATCCCAACCCGCTGGCTGTTATATCTAACGAGGTTTGCGTTATCTGGCCAACAGAAGGTAGAACCCCTTTAGGCCAACGACCACAAGAATCCGAAGTGGTTTATATTGAAGCGGCGCGGGGGCCTGATGATCAGCGGGAGTTTCCTGCAGCCGCTTGGAAGCCACTTAGTGAACTCCACGTGGCACTATCTTCGTTGTATTCGAACAGTCTCAAGGTTCCTAGAACCGATTAAATCTGGAGTAGTTTCGATAAGTCCCATGGCTGTTTGCATTCAGTGCCAACTTTTTAGATAATTGGTTGATGAAGATTGCACTACTTGGACATATGGGCCGGGATGAAGCACTGGCCGATCGTTTAGCAGGAGAAGAACTTCACGTCATGGGTGAATGGGTAAATCCCGGGCTCGCGGGAAAGGCCGAGGCAAGCGGTGGCCGGTTTTATGGCATAGGGTCCGACAGGGTCTCACCCCACGAATAGTGGTTTTAGTATATAATACTTTATTATGCCTGTTAGGAACGTTATCCGTTATCAGATTCCAAACGCTTTCTATCACGTATACAATCGCGGCCATAACAAAGATTTACTTTTTGTTGACAATGACGACTACCAATTCTTTCTTTTTCTGCTAAAACGCTGCTTCGGTCCTGTTCAGCTCGAACGCCAGAAGGGTAAGCCCTTCCCCTGGTTTGGCGACAAGATAGTGCTCAACGCTTTTTGCTTGATGCCCAATCATTTTCACCTTCTGCTCCATCAGGCAGACGACGAAACGGCTATTTCAAGCGTCATGCAAAGCCTGGCTACGACCTATTCAATGTACTTTAACCGCAAATATAAAAGACGCGGCTCAATCTTTGAAAGCGTTTTCAAAGCTTCGCCAATCTTCAATGACTCATACTTGCAACACATTACTCGCTACATCCACCTAAACCCTAAAAACTACAAGGCGTGGAGACACTCAAGCTACCATGACTACCTGAGCGCCGGCGGTAATTACTGGGTTGCCAAGCAAGATATACTTGGCCTATTTGACGGCCTAGAACAGTACAAAGCATTTGTAGACGACTACGTGGGCTTACGCGATGAGCTAGCGAGCTTAAAACATGAACTGGCTGACCACGGCTCAACATATTATGAAACATAATTCTACTTTATGGGGTGAGACCCTACCGGGGCGAGACCCTACCGGGGCTGCTGGGCAAAGGACAACCGGCTCACATCTGAAAGGTGCTCTCGGCCGTGGTGAAAAGATTTAGAATAGGTTCTTAGGCTACGGGTCTGTCGTAGTAAGTGGTTTTGCAGTATTCCAATAATGCTTCGAATATTTCCCGGCAGTGAGGAGAACCTGCGTCTAGGTGTTCATGATGTTTTTTGGAAAACGAGTCATAGGTTATGCTGATCTTTTTATAGGGTCGCCAATTGTCCAGGTCGCCCAAAATCATGGCCTGCATTTTGTCCACGGTCCACACGAACAGCGCTTCTTCGTCGGACTTTGAGTCATAGCTTTGTAAGGTTTGCGGTAGGTCGCTGAATTCGCCGAACTCTTCACTTAGGCGGACAATCGCGGCTGCCTCAAGCTCAACCTTTTTTGCGCGGTCTTCTTTGCTTGCAAAAGTATTGGTATCGCCGGCGTACCTTTCGGCAAAATCGTGTACAAGCGCATATTTAAAAATCTTGGTTAAATCTAGCGCGAGAGAGAGGTGGTCGTGGATGTACCAGCAAAGCAGGGCAACCGTAAAGCTATGTTCGATGTCATTTTCTGCACGCTCGCTGCCAAGTATGTGGTGGTTTCTGTCGATCAAGGACATGTCTGCCACCAGTTTTTGAAGGGAAAAGAGCATAGGGTTGGGATATGTCATAAAGCTCATTATGCCATAGTACGTCCGCCCTGGGTCTGACCGATCTAATTCCAGCAATGCCTAGCGCTTATTCGCCGGGCGGCGTCACTATGGCCTTAGACAGTTCCTCTTTCATACTTGCGGCCCAGTGAACCAGTGCTACTCTTTCTGTTTGACTTTCTTCGTCTTGGGCTACGTATGCCTGTAGGTTGTCTATGGCTCTGGACATTACGTCTGCCTGGATTTCTTGAGGGTCGAGAGTGCAAGTTATCGCCCTTAGTGCAAGTGCTGCCTCAGCCCCCGTGCCAAGCACTGCTTGTCTCAGTCTGGGAATGTCAACCAGTCCTTCGAAGTGAGCATTCTTCGCGCCCTCTGTCGCTAGACTCGCAGCTTCTTTGATTATCATCCCACAAGCCTCTTGGACTTCGCCCGAACAATTTCCACAGTTTTCATTCATCGTCCCATTTAAAGCGACTTTGCCGAAAATGGCAACAATAATGAGGAAGTTTTCGGGTGCTATAATAAATGCTGAAATGCTTTTCTATTTGCACATACTACGATTCCTGGCAATCGCGGCCATCGGCTGGATGATCCCCTTGGCAATTGTTGACAGTCTTTTGGCGGCTGGGGTCGTTTTGTCACTAGTAGCTTTGATTGTTGGGCTTACCCATATAATAAATCTTGACAGGGATATTGTCGATCCGGCATCACCTATGGACGCGGTTTTTGTTGGTATCGGTGGGCTGGGAGTGGTTCTCGGGTTGTATGCATATAGTCCGTTGTCCCTTGTCTTATCTACGGGGCTCTGTTTGCTGGCTATTGCCCCCATATTCCTCGTACGCAATAAAGTGCAGTACCCCGGGCCGGTAGGCTCCTCCTCTCACCGCACCAAGCACCAAGCCTAACCAGACTCTCCTGCTGAGTTTGTCGAACGGTGTAATGCAGGCTATACTATGCTGATCATGAAAAATACCAGCGATATGCTGCCTCTAGCAGCCTGTGTGGATGCGGCCTTCGGCCCGACGAACGATTTTGGGCCTGACGGGCCGCTCCTTGACAGTATTAAAATTGAAGAAATCGAAGGCGGTTACCAGGTAAACACAGGTCATTTAGGAAAATTTACCCTAAAAATGCTTATGCCAGGGGCAGAACTGACAGGAGTGGGTGCAAGCGATGATTTCGCTTTCCTGCAACGCGTTGACCCTGCAAACATACTGCCTCAAAGTGATGAGTTTGCCCCTTTTGAAGAGTTTCATAGGCGGCTTCTGGCTGTCAGAGTTCCTCTGGCGCGTGTTGCGGATGGGGTTTACCCGGGTGCTACAGATGACAACGTACGCTATATTTCTGACACTCTGAGTGTAGTAGCAAATGGCGCGGCTATGCATTCGACGCAGGTTGGGCTTGACCTGGGCGGGCTACCTCGCGCTAGCGTACGCAGCACTATTGCGGCCACTACGCAGTCCATGCCTGCCGAACCTTTTGCGTACACCGAAGGTATTCTCCACTGGCAGGGCGGCCAGCAGGGAGGGACAAGATTGTCTCTGCATGATGAGCTCGGTGGAGCGCTGACTGACCTTCACCGAGGACTATCCTCGTTATATTCGAACTTTTTCAAGGAGTAGGAATTGAGCGATAGCATCGAAGCCTACAGCAACCTATCACGGGCAGAAGCGCTGGATGGCAGTGCCATTACTCACCCTGAACTACGCCGGATGCACGAGGCTATGCAAAGCGTATTCGAAGATATTTTCGAAGGTATGCTGGACCTCGGCTACCCCATCGAGCATGTGGTTCCGGGGGTTGAGTACGGCTGGAATGACGAACTCATGATGGATGACAACGCTACAGGCTGCTACCGTCCGGAACAAATAGGTGACCTAGATGATGAGTGGTATCTGTCAGAACATTTCCGGGGCAGTGGATTTGACCTCAACTCCCTGGATAATCCCGAAGTTACCTCTACCAACCAAGTACGGCCAGCACGTGCTTTCGGTAGGGTTCCATATGCTCCAGCGCTTCTTTCCGAAAGGCCGAAGGTCATCGAGCTTTTTGATGAACACGACATGGAGTATGGCGGTGCCTGGAAAACCCCCGGCCACAAAGACTACTACGCTGGGCCACAAATACCGATCGACCGTCATCACTTTGAGCTGCGTCCCAGACAAATTGGGAGACTCGCCGTTCCCGCCGGGTGGTGGCCAGAGATGCCTTCAAGGGGTTGATGCTATAACTCTTGGGCTACGATGTCCAGCAGGGCCTTGTCGAACAGGATTTTGTGGTGGCCTTTGACGGGATGGACGATGTTTTTGGCACCATCCAGGAAAGATCCATCGGCGTGCCACACGTGGTTGTCGTATTCGGGGTATATGGAAACAACACGTGAATACACCTTTTTACTCCGCAGGGCTTTGATGCTGTCGCTGGCTGGCAGCAGTTCCCGAATAGCCCGCAGCCGAGCATAACGGCCAATGTGCGACCCGGAAAAGGGCGCCGCAATGGCAATGACCTTTCCCACCCGATGGTCGGCATTGTGGTGAATCAAATAGTGCAGCCCAATCAGGCCGCCTTTGCTGTGGGCGACAATCACCGCATCCCGAATGTTGTTGGCTACCAGATAGTCGTGGAGCCTTCTGGCTTGGACGGCAATCGGCCGGCGGTTACGCCCCAGGCCTGGCGTAACATGCACCCGAAATCCCTTGGGCGATAAATAGTTGCCCAGCGGCCGCAAAAAGTGCCATTTTTCATACAACCCTGGAATCAAGACGATATCCCGGCCCTCTCCTTGTAGGTAGTGGGCGGGCCTGCGACGTCTCCTGACTGGGCCGACCTGTCCCCGAAACATATAAAAGTAGTCTATCGCGGTGTATTTGAGCTTGTTCACTGATATGTATAGTACCAAGTTACAGGTCTAGCCTACTATGCTAATTCGGTGGCTGAGTCTGGCAAATGTTCCACCGGCATAGTCAAAGCTCGTGGGATCATCCTCATGGGTTAGGTGGAGGCGAAAATGTACATCGGGCATATCGGCTTGTTCTGGCGGCGGTGCAGTCCCTATTCCTATCCGGCCCAGTAGCTTTCTGGTGAATGAAGGGGCTTCTTCTGGGGGCTTGCTGCGAGCTTGCTCGGGGCTAAAGGCCCCTTCACCTTGCTGAACTACGACGTGCAGACCCTTAGCCCAAGCTGTTTCTACAATCGAAGCCGCGAGCGCTCGCTCGTAGGCGCCTATGTAAGACTCTTTTGCTTCTGCATACTCACCAGTATAGTGTGCAATTTCCGGCAAGGTCGCCCTGACGATGTCTTCTTGCTTGAGTCGCCAAAGTAAGTCAACTATAGGAGGCGTATGGCTGCGCATAGCGTCGTTATAGTACTGGTCTGTACCCCAGTGATAACTGGGCGAGGGCAGATCCAGCACATGGGTGGTCAGGTCTATTTCCCCGCTGTTCTCTGGTCCTGTTGGTTCGGAGCCTCTTGTCATGAAGGCCAGTATACCAAATATTATGCTAACTGTAGCGAATGATGCCTATAACAATGCTGGTTTCTATGACCAGGTACAGGCTGTAGGCAAAGATGATCGGCCAGATGCGGTGGCGGATACCGTAGGTCAGCCAGGCTACGCTGGATATGGCAAAATAGCCCCAGGTTGCCACTGACACGTCGCTAGCGTCTTGCCGGGAGTAGATAATGTAGGCCTGCGGCAGTTCAAACAGCGGGGTCGTAAACACAAAGAAATAGAGTACGTAGTCCAGGAAAGTTTTTGGTTGGGCACCTTTTTTCTTTTGGACGGTCTTTTTGTTGACTGTTTTGAGGTGATGAAGCATTGCATTTAGTATACACTGGGCTTATATGCATAAGCGGCGCTTTCTGGCAGGGTATAGGATGTTTTTCGGCTTGCTGGGACTGAGCGCGGTTGCCACAGAAATTGTGGTGCTGGTTGATCGGGGTAGGTTTGTGCCCGCCAATTTCTTTAGCTATTTTACAATCGAATCCAACTTATTCGCGGCCTGTGTTTTTGTTCTGGGCGGTCTGGCGCTGG
>Ga0193752_1002235_pt1 | contig 14784 bp, 20 predicted proteins | sample H1c1metaG_FD_144924 | JGI IMG/M metagenome (GOLD analysis project Ga0193752, IMG submission 144924) | Soil microbial communities from a riparian zone of the East river system, Colorado, United States - H1c1 | ecosystem: Environmental > Terrestrial > Soil > Riparian zone | place: USA: East River... | reverse complement strand
TTCATTACCTTCGATGGTACAGCCAACCGCACAGCCTTTTCCATCTTCCCAATACTGACCTTGGATAATTCTATCCATCTTTTGATGTTCTTTTACCCGAGCAATATACTTTTCTTTTATTGCGCGGTCATTATGGAACGCTAACATTTTACTCATATTGATTAATTTATTTCTAATATTTATATACTATCATAGTATGGCGGTATGGCAAGTATATATGTTAATAACTATTATCCAATACCACCAAATCATTAAAGATATGGTGATCTGATGGGCTAGCATGATAGTCCTTTCTTTCATGCTCGTAAAGGTACTCTAAAACATTCTCCAAGGCTTCTTTTTCTAGTTCAGTCATATTGTTTAATTACAATCTAAGTGGTAATCACTATCTAAAGTTGTTTTGTTACCGCAACGAATACATACAGCTTTTTCCCCATTATCCTCGCACTCCTTGCACTAATACATATCTTGTGGGTTACCACATTTTTGACAGTTATTCATATTATTTTTTATTAATAAACTCTTGTAAAAGCTCTATAGGCATATTGTCCTGCACTTCTTCCTCTTCTGGTTCAAATACAAAGTCATTGAACTGATTAGTTGTGGTAGGGTTTTTAGCACTCTCTACAATCAATATACCGGCAATCATGGCGTATAAAGCGTTCATAGTGTTTAAAATTAATTACTTATAAAATGTTTTTTTGATATCTACTAATTGCTTCCATAAGAGAAGCTCCACTACTAAATGTCTCAAGGTTAAGAGCGTACTTCAAACCATTTATTTTCTCCGGTGTACTAAATCTAGCTTGCACTAATTTAATACCTTTTGTCGTAATTCCTCCATATCTGTTCACCGGCAACCTTATCACCGCTTCTTTATTATTACTTGCTTTGATTAAAAACGTGTTTGTTTTCATATTTTTTTTAATTAATCCTGTGTCCAATCTGGATAAGATTTGCTATTTTCTTCACTTAATCTATCAATATATTGATTAACTACTACTTCATCACAATTAGGACACCCTACCGCTTCTAATGTACACCCACAATTTTCACAATGTCCGTATTTAGCCATATTAAGTTTTTATATAATTTTACAAGGGGTATTTATAATATCTTTGTCGATAAACTGGCCTAGCGATACTGCGAGTTTTGCACTTCTTTTATAGTTCTTATGATATAAATGTATATCTCTTCTTAAACCTGCTTTGTGGAAGTCTAACCATTTATTTATAATTTCCTTTGCTTCATCAGTATTTTTTGCAAAAGTAATTGTGTAATAACTATCTTTATCTCCAAAAACTTGTGTGTAGTACCAATTTTCTATTGTTGTATCGTGGTTGTTCATATTATTTATTTAACATTGATTGATAACAACTCTCGCATAATGCGTCATACCTACTAGCTAATTTGCTCAATATTTCACCCTTTTTAGGTGTAAAATCTTCCGATTGTGGCCAAATTAAGAAATCACTATAAGTTTTAAACCCACATTTATCGCAAGTTCTTATGCCTTCATCGTGTTCTTTTTGTGTAATCATATTATTAGAGTTAAAAGGTTAATCATTGCTTGTAAGTGTGTGTAACCATAAGCTTTCTGGCCTTTGTAATAGGCTACATATTCACCTTGTCTTGATAAAACGATTGTCATGATATTTATGTTATCTACTTATTGGAGAGCTAATATGTCTCCGATATGTACAGTTTATATTATGTCGCTGTCGCTGTCAAGTAGTATAACTGTGTATAAGTAATAGAACACAGAAAGATGATGTTTGTCAAATATGGACATGCGTTTTTAGTGTAAATATTTTTATATATTTTTTGTATGAAATTGGGCTAATGTGGGCTACGGGATTTTTTCTAGTTGTATGATTTTGGGACAGAGGGACAGAGGGACATATGATTTTGAAAACTTTTTCAAATTCATAATTAAAAATGTAAAAGTGAGTTTGACCCAAAAAGGTCAAAGTTTGTCCCTGTCCTCTGTTTTTGTGTGGTGTAATTTGGTAAAAGCGATTTTATGGCTTGGTATAAGGTTGTAAAAACACGCATTACAACACACATTTGACAATCTGGGGGACAAGTGAGAAACGTACTTTGTCCCAATGCCCCGAGCGTTTTGTCAATAGTAAGATATAGCCTAGTTGAGCCATGATTATAACACGATTTGACAAATCGTGGGGGCATTGATGTAATGTACTCTGTCCCACCACACATTTGAGTTTGTCAAGGGTGGCTCTCATAGCCCACATTACCATTCCATAGCCTTGTTAAGCCACGTATAACCGTAACGTCCCAAAAGATATATTGTGCGACGTTAAAAATATGGCTTAGAATAAGGGGCGAGGGGGTCACCCCTATGCCTGATACCCCACCTATAAAAATAAAATAAGTACTGTTACCCCTTTCATTAACCCCCTGTCCCTGTCGTTAGGGACAAACTTTGGGACAAACTTTTTTAAATCTTTGTCCCTCTGTCCCAGTGTCCCATTTTTCTAATGTGGGCTACAAAAAATTTTAAAAAAAGTGTATACTTTTAGTAAGTTAAATTTTCTATGAAATTTAAAAAAAATAAAAAATTGTAATTTTAAAAAAGATGAAAATACCAAATAAAGGATCATCAATGAGACAAATGGCCTATGCCCGTAGGGTATGGGGTGCTAAAGGTCCGGATAAGATGACTATAGCTTTAGATGTTGGATATTCTCCAAGTGTATCCAGATCGGTGGTCTCAAAAATTGAATCTCGCAAAGGATTTAATAATGCGATAGCCCGCCTAGCTGCTGAATCTAATAATGTGGCACTTGCTGCTATACATGAATTTAAAGCAAGAGGGTTTGCTGATTTTAATAATGCGGAGCTAACCAAGGCCCTTTCTGCTATTGCAGGGGCGTGGGAGAAATTTAATAAAGGGATGGTGGAACAAGAGAGGCCGGAGGATAATGGTAAAAACAGATTGAGGACTGTGGTGCTTCAGAATATTAATAAGCAGGTGAATGTGCCAGATAATAATACCCAAGTGATTTCGGCACTTGATAATGCGGTGGAAGGGGAGGTAGTAGGAAGAACAAATTTAGATTTTTAAAAATTAATTAAAAAAACTATGGAAAAATTATTTTATTGGCCTGTATGGCCTAAGACTTTAAATCAGAGATTTGGAGAAAACTCATCTTGTGTTTCAACAGATGGGACTAATAAGGTTATTACTTGCAATGGAAATAATCCTCCAGCTGGGTACAAATCTTTATACGGGGCAGCGGGGCATTTAGGGCTTGATATCAAAGCTTTTCATGGGCAGGAGGTATATTGTGCAAGAGATGGGGTAGTAAGTTTTATTGATACAAATCCAAAAAGTGGGCTTGATATTCGAGTGATTTCTATAATTAATGGAGTAGAGTATCGACATATTTATGAGCATCTTCTTGGGTACAAACCAAAAGTGGGGGATAAGGTAGAGACTGGTCAGATTCTTGGATGGGCTGATAACACAGGATATTCTAGTGGGGATCATCTTCATTTTCAGTTGGAAAAAACGGTAAACGGAGTTTTTGTTCCTATTGATCCCCTTCCTCTTATGGATAATTTCTATGCTCTTGATATTTTATATATACAAAATAAAATCCTATATATAAAGGAGATTCTAGCAAAGATACTTGATACATGGGGAGATAAACTACGAACAAAATAATTGATAATAAATGGCTAACTACGTAGCGGAACACAATGAGAGAATAACAGAAGAGTTGATTCAGAACCAAGATTTAATAAGAGATAAAAGATGGAGATTGGATAATCTTTATTGGATCATTACAAAGGACGGAATAAAGGAGCCTTTTAAAATGAATAGAGCCCAGCTTCACTTTTTTGAAAACTATCTTTCAAAGCCTGGGTTTATTTATCATAGGCATATCATTCTAAAATCGAGACAATTGGGATTTACTACTTTTATTGATATTTTTATATTAGATGAAATTCTTTTTAAAACCAACAAAGAAGGAATTATTATTGCTCATAAAGTGGAAGATGCGAGAGAAATATTTGATAAGAAGGTAGATTTTGCTATTAGGAACATGGCTCCGGATATAAAAGGGGCTTACTTTAAAATAAACCATAACTCATCTAAGAAGATTCAAGTGATGATTGATTATGGACCAGAAAAAGGTTCAACTTCTTCTATTACAGTATCAACATCAGGAAGATCGGGAACATATCACTTAGTGCATATTTCAGAGTTCGCTAAAATGTGTGTTCTTTTTCCAAAGAGGGCTGATGAAGTGGAAGTAGGAACTTTTCCAACCGTTCCTTTTGATGGATTTATTTTTATAGAATCAACTGCGGAAGGTATGGCAGGAAGATTTTATGAAATGTTTAATGAGAGATGGATTTATAGAGATAAAATAACCCCTCAGCTTTCCAGGGTGCAGTTCATTCCCCATTTTTATAACTGGCAGTATGACGATATGGAAATGAAAAAGATTTCGGAGAATATTCCAGTAGCACAAATGGATGAGTGTGAAATTGATTGGGCGGAGTATCAAAAAGAAAATAACCTTACAGATTTAGAGATTACTTATTACTATATGAAATGGCAGCAGCTTGGAGGTAAAGGAGGAACTGATGCTATAAAAAAATTAAAACAGGAATATCCAACTACTCAAGAGGAAGCTTTTCTTTCTACGGGGCAGTCATATTTTCCTATTGCTAAAGTATCATCACTACTTCAAAAAACTGTTCCAGGGGTAAAAGGGGAACTTATTACAAATGAAAAAGGAGAAGTGGAGTTTATTCCTACATCTTCTGGAAACTTTGAAATGTTCAATAAGTCGGAAATAGGCACTAAGTATATTATTGGCGGAGATACAGCGGAAGGTCTTGCTCATGGAGATGCCCAGGTTTTATATGTAATAAATCATAAGACTGAAAATTGTGATGGTTTATATAAATCTCAAGTATCACCAGATGAATTAGCCACAGAAGCTTATAAACTAGGGAAGTTTTATAACTGGGCCCTTCTTGCTATTGAGGTGAACAAAGATGGGTTATGGGTAAATGATGCTTTGGAAAAAATGGGTTATATAAACCTTTACGCTAGAAAGGTTTTTGATGACATTACTCAAAAAATAACAAAGTTTTTTGGATGGAAAACTTCTTCAGCAACCAGGCCATTTGCCTTAGCAGCTTTAAAAGCCACTTTTTTGAGAAAGTTTGAGGGTTTCCCCGCGGCTCTACTAAATGAGATGTTTACTTTTATACGAAATGTAAAAGGAAAACCAGAAGCTATGGATAAAAAGAAAGATGACGTAGTTATGGCAGCAGCTATTGGTTATGCTGTTCTTCAGGAACAAGGAAAGTATATTGCTGACACAACTGGAACAGAAGGGTTTTCACATTTAAAGCAGATGTTCGGAGAAAATCAATAATAATATGGCTAGAGAGAAAAAATCTCTACAACAAAATAAAAAATGGGGAGAAGATAGACAAAAACATAGAGAACATCGCTCCAAAAGAGGAAGAAATAAGATGTTCAGAGATGATTCTCCTATTTTTTTAAATAAAAGAAAACATTTAGAAGAAGTTAAGGCAGGTGTTGACAAATATTCATTGCGTTTATTACGCAACAGGTATAAAATTTAAGTTAATATAAAATTCATGGCAAAATTAACAACAGAAGATAAAATTGTAGTAGATTTTGTGGAAGAAAAGAAAAAAGAGATGAAAAAATCTCAGTATAGAAACAAATTCGATGCTTTAGCCGCTGAAATTTACATAAATCTTGTAAATACTACAGTTTCTTACGGACAAAAATTGTATGAACAGAATGGTTGGGGTTCAATGATGTTTTATAACCGAACAGCAAATGGTGCCTATGATATAAATGTTTACCCTCAGAAGCTTACAGATAGAGATCAGAACCGATCCGGTGTTCCAGTTTCTCAAGAACCTATAGCTTTTTCTAAAATAATGATTGCTACCTCAGTACTTGCTGGTAAATTACCAGATGCTGAGGTTTTTTCTGATGATAAAGTCTACGCTAGAGCCGCTTATGAACTTTGGAAGAGAAACTGGGCAATGAATGGAGCAAACGGAGAGAATACTTTGATCATGACTTATCAGAACCTTCTTACTTTTGGATGGGCAGCTTGGAGAGTTTATCCAAGAAGAGTACAAGTGCCTAGAAATGGAGTAGATAAAATTCTTTTTGATGATATTTACAGAGAACCTCTTGACCCTACAAGAACTTGGCTTGGGGTAGGATTTAATCATGGAGATTATTGGTCCCAAATGGAGGTTTACTATGAAAGAGATATGCCTAAGTCTGAATTTTTTGAAAAATACCCTCAAGCCTTAGAATCCAAGAAACTTTTGGAATATTGTTCTGTATCTGAAGAAGCTAAAGATGAAAATAGTGAAAAAGCTAAAACAAGTGTGACTATTGGATATTATGAGAATGTTTTACTTAATAGATATATTGTTAAATGTGGAAAATTGGTTATTTATGATGGAGAAATGCCTAATGATGAATCTCACGGCTCTGTTATTGTGGTTAGATGTTTCCAAAAGAACCCAAATGATCCGTATGGAGTAGGTCTTTACGAAATGATGAGAGGAAATACTGCTTTATTTACTTATATAAACTCACTTAACGCTCAACAAGTGGAAGCTGAAATATTCCCTCTTTTATTTGGACCCCAAGTTCAAAATGGAACTGCTACTTATAAACGAAGTCCTAATATAGTTAATCCTAAAACTCCAGGATCAACTATTGATGTAGTTAGAACATCTGGAAATGTTTCTCAAGGTATAGGGTTTGCTGATAAACAGAAACAAGCTATTGAGGAAAATACTGGAGTGAATAATATTGTTGCTGGTCAAAATGCAGAGAATACACTAGGTTCAACTGTTATTCTTAAAGAAGCTGCTTACAACCGTCTTACTCCTCCAAAAAACTCTGTAATGAATGGTCTTCAAAAAGATGCCGGTATAGCTTTATCTTGGATGCTACAGACATATCCTGTTGATAAGATTTTTATGATTGATTCAGATGAATCACTCGCAGAGTTTGCTAAACAAAATCCAAACTATTTTATTGAATCAGAACAAATTGTAGGAGATGATGGTGTCCCAAAAGGATATGCAGTAGCTGCATCTCCTAATCTTAGATTAAATTTTGATTTTACTCCTGAAGGAGACTTACTAGAAGATGTGCCACCTAGAACTATTTCAGCGAAAAAACTTTTTGATGAGATGGATGCTCATGGTCACAAATCTAATTATATTGAATTTGTTATTGATGCAGACTCCATGCTCCTTCCTTCAATTGAAATACAGAAACAAACTTTCATGACTCTTTTCCCTGTTATTACAAATCAACTTACTCTTATATTTTCTCTTAGAAATCAAGACCCAGAAGCAGCGGCTTCCCAACTAAAAGCTTTAGAACAGCTTTTGAATATCCAAAGACAAAATATTTATGACTTTATCTCAAAAGAAGATTACGATGCAATTATGGCAAAAATACCTTCTTTGATTCAAAGACAAATGGCTGAGGCTCAAATGCAAATGGACGCTCAAAATACTGCGATGCAAACCGCAGCCGGAGGAGGTGCAGGAGAAGGCACTCCATCAATGGGACAAGAAATGTCAGGTGATGGAACAAGCCCTCTTCAACCTCAAAATGCTAACGAGGTTCCTAGACCGCAAAGTCCCATGGGAGGTGCTATTGATGCTTCAGTTGGTCGAGCAGCTAATTTAGATTATTTCCCAAAGTAATATGCCAATTTCAGATTTATATAATCAAGGAGGTGATAGATTAAGTAAAATTGTAAAACCAATATCTTCTTTTTTTAAAACTCCAAAAGTTGAAGCGTCGTTAGCTCCTACACCGGCACCGGTTCAGTATAATTTAAAGGATAGAGGGGTTCAAATTTCAGATGATGATATCAATTCTTTCAAACCTCTTTTGTACGGAGAAGTTAGTAATAGAACTCCGGATAAACAAGCTTTAGAAGCAAATGTAATTCTAAATACTGCTTTAAATAGAGTTAGAGAATATGGAAATAAAGGTCAGAAAAAGAGTCTCAGTGAAGTTTTATCAATGCCTAACCAGTATCAGGCTTATGGTGGAAAACAATATCAGGCGTATCACAACCCTCCTGATGAAGTAGCAGCAGCTAAAAAAAGACAAGTTGATTTAATAGTTGAAAATATTAGAAATCAAATTAAATCTGGTAAGTATCCTGATAATACACAGGGGGCTTATTATTATGTGCATAATCCTGATAGCACAATTACTTACGATAATTTAAGGCCTTTATTCGCTAAATAAAAAATTATGGAAACAGAGCAGACGATTAAACAAAAAGCTATATTATTCGCTACCAGCGAACATTATGTAGGAGCTGTGGAAATTTTAAAAAAAGTAAGAAGTCAAATAAGTACGATTATTGTTGACACTGAATACGGAACCCTTTTAAATGCTCTTACTTTGGAAATAGAAGCTAATCTTATTCAAAGATTTGTTGTGGAAATAGATAATATTAGGACGGGTAAAAATTTAGAACAAAATGGATAAAAAAGCTATAAAACTTGTAAAAGATAATTATGAGATTCATGTAAAATTCTCAAATGAAGCTATAGATAAAAAATTAGTTAAATTTATTGTAACAGGAGATAACAAGGAGATTATTTTAAGTGCTGATGAAATAATTAGTATCCTTGTTAATCAAGTAAATTCAGAAACTCTTTCTGCTTCTTTTGTGGAATCAGAAAGAATAAATGTTGTCGAGGTCGGTAGACAAATTAGGTGTGTTCTGGATAAAGACTTTAAAAAAGGTGATGTAATAAATATAAACTATACTCACCCTTACCCTCTTGAATTTGCTCTTATTGAGGAGATGTGGAAAATCGCAACTCTTAAAAAAGAATTAGGAGTAACTGTACTTACTGATGAATATATTTCAAGCATAAAGAGTCGTATTAAACCAGAGATGGTAGAATATATGAGTAAGTTTTATAAGTCGTTTAAAAATATTAAAACAAATAATAAAATGGAAGAAATAAACAAAGATGAAGTTGTAGAAAATAATTCCGATCCCATTGACACTGTGGAAGAAGAGAAGGAATCAGAAGAGGATGTTGAAAGTGAGTCTGAAGCTGATGTTTCAGAAGAGAGTTCAGAAGGAGTAATTTAATTAAAATAAAACCCCTACCGTTCAAGGATATGTACGGATATCGAAATGGATGATACTAAACAAAAAGAATTATTGGGAGCCGAATTAGCAGCTCAACTTGAAAAAGAAAAGCAAGAAGAGGAGACTAATAGAAAGATAAAAGAAGCAGAAGAAAAACAAAAAGCTGATGCTGATAAAAAAAAGGCTAAGATTATTCTTAAAAACACTCTTGGAGAGGAAGTGTCTCAAAAAGATTACTTTTATTCTTCAAAGGGTAAAGACACAACTCCTGTATACTTCACTGAAGTATGTGGCAACCCTGTGGATAGAGAGGATATGCTTACAGTTTTTAATAAAATATTTAAACCAAAAGATGGAATTTTGTTTTATAAAACTAGAGACAAAGAGGTTTACATTATAATAGTACCTCTTAAACATTCATCAATTGTAGGCCCACAACATAACTCTGTTGAAGGAGAATTTCAAAAACATGCAATTTCTTTCATTTCTGAGGGGTCTGTAAACCTAGATACTTTGAGAACAAAACTTCAAAGAGTATCAAATACAATTAGAATTGTTGCGGACTAAAAAGTAGTATTGTATTATTAATGTTAACCATCGGACCCAGCACGATACGCTAGGAAAAAACTAAATGGAAAAAGAAAACAATGTAGTAGCAGAAGATGAATCAGTTCTTGATAAAGAGTTAGAAGAATCTATATCTGCTATTAAGTCTGGAAATGAACTTCAAAAAATTGAAGTCAAGCCTGAGGTAAAATCAGAGGAAACTCCGGAAAAACCAAAGGAGGAGTCAACCAGTACTACTCCAACTGTAGAAGCGAAGGAAGAAGGATACCAATATCGTGTACCAAACAAAGGTAAATTTGAATCTGACGAATCATTTGAAAAGCGAACTGAGCTTTTAGACCTCGTTAAGAGACGAAAATTGGCCACAACTCCTGAAGCTAAACAGGCTCTTACGGAGCAAATTAGTACCACTAAAAATCAACTCAAGACTATTAATGGTTCTGACAAAGTTATTAATCCACTTAATCCTGGGGAAACTACTATTCCACCAGAAGAAGATGAGGCTACTAAAGCTGACCGAGAACGTCTAAAACAACTCGGAGGAGCAACTAAAGAGGATATACAAGAAATAATCCAACAGGATCGTATAGCTACTGAAACTAAAAGTACCCTTGAAAATTTCGTAAAAAGACACTCTGAATTAGAGAGTGATGCAGATGTAAGAGAAGTTTTCTTTGATTTCGTTGATGCTAATTTTAATTGGCAAAACAAAACAGGAAAAGAACTTATGACAGTTCTTGAACTGGCAAGGGAAGCGATGTTCAAACCATCCGAAACTATTGAGGAACGAGTACTTAAAGGAGCTAATGTCCAGGAAAAAATTAATGCTATGCAGTTTCCAGGAGGAACTCAAGCAAAGACTGATTATTCTCCAGAAATGCGTAAGTCTATTGATGAACTTAAAGCAACTGGAATGTCTGAAGAGAAAGCTGTTGAACTTCTGTCTGAGTAGTACATACCCACTAAAAATTTATGGCATTTATACAAAGCATCATAAAGAACCCTACAAGGTCTCTTTCAATGCAAAATAAATCTACAGCCCAGGTTACAGCAATGAAGGAAGTCCTAGATTTGACTGCTGGACTTGCTGTACCTGCTACATCTGCTTCAACAGTTGCTACAATAATTGGTGTTTCAAACCAAGCTATTTCAGTAGCAGATGCACTTACACAAGTGCCTGTTATAGACCTGTTCCAGCAAGATGTATGGGTTGTAGATTCTACAAACAACTCAAACCCTCTCCATAACGGACAGGCGATGATTCTTACTGATTCTACACACGTTAATAACACAGGTATTACAAGTGCTGTTGGTGTTGTTGAACAAGTCGGTGTGTATGGAGTTCCAGCTGACAAGAAGATTCTTGTTAGATTCATTACGTTTTAATTAACAGCTTAATCTTTTAAAATACTAATATGACAGGAACAATAAATGACTATGCTGTAATCGTTAACAACGTATTAAAGCATATAGCACCAAAGGTATCCCCTACGGTGAAGGCAGAATACTTGGACTTCATGTACAAGGTAGATGATAACCAGAGAATCTATTCAGATACTGGTGTTACTGGTTTAGGAATGGCCGAAATTATTCCTGACGGTGGTGTAGGTGCTTCTGATGCCCCTATTCAGGGTTATTCAAAGAACTACGTCCAAATGCACTTTACAAAGAAAGTTCGTTTGACTTTCCAATCTAACTTCTTCCTTTTTGAAAGTGCTGCTGCAAAAATAAAAGCTAGTGTTAAATCAAAAGTTCTTGATGGTAAAAACGCAATTACTCATGCGAAAAACTATCTTGCTCAATCTTTGTTAGCACAAGGTTTTAATACATCTTTTACATGGGTTCCAATTAATGCAGTTGGTGTTTCTACTCCAATTTCAACTCTTGGTGCCGATGCGGTTGAGTACTGGTCACAGACTCACCCTATGGAAGACGGCGGTCCAGCTTGGTCTAACGTGGTTGTGGATGGAGCTACTCCATCTCCTCAGTTTACTTACTCTTCACTTTTGGCAGCTAGAAGACTACAATCTTTGAAAAAGGATGGTCGTTCTCTACCTTTGATGTCACAACTAGATACTCTTGTATGTAGAAGTGGATCAACAACTGCTCAATTTGCTAAGACTATTAAGAGTACTATTGATAAAGGTCTTGCTCCTCAACAGACAAACCTATTCAATAACGCTCCTGCAACTTCAACATTTAATGTTGTTGAACTTTCTCCTTACGAGAACTTAGGTATGTCAGGTCTTGCATGGGGTATGTTTGACTCAAACATGAAGAATGCTGACTACGGATTCTTGTATATCGAAGCTCTTCCAACTCGTGCTGAACCAGCCGTTGTTGACTTGCTAGGTAACCAAGACCTCGTTTTGAACTTTAACTCTCTCTGCGTGATGGGTGCATCCGACTTGAGAGGTTGGGTTTGGTCTGCGGGTGATGGTGTTACTACTTAGTAGTTTATCCTTGGGGAATCCGAACTATCGGATTCCTTATTGGGTAAATTAAAAGAAATAATTAAAATAATATGTTACAAGATGCACATTCAATGAAAATTTCTCTACCGGTTATTGCTCCGGTAGGAACTACAGATGTAATTGATGCTCTACCAGATGCCTGGATTTACATACATGAGCTTATTGGTGACCTTGAGGCTAATGGAACTCTTGAAGTTAGACAAGGTCTTCAAACAGTAGGTATTTTCAGATTAGATGCAGGTCAAGGTATTACTCTTCAAGACGAGCCAGGAGAAGATAATCGTCCTCGTTTTCAGTGTAAACCTGGAGAAGCTTTCACTCTTGTGGTTACTGGAGGTACATTCAATGGAGCTGTTTCTTACTCAATAAGATACTAAAAAATGGATCAAATCTCTGTTGAACAAAATGATCAGTTAAAGAAGTGGTCATCTGATAGAGATGCTATTGTTGCTGATTTGCATATAAATACACAGAAAAACAGCCAATTAATTTCTGAAAATAAAACTCTTTCAGAAGAAAATAAACAATTACATTTTGAAAATGATAGCTTTAAAAAGCTTTTAGATCAAAAAAGTTTTATTGAATCTGAAATAAGAAGGTTAACTCCAATAAATAATAATTTAGAAATTATAAATCGTAATTTAAACGAGACTATTTTATTTAATCAAGATTCTATTAATTTTAAATCCTGGGTAGGTCAAAGAGATGCTATTTTAGTTGAAATATCTAATTTAAGAGAAGAAAATAAAAAATTATCTGAAGAAAACATATCTTTTTCTGATTCAAATACAGAAATATCTGATAAAATAAAGAAAAGTGAAGGTAAATTAGAGGAATTAATTAAAAAAGAAGAGGAATTTTCTACTCTTATTAAATCTGATAATGCTGTTCTTAAGGTAGAAAAATCTGAATTACAAACTACAAATCAAGGTCTTAAAACTGAGAATAATCTTTTAGAAGAAAAGAAAAAAGGTCTTCTTATGGATATAGCCAATCTATCTTCTATCCATGAAAATATATATGAAAAAACTAATGGCCTAGAATCTCTTGTAGGTGGAATTGTAAAAGTATCTTCTGATAATGCAACTGTAATTAATAGAATGTTTGAATCAGCGGCTACAAACCTTCAAAAAGTTATTGATATTGGAGAGAAGAATGTAGATAAAACAAATAAACTTGTACTAGATATACCTAAGATAATTGTCGATCTTCATAGAGATGTAGTTGAAAGAAGACGAATTAGTAGAATAAGACCAAAATAAATTAATGACTTATTTAGCAAACCAAGCGGGGGACCCCAATGATGTAGGATATTTTGCTACAGAAGCAGCTCTTATTGCTGCCTATCCTATAGGTATCCCTGGACTATTTGCTATTGTAGGAGAGACAAATACTATTTGGGTGTGGGATGAGGATTCAATGATGTGGGTAAATACAGGAAATTCATCTCCCCAAGGACCTACTGGATATACTGGCTACACTGGACCAAATGGAGGAGGTACTGGCTACACTGGTTATACGGGGAGAACTGGCTACACTGGCTACACTGGTCCTACAGGATACACGGGCTACACAGGACCTAATAACGCTACTATTACAGGATATACTGGCTATACAGGACCTAACGGAGGGGGTACTGGTTATACCGGTTACACTGGACCAAATGGAGGAGGTACTGGCTATACTGGATACACAGGACCAGGTAATTTTACTGGTTATACAGGGTTTACCGGGTATACCGGTACTACAGGTTACACTGGTGCAGGTAATTTTACCGGTTACACTGGTTATACAGGATATACTGGTACTGCTGGAACTCAATATCTATGGAAAGGAGCTTGGAATAGTGGTACAGCTTACATTGTAAATGATACTGTTCAATATTTAGGTTCTGGATATGTTTCAATACAAAATGGCACAAATCAAACTCCTGCTATAGGAGGCACAGCTTATTGGGACCTTTTAGTAGAAAAAGGTTTTACTGGTACTACTGGTTATACAGGATACACAGGTCCAGGAAACTTTACGGGTTATACAGGGTATACCGGTCCTACAGGTTATACAGGAACTACCGGCTACACAGGTTATACAGGTAGGACGGGTTACACAGGTTATACGGGGTATACTGGTTCTACGGGCTACACTGGTCCTACAGGTTATACGGGGTATACAGGACCAGGTAACTTCACTGGTTATACGGGATACACAGGCTATACTGGTAGTACTGGTTATACTGGTCCTACAGGGTTTACAGGAACGACTGGCTATACAGGATACACTGGATATACAGGGGCTACTGGATACACAGGTCCTACGGGTTATACCGGAGCAACAGGCTACACAGGTTATACAGGACTAGGTAATTTTACTGGTTATACTGGCTACACAGGAACCACAGGCTATACTGGTCCTACAGGTTACACCGGCTACACAGGAAGAACTGGATATACGGGATACACAGGAACTACAGGGTATACAGGTCCAAGTGGATTAGCTGGAGGAACTCTTACTGGAGTAATTAATTTAGGAGAAGGAGCTGATCCTGCAAC
>Ga0193752_1002234_pt1 | contig 14789 bp, 12 predicted proteins | sample H1c1metaG_FD_144924 | JGI IMG/M metagenome (GOLD analysis project Ga0193752, IMG submission 144924) | Soil microbial communities from a riparian zone of the East river system, Colorado, United States - H1c1 | ecosystem: Environmental > Terrestrial > Soil > Riparian zone | place: USA: East River... | reverse complement strand
GCCAGAGCCATGGCCTGGCTACTCGTTGGGGCAGAGGCATGCTTGCCTCAAGGGAGTGAGTCGCGGCCCGAAACGGTTCAGGTCAGCGTGCAGTTTGTTGAGACGCGAGCCGCATCCGCGCCCGCGTTATCGAACCAACGCAGCCCGGGGCCGACGGGCGGCACCTTGTCCAGCGCGCATGCCTTCGACGCAACGTGAAGGCTACGACTCCGAACACGGCGAGCGGCCCAGCCCAGGCCGCTGGGAGGCCGACCCGCTCCCGATGATACTGCAGCCGCTGCTTTTCGTAGCTGCAGCAAGAGCTCCGGTGCCGCTCGCAGCTGCGCCGGCAGCAGCGCTCGCACCACTGTATCCGGCCACAGCCGCAGCACCTGAAGTCGATGAAGCCGGACTGCCCGCCGTGATGGCTCCCGTGACCGTCCCAGTTCCGGCCGTACCGCTCGGTGTTGCGCCACCCTTACCCGCACTCGCGGCGCTGCCTGCATTGCCGCCGGGCGCTGCACCCGCGACGGGTTGTGCCGGCGTGCCTCCACACCGGCGCTGAGTTTCATCGCACGCTTGCGCCGCCTGACACGGAGCCGCACCTTGATCGCAGACGCCGTTTGTACACGCCTCAGTTCCAGTACAGAACATGCCGTCGTCGCAATCAGCGGCCGTCATGCATTCACAAACGTCACCGACGCAGTCTCCGTCGGCATCGGCTTGGTCCGGGTTCGCGGTATGGACACAGTTGTCGTCTTCGTCGCCGATCTGATCGCCGTCTGCATCGGGCAACGGCAATGAGTGCCTGTCGAAAAACTTCCAAGCGTAGTCCGCGATGTCCAACACGTTTTGCTGATACAGAACGTGGCCGCCATCGAGGCTGCAGTACCCGACCTCGGCATCGCCCCCGCACATCCGGTAGATCTCACACTTGTTGTCGCCTTGCGGCGCGACCGCGGCAAACGTATCGGCGGCTTGGCAACCGAGCGTGTTGCTCATGGCTGCGCCGTTCGACAGGCCCGTGGAGTAGACCTTGCCGCGATCGATATTGGCGATGCCAGCGACGTACTGAACGATTGCTTTCATCAGACCGACGTCATCGAGTTTCGCTTCGTACGCAGAACCGAACGCGATGTCGCCATTCCAAGAGTTCATGTACCCGGTCGGCGCGACGACTAGAAAGTTGTTCTTGTCGGAGACCGCCTTGAAGCCCGAGACCGAGAGCTGGCCGGGGCCGTCACTCGAGAAGCCATGCAGATCGAACACGACCGGAACGGGCGTCTTGCCGTCGTACGTCGGTGGAACGTGAACGATGAACGTGCGCATTCGTCCACCGAAATCGATGTTGTGGACCTGGTCGCCAGCCTCGAGTGCTTGGCCGACCTTGCACTTCGCTTGTAGGTTGGACGGATAGAGAGCCGCCAGCGCGACGCAGATCGCGATGAACTTCAGAGGCGATCGCCAGTCAGTTCGCAAGTTCGACACTTCGACATCGTGTTCGCTTCCCCGAAACTCTCGTCCGAGTATCACTCTCTCGCGAAACAAACCACACGGACCGATGCGGTTGGAGTGCTGAGAACGCGCGTGGCCCGCAAGGAATACGCGATGCGCGCCGGCAGAGAACCGTGGTGCGCCACGCGTGTGTGCATCGCCGACATCCAGACACAACTTGGATGACCTTTTAGTCATCTCGCGAGTGCGCGCGCAGTCCGCGTAGAGTGAACAACAGATCGACCGAGGCGCCGCGTGAACGTTCCACTTCTCATCGATGCGCTGGTCCGACAGATGACTGTCTTGCTCGCTCAAGTCGCCACTTCGGGTGGGACTCGCGCTCCGCTTTCTCACATCGCAAACCAAGTGTTCGTCGAGCTGGCCAACGAACTCTCCGCGCAAGGCGTGAGTCGCAAAGTCAGCGCCGATATGTTCGGCATGGCGCTACGCGCGTACGTGCGTAAGGTTCGCCGGCTCAACGACTCGCAAACCGATCAAGGGCGCACGCTGTGGAAAGCCGTTCTCGACTATCTGCAGGACGGCGAACCCAAGACGCGCGATCAGATCCTGACTCGATTCAGTCACGACGACGAATCGCAAGTTCGCTCGGTCCTGCAAGACCTGACCGATAGTGGGCTCGTCTTCATCAGTGGCGACTCCGCGGCTGCAATCTATCGCGCCACCAGCGACGCCGAGCTTCTGCTGTTGAAACAAGCGAGCTCGGCCGAAGGCCTGACCGAGTTCGTCTGGGTGTTGGCGTATCGTGAAGGTCCGATCACCGTAGCTCGACTCGCGCGCAAACTGCGGATGAGCGAGGAAGACACAGCCGGACTCCTCGAGAAGCTGAGCGCACAGGGCCGCGTTCAAGCGACGACGACGAGTGGCGTCACTGCCTACACCGCAACTGACTTCAGCGTACCGCTCGAAGCTCGGACCGGCTGGGAAGCCGCCGTACTCGATCACTTTCGCGCGGTCGTTCAGACCATCGCGCAGCGCCTCGAGAACAGCTCGCGAATCTCACACCTCGAGGACATCGTCGGCGGAAGCACTTACAGCTTCGACGTCTGGCCAGGCCACCCGTTCGCCGACGAAGTGAAGAGCGTGCTGAAGAATCTTCGCAGTGCGCAAAGCGCGCTTCGCAAGCGCGTCGAAGCGTTCAACGCAACGACGCAGCGACCCGCCGACTACTCGCAAATAGTCGTGTACGTCGGGCAGTGCGTGATGCCGCGTAACGAGACCGATGATGCAGAGGGGAATGACGATGAAAACTAGTGTTGGACTTGGGTGTTTGATGTGGATGGTCGCTTCGGCGAGCTGTTTCCAGACGAAAGACATACCGCCCGCGCCCGGAGGCGAAACGAACTTCCTGCGCGCGTGCGACAAGTCGTGCTCGGATGGGCTCAGCTGTGTCTGTGGTGTTTGCACTCGCAAATGCACCAGCGACAACTCTTGCAACACCTTGGACGCGAACGCAGTGTGTTTGAGCTCGGACGCGATCGGAGATACGCGCATGTGCGAACCCGGCCAGCGGCACGAAGCTGCCGTCTGCGACGCGCGCTGCAGCGCGAATCGCGATTGTCGAAAAGGGCTTAGCTGTCAGGGCGGCCTGTGTCGCGAAGAGCCGCAAGTCTCGGGCGGACCGAACGCAGGAACCGGAGGCGCCGTCGATGCAGGCCCACCTACTCCGACCGGTGATCCTCTCGATCCGAACGCGCCGCTCGTGATGCTGCTCATCGACACATCCGGCTCGCTCTCAGACATGCCGGGTTGCACCTGCGCCAGCCCGACTGACTGCACCAACTGCGAGCCCGATTGTGCCGGAGGCGACCAAAACCGCTGGTTTACGATGCTCGCCGCACTCACTGGAAGTTATGCGGATTTCGGCTGTCAGAGTGTGCCGCGCACGTCGGACAACGGTGCGACCTACGACGAAGGGTACTCGCTCCCGAACTACGTTCTCTCGTCCTCGACGAGCCAACGCGGCGATGGGCTCATCGATGCCTTCGGACCACGCATTCAGTTCGGTCTCTCGACGTTCGACAGTGAGTACACCTACAAGGGAGGAACGGATCTCCTGACGAGAGGCGATTTCGACTTCGCAAAGAGCGAGGATTTCTTCGGCATGTTCTCGTACGCGGGAGGTGACTCAATCACTCCGCGACTCAGACCCGATGGCAGCGAAATCGGGCGTGCTTTCTATCCCGGATGCCAGTTCCCATTCTACGTCGACAGCGGTATTCGGTCGGCGAGCGCAACTGAGGGTGCGTTGGTGCTGCAAAGCGCGAGCGAATCGGCGGGTGTCCGAAGCCAACAGCTGCGTACTCAGCTTCGAAGCGCGCGGCCGTACGGAGGAACGCCGATCGCAGCCGCGCTCGACGACCTCTACTTCTTCTTCACCGAAGATCCTATCGGCACTTCCATCGCGTCCACGCGAAAGCGGCACATCGTGTTGCTCACCGATGGCGCGCCCGATCCCGACTTCCGAGACCTCGGCTGCGCCTGCAGCAGCGCGGACGGGTGTGGAGTCGCGCCGAACCAGCTGAGCTGCCCGTACCCACTCGCGGACGATGCCGCGCGGCACCTGCGTTGTGGATTCGGCGAAACGGATTGCAGCGGACCCGTCACTGCGCTGCACGTCGTGGCACTCGGTGTCTCGGACACCGACGCTCGCGCGAAGCTCGACGCGACGGCCGCTGCGGGCGGCACTGAGCGAGCCCGCTACGCAACCGATCAGCCCGAGCTTCGAACCGCGCTGCGCCAAGTCTTCGAACAGATCCTCGCGCAGTGACACTCAGTTGTTCTGCGAGTACGTCGCTAGGTATGCGCTCGAAGAAGAGCGTTAGTGACGTGCTCGGCGAAACACCGCCAAGCAGGCGTGCTCGCCGACCACTCTGATCGCGTGCTCGGTTCCGACCTGCATGTCCAACAACTCGCCGGCACCGAATCGCTGCTGCGCGTCGTCCAACAACTCACCGTCGAGCACGAACGTCAGCTCGCGCTCGGCGTGCCCGTGAACTGGAATCGACATGCCGACCGGGAGGTACGCGATCACCGTACCGTTCGCTGCGAGCTCCGGGCTCACGAGGACACGCGAGCCGGGAAACCCAGCGGGCCGCCAAGCCGACTCATCCGAGATCCGACGCAAAGCGCTGCGTGCACTCTCGACGTTCACTTCGAACGCACGCGCCACGTCGCCCGCAAACAAGCTGTACCGCTCGGACCCGGAGAGCGCTTCGAGCAAGCGCCGACGAATCTGCGGATCAGGAGCAGAGGCAGGTGCGCTGTCTGCCTCGGTAGCGATCGGAATATCTTGCTGCTTGCGGCCGGCCATCGACTCGATACTCCTCAGCGCAGCGCCCGTTCGAGCTTGATGAGCCCGCGCGCCACGCGCGAGCGAACCGTGCCCTCAGCAACACCCGTCTGCGCCGAGATCTCCGGCGCAGTGAGACCAGCCACGTACATCAACTCGAGCGCTGCTCGCAACGGCGATTCGAGTTTCCCGAGCGCATCGCGCGTCGCCAACGCGAGCTCTGCGGCTGGAGGCGCCGCTACGAGCTCATGCGCCGCCAGCTGGAGCAGCGACTGGGCGTGCCGCTCACGGCTGCGGCGAGCCAAGCGGTCGGCTGCGCGCGAGCGCGTCCGCACCAGCAGCCATGTCTTCACGCTGGCGCGGTTCGGGTCGTAGTCGCGCACGCTTTGCCACGCTTCCAAGAACACGTCGTGCAGCAGGTCGTCGGCATCGCCGCCCGACCCGAGGATGCGGCGAGCGACGCCGAGCACAGGGCCGGCGTGCCGGTCGTAGAGCTCGGCGAACGCCTCGACGTGCCCCGTCTGTGCACGCGCGATCAAGTCGGCATCGCTCACCTCCGGCGCAATTTCCGCGGGATGCGCGGCGCTGATCGCGCGGGTCGAGCTGGCCATGAGCGACGTCGAGGACGACACTCGCGGAATCTAGCAGGCTGCAACGAATCCGCTGCGCGCTCCTTCAGCCACGGTTTGTCTCGAAAAGACGTTCTGCCAGGGCGCACGGCATTCGCAGCGGGTTTCGTGGCCGCGCGCGGCTGCTGGGGGCGCGGCACCCCAGCGACTGCGACTGCCGTTGCCGGCGTCGCGCACGAGCGACCGATGTTCGAGCGATCTGGAGTGCCACGCGCCGGGCCGCATGACCCACGCGCGCTGCGACCTACGCGCATGCGGCATATCGATTGCACCGCTGCGGGCAGGCGAAGGGAAAACCATGAGCTCCACTGCACCATCGAATCGCGGGAACGGGCACAACGGCCGATTCAAGGGCGTGATCAATCTCGACATTCGTCAATCCAAGCCGAGTTGGGACGAGTTCCTCGCGAAGAAGGCGCCGCAAGGCGCACCGAATGTGCTCGTCGTTTTGTACGACGACACGGGGCTTGCTGCGTGGTCGCCGTTCGGCGGGCGGATCCAAATGCCGACGCTGCAACGGCTCGCCGACACGGGTTTGATCTACTCGCAATGGCACACGACGGCATTGTGTGCGCCGACGCGTTCCTGCTTTCTGACGGGACGCAATCATCACCAAAACGGATTTGCTTCGATCACAGAAATGGCGACTGGTTTTCCCGGCGCCAACTCGCACATCCCTGCAGCGTGCGCTCCGATGGCTGGCATCTTGCGCGAAGCAGGCTGGAGCACATTCTGGGTCGGCAAAAATCACAACGTGCCTGTCGACGAGTGGACCATGGGCGCTTCGAAGAAACGCTGGCCGCTCGCGATGGGCTACGATCGATTCTACGGTTTCATCGGCGGTGAGACGAACCAGTGGTACCCCGATCTTGCGGAGGACAACCACTTCGTCCAACAACCCTACGCACCGGAGGAGGGCTATCACCTCTCCAAAGATCTGGCAGACAAAGCCCTTCTGTTCATTCGCGACTCCAAACAAACCGAACCGGAGAAGCCCTGGTACCTATGGTTCTGTCCCGGCGCCAATCACGCGCCGCACCACGCACCGCCGGAGTACATCGAGCGCTATAAGGGCATGTTCGACGATGGCTACGAGGCCTATCGGCTCTGGGTCCTGTCGCGGATGATCGACAAGGGAATCATGCCGGCAGGTACCGAGCTGACGCCGCTCAATCCAATGCGCGAAGGCACGGTCACCCCCGAGGACATGGTCCGACCTTGGACGAGTCTCTCGGATGACGAAAAGCGGCTGTTCAGCCGCATGGCCGAGGTCTACGCCGCAGTGTCGGAGTACGCCGATGCGCAGGTCGGAAGGATCGTCGACTACCTCGAACAGTCAGGTCAGCTCGACAACACACTCGTCATCTACTGCGCCGACAACGGGGCCTCCGGGGAAGGCTCACCCAATGGCTCCGTGAACGAAGGCAAATTTGCGAACGCGTATCCGGACGACATCGCGCAAAACCTCGCCATGCTCGAAAAGCTGGGTTCACCCGATACTTACAATCATTATCCCACCGGTTGGGCCGCTGCGTTCTCGACGCCGTTCCGGATGTTCAAGCGATATTCCTATCAGGGTGGCGTAGCCGATCCACTGGTGATCTCGTGGCCGAAGGGCATCGCAGCGCGGGGAGAGATTCGCCACCAATACCATCACTGCACGGACATCGTGCCGACGATCCTCGATTGTTGCGGCGTCGAGATGCCGCAAGTCGTCGACGGTGTTCAACAGGTGCCGTTGCCCGGCGTATCCATGCGTTATTCGTTCGATGCGCCGGACGCGCCGAATCGCAAGGACACTCAGTACTACGAAATGCTCGGTACGCGCGGGATTTGGCACAAAGGCTGGAAGGCGGTCACCGAGCATGGGCCGCTCACCGGTATCGGCAACTTCGACAAAGATCGCTGGCAGCTATTCCACACGGATGTCGACCGCGCGGAGGCGCACGATCTCGCGGACCAGGAGCCGGAGCGAGTCAAAGCGATGATCGCGTTGTGGATGGCCGAAGCAAAGAAGTACGACGTTCTTCCGCTCAACGACTACGGCATCATGGATATCATGAAGGTGGAGTTCAAACCGCCGGTGCCGAAAGGCGGTCAGTTCATCTACTACCCGGGCACGAGCGAGATTCCAGAACGTTCCGCTGCCAATACGCACGGCGTCTCGTTCAAGGTTCTGGCGGAGGTGAAGCTCACGAACGCGAGCGAAGGTGTCATCTTCGCCCATGGCTCTCGGTTCGGAGGCCACGCGCTCTACATCAAGAATCACAGACTGCACTACGTCTACAACTTCCTCGGTATCCCGCCGGAACAACGCTTGGTCGGCGATCTACCGCGGTCGGGCACACATATCGTCGGCGTCGAGTTCGTCAAGAAACGCCTGGGCAAATACAACGAGTCGTTCGGCCTGGCAAAAATGCACGTCGACGATCAGGTCGTCGCACAAATGGAGTTGCGAACCATGTCCGGCCACTTCGCCATCACGGGCGAAGGACTGTGCATCGGTTTCGACTCGGGCGATTCAGTCACGAGTGACTATCACCCCCAGTTCGAGTTTGCCGGGGGTGAGATCGTCAAGGTCGTCTTCGACGTTCGCGACGACGTCTACATCGACGTCGAGACACATCTCGCCGCCGCGATGGCACGCGACTAGTGCACTGATCATCGCCGACCTTCTGCCCGTCGCCGCTCGGTCAGACTCTCGCCTCCAAAACCATGTTGAACGGCGTCTCGGTCGCTCTACGCAGTCGGCTGAATCCGCCGGTCTGCACGACTTCGCGCAGCCGCCGTTCGCCCGCCTGCGCACCGAGCGCAGGACCGCCAAATGCCAGCGAGTGCGGCACACACAACATCGTCGACGCCGAGTAGTACACGCGCCCAACCGGGTTGTGATTGTGCTCGCACTGATCGCCCGCCATCGGTTCCACGATCATCCAAGTGCCCTCAGCCGCGATCGTCCTCCGCGCATGTCTCGCCGCTTCGGTTGGATCTTCCATGTCATGCAAACAGTCGAAGTGCGCGATCAAGTCATAGTCGCGACCGGCATAGTCGGTGCTCTTGGCGACCGCGAACTGGACTCGCTCGCCCAACCCCGCGTCGTCCGCGCGCTTTTGTGCGAGTTCGACCGAACCCGCATGCGAGTCGAAGCCGTAGAAGCGTGACTTCGGAAATGCACGCGCCATCAGGATCGTCGACGCGCCGACGCCACAACCCACGTCTGCCACCTTCGCACCGCGCTCCAGCTTGGACTGCACTCCCTCGAGCGCGGGAATCCAGCTCGAGATCAGGTTGCCGATGTATGCGGATCGAAAGAAGCGCTCGGTACCCTGGAACAGACACGGATGCTGCGCGCCCCAGGCGATGCCTTCGCCGGTTCTGAAGTTCTGCGTGGTCTTATCCAGCGCGGCCCACGCTGCGGCAGCGACCTCGAACGCGCCGGGAAAAAACGCTGGGCTCGACTCGTCGGCGAGCACGGCCGCATGCTCGGGAGAGATGCTGTAGCTCTCGGACTTGCTGTCGTAGTCGAGGTAGCCCGCCGCAGCCTGCGCGTTGCACCACTCGCGCACGTAGCGCACAGCCGTTTCGGTGCGCTGCGCAAGCGCTTCGGCGGTCAGGCCGTTCGTCCCGGCCAGCGCCTTCCACAAACCCAACCGGTCGCCGAGTACGACCAGAATCGAGCTGAGAGTCGAGCCGAGATCACCGACGATCTTGCCTACGAATTCATTGAGTTTTGTTTCGTTCACGGTCACCTGCCACGCTCCTTTCGAGTACGAAAGAAAGGCGTGCAGTCCGGGCGTCACAATGTTCCGTCGGCCGTCGAACCGCGGGTTTCAGCCGACCCGACCGGCCGGCTCGTACGCGCAAAACAAGCCGGTCCGGATCGTCCAGTCGAGGTGGCGACCGAGTTCGGGATCCTGCTCGGCGATCTTGCGGATGGCCTCGCGCAGTCGGCGCTGCACGCTGACACGAGCGCGCTCTGCGGCGGATCCGGTATGTCGCGCGCGACCCCCGAGACCGAATGCCGCTGACAGCTGCTGGGTCAACGCGTCGAGCTCCTCGCGGGCTCGGTTCGCGCGCGTCGGATCATGAAAGCGTTCGGCCTCGTCGACTTCACCACGCAGCGCATCGATTCGACGCTTGTAGGCTGCGCGCGCTTGCGGATCGAGAGCGTCTCCCGAATCGCCGCGATCCGCCGCCGCGCCACCCTCGCCGCCTGCACCGCCCGCGCCGATGAAGTCCGCAACGAGATCGAGCGCGTGCACTTCAGTGCCGGGCCGTTCACACAGCCGCGCCAGCATCTTCAAGCCGCGCATCGGCTTGAGCTGAAAGCTCCGACCTGCGTGCGTGATCGACCAGTGATTGCCATCCTCGCGCAGGCTGAACTCGGGGATCGCGGACGGCTCGAGTGCGGGGCGTGTCGAGCCGCCGCCGTCCGCTGCTGGAAGTGCATTCAAGCCGCGCTCCGCGGCCGACAACACCTCCGGCATGTCGAGCGCCTGAGCAAGCGAGAGCGCGCGTTCGTAGTGTGCCCGCGCTGCTGGAATGCAGCCGAGCGCTTCGGCGAACCCCAACTCCACCCACGCCTGATGCGCCGGTGCGGGCATGCGTTCGCACACGCGAAGGGCGCGCTCGGCGTGGGCGATCGCGAGCTCACTTCGACCGAGCGCGCCTGCCAAGAGGCCCAGGTAGTGCGAGATCGGCGGCCAGCACACCATGCCGAACGGACCCCAACACGCGTTCGAATCTTCGTTCGGATCGAACGACGCGTACAGCCGCTCGCAGAGCTCGCGATCGCCGACGGCGACCGCAGTGAGCGACGACCACACGCGGGCCATGCGCGCCGTCATGACGTGTGAGTCGCTGAAAGTTGCGCTCGGGGCAAGCGCTTGCCTCGCGCGCTCGAGTTCTCCTGCGCGCGCATAGCCGAGCGATACGAGCCAGCCGCTCATCGGCGACGCATGCGGCAACGGTGCAAACGTACGTAGTGCAGCTTGCTCCTGCTCCGCTCGACCTTCGATCCGGCCAGCGAGCATCAACAGGCTGATGCGATGCACCTCGATACAGCGCTGCGCGTTCGGGTCGAGTGACGACGCTGCGTACTCACGAGCCTCGGCGATCGCCGCTTCGCAGTCGGCAAAACGCCCTTCCGCCATCCAGCGCATCGAGCTCAGAAGCGGCCCCTGCCATTGGTATCGCGGCCGTCCGACCTGCTTGGCGAGGCTCGCTCGCGCAGCGATCACACTGTCTGCTCGAACCACGTCCGCGCGCTCGAGATGATCGCACGCAAGCCGCGTGAGCGCGCGCAACATGAGGACTCGATCGTGCAGCGCCGTCGCGTCGCTGAGCAAGCGTTCGTTCACTGGAATTCGTTCCTGCGGCGGTGCGAAGTCCGCAAATGCTGCGCCCACGCCGACGTCCACGTCGATTCGAACACGGGTGTCCGATTCATCGCGCGTCATCGCGAGAGCTTCACGAGCGAGCGCGAGCGGCTCCTCCGGCGACGCAGAAGGTGTGATCGCCGCTGCGAGGCGCGCGAGCACGCGAGCGCGAAGCCGAGCGTGTTCTTCGCGGTCGGGCCGGAGCTGGTCGAGCGCTTCGCGCAGAACGCCCACCAGCTCGCCGCGGATTTCGGACAATACGTATTCGCCACCCTGGCCGAGCGCGGCGCGCGCCAACAGCGAAGCATCGCCCAACCCGCGCGCGATGCGCGTGGCTTCGCGAAACACGTCGCGACCCTGCTCGAGCCGCCCTGCTTCGGTACGCGTCCAGCCGAGCGCGAGCAGCACTTCGACGCGCGATTGCGCCGGCAGGTCTAGGGCGTCACAGGTCGAGAGTGCGCGCTCCAATAGCTCGGTCGCCTCTTCGTACGCGAGCCGCGAGCGCGCTTGATCCGCGGCCAATCGAGCGGCTCGCATCGCTGCTTCTGGATCGCCGACCGGTAGCGCTGCGAGCGCGTGGTGTGCTTGGGGCGCGAGAAACGCCTCCCGGCCCGCGCGAACGCGTTCGTGCAGTCGCTCCGCCACGCGCGCATGCAGCTCACGGCGGCGATCGGCCGCGAGCGCTCGATAGACGGCTTCTCGGACCAAGACGTGGGTGAACCGAAACCGATGTTCGCCAAACCGCGCTAGAAGGCCTCGCACCACTGCCTCTTCGAGCGCATTCGCGACCGCTGCAGGCGCGACTCCGGTCACCTCGGCGCAGAGCGCGACTTCGACTTCGCGACCGACGACTGCCGCGACCTCGAGCTGCGTGCGCGTTTCGGGCCGCGTTCTCCTCAGCCGGTCTGCGAGCAGCGACAAGAGCCCGTCGGTCACGGCCAGCTCGCGCAGGTCGACCTGACTCGCGTCCTTCGCCGCGACCGTGTACAGCGTCTCGCGCAGAAACAGTGGATTGCCTTCGGTCAACTCGTGCAGCTGCGCTGAGAGCGCGGCGTCGAAGCGCCCGAGCGCGTGCCGGACGAGCTCGCCGACCTCCTCAGCCGAAAGCGGCCGCAGCACGATCACTTCACCTTCGCGACCGATGCGTGCGATCGCATCGGCGCGCGGTGGCAGGCGTGCTTCGACGTCGCGATAGGTCGCGATCGCGGCAATCCGAGTGCCGCGCAGCGCATGAGCCACGAACGACAACAGCTCGAGCGACGCCAAGTCGGCTGCATGCAGATCATCGAACACCAGAAGCAAAGCGCAGCTGCGAGCTGCGGCGCGCAAATAGCTGGTCACGCTGTCGAACAACTCGAAGCGTTCGCGCTCGACGTCGGCGATGGTGCTCTCGCCCGGAGCGACGCTGCGATCTTGCAGGAGCGCGTGCAGACGTGGAGGAAGCTCGGGTTCGAGTGCTCGCAGCTCTTGCAGCATCTCGATCCACGGGTAGTACGCGGGCGCGCCACCACTCTCCCAAGCCCGCCCCCACAACACGCGAAACCCGCGTTCACTCGCGCGCGCTGCAACTTCGTCGGCGAGGCGAGTCTTGCCGATCCCGGCTTCTCCGCAGATCACGGCGATCCCACCGCGTCCCGCAGCAGCACCTGCGACGAGAGCGTCGACGCCTGCGAGTTCCTGCGTGCGTCCGATCAACATCCGCGCCGCGAACTATAGCGGCTGGCTCGGGCGAGAACAGAACACGCTGTCGAGGCGCGGCTCGCGCGCGTCGACGTTACTGCGTGTATCCGTTGCTCCGAGTGAAGTGCTCTGGGGGAGGTGTCCGGACTTCGGACTAACGCCAGACCTGAATGTCGCTATCGCTGCGACCGAAGTACAAGCGCCCACTCGTGCAGACATACTCGGTGCTCGCGCCGTTGTAGCAGGCAGTCACACTGACAACCTTCTCCATGTACGGAATAACCTCTGGCTTCCGACCTGGACGACGCTCTTCTCCCAAGAAGCCGTCACCCGGCTTTAGGTCCTTGACTTTGATCGTTCTCGATAGCATGCGCCGCAGCGTATCACTAACGCCGGCCCGACTCTTCATCCGAACGAGGATGTTACGAACTTTGTCACCATTGGAGGTCTGGCAACTGGCTAAACACCTTACGAACGCCCTCACTCCAGTTCTGACTCAATGCAGTGAAATACGCGTCGCCTTGATCGAATCGGCGACGCTGCTGCACGGCGAGGCTGTCTTTGGCGTAGCAGAGAAAATCGATCGGCATGCCGACGGACAAGTTGCTGCGGATCGTGGAATCGAACGAAACCAATACGCATTTCGTCGCATCAGGGAGAGTCGTCGAGCTCGAGATCACGCGATCTATGATCGGCTTGCCATACTTGGCCTCACCCGTCTGTAGAAACAGGGTCTCACCGCCAGCCTCGATGAAATTGCCTTCGGCATAGATCCGAAAGAGGCGCATCGGCTCACCCGCGAGTTGGCCTCCTAGGATGAACGACGCATTGAAGGACAAATCACTCTTGGCCAGATAAGGCCCGTCGCGACTATCGATGTCCCGCATCGCATCGGAGACCAGGTTCGCGACGTCGAACATTGTCTTTGCAGTCAACAAGTTCGGCTTGCCGCCCTCGGCCTCGCTACGCTGCTTGAGCAAGGTCACGACCGCTTGCGTGCCAGCCAAGCTGCCAGAACTCAACAAGACGAGCACCCGGTCTCCGGGCTTCTCGATCACTGTCATCTTGCAGAACTTCGCGAAGTTATCGACGCCAGCGTGGGTGCGCGAGTCCGATGCGAAGATGATGCCGTCCTTGAGCAGGACGCCTACGCAGTATGTCATTCCTTGCTTTCTCCGAGTTACGCGCGCGCAACTACGGGAGATTACGAGCGACGCGCTTAGTTTTTGCGCACCTGTTTACCGTTTAACCAGGCCGCGATGACGCGACGAGCGTGGTCCAGCCAGCGATTGTCGACCTGCACGCGAATCATGTCAGCGACCATCTGGTCCGCGATATGAGCTGCAATGCCTGCTCCTACGAGGACGTCGCGTGCACTCTCGGCGTCGGCTTGGTCTTTAGCGCGGTATACTACTTGCATTGAAAGACCTTAGCACGTCTCTGCAGGGTCTGCGCCAGCTCATGAGCGCGAAAACCTGGAGAGCCTTCTGAATGCGTCTCAGCCGAGTGCGAGCACGTCAGTACGCTGTCGATGCTGATCTGCCCAGGTACTCAACTCGGGTGGAACTACCCAACCCAAACTGACGACACCTCGCACGGGTGGAAAAGTCGTTGCGCGAAGCGGCAGGCCTTCGAGCCAAGCGACCATCGTATACACCGCGATATCGGCCGCGCCCCAGCTGTCTCCGACGAGCGGACCCGAGTCGAGGCCGCGCGCAGTGACTTCGGTCGCGAGTTGATCGAGCGCGCGTTGAACTCGGCCGACCATGACCGTGCGAACGATCGGGAAGTTCGTGTGATCGTGCAGCGGCGCGTAACGCATGCCGAGATCACTCAAGATGATGATCACGCCGTCGGCCAACGCTGCGAGCCGAAACGCTTCAGCCCCGACGAGACCGGGCGGCCACAGGGGTGGCTCCGGCTGCTTTCGATCGAGGTAGTGCGCGATCGCACCCGAATCGAACACGACGTGTTCACCATCGACGAGCACCGGCACCGTGTGAAACGGATTGAGCTGGTGCATCGCATCGGTGTGTTCGTGGCTCGCGCGTGCATCGCGAAGCTCAGCTGTCATGCGCTTGTGCGCGAGCATGAGACGAACACGGCGTGCGAACGGCGAAGTTGCGAAGTGGTACAAGATCATGAGGGCGACGCTCTTCGCGTGCATCGCGAGTTGAGTGTCATCGCCGTGAAGAATGCCACGGACGCCGTCGGAACCAAACGTTTGACGCCGTGTGCTCGACGGCGCGAAGTGAATCGCGCGCGTCGAGCTGGGCGTGAATCGCTGTTACCAGCGACCGCCGCCGCCGCCGCCGCGAC
>Ga0193752_1002233_pt1 | contig 14794 bp, 17 predicted proteins | sample H1c1metaG_FD_144924 | JGI IMG/M metagenome (GOLD analysis project Ga0193752, IMG submission 144924) | Soil microbial communities from a riparian zone of the East river system, Colorado, United States - H1c1 | ecosystem: Environmental > Terrestrial > Soil > Riparian zone | place: USA: East River... | reverse complement strand
AGAGAAAGACGATGACCGCAAACATAGGCGGCGTGAGGAATACCATGCGCCAGGATGAAATGGAGAGTATGGCTATTCCCAGAAATGGTGCTAGCACAGGAGTGAACAGGAAGATCGTAAAGACCAGGGACATAGTACGGGCCATCTGGTCACCCACAAAGCGATCACGAACACAGGCGATGGTGGTCATGAAGACGGCTGACGCTCCCATGCCGGCCACAAAGCGCGCCGCAAGCATGAGCGCAAGGGTTGGGGCAAAGGTCGCAGCAATTCCACCGGCGATATAGAGTGGGAACCCGACCCTTAGGATCGCCAGTCGTCCAAAGCGATCTGAAAGTACACCGAATATGATCTGAGCAATCTGACCCAGGAAAAAGAACACAATGATATCCGCAGTAGCCGTAGACTCAGGCCTGAGCCCAAAGTGCTGCCGAAGCTCACCGAATACCGGGAGCATGATGTCAATTCCCAAAGCCGTCAGCGTCATAGTGCACGCCGACAACGCAATAAACTCACCCGATCTCATTTTCATAGGTTGTGTTAACTCTGTTTTAGAGGTTCTGACTACCCAAACGCATACCGGGCGACCGCCCCCACCATCGACACAACCCTGCCCTTAGAACTTAAGAGGTACAAACCTACTGTCTGCGTTTATATTTTCCGGGGTGTTAATCAGACTTTATTACGGGTCGATTCGGACAGGGATTGGGCCGAAGGTCAATTCTAAAACTCCGCGAAAGCCTCACAAGAACAGTTTTGCCCTTTCCTGGATCAGATTTCTACATTTGCATTAATCATCTGAGCCATACAATGCACGAGCCACTGATCAACTATATCCGGAATTACTCTACCACTACACTTACGGAAAATGAGATTGCATTAATAAAGGAGGTGTATGTTCCAAAAAAACTGCGAAAGAAACAATACTTTCTGCAGGAAGGACAGGTTTGTAAACACGTGGGGTTTATAGTTTCTGGCGCCACGCGACAATACACTGTGGATATCAAAGGTGTGGAGCATATCTCGCGGCTCTGTATCGAAAACTGGTGGACTGGCGACAGGGAAAGTTTTACCATGCTCACTCCATCCATTTATAATATTGATGCCTGGGAAGAGACCGACATGCTCATCATCACCAAGGCCGATTTCAACCGCTTAGAGTCGATTCCAGCAATTAGTGAATGGACGCGAAGATTGGACGACAACCATGCTTTTGCGCTGCAGAAAAGAGTCAACGCTTCCTTAGGCTTATCCGCCGAACAACGCTACGCCGACCTGGAAAGAACCTATCCTGAATTTCTTCAGCGCTTCCCGCAGCATATGATCGCTTCCTATCTCGGCATAACAAAGGAAACGCTGAGCCGGGTTCGCCAGAAGTCGCTCAAAAAATAGTTTACTGCTTTAGATGACCGGAAACCGTTGACAAATGTCAATGGTTTTTTTTATCATATCTCATCGTCTCCAACCCATTCAATGTTGCAACTTTGTGTTGTCAAATCGATGAGACAATGAACAGAAACAGGAATTTGATTATTAGACCGGATTTACACTAGAGGTTGAATAACAATAAATTATTAACGAAATGAAAAAGGAAATAATTTTTACATCACTGGGACGCAGAGCTGATATTGGTCCTTATCAAATAAACCGTGTTATTCCGAACCGGTATGTTGATGCAGTCGGTCCTTTTGTATTCCTGGATCACCTGTTGCCGACGGAGCATCCGCAAAATGGTTCACCCGAAAAGGTAAACGGAACGGGTGCGCACCCACACAGAGGGATTGCCACCCTGACTTACCTGTTTAATGGCGAGGCCGAGCACCTCGACAGCAAGGGCCATCATGCTAAAGTGCATACAGGCGGAGCGCAATGGATGAAAGCCGGCAACGGCATCATTCACGACGAAGTGGTCAATGTCGATTCCAACAGTGGCAGCATGGTCACTCATGGCCTGCAGTTTTGGATTAATCTTCCCGCAAAAAACAAGGCTGAAAATGCCGAATACATTCCGCTGCAGGATGGCGAGATTCCAAAAAAGGTTTTGAATAATAACAGCGTATGGATTAAAGTCATTGCCGGTGAATTTGAAGACATCTCATCCTCCATTCCCAGTTATTCAAAACAGTTCCTCTACCATCTTCATCTGGAAAACGGAAAACAATTTTCCATACCCACAGTGCCTGAATTGGAATATGCTGCATTTCTTCCACTGACTGCAGTCACAATCAATGACACCGACTACCAGGAAGGTGAATTCCTGATGTTTGAAAAGAACGACGGAACTATTGAATTCAGCAACACTTCAAACGCGCCGACGGAAATAATCCTCTTCGGAGGCGAGCCTTATACTGAACCGGTTGTAACCCAGGGCCCATTTGTGATGAATACGCAAAAAGAAATATCGCAGGCATACAATGATTTCTTCTATAAGAAATATGGCGAGATAGACTACAGCCTGGTAGGCAAAAATTAAAATTGAATTTCATTAAATAAAAAAACTAAAATCAACAAAGATCATGACAACGACAAAATGGACACTAGACCCAACACACAGTGATTTAGGGTTCAAAATCAAACACCTGATGATTAGCAATGTTTCAGGATCCTTCAAAGACTTCCAGGCTGAAGTGCAAACCGAAGGAGTGGATTTTAACACGGCACAAATCAATGTGTCCGCTGAAATGGCTTCCCTCTCTACCAACAACGAACAAAGAGATGCACATCTACGCACGTCAGATTTCTTCGAAGTGGACAAGTTCCCGCAACTGAAATTCAAGTCAACAAGGATAGACAAAGTAGACAACGACACCCTTACCCTGCATGGTGAGTTAACATTGAAAGGCATAACAAAAGCCGTTAAACTGAACGTTGAAATCAATGGAGTTGCAAAGGACCCCTGGGGTGGTGAGAGAGCTGGTTTTGTAGTGACCGGTAAGATCAAACGCAGTGAATGGGGCGTAAACTTCAATTCGGCTCTGGAAACAGGAGGTGTAATGCTGGGCGAAGAAGTAACGATTAACGGTGAAATACAATTAATCAAGCAAGCCGCGGCGATAGCAGCTTAATCGCTCAATTGCACGCACCATACCATGCTAAGTGATTTTTGTAACCAGTCATAGCCATTCTCGAATAGGTATGGCCGGCGAGAAAGTATTATTGCAGGCAATTATTGAACACTATTGAGTTTTAAGGAGTCCGAACTCACAAGAGGAATAAAGAAAAATTTGCGATCGATGTGCTCATTTCAGATTTTATTTCGCCTGTGTAGACTAATTTCGCCATATATCCACGGCGAATAGGTAAAATCCTCTTTAAAGAATCAATTATGGAATACAGAACCTTAGGCGACTCAGTTCTGAAACTGTCTGAAATTTGTTTTGGAGCCTGGGCTGCAGGCGGCTGGATGTGGGGCGGTTCGGACAGAGATGATGCAATACGCGCAATCCGGGCCTCCTATGAGTTGGGGGTCACCAGTATTGATACGGCACCGGCTTACGGTCAGGGCAGCAGTGAAGAAATCGTAGGTGAAGCCATCGAAGGCCTGCCTCGGGACAAGGTGCAGATCCTTACCAAATACGGGATGCGGTGGGACATAAAAAAAGGAAATCTTCAAATGCACAGCACGGATAACAGCGGCAAGCCCATCGACATTTATAAATATGCATCGTCCGATAGTATCATAAAAGAATGCGAGGACAGTCTGCGGCGTTTAAAAACAGATTACATAGACCTTTACCAGATCCATTGGCCGGACGTTACTACACCGATAGCTGAGACGATGGAGGCAGTGGCTAAACTGATTCAACAGGGTAAGGTTCGTCATGCCGGCGTGTGCAACTACGACGTCCCCCAAATGAAGGAAGCCCAGAAAGTGGTCCGGCTCGTGTCGAACCAGGTGCCCTACAGTATGGTTAAGCGTGATATTGAAATGGAAGTGGTGCCGTACGCCATTCAAGAACAGATTTCCATCGTCGCCTACAGCCCCATGCAACGGGGCCTGTTAACGGGCAAAATAAAACCGGGTCATGTTTTCATTGAAGGTGATCACCGTGCTTCGCTTTACTTTTTCGCGGAAGAAAATATCAGGAGAACGAATGTTTTCCTGGACAAGATCTCGCCACTGGCGTCTGAGCGTAATGTAACCCTCGCGCAGCTGGTGCTTCGCTGGACCCTGGAGCAACCTGGTATAACTGTTGCACTTGTCGGCGCACGCAACGAGACGCAGGCGATATCTAATGCAAAGGCCGCCGACCTGAGACTGACTGGTGACGAAATCGCGTTCATCAACAAGGAATTGAGTCAGCTGCAGTTTCTTAACAAGGAGCAAGTGGAAATGGCAACAAGCTAATGAACAACCGGCGCCCTTCCTACTGCAGATTGATTGCCGCCGACTCTGGTTCAGTCTGCGTTTTATGAAATGGAACTGAGTAAATTAATCGTATTTCATAGCTGGATAATTCAGCAGTCTCCGCCACAGCGCCAGCTGGCCAATCAAGCTGGCTTCGCGATAGACGGTAAAAGCCATCAGTTCATGCCATTTCATTTTCATCCCCCCCATGTCCAATTCGCTGTCCAGCTTCTTATCATCAATCTTGGTTAAACTTTCTCGTGCAAACGGACTTATCGTTTTCCAGTCTTTCAGGTATTCGGCATTGGTAGGGTACTTGGCGTCATCCTGAATACCTTTAAAGTCTGCGAAGAGTTCCGATTTGGTTTGTTTCAATTCCGGATGAGACTCGGAGGCCATGTTATACCGCTGGGCTACAAGGGCTCCGGCCAGCCATGCCATGTGATTGGCTTTGGTGTTTAGACGATTGTGCATGGCATCCTCCGGAATCCCGTCGATGGCCCTTTCAAAATAAAGTGTGTGCAGGTCAAATAGGGCTACTAAACCCTCTGTTCTGGTGCTTGCTGTCTTTGTTTCCATCTTGATGTTTTTGACGCTATGAAATAAACTTGAATTTTGATTACGAAGCTACAGGATCTATTATTAAGATAGCTGTTGGATCAGGACAATCGCAGGGGGCAATTGAGACATCGTGTCGACAAAATCGCAAGTTCTACATGCTCACCAATTTCAATACCGTCTCACTTACTTTTTTTAGAAAAAAAGTAAGACAAAAAATCTGGCGCTGTCAGAACAAGGCCTACAATTTTCTGCGTGCCGCTTCGGCGAAGGAATGCTCCGTTCGGCTGAGGTAATTCTCTTCTGCTGTTGTAACTATCGTCTTTATACTTTCAATCGACATCTCCGCCGTTTTCCGCGGCACTTGAAAATTTTGCTTGCCCGGCCTTATTCTGAAGGCGCTAAGGCAGTTTCTTGGTCTTCTTTTTCTCTTTCTTAGCCCGCCGTAGCCATGGCGAAGGTGTGGCTCTTTCTCTTTCTTCCTCTTTCTGGTTTTCCAGGCCTTCGTAGAAAAGGCGTTTGAAAACCAGTAGCCGAAGCCGAAAGAAGAAAAACAGATGATCCCCCAGCCTGGCACTATGCTCAGCCTGTAAGTCCTACCTCAGCCCGGATATGTACCACTGCTATAGCTTGTTTTTCTTCAGGCGAAGGCTCTGGTTTTTAGCCTTTTTTACGACAGCCGCAGTTTTTTTGTCTCACTTTTTTTCCAAAAAAAGTGGAATACAATTAATCTGTCCGTTGGAGAATTGTAAATAATTCCATCCTTTCATCCCTTCCTCTCAGCTCGTTTTCTCCAAATGATTTGATTTGAAACTGGAAGTCAGGCTGAAGTTTCTCCATCAGGCTTCGTGAAATTAATATGTCAACCTGATAAGTATTGCAGAGTCCTTGTATCCGCGCAGTCGTATTGAGCACATCACCGGTAAAAATTATTTCTTTTTTAATAACACCTATTTCTCCCGTGGTCACTTTTCCAAGGTGGAACCCTGCTTTGAATTCCGGCAATAATCCGAATTTCCCATTGTATTTATCGGTTTGCCTCATTATTGCGGTTTTCATATCAAAAAAACAGAGCATACAATTGTTGTTTAGCAGGCCCTTTTTGAGCGTCCAGGACACGACGATCTCGTCCCCCACATATTGATAGATTTCTCCGGAATAATTGATAATCGAATCTGACAAATCGGAGTAATATTCCTTAAGCATTTCGAAATACCTGATATGCCCGATACTTTCGGCAATCCGGGTGGAAGATTTCATGTCTAAAAACATAAAGATCCTTTCCTCCTCTATCGGCTTATGATATTTACCGGTGAAAAAGTTTTGAAGAACGCTCAAACTAACGTTTTCACTTACTTCAGCGTAAAACTGCAACACAATGGTTATCGCAGCTATATATACAATGATGCTTGAAAAGGCATAAGTGAAGACAAAGTCCCATACATGATCCCAAACCTGTCTGCTAAAAAATCCGGCACCCGATTGAAAGTAATTCCCAATAGCCGTAACTAATACAAGAAACAATGAAATGATAATAAGATAGATCGCAGATTTATACAAAATTTTCTTGCCAAAGTTCAGTTGTTGAAACCACTTGTTTAGATACAGGATTTCAAAGGTTCCAAGACAGAGCCCTGTGATAAATGCGGAAACAGGGGTAATAAAAATGACATTATTGAAACTATATGGATTACCTGTTGCCGGGTAATAATCAAGCTGGCCAAGAAGTCCTCTTTCGAGGAGCGTATAAACTATGCTAAACGCCAGCCATATCAAACCGAAGGGAATGATCCTGTAAATATTTCGTTTGATCTTTGGCGGTAACATAGAGAAGTATTCATCAATCGGTAATGATTGATCGATTGGTTATCATTCTAAGATACCATTTTTAATTTCCCGACTAATGCCACATAAAGTGAGTGATGGGAAGCAGATCAGTACAGTCCGAGTGCAGGTTTAAATCAATCATGGGTCGTTGATTCCAAAATGACAGATCGCGAATTCAGGGCTCAGTTAGTTTCGCTTGTATCCGGACATGCAGACTAGTTTGTGTGGTTTCAAGGTTATTGGCACATCATCGATGGGGCGAAAATTGGCCTTAATCACCGCATTTATTGCGGCCATATCCTATAATTTGGCGAATCTTAGCTATATTATTGAAGACCTGGAAAACGGTTATATCAATTTGTATGAATTACACGCCTAATTATGAACCTGTCAAAGAATATGTAGCTATTCATCATGTGCAAAGTCTCCGATAAACTGCGCTTATGCAGCTGTTCAACCGATATAAATTCACTAAAACATTACTGGATTTTATATCGCGTTGCAAAGGGTAAAAATATAAGGGTGATCGGGGACCTCTTACTTCCTTATTCAATCAGTCCTGAATCAGACCAATTCAACCGTAGGTTGCTACTTAAGTTGCTTAATGAAGAGAATGCATTCGACGCAGGTATCAGTCCCATCCAAAATGACAGGCTTGAGATTTCATTTACCGTAGGATCCGGCCCGTTCAACCGGGTGTCGTATGGTTTTGCATTTCGGAGCAACCAATGGAAGGCAGCATATGTTGACCCGTTTGGATGGGAAGAAACCCATGATATCGAAAAGACAGGCAAGGTTAGGAATGCGTTGGTTCGTCTGAAGGCAAAGAAACAAATCTAACCTTCAGATTCCATTGACCTAATGGTCAGGTATCCCAATAATTGTACGTGGCAAATGCCATATTCCTTGTTGGATGTTATCCCAAGCAACGATCTCCCCTTTCTACGTGTCTGTACTTATATTATTTGAACATTTTATATGAAAGGGTCATTCTTCTTTATAGCCGCTTGCCTGCTTATCTTGTCCTCCTGTCAAAAAGGGTCTAATGCAGGGAATGCCAGGTTGAAAGAGACGGTTTTTCAAGGAAGATATATAAACGGTTTCCATTGCGAAATGACCTCGGTAGCCGTGGAAGTTGCCTCGCCAAAAATCGAAGGTCTTAGCGATGCCAATTACAGATCAGAAGAATTGAAAACGTATGATCAGGTAATTGGAGCAGACATTCCCAGCGAGTTTCAGGATGGTATTACTTTCTACTTTAAAATTGAAAAAATCGAACCCTATTTTATAATTTTCCACAACTGTTTTTTCGTACCAAAGTACTACGCGACAATCAGAGAGCTGTCAAGGATACCGCCTCCGCCCCCAATCGAATAAGCTTCAAATGGTCTTACAAATTGGTTTAGGGACTTATCTCCCCCAATAACCAGCTGCCAAAAAACATTCCACCATCGTATCGCAAAAGCCCTGAATGCAAATTCCGTCTTTATCCAGTGTCGGATCGAGGATGGTAGCCTGAATTCCTCTTGCCAATTCCGACGACAATAAGGGAATAAGTGCATCCTTTAATTCATCATAACTTAAGCCGTCCTTTGCCCTGGAATCCACGCAGGGCATTATTTCGTCATTTAGCACATCAACGTCAAGATGAATCCAGAAGCCATCCAGCTTTCGATCTTTAACCATCGCCAAAAAATCATTTATAATTTTCGGTATGCCAGTTTTTCGTATGGAGATCAGATCAAAATAATTGATCCGGCTATTTTCTATTAAACTAACATACCATTCTGGATATTCTCTGTTCCCAAAACAAAAAACATTCTCTTCTTTTATATACGGAGATAAACTACGAATATTAGAAAGTTTGGAATGCCCATGTCCTGTAACAAACGCTAATTCCATTCCTGCAGCACCCGCAGTCTCTGAATTTTCAGGTAAGATGAAATCCGTGTGTCCGTCAATAAAGAATAATCCATAGTTACCGTTTTTGCGTAAAGCCAGTGTTGTTCCGATTAATATGCTGCAATCTCCACCAAGAACAATAGAGAAAAGATTTTTCAGCAGGTTTTCATAAATAGCAGTACTCAAACTATTGCTGTAGTCCACAATAGCATTTGCATTTCGCACCTGAGTTTCTTCATCAATATTTGATGAATAGGGTCCGGGCTCGACCTTCGAAACATCATTAACATTTAATTTCCTCGCGAAACCAGCATCCAACAGAGCTTTTGAAAAATACCGAACGCCGGGCTCTATGCCGGTAGACGGTACACTTAAGCCGAGGTTAGAAGGGGCTTCTATGATAGTTAGTGTTTTCATCCATTACCATAACCACCCACAATCCTTTCTTTTCTTAGTCCGAAATCGCAGATGGCATAAACCTCTGTAAGTCGCCAACCTCACCGTGGTGCATTCACTTTTTCTTCGTCGAAACCTTAGTATTCTCCGACTTTCTGAATTTAACAATTTCCGTTATTAGATCAATAGGCAGGTCTTCATTGTTTGGGAGTTGAATGGCTGATTTCGAGACTTTGTACTTTTTCAAATCGTTTTTGAAATGTTGCAAAAATTCCGGGCTAAATGGGTGCGACAGCGAAATGTGACTTGTATATGCAGAGTAGTAAATCAAATATCCGTTGTATTTGAAACAAGGTATTTGATAACTTATTGCCTCCTCCACGTCGGCGACAACCTTATGTATTATATCACGGATCCCTTGCATTCTTTTGACTATATCAGCCGGGAATGCACTATGATACTGATCTATTGTTTTATAGTCCGTCTTGGCCATTTGTTGGAAGTTATGATGGTTATTAAATTAATTATTTGAGGGCTTTTAAGTTTGCAAACGTAACAAAAATCTTACCGTTGTTGGGCTTTGATCGCCGGCTCCGTTAAATGAACAGCATCCCGAATTTAAAAGTTGTACCTTGTAAGTACCTTATTCCTGCTTATGTTCGACTTTAGCAACGATGTCCCGCACTTACTCGTCTTAAATTTTTTTTTAATTAAATGTTCAATATGAAAGGCATACTTTTTCTTATTTCCGCTTGCCTGATTATTTTGCCCTCTTGCCAAAAAGAGTCTAATTCAAGCAACGCCAAAATGAAAGAAACGGTTTTTCAGGGAAGATTTATCAACGGGTTTCACTGCGCAGCGTCGTCAGTAGCTGTGGAGGTTATTTCTCCAAAGTTCGAAGGCCTTACCAACGCTAGTTACCTGGCCGAAGATTCGACAACATATGATCAAGTATTTGGAGCGGATATTCCGATCGAGTTTCAGGATGGTGCCATTTTTTACTTCAAAATTGAAAAAATCGAACGCTATAAAATTAATATCCCCGACTGTTTGTTCCTACCAAAGCAGTATGCCACCATCAAAGAGTTGTCAAGGACAGCGCCACTGCGCCCAATTTAACGACCAAACATTATAAGCCTGACTGATACTTACAAGTTTGTGGTTGCATACCTAATATCAGTTGAAATTGCCGGGGTATCCCGGACGCGAATGGCCCCGCCAAATGCCCACAAAAAAAGAACACTTCTCCTTTGGAGCATTTTGTCCTGGAAAAGCTGCTTCTGTGATCTACTCGCCGGAACCGGGGGATCTTACCAGCCTGGGTTCCCAACTCATTCTAATACAAGACTATAATTAAAGATCTCCTGGCAAGCGTCAATTGCTCCTCATCCTGCCCGGAATGAAACCCCCTCCGGATCATGTCCGAATTTTTATCCCCTGTTTAGGGGATATAAAAAGACTTTACTTCCAAATACTTTTACGGTGAATATATCAAGATAATCTACCCGCACTTTATCAAATCCCAGTATCCGCATTATAACAAATTTCGGCACTCGCGCTGTAACAAGGCTCGGACATATTAAGCAATAAGGAAGTACTTCATTTCACAACCAACAGTAATGTTTACAAACTCCCAACCCATTTGATGCCATGGAAATCATTGGTTATACCGCGGCTGTTTTCATTGGCCTATCCCTGGGACTTATCGGCAGCGGCGGATCGATCTTAACAGTGCCTGTTATGGTGTATCTGTTCGCGATTGAACCTTCGCTTGCAACTTCCTATTCACTATTTGTGGTGGGTTCGGCGAGCGCAGTGGGCGCATATTATTACTTCAAGAGAGGATTGATAAACATAAGAGCGGCTTTACTCTTTGGCAGCTTCTCCATACTTGCGGTGACTCTTACGCGCACTCTCCTTATACCATTCTTACCCGAAACCGTCGTAAGTATTGGCGGTTATAGTATTACCAGTTCTTTCGTCACCATGGTGCCATTTGCCATCCTGATGTTGTGTGCTTCAGTTTCTATGATCGCAGGAAAAAGCCAAACTTCAGAAACTTCGGCAGCAGGAACGCGGAATCTGTATAAACTTCCATTATACGGGTTGATGATTGGTTCCATAACGGGGTTATCGGGCATTGGCGGTGGTTTTATTATCGTACCAGCCTTGGTTTTACTGGCAGGGATGCCCATGGCACAGGCCGTAGGCACATCTTTATTCATCATCACTTTAAATTCCTTCACCGGCTTTTTGGGAGACACGGGTCATTTTGACATTGACTGGTTATTTCTTTTCAAAATAACGGCAATCGCTATTGCAGGCATTTTTGCAGGAGGTGTTTTAAGCAAAACAATACAAGTTGGAAAACTGAAAATGATTTATGGATGGTTTATTATGACAATCGCCGTCTGCATCCTTGTGAAGGAAACTTTATATGCAACACATTCATTTACAAATAACATTCAATCATTTAAAATTTCGTTTTATGAGAAAAAATGAACGCCGCGGCTTCTTAAAACAGGTTGCTGCCGGCACCGCTGCTTTAGGCGCCGGTGTTTTATCAATGCCTTTGCAATTAGCCGCAGAAGAATTCGATCATGCTGATATTTCAGAAGCAGACAAATGGTTTGATCAGATAAAGGGTAAACACAGAATTGTGTTTGATGTGACCGAGCCGCACGGCATTTTTCCTTTTGCCTGGCCACGGGTTTTTTTACTTACAAATGAAAAGACCGGCTCAACAACAAAAGATATGACCGCGGTCGTAATCCTGCGACACGAAGCGATCCATTATGCCATGCAAAGCTCCCTCTGGGAAAAGTACAAAATGGGAGAAATGTTTAAAACAGAGGACCCCAAAACAAAGGCACCGGCTGTGCGCAATCCCTTCTGGCAACCAAAAGAGGGCGATTTCACAGTTCCTGGCATCGGCAATGTGCCTATCGGCATAAACGAGCTGCAGGCAAGTGGCGTGCTGTTTGGCGTATGCGACATGGCAATGACAGTTTACAGCGCGGCAGCGGCTGGACAGTTACAGCAAGATCCTGCAGCCGTGAAGAAAGAGTGGACTGCCGGGTTGTTGCCTGGCATCCAGCCAATGCCATCTGGCGTTTGGGCTGTCGGACGTGCGCAGGAGCATGGTTGTGGTTATTGTTTTGTCGGCTGATTTTAAGAATGATTCATCCATTAACGCAGCATCAGCCTGGCAGGATTCAGAGGCCTGTCAGGCTGATTAAAAACCGTCGTATGCGAAAAATTATTGTTTTTGTAGGCCTCCTCACGGTTTCCGCATCCGTGATACAGGCGCAGACTAAGAATTACAACGTTGTATTTGATATGTCGAGCAAGGATACCATCAACCATCAGACGATAATAAGAGAAATCACCCTAATTAAGAAAGCCAACCCACAGGCAAAATTGGAAGTTGTGGTGTATGGGCAGGGCCTGGATCTGGTAGTGAGGGATAAGTCCACGAAGTCGGAAGAAATTCAGGAGTTATTAAAAAACGAGAATGTTTCATTTAAGGTATGCGCCATGACCATGCAACGCAACAAGGTAGATGAAAGCCAGTTAGTGTCAGGCGTTCGACCGGTAGATGATGGCATATATGAAATTATCTCAAAACAACAAGAAGGTTGGGGCTATATAAAAGTGGCGCGTTGACCAACCGTAATTACCACTGTTAAAGAAATATTCATGCTGCTGAAATCGGATATCATCTTTACCTGTTTCTTGGCAATTACGTGCTCATTACTTTCGTGTAAGGGAGGAACGGATTCAAAAGGGCCAACAGGGAAAGTTTCAGACACTGCTGTATCCAGCAAACCAAAATGGCTTGTTCCTGATACAACTGAATTGGGGAATACAAGAGAAGGTGAATTGATAAAGTATGGGCGTGAATTGATCGTAAACACTTCTGTTTATTTTGGACCGAAAGGAATTGTCGCGCATAAGAGCAATGGTCTCAATTGCCAGAACTGTCATCTTGATGCCGGCACAAGGCTATTTGGCAATAATTTTTCACTGGTGGCCACCAGCTATCCTAAGTTTAAAGAAAGAAGCGGAACCGTTGAAACTATTGAAAAGAAAGTTCAGGATTGCTTTGAAAGGAGCCTGAACGGCAAAACCATCGATACCGGCAGCAAGGAAATGAAGGCCTTCGTCGCCTACCTGAAGTGGGTTGGGAAAAACGTAGTCAAAGGTACCCGTCCGCAGGGTTCGGGTATTGAAGAGCTCCCTTTTCTGAACAGAGCGGCAGATCGAACCCTGGGGAAGGTAGTGTATGAAAAGAAATGTGTTACCTGCCACAGACAAGACGGCGCAGGAATGCTGAACGCACAGGGTACGGCATATGCCTATCCAGCGCTCTGGGGGCCGCAGAGTTATAACGTCGGCGCCAGTCTATTCCGGATCTCAAAGATGGCTGGTTTTGTGAAGAACAACATGCCCTTTGGCACGAACCATTTGAAAGGACAACAATTAAGCAATGAAGAGGCCTGGGATGTGGCTGCATTCATTAACTCACAACCGCGCCCGTATAAAAATACAGAGATGGACTGGCCGGACCTCGCCACCAAACCTTTTGATCATCCGTTCGGTCCTTTTAGGGACACCTTGTTCAACCAGGCCCAGCATAAATATGGCCCTTATGGTCCTATAAAAAATCATTATAAAATGCTGGCGAAGAGAAAATGATAGACGCATGCTTAGCTCAAGGGTTTCACGCAAAGCCGCGAAGCCCTGCCTACGGCAGGGGCGCAAAGCCGCAAAAAAAAGCTCTCTTGCGCTAGCTCAAAGCACAAAGCCAAAAGCTGGCAACCGCTCATTTTTCCGTTCAGATCTTATGCCGCTTTCCTCTTCACAGGAATAATCGAATTAATTTCTTTGGATTTGGCAAATTGTTCCTGTTCGATGTCGTAATCGTCCTGGAGACCGAGCCAAAATTTAGCAGAGTTACCAAAATACTTGCTTAATCTTAGTGCCGTGTCCGCAGTTATCCTTCTATTACCTTTAACAATTTCCGAAATTCGTGTTTGGGGAATATCGATATCCTTAGAGAGTCGGTATGCCGTAATATCAAGCGGAACCAGGAACTCTTCCTGAAGAACCTCACCAGGATGTATATTTCTTAATCGGGACATATAGATCAATTTAATGATAATCAACTATTTCAACTTCCTCTGCGTTATTTCGATTCCACTTAAATACAATCCTCCATTGGTCATTTATCCTAATACTATAATATCCTTTCAGGTTGCCAGACAGTTTTTCAAGTCTGTTTGACGGTGGGGCCAAAAGATCACCTAAACTAACTGAGTTATTAATCATCCTTAGCTTTCGCCTGCCGACCTCTTGTATTTCCTTTGGGAGGCGCTTAAGTCGCTCACCATTCCATATTTTTTCCGTGCTGAAATTGCCAAAGGAAACGATCATAGTTACCTAACGCGTTAGTAACGCCAAAGATAAGTAATCTATTATTATTTCTTGTCTATATTTTGACGATGACTAGTGCCGCACAACGCATCGCTTACCCCTGGAGGTTACATCGAATTCAAACCCAATTTTAAATGGCCCGCCGCGATTGTGTAGTCCGTGCGCACCGATCAGCGTGCCGGCTCACGTGCAATCCTGGGCAATCAAGGAAAATTTTATGCAGCACACATTGCCTTACCTCCGAGTTTCCGGTTTTGTATTTCAAATTAAGCGATTCTGTCCGAATTTCTCGCTCAGTGTAAGTATACCAATCGCACTTCGATACGG
>Ga0193752_1002232_pt1 | contig 14799 bp, 13 predicted proteins | sample H1c1metaG_FD_144924 | JGI IMG/M metagenome (GOLD analysis project Ga0193752, IMG submission 144924) | Soil microbial communities from a riparian zone of the East river system, Colorado, United States - H1c1 | ecosystem: Environmental > Terrestrial > Soil > Riparian zone | place: USA: East River... | reverse complement strand
GCGCGCCGATGCCACCGCGCGGATCATCGGCGCGCTGCTCGAGAAGGAGCTCAAGCAGCCGATCAACGTCGTCAACCGCACCGGCGGCTCGGGCGTCGTCGGCCACAGCGCGATCGCACAGTCGCCGGCCGACGGCTACACCATCGGCCTGATCACGGTCGAGATCGGCATGATGCATTGGCAGGGCCTCACCGACCTCAAAGGCTCGTCGTACACGCCGCTCGGCCTGATGAACGCCGACCCGGCCGGCCTGCAGGTGCGCGCCGATTCGCCCTACAAGACGGTGAAGGACCTGGTCGATGCGATCAAGGCCAACCCCGGCAAGCACAAGGCCTCGGGCACCGGCCAGGGCGGCATCTGGCATCTCGCGCTCGCCGGCATGCTGAAGGACCTCAAGGTCGACCCGGCAGCCGCGCCGTGGGTGCCCTCGAACGGCGCCGCGCCGGGCCTGCAGGACCTGGTGGCCAACGGCGTCGACATCGTGCCGTGCTCGATTCCCGAGGCGCGCTCGCTGATCGACGCCGGCAAGGTGAAGAGCCTGGCGATCATGGACACGGCCTCGCCCGCGCTCTACCCGACCCTGCCGACGCTGAAGTCGCAGACCGGCAGCGACTGGAAGATGGCCGCGTGGCGCGGCATGGCCGCGCCCAAGGGGCTGCCGAAGGACGTCGAGACCCTGCTGGTGACGGCGATCAAGAAGGTCTACGACAGCAAGGACTACAAGGACTTCATGGCGAGCCGCGGCTACGGCGTCACCTACCTGCCGCCGGCCGAGTTCGCGACCTTCATGGAGAAGAGCAGCAACGACCTGGGCGCGACGATGAAGGCGGTGGGCATCGTCAAGTAGCAGCCGCGGTGAGCAGCGGCGCTCCGCCTTGAAGCTCAACGACACCGTCTGGGGCGGGCTGCTGCTCGCCCTCTCGCTGGCCATTCTCTGGAACATCCGGACCTTTCCGCAGATTCCCGGCCAGAGCATCGGCCCGGCGGCGTTTCCCGGGCTGCTGGCCGTGGCCCTCGCGGGCTGCGCGATCGCCCTGATCGTGCGCGGCCTGCGCGCCGAGCATGCCCGCCTGGTGTTCGGCGACTGGATGCGCTCGCGCCACCACGTGGGCAACTTCCTGCTCACGGTGGCGGTGCTGCTGTTCTACATCTTCGCCGCCGACGTGCTCGGCTTTCTCGTCACCGCGACGCTGATCCTGCTGGCCATGTTTCTCAAGCTCGGCGTGCGGGTGAAGGTGGCGCTGCCGGTGGCGATCGGCGCGGTGTTCTTCATCCACATCGTCTTCTACAAGCTGCTGCGCGTCTCGCTGCCCTGGGGCATCCTGCCCATCCTCTATTGATCCGGGCCGGGACGTGGACGTCTACCTGCAGGCCATCAAGCTCGTCTTCGACCCGTATGTCCTGACGGTGATCCTGGTCTCGGCCATCTATGGCCTGTTCGTCGGCTGCATCCCCGGTCTGACGGCGACCATGGCGACGGCCCTGCTCGTGCCGATCACCTTCTTCATGCCGCCGGTGCCCGCCGTCGCGGCGATCGTCACGGCGACGGCGATGGCGATCTTCTCCGGCGACATCCCCGGCGCGCTGCTGCGAATACCGGGCACGCCGGCCTCGGCGGCGTACACCGACGAGGCCTACGCGATGACGCTCAAAGGCCAAGCCGAGGTCGCGCTCGGCGCCGGCTTATGGTTCTCGGCGATCGGCGGCCTGTTCGGCACGCTGGTGATGATCTTCATGGCGCCGAGCCTCGCGGAGATCGCGCTCAACTTCAGCTCGTTCGAGTATTTCTGGCTGGTGCTGCTCGGCCTGGCGGGCGCGGTGTTCATCGGCTCGGCGTCGATCCTCAAGGCGTCGATCTCGCTGCTCCTCGGCCTCCTGATCGCCTCGATCGGCCTCGAGAACCCGGGCGGCTACCCGCGCTTCACCTTCGGCATCAACGAGCTGCTCTCGGGCGTGAACCTGATCCCGATGATGGTCGGCATGTTCGCCGTCTCGGAACTGCTGCGCTTTATGGTCGACATGAAGCCGGCGGTGCGGATCGCCAACGCGAAGCTCGGCAACGTGTTCAACGGCATGTGGCTGCTGACGATCAAGTACAAGTGGAGCCTGCTGCGCGGCAGCGTGCTCGGCACGATCATCGGCATCCAGCCCGGCTCGGGCGCGGACATGGCCTCGTGGATGTCGTACGCGATGAGCAAGCGCTTCTCGAAGGAGCCGGAGAAGTTCGGCACCGGCCACGTCGAGGGGATCATCGAATCGGGCGCGGCCAACAACAGCTCGCTCGCCGGTGCCTGGATTCCGGCGCTGGTGTTCGGCATTCCCGGCGACTCGATCACCGCGATCGCGATCGGCGTGCTCTACATCAAGGGCCTGAACCCGGGGCCGATGATCTTCGTCAACAACCCGCAGAGCGTCTACGCGATCTTCCTGGTGTTCATCCTCGCCAACCTGATCATGCTGCCGCTCGGCTGGGCGACGATCAAGGCGGCGAACAACGTGCTGCGCGTGCCGCGCAACATCCTGATGCCGATCATCCTGGTGTTCTGCATCGTCGGCGCGTTCGCGATCAACAACTCGATGTTCGGCGTGGGCCTGATCCTGTTCTTCGGCGTGCTCGCCTTCATCCTCGAGGAGAACGGCTTCCCCACGGCGCCGGCGATCCTGGGCGTGGTGCTCGGCACGATGCTCGAGGAGAACTTCATCACCTCGATGATCAAGAGCGACGGCAGCCCGGCCGTGTTTTTCACCCGGCCGATCGCCGGCGGACTGGCGGTGGCGACGATCGTGATCCTGTTCTGGCCGGTGGGGGCCTGGGCGGTGCGGAGGTTGAGGCGGCGGGCGGCGCAATCGGCTTGAGCCCGCGCCCAGGGGGCGACGCTGCGTAATTGTTGGCAAAACCGGCTGCAGGCCGCAACGCTATGTGCGGCGTCGAACAGATGCTCGCCACGCGCCTGCTCAGGATGCGGGTGTGCGATCAGCTCGAATTCATGCAACGGCGCGCGAACGTCTCGCTCGAGAGCCGCGGCCCTGGGGAGCCCCGCATGTCCTGCTTGTCGACGACTGTGCCATTCAGCGTCTGTTGGGAATGGCCTTGCTGGCTCACTGGCACATCACCCCGGTGCTCGCCAGCGATGGCATCGAGGCCGTCACTCTCGCGGGAGAACAGGACTTCGACATCATCCTGATGGACTTGGACATGCCTGTACTCGATGGCTTTCGGGCGACGCAGACCATCCGACGGCAAGAGCGCATGGTTGCGCGGTGTCGGCGCGTTCCGGTGGTGGCGTACACAGCCAATCCGGCCGTCTTGTCGGAAGCCTGCTGGTCGCGCAGCGGAATGGACGCAGTCCTGGCGAAGCCCAGCGTGGCCGCCGAGATGGAGGAGTGCTTGAGACGCTGGTGTCCGGACAGGGCCGTGGTCGGCAGCCTGAGCGCCTTCGGCTAGGCGGTTTCGGGCGCCCGAGCCCTCTCGACCAATGTGCGATAGCGCACAGACGTCTCCTCTGGTTTCAGCCATGCTCAAGGCTGGGATAGGCACGAGCTGTTCCGAACGACTCACTTTCTCTGCGCCACGACGCTCGGATTCACCATGCCGCTGCCGCCCGAACTCTCCCGTCGCTTGCTTCCAAACGCCCTTCTCGCCGCGATCCCGGAGGATGAGCTTGGACGGTGGAAGCCGCATCTCGAGCTGGTGGACCTCACGCTCGGGCAGGTTCTGAGCGAGCCCGGTGCTGAACTCGCCTACGCGTATTTCCCCGTCACTTCCATCGTGTCGCTGCTCTACGTCATGGAGGATGGGGAATCGGCAGAAATCGCTCTGGTGGGCAGGGACGGGCTGGTTGGCGTCACCTTGTTCATGGGCGGCAACTCCACGACGATTCGCGCGGTTGTGCAGAGCGCTGGCAAAGGCTACCGCCTCGCGGCCTCCGAGTTGACTGCAGCAGTCGGTCGCGGCGGGGAAACGCTGCGTGTGCTGCTGCTCTATACCCAGTCGCTGCTCACCCAGATGACGCAGACCGCTGCATGCAATCGGCACCACACCTTGAATCAACAGTTCTGCAGATGGCTCTTGCTCAGCTTCGACCGGCTTCACGGCAAGGAAATGGTGATGACCCAGAAGCTCGTCGCCAAGATGCTGGGTGTCGGGAGCGATGAAGTTACGACTGAGGCAACCGCGCTGGAACTGACGGGCGCCATCGGATACCAAGACGGCCGCATCACGCTGCTGGATCGCGCGACGCTGGAAGCGTCCAGCTGTGAATGCTATGGGGTCGTCCGGGACGAATGTCGCCGACTCATGCCGCTGGCGGACGCTCAACTGATGGAGGCAGCGCTGTCGGATTGGTCGGGGAGTTGGGGCTCGGAGCCCTGGCATTTCTCAGGCGACCGACGACCCCAACCAGCTTGAGATTCGGGAGCGGTCGCCGATCGGAGGCTGGGTTCGGCAAGGAGCCGCCGTTCGGGTGCCACCGGTGCCACGGATGCGCTGACCGCCGCGCGGCATCGGCATGATGCGAACGTGAAAGCTCCGGCAACGCCGCCGCGCCCGCCCGGGCCGCGCCCACCGCTCGACCCGGACGCCGCGCGTCGCCTGGTGAGCGCTGCCCAAGCGCGTGCGGCGATCCTGGTCGAGGGCTGGAGCGATCAGGCGGCGCTCGAAGCGCTCGCGCGGCGGCGCGGCCGCGACCTGCTGGCCGAAGGCATCGTCGTCGTGCCGATCGGCGGAGCCACGAACGTGCAGCGCTTCGTGCAGGCGTTGGGGCCGCGCGGACTGGCTGTGCGCCTGGCCGGACTGTTCGACATCGCCGAGCTGGGGCACGTGCGGCGCGGCCTCGAGCGTGCCGGCGTGGCCATGGATGCCGGAGCCGGTGCCCCCGGCTTCTATGCGTGCGATGCCGATCTGGAGGATGAGCTGATCAGAAGCCTCGGCACGACCGCGGTAGAGCGCGTGCTCGATGCCGAGGGTGAGCTGGTGTCCTTCCGTCGCTTTCAGGACCAACCCGCGCAGCGCGGCCGCGACCTGCACGCCCAGCTGCGCCGATTCCTGGGAACCCGCTCCGGACGCAAGGTGCGCTATGGCGCGTTGCTCGTGGATGCGCTCGAGCTCGACCGCGTGCCGCAAGCGCTCGACCTTGCCCTGGCCCACGTGCACGGCTGAGGCGCCGCCCGGGTCGGGCCGATTGGGGTCGTTGGCGGGATTCCTCTCGCTAAGGGATAACGCGATACCCAACGTGTACGCAAAAGCATCTACTCATGTATGCAATACAGAGATGGGCGCATTCTTGCGACGCGCAGATTTGACCGTTTTCGACTCAAAACGTATACCGGAGACAAGTAAATGGCAAAGAGGATCCTGAGACATCTCTGTCTGGCCGCGACAACCCTTGCTGCACTGGTCGCCTGCGGTGGCAGCGACGACGGCCCTGCCTCGGGAGGCGGAACGGGCACGACGCCCCCGCCCGGCCCTCAGGTCGGCATCACGAAGATCGTCATCGCCGACACCCAGCCGCTATGGGGCGGCGCGGCCTTCGGCACCGTCGGGGCCTACGAAAAGCTCACCGGCACGGCGTACGGACGCCTGGACCCGAAAGACCCGAAGAACGCCGGGATGGTCTTCATCGACAAGGCGCCGCTCGACGCCGACGGGATGGTCGAGTACAGCACCGACTTCCTCCTGATGCGCCCGGTCGACGCGAGCAAGGGAAGCGGCAAGCTGTTCTACAACGTCGTCAACCGTGGCGGCGACCAGAGCCTGAATGCCTTGAACAAGGGGTCGCTCACCGCAGCGGGGAACGGCTTTCTCATGAGCCAGGGCTATGAAATGGTCTGGGCGGGGTGGCAGCCCGAGGCCAATGCCGACAGTGCGACCTACAAGGCAAGCTTTCCGATCGCGACGAACGCCTCGCAGCCCATCGTCTCCCAGGTGATGGAGGTCTACATTCCGGACACTCCGGAAGGCGGCAGCCCGCTGACGATCGCGCCGGACAATACGTTCACGTCGACCCTGACGTATCCGCCGCTCAGCGTGGACGCCGCGACCGAGCGGGTCTCGCTGACGGTCCGCGAACGCTACGACGACCCCCGGGTCCCGCTTTCCAGCTCGCTGGTCACGTTCGTCGATGACAAGACGGTGCGCATCGACATGAAGCCCGCGATCGCGATGGGATTCGACCAGGGCGCGATCTACGAGCTCGTCTACACCGCGAAAAATCCGTATGTGGGTGGGATGGGCTTCGCGATGGTGCGCGACCTGGTCTCCTACCTGCGCAACCAGACCGCCGACAGCGCGGGCAACGAAAACCCGGCTCGCCCCGGCGGGATGGCGATCAAGGCCGCGATCGGCTGGGGGCACTCGCAAAGCGGCCGCTTCCTCAAGGACATGGTGTATCAGGGCTTCAACCAGGACGTCTCGGGCAAGCCGGTCTTCGATGGGATCATCGGCCTGGTCACGGGCTCGAGAATGACCGATCACAACACGGCCTTCGCACAGTCGTCGCGCTGGCTTCGCCAGCACGAGGAACGCAACTATCCGGCTGCCGATTTCCCGTTCACCTATCAGACGGTCTTCGATCCCCTGACCGGGAAGACCGATGGGATCCTGGCGAAGTGCACGACGACGTCGACCTGTCCGAAGATCTTTCAGGATGATTCGGATTTCGAGGCCTGGAACGGACGCCTGTCGCTGATGGTGACGGATCCGACCGGCCATCCTCTGACCGATCTGCCCGCGAACGTGAGGCTGTACCAGCAGACCGGCGCCGCCCACAGCCCTGCCAACGGGGTGCCCGGAAACATCTCGCTGTGCAAGTTCCAGAGCGATCCGATCGACTACTCGGCGATCAGCCGCGCCTTGGTCGCCGACATGGACCAATGGATCACGGCGGGCACCGAGCCGCCGGCGTCCATCTATCCCAACCTGACGGACGGAACCCTGCAAACGGTGTCCCAGGAGCAGGCGACCTTCCCGACGATCCCTGGCTTCCCGTTCAGCACGCTGGTCGTGCCGGCGCAGGTGGGCGACTACAGCACGGCGCCGCCGACCTGGGGCGCGTCCTATCCCGTCTTCGTGCCGAAGACCGATGCCAGCGGCAACCCGACCGGCGGGATCATCAGTCCGGACATCGCCGCGCCGCTCGGCACCTACATGGGACGCAACTTCCGCAAGGCCGGGCACGCCGAGGACGAGATGTGTGCCGGGAACTCCGGCTTCATCGCCTTCGCCAAGACCAAGGCGGAGCGGCTGGCCTCGGGAGACACCCGTCTTTCGCTGGAAGAGCTCTATCCGAACGGACAGGCGGACTTCGTGGCCAAGCGTCGTGTGCAGGTCCAGGCGCTGATCCAGAGCCGCCTGGTGCTGCCGAGCGAGCTCGATTCGCTGACCAACGAGGTGGCCTACCCGCAGTGAGAGCCCGGGCAAGCCGGGCCACGCTTCGAGCTCAGCCCGGAAAGTCGTCGACCTGGATGACCTGGTCCGCGGCCTTCAGATAGGCGAGGGCGGCCGCCGGATCGCGCGCCCCGGCGGCGGCCTGCTCGAGCGAGCGGGTCCGTCGCAGCACCTTGTTGAATGCCGGCAGCTCGTCTTTCACGGCGCGCGAGAGCTCGATCGCCAGCGCCAGGTCGCGCAGTCCGCCGCTCTTGGGAACGCCGACGTCCGGGCAGAGCCGGTCCATGAGCACCGGGTCGTCGCGCAGCGCATCGGCGAGCGCCAGCAGCTCGCGATCGCCGAGCTGGCGCAGCCCCCGGCCGCGCCCGAGCAGCAGCGGCTTGAGCAGGGCCAGCCCCTGCGCCGGCAGGTTGTCGTGGAGCTCGCGCAGCAGGGTGTCGGCGCTGAAGAGCTGTCTGCGGATCGCGGCACGCGCGTAGGGCAGGAGGCGGGGCTCGGCTTCCACCTCGTAGCGCCAGACGCAGGCCGCGGCCAGGTACAGGTGGGAGAGCACGTCGCCGAGCCGGGCCGACAGCAGCTCCAGGCGCTTGAGCTTGCCGCCGAGCAGGCCCATGGCGAGGTCGGCGCTGAGCGCGAACTCGGCCGACAGCTGGGCGATCAGGCGCGCCTCGGCGCGCAGGGCCTCGGGCGGCGTGCCGCTCACGCGGGCGCCGGCGAGGCTGCGCCACAAGTTCTTCATGACGTGGCCGACGTGGCCGCTGAGGGCCCGGCCCAGGGCGCGCGCGTCGTGCGCCGCCACCGCCTTCATCTCGGCGAGCACGAAGGGGTGGCAGCGCACGGCGCCCTGGCCGAAGATGATCAGGGCCCGCGTCAGCAGGTTGGCGCCTTCGACCGTGATCGCGATCGGCGCGTGCCGGTAGGCCACGCCGAGCAGGTTGCGCGGGCCGCGCATGATGCCCTTGCCGCCGAGGATGTCCATGCCGTCGCTCACGGCGCGCCGACCGGCCTCGGTGAGCTGCACCTTCAGGATGGCGCTGGCCACGCTCGGCTGCTCGCCGGCGTCGAGCGCCGCCGCGGTGTAGCGGCGCGCCGCGTCGCTGGCGTAGAGGTCGACCGCCATGTGGGCGACGCGGCCGGCGATGACGTGGAACTTGCCGATCGGCAGGCCGAACTGCTCGCGGATCCGGCCGTAGCCGTTGACGACGAACAGCGCCGCCTGCTGCATCGCCGAGCCGAGCGCGGGCAAGGAGATGGCGCGGCCGGCGGCCAGGCACTCCATCAGCATGCGCCAGCCCTGGCCGACCCGGGCTTCGCCGCCGATCACCCAGTCCATCGGAACGAACACGTCCTTGCCGCGTACCGGCCCGTTCATGAAGGCCGAGTTCATCGGCATGTGGCGCCGGCCGGTCTCCATCCCCGGCGTCGGGAATGAGCGCGCAAGTGATGCCCAGCTCCCGCTCGCCTTCGGCGCGGGAGGGATCGACGGCCTGGAAGGCGAGGCCGACGACGGTCGCGACCGGCGCCAGCGTGATGTAGCGCTTGTCGAAATTGACGACGAAGCCGCGCACGAGGCGGCCGTCGATCTCGCGCTCGGCGAGCACGCCGACGTCGGGAATCGAGGCGGCGTCGGAGCCGGCATAGGGCGAGGTGAGGGCGAAGCAGGGCAGCTCGCGGCAGTCGGCCAGGCGCGGCAGGTAGTGCTGCTTTTGCGCATCGGTGCCGTAGCGAAGCAGCAGCTCGGCCGGACCGAGCGAGTTGGGGACCATCACGGTGACCGCGGCCGCGACGTTGACGGTGGCGATGCGCGTCACCACCGAGGCATGGGCGAAGTGGCCGAAGCCCAGGCCGCCGTACTCCTTGGGAATGATCATGCCGAAGAACCGGCGCTCGCGGATGAACTCCCAGGCCTCGGCCGGCAGATCGTGCGCCTCGTCGATGGCATGCTCGTCGAGCATCGCGTTCAAGGCCGGCACCTCGGTCTCGAGAAAGGCCTGCTCGTCGGCGGTCAGGCGAGCGGGACCGCGCGAGCGCAAGGCGTCGAAGTCGGGCCGGCCGGCGAACAGCTCGCCCTCGAAGCCCACCGTGCCGGCCTCGAGCGCCGCCCGCTCGGTGTCGCCCATGGCCGGCAAGGCCTTGGCGAACGCCGCCATGGCGGCACGGCCGATCAGCGTGTCGAGGCTCATGCAGGTCTCGACACTCGAGACACGACGTCAGCCCCGGCGCGCCGCCTCGATCGCTGCGACGTCGATCTTGGACATCTGCATCATCGCGTCGAACACCCGCTTGGCCGTGACGCGATCGGGGTCGGAGAGCGCTTCAAGAAGGACCCGCGGCGTGATCTGCCATGACACGCCCCACTTGTCCTTGCACCAGCCGCATGCGCTCTCCTGGCCGCCATTGCCGACGATCGCGTTCCACAAGCGATCGGTTTCGGCCTGGTCCTCGGTCGCGACCTGGAACGAGAACGCTTCGGTCTGCTTGAACTCCGGCCCGCCGTTGAGGCCGACGCAGGGGATGCCGATCACGGTGAACTCGACCGTCAGGACGTCGCCCTGCTTGCCGGCGGGATAGTCGCCCGGCGCGCGCATGACCGCGCCGACCGCGCTGTCGGGAAAGGTTTCGGCATAGAAGCGCGCGGCGTCCAGGGCGGCGCGCTCGTACCACAGACAGATCGTGTTCTTGTTGGCCATGTTCGTTCTCCTGGGTGGCTCGATCGCCGGCATGACGAGCGAGTGCGTTGCTGCCCTAGGGCCGCGCTGGCGCAGCAATCGGCGCGCCCGCGCAGGGGCGTGCGACGCCCGGGAGTCCGTCTACGTCGCGGCCGCGCGCCGTCCGCCACCGCGATAGCCCTGGGGCGTGACCCCGTGCTGCCGCGCGAACGCGCGCTGCAGCGCGTCCACCGAGCGAAAGCCGCTGCGACTCGCGATCCGGTCCTGCGTCCAGCGCGTCTGTCGCAGCAGCTGCGCGGCTGCGGCGACGCGCGTCTGCTCGACGAAGCGCGCCGGCGTGCAGCCGGTCTCGGCCGCGAAGGCGCGCGCGAAATGGCGCGGGCTCAGCTGCACGCGCCCGGCCAGCGCCTCGACCGACAGATTCTCCTGAATATGCGTGACGATCCACGCCACCAGCTCGCGCAGGCCGTGGCTGGCCGTCGCCTGTGCCTCGAGCGTCCGGCTGAGCTGCGGCTGCTCCGCGCCGCGCAGCATCGGCAGCGCCAGCGTGCGCGCGATCTCCATCGCCACCGCATGGCCGAGATCGTCGGCCACCAGCGCCAGCGCGAGCTCGATCCCGGTGGTGACGCCGGCCGAGGTCCACACCGGTCCGTCGTGCACGTAGATCCGTTCGCGCAGCACCCGCACCTGCGGGCGCAGTGCCTGCAGCTGATCGCAGGCGCGCCAATGCGTGGTCGCTTCGCGGCCGTCGAGCAGGCCCGCCGTGGCGAGCGCGAACGCGCCGCTGCAGACGCTGGCGATGCGGCGCGTGCGCGGCGCGATCGCCGCGAGCCAGGCGCCGATGCGCTGCTCGACGATGGCCGCACGCACCCCCGGCTCGTCGCCGCCGGCCACGATCAGGGTGTCGATCGCGGCGGGCAGGTGGCGCAGCTCGAGCGTGCCGGCCAGGCTCAAGCCGCCGTTCGTCAGCACCGTGCCGCCGCCCGGCGACGCCACGTGCAGGCGGTAGGTGCCGGGGCGCAGCAGCTCGGCCTTGGTGAACACGCTGGCCGGACCGGCGACGTCGATCGCCTCGACGCCGTCGAACACCACGAGCACGACGTCGCTGGCAGAAACCGCGGCTTCTTCGTCCTTGCGGGATGCGGCCGGCGTTCCTACGCTCAGGGCATCGGGGTCATCGAGAGAAGCGGCCATGTTTCGGCGAGTGCGGGTCCTGTTCGGACCCAGTATTGCAGCGTTGGCATTGGCAGGCTGCGGGCCCGGCATTGCCCTGCCGCCGGCGCCGACCGACGCCGCTGCGAGCGAGCGCGAGCAGCAGGCCTTCGTCGAGGCCCTGAAGCCGCGCCGCGAGGGCAAGCCCGTGATCGTGGTGCTCGCCTTGAACGAAGGCACCGAAACGACCGACCTGCTTCTGCCCCATGCCGTGCTGCAGCGTGCCGGGGTGGCCGAGGTGCAGGTCGTGGCGCCGCGGCGCGGTCCGGTGAGCCTGTATCCGGCGCTGCGGGTCGAGGCCGAGCAGGATCTCGCCGGCTTCGACCGGGCGCATCCGGCAGGCGCCGACTACGTGATCGTCCCGGCGATGCGCGACGACGGCGACGCCACGGTGATCGCCTGGCTGCGGCGCCAGGCCGACCTGGGCGCGCGCGTGATCGGCGTCTGCATCGGCACGGTGGTGGTAGGGCGGGCCGGCCTGCTCGACGGCCGGCGCTTCGCGACCCACTGGTACTCGCGCAAGCAGCTGATCGAGCGCCACCCGAGCGCGACCTACGTGCCGCACCAGCGCTATGTCGTCGACCGCGGCGTCGCCACCACCACCGGCATCACCGCCTCGGTGCCGACCATGCTCGCGCTGGTGGAGGCGATCGGCGGCCCCGACAAGGCGCGGGCCGTGGCGACCGAGCTCGGTGTGAGCGCGTGGACCCCGGCGCACGACAGCACGCCCTTCGGCCTCGATGCCGGCCGGATGGCGGGCTACCTGCTCAACAAGGCGGCGTTCTGGCGCGATGAGCGGCGGCGCATCGACGTGCAGGACGGCAGCGACGACATCGCCCTCGCGTTCGCCGCCGATGCCTGGTCGCGCAGCGGGCACGTCAGCGTCGCGGCTTCGGCAGCGCGGCCGGTGCGGTTGCGCAGCGGCCTGCTGCTGATGGCCGAGCCCGTCGCCGAGGGCACGCCGCGCCTGCCGCTCGCCCCTGCCCTCAAGCCGGTGCAGCAGCTCGACCGCACGCTCTGCGAGATCGCCGAGCGCTACGGCAGCGCGCGCCGTGACTGGGTCATGCAGGAGATGGAGTATTCCGGCGCGGCCTCGGCCTGCGCCGTCTGATTGCGGCTACCCGCGCCCCGACCCGGTTCCGAGGCGTGAACGGCTCAGACTGAGCCGAGCGTTCGGCGCAGCGCTTCGAAGAACAGCTCCGACTGCAGGCGTTCGCCGAGGGTCTGATCGCGCACCCGCCCGGCGATCGCGGCGTCGACCGGCAGCAGGGCGCGGCCGGTCGACTGCGCCAGCACCTGCGCCATGCAGGCGCGCTCGAGGTAGTAGAGGTCGTCGTAGGCCCAGGCCATGCGTTCGCCGCACACGACCACGCCGTGGTTGCCGAGAAAGGCCACGTCGGCGCGGCCCATCGCCGTTGCGATCCGCTCGCCCTCGGAGGCATCGAGCGCGAGGCCGTTGTAGCGCGCGTCGACGGCGACGCGCCCGTGAAAGCGCATCGCGTTCTGCGACAGGGTGGTGTCGAGGCCGCGATCCTCGGTGAGCGTCAGCGAGGTCGCGTACGGCATGTGCGTATGCAGGACGCAGGCCTTCGCGCCCAGGCGGTGGATCGCGGCGTGGATGAACATCGCCGTCGGCTCCACGGCGTGACGGCCCGCGAGCGGATTGCCGTGGCCGTCGACCATCACGATGTCGTCGGCCTGCACCTCGCGCCAGAGCAGGCCGCGAGGGTTCAGCAGGAACCGCCCGGAACGGTCCGGGAGCTCGACGCTGAAGTGGTTGCACACGCCCTCGGCGAGGCCGTGATGCGCCGCCGCCCGCAACGCCAGCGCCAGGTCGTCGCGAAGGCGCCGCACGGCCGGCGATTCGTAGGCTGCGATGTCCGCGGTCGAGTCCGTTCGTTCGATCTGCAGCAGGTCCATCCGGCCGATGCTAGCGATGCCCGCCGTGAATGCAAGGCGAGGGCAAGCCCCGTACAGTCCCGGGGATGTGCCCGCGCCTGGAGGTCGCCGCGTGAGTGATGCACCGCCGTATGTCCCGCCGACGATCTGGTCCTGGAGCCAGGAGAACGGCGGCCGCTTCGCGAACATCAACCGTCCCGTCGCCGGTGCGACCCACGACAAGGAGCTGCCGGTGGGCCGCCACCCGCTGCAGCTCTATTCGCTGGGCACGCCCAACGGCGTCAAGGTCACGGTGATGCTGGAGGAGCTGCTCGCGCTGGGCCATGCCGGCGCCGAGTACGACGCCTGGCTGATCCGGATCAACGACGGCGAGCAGTTCGGCAGCGGCTTCGTCGCGGTCAACCCGAACTCCAAGATACCGGCCCTGCTCGATCGCAGCGGCGCCGCGCCGGTCCGGGTGTTCGAATCGGGCGCGATCCTGCTCTACCTGGCCGAGAAGTTCGCCGCCTTTCTTCCCGCCGACGCCGGCGCGCGCGCCGAGTGCCTGTCGTGGCTGTTCTGGCAGATGGGCAGCGCGCCCTTTCTCGGCGGCGGGTTCGGCCACTTCTACGCCTACGCGCCGAGCAAGATCGAGTACGCCATCGATCGCTACGCCATGGAGGTCAAGCGCCAGCTCGACGTGCTCGACCGGCGCCTGGCCGAGAGCCCGTATCTGGCGGGAGACGCCTACACCATCGCCGACATGGCGGTGTGGCCCTGGTACGGCACGCTCGTCAAGGGCCAGCTGTACGAAGCGGGCGAGTTCCTGCAGGTTCAGGCCTACACCCATGTCCTGCGCTGGACCGATCGGATCGCGCAGCGCCCTGCCGTCAAGCGCGGTCGCATGGTCAACCGCGCCTGGGGCCAACCGGCGAGCCAGCTGCACGAGCGCCATGACGCCGGCGACTTCGACACCCGCACCCAGGACAAGCTGGACGCCGCGGGCTGACGCCGCCGCCGCACGCAGAGCTCCGCGATGATCACCCTCTACGACTGCGCCACCGCGCCGAGCCCGCGCCGCGCGCGCATCCTGCTCGCCGAGAAGAGCGTCGTCCACGAGACGGTGCAGGTCGACCTGAGAAGCGGCGAGCAACTGGGCGACGCCTACCGCAAGGTGAATCCGCTCTGCACCGTGCCGGCATTGCGCACCGACGAAGGCCTGCTGCTGACCGACAACGCGGCGATCACCGCCTGGCTCGAGGCGCGCTATCCGCAGCCGCCGATGCTCGGAAGCACGGCAGAGGAAAAGGCCGAGATCGCGAGCTGGAACTGGCGCATCGAGTTCGAAGGGTTGATGGCCATTGCCGAGGCGATGCGCAACAGCGCACCGGCCATGGCCAATCGGGCGCTGCCCGGGCCGGTCGACTATTCGCAGATTCCCGAGCTGGCGCAGCGCGGCCTGGCGCGCGTGCGGCAGTTCTTCGTCACCCTCGACGAGCGCCTGGCCGGGCGCGACTTCATCGCCACCGATCGCTTCAGCATTGCCGACCTGACGGCGGTGGTGACCGTCGACTTTGCGCGGGTGGTGAAAGTCAGGCCGGGGGACGAGTATCCGAACCTGCGGCGCTGGCGGGAGGCGATGGCGCAACGCGCGGC
>Ga0193752_1002231_pt1 | contig 14819 bp, 10 predicted proteins | sample H1c1metaG_FD_144924 | JGI IMG/M metagenome (GOLD analysis project Ga0193752, IMG submission 144924) | Soil microbial communities from a riparian zone of the East river system, Colorado, United States - H1c1 | ecosystem: Environmental > Terrestrial > Soil > Riparian zone | place: USA: East River... | reverse complement strand
GTCGATGACCCGCACCTGGCCCGCTCCGGCGCCGGCCCCGGTCGCGTCGGTTTCCGCCCAGGCCCCGTTCCACGGAATGGTGCCGGTGCTGCCGGTGTACGCCGCCGTCGCGAAGCCGTCGCCGGCCGTCTGCGTGGCGGTCGAGGCGCCATCGAGGTCGACCACCGGCGGATTGGTGGTCTTGCCCATGAACGTGATGTCGTTCAGCACCACCAGGGTGGTGTTCGCGGCGCCGGTATACGTGAACGAGATCGAGGTGATGTCGCTCGTGTTGAAGTACACGTAGGTGTTGCCGTTCGACGTCGTCTCCGTCGAATCGTTGCCGTTGCCGCTCACCCTGAGGCTGGTGCCGGTGCCGGGCGTGCCAACCGTGATGGAGTTGTACGCGCTGGTCGCGACCTGGGTCGGCGAGATGGCGCCGACGCCCGCCTTGTTGGCGGTGAACACCGCGTACTCGGCGTTGTCGACGTCGTACAGCGCGAAGCCGACGTTCGACACGCTGCCGCCGGGCTGGCCGGAGAAATCGATGGTGATGGTGTTCGAGCCCGTCGGGCCGACGATGAACTGCAGCGCATTCTGGGCGGGGGTCACGCCGCCGGTGTAGTCCGACGCCTGGGTCGGCGTGCCATCCAGCGTCCCACCGTAGCTGACGGTGACGGGATAGCCGTCGACGGTGTAGGTCATGCTGGTGGCGGCCGGGGTCCACGCCGGGACGCTGTCGAAGTCCAGCGTATGCAGCGCCATCACGTCGCGCCACGCCTCCTGCGTCAGGCTGTCGACCGCGACGCCGGACTCGATCGAGCCGGTCTTGTATTCGAGCTGCCAGTTGCCGCCGAGCGCGGCGTGGCCCGTATCGTCGACGCTCGCCGCGATGTCGGCACCGGTCAGCTGCGCGAACAGATTCGCCGCCGCCGTGCCTTCCGCGCCGCCGCCGAAATTACAGCCGTAGACCAGGACATCGGCCTCGGCGCCGAGGTATTCGCCGATTTCGGCAAGCTGCGCGGCGTACTGGCCGCCCATGGTCGTGCTGTTCAGCGCAATGCCGCCGATGTCGAGCTGGCCTTCGCTGCCGTGCGAGATGATATGGATCGCGTCGACGCGCTGGTACTGCTTCACCACGTCCAGCATCTGCTGCACGCCGTCGCGCGTGCCGTCGAGCAGCACGACCCTGGCATTCGGATTGTCGATGCCGTCGACCAGCTGCTGGAAGTCGCGCACGCTGGTGTCGACGAACACGATCTCCTGCGGCGCGGGCGCGCCGACCTTCTCGACCGAGCCGTCATCGGCTACGTCAGCCACGTCTGCGCTGGTCAGCAGCGCCAGCCGGTTCGCCGCCGCGCTGCCGGCGTCGCCTTTGCCGAAGTCGGCGCCGTGGATCAGGATCGAAGCGTCGGCGGTGAGGTGCTCGCTGATCGACGCGATGCGCTGCGCGTTCAGGCCCTGCATCGAGTCCAGGTCGAGCACGCTGTTCCCCAGCTGCAGCTGCTCGGCGCTGCCCTGCGCGATGATATGGATCGCGCCGATATCGGACTCTCCGGCGAGCGCCTCGACGATCTGCGTGATGCCGTCGCGCGCCGGATCCAGCATCACCACCTTCGCGTTCGGATTGATGTCCTTCAGCTGCTCCTGGTAGTCCTCGACGCTCGAATCGATGAACACCAGCTCCTTGCGCTCCGCGCCGGGCAGCTTCTCGAGCGCCTCGATCGGCTTCTCGGCGGCCTTCTCCGCGGGCTTCTCGAGGCCCTTCTCGGTGCCGTCGGCGCGCTGCGGCTCCGGCGCCGCCGGCGTCGGCGCGGCATCGCCGGCGTCGAAGGTGGTGTCGCCGCGCAGCATGGCCGTGCCTTTCGCGCCGAGGTCGATGCCGAGCGCGCCGTCGAACAGCATGCGCGGCTCGAGCGCGATCATGCGCGTACGCCGTCGCAGTGCCGCGCCTGCCTTAGGCTTCTTCGCGGGGGACTTCGACTTGGAGTTCTTGGCCATGGTTTCTTTTGCGCGGCGAAATCAGATGCCGCTCTCTCGTATGAAGATGGAAATGATGCGATAAGCGAAGTTTTCCGCCAGGAAGCGGAAGCTGGTCTCGATCCTGACGCGGCCGGCGATCACCGCGTCGGCCTTCTGTACGTTGCCAAGCGGCTTGATCATCACGCGGTAGACCGCATCCTGGGCGACGAGCACGCCGCGCGGGCCCTGCTTGACGACCACGTCGCCGCCGTAGAGCGAAGCGAGCAGCGGCCGCTGCAGCTCCTTTTGCGGCGCCCGGTCGACGGCGAGGACCTTGCCTTCCAGCACCGGCCGGTCCGCCTGGCGCGGGAAAAACCGCACCGTCTGGCCCGCGCTGATGGCGGCGACCTGCTGCTCGTTGACGAAGGCCTCGATCACCGGCTCGGACTGCGAAACCACCCGCATCAGCAGCTGCTGCGTGTTGACCCAGCGGCCGGCGACGAGATCCGGCGCCATGTCGCGAATCGTGCCCTGCTGCGCGGAGCGCAGCTGCTGGCGGCCGAACTCCTCGGCCACCGCCTGCTTCTCGGCCACTGCCTGGCCGAGCCGTTGCTGCAGCACCTTGACGTTCTCCTGCAGCGAGATATTGGCCGGCATGCGCGCCAGCTCGGCGCGCGCCGACGCGATGCCGATGTCGGCCTTCTTTTCCCGCACGCCCAGCTCCCCGGCCTCGATCCGCAGGAGCTCGGCGCCCGCCGCCACGTTCTGCAGCTCGGCGACGCGCAGCTCGGCGACCCGGCCGGGGAAGGGAGCGTAGACGGCGTGCTCGTGCTGCGCGCGCAGGATCGCGGGCGCGGTCACCTCGTGGGACACCGGGATCATCCAGACCACCACGCCGGCCACCGCCAGCACCGCCGCGGCCGGGCGCCAGGGCAGCCGCACGGTCTTGCGCGCCTGCCACAGGTATCCCATCTCCTTCCAGATCGGCCGGAAGACGAACCAGTACAGCTCGAGCACGAACATGACGATGCCGAGCAGCTTGAAGAAGAAGTGGTAGACCAGGACCGCGATACCGAGGAACACCACCAGGCGATAGAGCCAGGTGATGTACGCGAACACGATCAGCCCTGCGCGTTGCCGCGGCAGCAGTCCCTGCTCCGGCATCGGCTCGTTCAGGCCGAAGAAGGTCTTGCGCATCCACCACTTGGCGCAAGCCGTGCCGCGCTCGTGCAGGTTGGGGAAATCGAGCAGGTCCGACAGCACGAAGTAGCCGTCGAAGCGCATGAACGGGCTCAGGTTGATCGCCAGCGTCATCACCCAGGTGGTGCTCGCCAGCACGAAAAATACGTTTTTCGCGCCGCCCTCGGGAGCCAGCGCCCAGAGCAGCGTGGAGAACACCGCCAACACCAGTTCCGCGGCCATTCCCGCGGAGGCGATGACCAGCTGCTTGCGGCGGTCGCCGAGCTTCCAGGTCTCGCCGGTGTCGGTGTACAGGTACGGCCACATCACCAGGAAGGCAAGGCCGATCGTCGGCACACGCACGCCGTAGCGGCGCGCCGCGTAGGCGTGCGCCAGCTCGTGGATGACTTTGGAGAAGGTGACCGCGATCGCGTAGTAGAGGAACGCGCTCGGCGTGAACATCCGCGCCGCCGCGCTGGTGACGCTGTACCACTCGCGCGAAATCAGATACAGGTCGATGCCGAGGAGCACGAGCACCAGCAGGACGAAGCCGCGCGTGAAGAACACGTCGACCAGGCCGACGGTGCGCGCGAGGAAGGCGTCGGGATGGAACAGCGGCAGGCGGAAGAAGAGGTAGTGGTGGAACAGCTCCGTGTACCAGGGCTGCTTCGCATCCTTCATGCGCTTGCTCAGGGCGTCGCGCGCTTCCTTGCTGCGCGCTGCCAGCAACTGGTTGGTGGTGAGGAAGCCGATCATTTCGCGCACTTCCTCGATCGAGGGCGAGATCGGCGTTTCGGCGGCTACCTGCGCGGCGAGGGAGGCAGCCTCCTTATGCTCCTTCCAGCGCGCCAGCAGCTCGAACTCCAGCCAGCCGATTTCGAAAAAGGAGTTGCGGACCGGGTCGAGGATGCGCCAGCTGGGCGAGCCGTCGCGTTGCGGCGGCCCGGGATAGAGGCGCAGGTCCTCGCGCACCGGCGGCAGCAGCACGGCCTGCTCCTCCCCGCCCAGCTTCGGTTTTCCAGACGTTTCCATGGACCCCTTTTTCCCTTGCTGTCATTGTCCGGCGGTCACCTCCACCGAACTGACAAACTTCGTGGTGCGGCACGCGAAGGGGCAAATCGGACAACGGGAATACCCCTCCGGGCGCGCTTATCTCTCTGAATTGTTGGCGGAACAGCAAGCCGCCAGCGCCAGTGCGGACAGTACCGCGAACCGGGCCGCAGTTCTATAGGGAAAACCCTGCAGAACGGGGTCGAAAAACCTTAGGAATTAAGTACTCGTACGATTTTGTTGATGCCACTTCTGCCGATTGTCGGCCGTGCCCGACAGTTTTTCTTTTATGATCAACAGCCTATGCGCGGCGCCAGGTCGTGCCGCCGGGACCATCCTCGAGGACCACTCCCTGCGCAAGCAGCGCCTTGCGGATGCGGTCGGCTTCGGCGAAATCCCGGCGCTTCCTCGCCTCCACGCGGGCACCGATCATCGCCTCGATGGCGCTCGCGTCCAGGCCGCCCTGGAAGAACTGGTCGGAAGTGCGCTGCAGGATGCCGAGCACCCCGCCGAGCGCACGCAGTTGCGGGGCCAGCTGCTTTTCGCCCGCGTTCACCCGGCCGGCGAGGTCGAACAGCGCAGCGATGGCTTCCGGCGTATTGAAGTCGTCGTCCATGGCCGCCTTGAAGCGCACGGCATGGCCCTCGCCCCAGTCGACCGCCGCGTTTTCGTCGGAGTTCTTCAACGCCGTGTAGAGGCGCCCTAGCGCGCTTCTCGCGTCCTCGAGGTGCGCGTCCGAATAGTTGAGCGGGCTGCGGTAGTGCGCGCGCAGGATGAAGAAGCGCACCACTTCGGCGTCGAATTTCTTCAGCACGTCGCGCACGGTGAAGAAGTTGCCCAGCGACTTGGACATCTTCTCCTCGTCGACGCGGACAAAGCCGTTGTGCATCCAGTACTTCGCGAACGGAACGCCGTTCGCGCCCTCCGACTGCGCGATCTCGTTCTCGTGGTGGGGAAACTGCAGGTCCTGGCCGCCGCCGTGGATGTCGAAGCTCTCGCCGAGCAGGCTGCCGCTCATCGCCGAGCACTCGATGTGCCAGCCGGGCCGTCCCGCGCCCCAGCGCGAAGGCCAGTCCGGCTCCCCCGGCTTGGAGCGCTTCCAGAGCACGAAATCGAGCGGATCCTCCTTGCTGTCGTCGACCTCGACGCGCTCGCCGGCACGCAGCTCGTCGAGCGACTTGCCCGACAGCTTGCCGTAGCCCTGAAACCGGCGCACCGCGTAGTTCACGTCGCCCGAGCCCGACTGGTAGGCGAGCTTCTTCTGCTCCAGCTTGCCGATCATGTCCAGCATCTGCGGCACGTACTGCGTGGCGCGCGGCTCGTGGTCGGGCTTCTCGACGCCGAGGGCGGCGGCGTCCTCGTCCATGTAGCGGATGAAGCGTTCGGTCAGCGCGCCGACCGGCTCACCGTTTTCCCGTGCGCGCCGGATGATCTTGTCGTCGATGTCCGTGATGTTTCTCACGTAATTGACGCGCAAACCGCTCGCTCGCAGCCAGCGGCGCACGACGTCGAACACGACGAGAACACGCGCGTGCCCGAGGTGGCAGTAGTCGTATACGGTCATGCCGCAGACGTACATGCGCACTTCGCCGGAATGCAGGGGGATGAGCTCCTGCTTGGTCCTGCCGAGGCTGTTGTAGATCTTCAGAAAGGTTGTCGCGCCGCGACGCTTAGTCTAGAATCCGAAATCTTACGTAGGGCCTTGAAAATATAACACAATGCCGATTCCCGCCGCCCGCTTGGCAACGCTAGTGCGGGGCTTGACTACCCTGTGCGCGTGCTTCTTTCTCGCCTTCGCGGCGCGCGCCGACGACCTGCAGGACGCCAGCCGCATGCTGAAAGCGGGACAGCATCAGCAGGCGCTGGAGCGCGTGAACAAGGTGCTCGCCGCCAAACCGCGCGATCCGCAGGCGCGCTTCCTGAAGGGCCTGATCTTCACCGATCAGGGCAACACCAAGGAAGCCATCGATATCTTCACCAAGCTCACGCAGGATTATCCGGAGCTACCCGAGCCTTATAACAATCTCGCCGTGATCTATGCGGCGCAGGGGCAGTACGACAAGGCGCGCGTCGCGCTCGAGCAATCGATCCGCACCCACCCGAGCTACGCCACCGCGTACGAGAACCTCGGCGACGTGTACGCCAAGCTCGCGAGCCAGGCCTACGACAAGGCGCTGCAGATCGATTCGACCAACAAGGGCGCGCAGAACAAGCTTTCGCTGGTGCGCGACCTGGTGGGCGGAGCGGCGCCGGCGCCAGTGGTCATCGCGCAGAAGCCGGCGGAGAAGCCGGCAGCCGAGAAACCGAAGCCCGCGGCCGAAAAGCCGGTCGCCGAGAAGCCGGCGGAGAAACCGGTGGCCGAGAAGCCGGCAGAGAAGCCGGCCGCGGCCGACCCCGGCGCCGAGGTGCTCGCGGCGGTCAACGCCTGGGCCCAAGCCTGGGCGAAGAAGGACGCGGATGCCTACCTTTCCTACTACGCCAAGGACTTCAAGGCGCCCGGCAAGGAAAGCCGCGCCGACTGGGAAAAGACGCGCCGCGCGCGCATCGGCTCGGCCAAGACCATCAAGGTCGCCGTCGGCTCCCCCAAGGTGACCATGAACGGCACCAACGAAGCGACCGTCGTGTTCCAGCAGACTTACCAGTCCGACACCTTCAAGAGCGCGGGCAGGAAGACCCTGGTGATGTCGAAAGCCGACGGCCGCTGGCAGATCCGCGAGGAAAAGAGCAGCTGATGAGGCTCGCCCTCGCCGCGCTCCTGCTCGCCTGCTGCACCTGGTCGGGCGCCGCGACGCCGACGCCCGAGGACCGCCTCTCGGCGGTGTTCGAAGCGATCGAGTCCAACCGGCTCGACGACGCCATGCAGCGCGTCGACGCGCTGATCCGCGACTACCCGACCTTCCGCCTTGCGCATCTGGTGCGCGGTGATCTGCTGCTCGCGCGCTCGCGGCCGCTGCTCACTTTCGGCAACGTCGTGAAGACCGTGCCGCAGGAGAAGATCGACGGCATGCGCGACGAGGCGCTGGTACGCCTGCGCGCCCATCGCCAGCGCCCTGCGGAGGATCGCCTGCCGCGGCTCGTGCTGCAGCTGCATTCGGCGCAGAAACACGTTCTGCTGGTGGATTCGCGGCGCTCGCGCCTCTATGTCTTCGCCAACGACGGCGGCCGCCCGCGGCTGGTCGCCGACTTCTACGTCACGCTCGGCAAGAACGGCATGGAGAAGACGCGCGAAGGCGACCAGAAGACTCCGGTCGGCGTGTACCACGTCACCTCTATGCTCCCGCGCAGCAAGCTGACCGACTTCTACGGCGCCGGCGCTTTCCCGATCAACTACCCGAACGAGTGGGACAAGCGCCAGGGCCGCAACGGCTTCGGCATCTGGCTGCACGGCGTGCCCTCCGACGTCTACAGCCGTGCGCCGCGGGCGAGCGACGGCTGCATCGTGCTCGCCAATCCCGATTTCGAGTCGGTCGGCCGCTACGTGCAGGTCGGCCTCACGCCGGTCATCATCGCCGACGAGGTCGAGTGGACCGATGCGGCGGCCCTCGAAGCCGAGCGTGCCTCGCTCGCCGCCGCGGTCGAGCGCTGGCGCACCGACTGGGAGAGCCGCGACACCGCGCGCTACCTGGCCCACTATTCGCCGCGCTTCGCCGCGCCGGGCCAGAATCTCGCGTCGTGGAGCGCCCACAAACGCACCGTCAACAGCGCGAAGCGCTGGATCAAGGTCGCGCTGTCGAAAGTGGCGATGATCCGCTACCCGCGCGAGCGCGATTTCGTGGTCGTCACTTTCGACCAGGACTACCGCTCGGACGGCCTGTCCAACGTCATGCGCAAGCGGCAGTACTGGATCCAGGAAAACGGCAGCTGGAAAATACTCTACGAGGGGGCAGGTTGAATCTGACGCGTCTTTTCATACTCTCCACCGCCGCGGTGGTTCCGTCCGGCGCGCTCGCCGCCGATCCGCAGGTCGACCTGCGAACCAGCGCCGGCACCATCCGCATCGAGCTGTACCCGGCCAAGGCGCCGAAAACGGTCGAGAACTTCCTGCAGTACGTTAAGGACGGCCACTACAACGGCACCGTGTTCCATCGCGTCATCGACGGCTTCATGGTCCAGGGCGGCGGCTTCGAGCAGAGCTTCAAGCAGAAGCCGGTGCGCAAGCCGATCGCCAACGAGGCGAAGGCAGCCGTGAACGCCGGACTGAAGAACGAGGTCGGCACCCTGGCGATGGCCCGCACCTCCGATCCGGATTCGGCCACCGCGCAGTTCTTCATCAACGTGAACGACAACGCGTTCCTGAACTGGGGCGACCCCAAGGGCGACGGCGTCGGCTATACGGTGTTCGGCAAGGTGGTGTCCGGCATGGACGTGGTGACCAAGATTGCGAAGACGCCGACCGGGTCCGGCGGGCCGTTCCAGCGCGACGTGCCGCGTCCCGTCGTGGTGATCGAGCAAGCGAGCCTCGTAGCCGCGAAATAGGTGGATGCCGGCGTGCCGGCTTTATTCATTTCGGATCTCCACCTCAGCGAGGACCGGCCGGCCGCCAACGAGCGTTTCTTCTCCTTCCTCGAGGAAACGGCGCCCGCCGCCGGCTCGCTCTACATCCTCGGCGACTTCTTCGAGTCCTGGATCGGCGACGACGACCTCGCTTATCCCTTCAACGCGGTGATCGCCGGGGTCCTGCGCGAGCTCTCGAGCCACGGTGTGGCGCTCTACCTGATGCACGGCAACCGGGACTTCCTCATCGGCCCGCGCTTTTGCGAGGCGACCGGCGCCACGCTGCTGGAAGACCCGACGGTGGTGGAGCTGGAAGGCGAGAAGACGCTGCTGATGCACGGCGATACGCTGTGCACCGACGACCTCGACTACCAGGCCTGGCGCCGCACGGCGCGCTCCAGCGCGTGGCAGCGGGATTTCCTCGGCAAGTCCCTCGCCGAGCGCCGCCAAGCCATCGTCGGCATGCGCGAAAAGAGCAAGGAAGTGATCAGCGCGAAGCCTGCGGAGATCATGGACGTCAATCCGGGCGCGGTGCAGGAGGCCATGAAGCAGCACGGCGTGAAGCGCTTGATTCACGGGCACACGCATCGCCCTGGCCGGCATACCGTGGATCTGGGCGAGGTCCGCGGCGAACGCTGGGTGCTCCCCGACTGGTACGGCCGCGGCGGGTACCTCTCAGTTTCCGGGAAAAACCTGAAGCTCGTGCCCTTCTAGGGCGGCGCCAGCGGCAAGCGCAGGGTGAAGGTGCTTCCCCTGCCCTCGTGGCTCACCAGCCGGATCTCGCCGCCGAGCAGACGCGTGAGCTCGCGGCTGATCGAAAGCCCGAGGCCGGTGCCGCCGTAGTGGCGGCTGGTGGTGCCGTCGGCCTGCTGGAACGCCTCGAAGATCACCTGCTGCTTGTCCTGGGCAATGCCGATGCCGCTGTCGGTCACCGCGAATGCGATCCAGCCGGGCGCATCCGGAACGATGCGCAGCGTTACGCCGCCTTTCTTGGTGAACTTGAAGGCGTTGGCGAGCAGGTTCTTCAGCACCTGCTTGACGCGCGGCATGTCGGTGCGGATCGTCGCCGGGGCCGCGGGATCGATGACGATGGCGAACTGCAGCCCCTTGTCCTGCGCCACCTGGCGAAAGCCGCGCTCGAGCTCCGCGGCGAGCTCGTCGAGGCGTGCCGCGGCGATGTCCACGCTGGTGATCGCGCCCGACTCGATCTTCGCCAGGTCGAGCAGATCGTTGATCAGCGAGAGCAGGTCCATGCCCGAGGCGTAGATGGTCTGCGCGAACTGCACCTGCTTGGGGTTCAGGTTGCCTCCCGGGTTGTCGGCCAGCAGCCGCGCGAGGATCAGCAGGCTGTTGAGCGGCGTGCGCAGCTCGTGCGACATGTTGGCGAGGAACTGGGATTTCGCCTCGCTCGCCTTCTCCGCCGCCACCCTGGCGCGGATCATCTCGGCTTCGACCCGGGTGCGCTCGGTGAGGTCGCGCGTCACCTTGGCGAAGCCGAGCAGCCTGCCGTCGTCGTCGCGCACGGCGGTCACCACCACGTGGGCGCGGAATGCGGAGCCGTCCTTGCGCTCGCGCCAGCCTTCGTCCTCGAAGCGCCCTTCGGCGCTTGCTACTTCCAGCTCGCGCTGCGGCTTGCCCAGGGCGATGTCCTCCTGCGGGTAAAGGCGCGCCAGCCGCTCGCCGACGATCTCATCAGCCTGGTAGCCGAGGATGCGCTGCGCGCCCGCATTCCAGCTGGTGACGCGGCCTTCGGCGTCGAGCATGAAGATGGCGTAGTCGACGACGCTTTCCACCATCAGGCGGAAGCGCCGTTCGCTTTCCACCAGCATGCCCTCGGCTCGGCGACGCGCGGCAAGCATCGCGCGCTCGAGCTGCCACAGCACCGCGCTCAGGATGAGCCCGGTAAATACCATCGTGCTGACGAAGAGAAGGAGCAGCAGCAGCACTTCGTTGAGCGAGTGCCCGGCGAACGGGCCGATCTCGCGCTGCAGCGTGTTCCAGATCGCGACGGCGCAGATCGCCGCCGTGGCAGTCGTCACCTCGCGCTGCCCGAAGCGGAATGCCACCCAGACGATCAGCGGCACGACGATGAACGTGCGCCCGAGGTCGCCGGCGAAGGCGAATTCGGCCACCATGAGGAGCAGCGCGCCCAGCAGCGCCGCCTCGAGCACCTTGCGCGCCGTCCAGGACACGCTGCCGCGCACGCTCCAGCTCAGCACCAGGGGGGCGGCGAGCAGCATGCCGCAGGCATCGCCCTGCCACCAGGTCCACCAGTTCCTGAACAGCTCGCTCGGCGAAAGCGAATGCGCCGCCACAAGCGGCACCAGGGCGAAGGTCGGCGCGATCGCCGAGCACAGGGCCGCCGCCGCGACGAACTTGACCACCTGGTCGGGGCTCTCGAAACGGTACGGGATGCCGATCAGCCTGCGCACCAGCGCCGCGGCGACGGCAGCCTGCAGGCTGCTGCCGGTAGCGATCAGCATCGATGCGGGAATCGAGGCTTCGACCGGCAGGTTCGCCGCCAGAGAGCCGATCCAGATGCCGGGCCAGGCGCGTGTGCCGAAGACCAGGAGTCCGGCAAGCGCGATTCCGGAGGCCGGCCAGATGGCGGCGGCGTATCCCGGCGGGATCGCCAGCAGGAGCGAAAGCTTCGCCGACGCCCAGTACGCCGCGGCAAGAAGGCCGGTCTGGGCCGCGTAGAGCCAGGGACGCGGCAGACGCGGCATGCAACCTAATCCTACGCCAGCCCGCGCTCCAGGTCTGCCTGCAGGTCGGACAGCGCCTCCAGCCCGACCGCGATGCGCAGCAGGCCGTCGCCGATGCCGGCCGCGTCGCGCGCCTCCTGGGAAATGCGGCCGTGGGTGGTGGTGGCGGGATGAATCAGGGTGGTCTTCACGTCGCCGAGGTTGGCGGTGATCGACACCAGCCGCGCGGAATCGATGACCCGCCAGGCCGCGGCGCGCCCGCCCTTGACCTCGAACGACAGCACCGCCCCCGCAGCGCGCTGCTGGCGCTTCGCCAGCTCGTGCTGCGGGTGCGAGGCCAGCCCGGGATAGAACACGCGCGCCACCGACTTGTGCGACTCGAGCCAGCGCGCCAGCGCGAGCGCCGACGCCGATTGCGCGTTCATGCGCAGCTCGAGCGTCTCGAGGCCCTTCAGCAGCACCCAGGCGTTGAACGGCGAGATCGACGGCCCGGCGGTGCGCAGGAACGGGATCATCGCGTCGGCCACCACCGCCTTCGGGCCCGCGATCGCTCCGCCGATCACCCGGCCCTGGCCGTCGAGGTATTTGGTGGCCGAATGGATCACCATGTCTGCGCCCAGCTCGAGGGGGCGCTGCAGCGCCGGGGTGCAGAACACGTTGTCCACCGCGAGCAGCGCGCCGGCGCGCCTGGCAACGGCCGCCAGCGCGGCGATGTCCGAGACTTCGGTCAGCGGGTTGGACGGCGTCTCGAGGAAGAACAGGCGCGTGTTGCGCCTTACCGCCTTCTCCCACTCCTCCACCCGCGTCGGCGACACGTAGGTCGTCTCGACGCCGAAGCGCGCGAGGATGGTGCTGAAGAGCTGGATAGTCGCGCCGAACACGGCCTTCGAGCAGACGATGTGGTCGCCGCTTTTCAGGTGCGACATGGCCGCGGTGAGGATCGCCGACATGCCCGAGGCGGTGGCGACGCAGGTCTCGGCGCCCTCCAGCGCAGCCAGGCGCTCCTGGAACATCTGCACGGTGGGATTGGTGAAGCGGGAGTAGACCATCCCCTCTTCGCTGCCGCTGAAGCGCGCCGCCGCCTGCGCGGCGCTGTCGAAGACGAAGCTCGAGGTGAGGAACAGCGCCTCGGAGTGCTCGTTGAACTGGCTGCGCACCTGTCCGGCGCGCACGCTCTGGGTAGCGATCTGGTGCTTCTTGTCCATAAAAAAACCCGGCCCTCTCGTGTTAAGCGGACCGGGTTCTCTCGGCACGCTTTAGCGGCATTTATTACGCGCCCGCAAGCTGTGGCTCAAATCGGCGCGACAGGACTGCAGTATATCAGGCTGCTAAATTCAGATCGAGCTGCGCGGTATCGGCGTCTTCCCCCGAGTCCCGCGCGGCATCGCGATGGATCTCGATGGCACGCAGGTAGTCGGTGGTGACGTCACCCGTTACGTAGACCCCGTCGAAGCACGACGTCTCGAAGCTCGTCAGGCGGGGGTTGGCGTGCCGCACCGCGTCCTTGAGCGCCTCGAGGTCCTGGTAGATCAGGGCGTCGGCTCCCAGCTCCCGCGTCACCTCGTCCTCGCTGCGGTGGGCAGCGATGAGCTCGGCGCGGGTGGGCATGTCGATGCCGTAGACATTTGGAAAGCGCACCGGCGGCGCCGCCGAGGCGAAGAACACCTTGCGCGCCCCGGACTCGCGCGCCATCTGCACGATCTCGCGGCTGGTGGTGCCCCTGACGATCGAGTCGTCCACCAGCAGAACGTTCTTGCCGCTGAACTCCAGCGACATCGGGTTGAGCTTCTGCCGCACCGAGCGGCTGCGAACGGCCTGCCCCGGCATGATGAAGGTGCGGCCGATGTAGCGGTTCTTGACGAAGCCTTCGCGGTACGGCACACCCAGGCCGGCGGCGAGCTGCAGCGCCGAGGGCCGGCTCGAGTCGGGGATCGGAATCACCACGTCGACCTGCAGGTGGCGGTATTGGCGGCGGATCTTCTCGGCCAGCTTCTCTCCCATGTGCAGCCGCGCCTCGTAGACCGAGGCGCCGTCGATCAGCGAGTCGGGACGCGCCAGGTAGACGTATTCGAAGATGCAGGGGTTGAGGCTCGCCTGCGGCGCGCACTGCCGCGCTTCGAACTTGCCGTTCTCGTCGATGAACACCGCTTCCCCGGGAGCGACGTCGCGCAGGACGCGGAAGCCGAGGGCATCCACCGCCACCGACTCGGAGGCCACCATGTACTCGGTGCCCGCCGGCGTCTCGTTATAGCCGATCACCAGGGGACGGATGCCGAAAGGATCGCGGAACGCGACCACGCCGTAGCCGGCGATCATCGCCACCACGGCGTAGGCGCCGCGCAACCGGCGGTGGACGTTCGCCACCGCGCCGAAGATGCTCGAGGAGTCGAGGCGCAGCTTGACCGCGTTCTGCTCGAGCTCGTGCGCCAGCACGTTGACCAGCACCTCCGAGTCCGATCCGGTGTTGATGTGCCGCCGGTCGGTGCGGAACATCTCCTCCTTCAGCTGCTCGGAGTTGGTCAGGTTGCCGTTGTGGCCGAGGACGATGCCGAAGGGCGAGTTGACGTAGAAGGGCTGCGCCTCGGCGACCTTGAACGCCGAGCCGGCGGTCGGATAGCGGCAATGCGCGATGCCGAGGTTGCCGGGCAGCGAGCGCATGTCACGGGTGCGGAACACGTCGCGCACCATGCCGCCCCCCTTGTGCATGTGGAAGGAGTTGTGCTCGCTGGTCACGATCCCCGCGGCGTCCTGGCCGCGGTGCTGCAGGAGCAGCAACCCGTCGTAGAGCAGCTGGTTGACGGGCGAGTGAGCGACGATACCGAGAATCCCGCACATGAAACTAAGACTCCCCGGAGCCGTTAAAGGTCAATGATATCGCAAGCGCTGGGCGAGACCAGCGGGCAGCCAGGGCTTGAGCTGGACCACCGTGTTGGCAAGCGGCGGGCCGAAAAATGAATCCCTCCAGGCGGAATGGGAAGGAAAGCGCGTCAGCCCGGCGAGCAGCGCGAAAACCAGGCCGATCAGAAGGCCGCGCGCCAGGCCGAAGACCCCGCCGAGCACGCGATCGGTCGAGGCGAGCCCCACCGTCTTGATGAACTTGCGCAGCAGCATCCCTGCCAGGCTGGCGATCAGCAGCACCACCACGAAGATGCCCAGCCAGGCGAGCAGGACCCGCAGCTCGGGCTGCATGGTGGCGGTGATCGATTCGCTCAGCGGTCCGGCAAAGAGATTGGCCGCGAGGAATGCCAGAATCCAGCCGCCCAGCGAGAGCATCTCGTGCACCAGGCCGCGCCACATGCCCCAGGCGATCGAAATCGCCAGGACGCCGAGAAAGCCGAAGTCGAGCCAGGTCATCCGGCGCGCGTCGTCACGGTTCCCGGGTCCAGGCCGAGCCCCTTGAGCTGTTCGCGGCTCCTTTCGGCGGCCTCTTTGGTCAGAAACGGGCCGGCG
>Ga0193752_1002230_pt1 | contig 14819 bp, 14 predicted proteins | sample H1c1metaG_FD_144924 | JGI IMG/M metagenome (GOLD analysis project Ga0193752, IMG submission 144924) | Soil microbial communities from a riparian zone of the East river system, Colorado, United States - H1c1 | ecosystem: Environmental > Terrestrial > Soil > Riparian zone | place: USA: East River... | reverse complement strand
AAGCGAGTTTCCGTCTCATCGATCGTCGGTGAAATTCTAGCTCACCGTGAACATCATGACGGGGTAACCATTCTCGGTGGCGAGCCATTCGATCAGCCGGAGTCCGTTGCTGAACTTGTATCAAGGCTGAAGTCCCATAGTCTTCATGTAACCGTCTATTCCGGATATACGATTGAGCAGCTAATTCAGAGACGGCTGCCGAGTATTGGCTATATTCTTACCCATATCGACTTGCTGATTGACGGTCCGTTTGACAGTTCGTTACGAGAAGGAGCGGGCGAATATCGCGGATCAAGGAATCAGAGACTTATACTTGCGGGAAGAAACTCGTAAGCAAGACCAGGAATGATTCATATTTTTGTAGGAATATCCGGTCTGGATGGATGGCGATGGCCAACAAAAGAAAAGTGCCGGTAACCCGTACCTGAGCCAACTTGAGCCAACCATGAGCCCACGGAGCCAACTAGGATTCTATTCCAATTAGGCCAGCTCACCGTAACACGCCAAAGTACGGCTAATTGCAACTTTGTATATCGGCGGATTGTAAGTTTGCTGTTCGGCTAATTGTAAGTCTTCCAGGTTAAGTGCATTTAATAAACTCGTCAATCTTAGCAAACCCTGACATTTTGCTAAGTATAGAGAATCTACTAAGCAGGTTCTGACGAGGTGAAGCCTTGCGATTCCGGCAGATGCTCTTCCCTCAGTGAGGTGATTTGTCGCTAACCCTGATGGAAAGCCCATTGGCTTAGAATCAAACCACCGGTTCAAAAACGCTCAGGTTCAGAATTTGTGAGCCGATGGCCTTCGCTGCCTTCCCTCTCCATACATAACTCGGAGATCTTCAACGAATATCAGTAAATATGCGGTGGCAATGAGTGTCAAAGATGGATCCCGTCTACGAAAATGAGGTCTGTTTTGCCGATCACCGTCTGCGGCACAATGCTTGCCATGTTGGAGTAGAGGTATTTCTATGAGCAATAACATAACACCCGAGAAACTCGCCTATTCGATCGAAGAACTATCTGCACTGACCACTCTTTCGAAACCAAAAATTCGAAAGGATATCCGAAATGGGAAACTCGAAAGCCTGAAAAAAGGCTCGCGACGACTCATTCTCAAAGACGAAGCGATCCGCTATCTCAACGCGGACGATAGTCCCAACGCGGAAGAAAAACACGCCGAAGGCAGATAGATAAGGGGACCTAGAAGGTCTCTGAGCCGCGGCTATATAGACACGATGAAGTTTGGTGGATGGACTTTCGGTTCGAAGGCCAACATGTCCGTGTCCACCAAGTTGAGAACTGAAAGGGCTTGATTGAGCCAACGTAAGCCAATTGAGCCCATACGCGACCGCGCATCCTTTTGTTCAGTACCTCGGGAAATAAATTACCGAGAACTCTCCACCGCTTTCGATGATCTCCCGATCAGCTCCACCGAAAAGAGATAAATCCTATGGCCATTTTTAAGAGAGGAAAATGGTACTGGATGGATGCCGTGGTGAATGGCCACCGTTACAGGGAGCCTTTGGGAACGACCGATTCCAGAAAGGCCCCTTCCTTTGAGCGTGAACGAATCTCTCAACTAAAAGATAAAGCTCCTGATCCGACGAAGAAAAGTAAGTCTCTCGGTTCGATGTCTATTGCAGACGCGATCGAAGTTTATATCGCTGAACGATCGGCTCAAGTTTCCGCGAGGATGGTCCATTACTGGCGCGATCAAAGCAAACCGCTTTCAAACTCGAAGGCATTGGGCGATGTCAAACTCTCAAAGATAACATCAGCAATGATCGCCGCTTATCAATCGGAACGACTGTCACACGGCCGGGCACCAAAGACCATCAACGGTGAAGTATCGGTACTGAGGCAGTTGCTAAAGCACGCTCGCATTTGGTATCGATTCCAGGAAGATTACAAGCCCGTACCGAATACGAAGCCGCCTGCAGGTCGTGCTCTCACTTCCGAAGAAGCAGCCAGGTTGTTTGAGGTTGCCAAAACGCGATCCGACTGGACCTATGCTTATGTTGCCGCAACCCTTTCGTTTTATTGTGGAATGCGTGCATGCGAAATACGTGGACTACATTGGAACGACATAGATTGGAATAACCGGTTGATATCGATCAAGCGATCAAAAACGCCGGCCGGATGGCGGACGCCTTCTTTGAATACTACTTGTTACGAAGCTCTTCGCTTGCTGTTCGAGGAAGCCGCTTTGTTGAATGCCGCAGCACCGGAACATTATGTTTTCCCGTGGCATGGCCGTGAACAACGGCTTGACCCGACCAGACCAATGACTTCCTGGAGGACCGCATGGCGGTCTATTCGTGCGAAGGCCGGCTTACCCGATATCCGATTCCATGATGGACGACATACCGCGATCACAACGTTGGCCGAGAAAGGGCTCCCGGACTGGGTGATCCAAGCGCAGGTCGGCCACGTCGATCCGCAGATGATGAAAACCTACAGCCACATCCGCCGAAAAGCTCTCGACGAAGCCGCCGCCGCTCTAGAACCGGATTCAATCTCTTAGATCAGTGTCGAGCGCCGAAAGTGAAGTGACTGCGTGAAGCGAGATAAATGGTAAAACTTGAAGGACGATGATCGCGTACGTGGAATTATCGACCTATCTCTTCTCCGCATCGTAGTAATGATTCTGCCCTTCGTCCTCGTATTCCGCTGTCAGCTCAAAACCAGCTAGCGACAATAAGTGCTGGTATTCAACCGCGCCCAGCGATACCGATTCGCGATCGGTTACACTGTCGTTCCAAGTGAGGGCTTTTTCCGGGGAGGTGAATAGAAATCTTCCCCCCTCTTTCAATGAATTGCCGATATTCTGGATCACGGTTTTCTGCGCTTCCCGCGCTAACAGGAACACCAACCCCCACGCGATGGCCGCATCGAACGGCTGGTCGAACCCTTTTAGACGTTCCGCCGCTTCGCAAATGACCGGGATATCGGGGAAGTTCCTTTGAAAAGCGGACACCATCTTCGGCGACGCATCCACCGCGGAAACGTCCAACCCTTCGCTGATCAACACGCGTGTGATCGGAATCCCGCTCCCGCATCCGATTTCCAAGATTCGGGCTCGTGTCGGGAGCGATCGAGCCCATGCGCGGACCGTCGAAACGCCAACCTCGGAACTGCGGATTCGAATGAAAGTCTCCGCATGGCCATCATAACCGTTTGATAGATCTGAATCGTTCATTTGCCCATTGTATCCTGGAACGACACGGGAACCCGTAGTCTCGAAGATCGTACTGAGACTCACGGACAATGCGACGAACCGGATCACCCTCAAGCGGTTACGAATACGACGTTGCCGGAAATCAGGCAAAGGGATTTTCTAATGGTGGCAAACCGCTGTCACGACGGTTGCTGAGAAAGGATTGGTCGACTGGGTGATCCAGGCTCAGGTCGGCCACGTTGATCCTCAGATGATGAAAACCTACAGCCACATTCGCCGAGAAGCGCTTGACGAAGCGGCCGCTGCTCTCGAACCAAGTTCAGGCTCTTAAATCCATTTACGCCTCAAAAGCCTTGTTCATGTTGCGGCCTTAACTTCGACATCGTTGTTTAGCCGCTACGTATCTGCGACTAAGAAGGATCTCAAATCGAGGGCGACGGCGTTTCGACCGTGGGAAATACGCCCTACCTCCCGTACTTTTCCCTGCGGTAAAATGAATTCCCTTCTTAGCATATTCGGCGGGTGGATCAGTGTTATCGATCACAAAAATTTGCTGTAGGCCAGCGAACTTTTCTAGCTGCTCATCGAAATGGGGTTTAGATCTGATCGTCTTGCGTTGCCGCACCATCATCGATCATGCAACTTATGTTCGAGATCACTAAGCTTAAACGTGTCTGCATGAAATTACAGGGACGAGCAAGAGCCTTGTCGAGTTCCCGTAGCGGTAGAGAACGCGATGAGCCGTTCGCGGGCAAGAATCCAAATAATGTAAGCATCGATGCAACCGGCGGGGCACAATACGTGTCTCCTTAATCGACTTCGACGGCACGCAGAAATTCTTCGACGAATCCCGCGATCTCCGTTTGCAACGCCGAGTCGCGTTCGCCCTCACCTAGCAAAAATTCCGTCGCGCGCACGACCCCGATTGCTTCCGCGCTGCCGATAAAATCTTTGCGCAGGATTTCAAGGGCCTGGTCGCAGTCCGCGTTCGGCAGCAGCACGCGAAACCGCCGCGCCACGTCCTCAACACCGCCGCCGTAGTTGCGAATCAAATAGAAAAGATCGTAAGCATCTTTGTTTTCGGCGCGCCCTCGGAACGCCAGGGCCTTGAGAACGACGTAGGCCCCAGGCCCGCACACTTTCACGTCGCGCGTCGCCTTTTCGCCCTTGAGCGTCGTACCGCTCAGCGCGACGATTTCGTAATCCCGGAACGCACATTCCAGCCCTGGTGCGACGATCGCCCCGAAATCGTTTTCGAGATGCTTGATTGAGCCGGGGCGTTCTCCCTTTCCTCCGGTCGGCGGGATGAGGAAATCGATCGTCACTTTGCCGTGTTCGCGGTTCACCCACGCCTGCAAAATCAAATTGCCGTTCTCTTTCGTTTCCGGCTCGAAATTTTCGCCCCGCAGCCGTTCGGTGATCGCTTGGTAGTGCTCTTCGTCGAAGATCGCCAGCGACATCCCGACATCGAGGTCAAGCGTGCCCACGTGTGCCTCTACCCCTTCGGCAAGATTCTCCTGATCGATGATCAGCGACGGGACGAGACCGCCGACGACCACCAGATCGTCCATCAGGCTGCCCAGCGCGGCGGCGATCTGGAGACAGGTAGCGCGCACGAGCTCGATCGGCGCGTTCGCGTACCCCTCGGCGGTTTTCGGTTTGACGCTCATCTAGCTTTCGCGGCTCCCCAGTCGAGATATTCGCGGCGAACCGCTTCTTGCGCCTCTTTCGCCCGCTCCGGGTGAAATTTCAAATCGAGAAAAACCTGCACCGGATGCGCGCAGCAAATTTTGTCTGTCCCGCGCTCCGCGGCTCCATCGAAAACTCCTTCATCGTTCGGCACGATCAGCCAGACGTTGGCGCCCGCCTTCGTCTGTTCGGTCAGTCTCAGCCTTTCGAGCAGCGCGTCGGAGGGTGCGTCTTGCAGGTAAAAACTGGCGACTCGGAATGCGGCGAAAGGGGCGAGCATCCACGCCCCGGCGAGCCCGGTCGCAGCGTATTCGATTCGGTTTTTCCTCAGATTTTCCGCGACGGAGCGCATCGCGGCTTCACCCGTCCGCTGCGCCGCGAAGGCGTAGTAAATTCTGTGCTTTTCAAATTCATAGCTCTCCGCCCAAGCATCGAGGAGCAGTGCGGGTTCCTTCACGCGAACCGCGCCGTCATCCGCGCGCCACAGGAATTTTTCGCGTTCGAGCTCTTTCACGACGCGCCCGACCAGTGCTTCGTTCAACCCGGTTACCCTGCTCAATTCGCGCTGCGTCATCGCTGAATCGGGTTCGATGAGCAGCGTCCGCGCGACGCGCGAGCTTTTCGGCGCGAATACATTTTTCGGTCGCCCGGTGCCTTTGTAACGATTCGGCTTGCCCTCGATTCGGATCTTCAAGCGCGGCGCGGAGACAGACGCGTTACCGGACAAATCGAGCCACGAAATGTTCTCCTTCCGGCATAACTCTCGCCCCGCTTCGCCCATGAACGGCACGGCGATGAGGGGGACGGTCGTTACGCCTTTGGCGGCTTTAGGCATCTCGGCAAGCGATATCTGCAAGTTTCTGATCGCGTCCGCGACGAGCCCGGTCGAAGCCGTATTTTTCCACTCGACGACGAAGCGGTAATGAGCCGTTTCTTGGATCAGGTCGACCGCCCCTCTCCCTTTCCCCACGTGCGTCTCAAACGAGACTTCTCCTTTCTCGCCGTCGAACCACGAGCCGATTATTCTGGGAATTTCATCTCTGAACTGATTTTCTGTAATTCGTGGCATCGCTATACTAAACAACCATGGTGTACTCAGAAGTATAGCGGGGCTGTTTAGTATAGTCAATCAATTTTTGCAGATGAACGCATACATTTCGCTCTGGGTTCCCAGGTGCCAAGAAAATGGTGGATTACTGGCGGGAGCAATCCTGGCCGCTGATCAAATCCGTTGCATTCCGCTGCGGCCCTCGAACCAAATCCAATTCCCTAGACCCGTATCAAAACGCTCCGGTAGCCTTCCGTACACGGTGACTCTTGTGACGCCAATGCAACGTCACACTCAGTGATACGCAATGTTATGTCACAATCCATGACACAAAAGCGGAAACGGGAGCTTTTCAGCTCCCGTAAGTTGTTGATTAAATTGGCTCCGCAGGTAAGACTCGAACTTACAACCCTTCGGTTAACAGCCGAATGCTCTGCCATTGAGCTACTGCGGAATATATGGCACGTTTCCGTTGAGGAAACGAACCTAAAGATTAGAAACTTCGGCGAATCTTGTCAAGTTTCGGCTGTATGTAATGTCCTCCGAACGACTTCTCGTGTTCTTCTTTACATCATAGCGTCTTTGCGGGAGATGATTTTCTGCGAAGTCGCAAACACACAAGAACGCCCTTGTATTCCTATCGGGAATCGTCTTAAAATTGCAAAAAATTAGAACTTGCGAGGTGACCGTGGCAAAAGCAGAACTGAAAACGAAGGAAACCGGGGCAAGCGTCGAAGACTTTCTAAACTCTGTGGAAAACGACGTGCGGCGTTCCGATGCGTTTCGCGTGCTTGAGATGTTCGAACGCATTACCGGCGAGCAGCCGAAAATGTGGGGCCCGGCGATCGTCGGCTTTGGCGACCGCAAATACAAATACCCAGACGGGCGCGAGATCGACTGGATGACAACAGCATTTTCGCCGCGAAAGCAGAACCTCACACTGTACGTCATCTGCGATTCGCCCAAACAACCCGAACTTCTCGCAAAGCTTGGTAAATACACATCGAGCGTCAGCTGTCTCTACATCAAACGTCTTTCGGATGTTGATGAGAACGTGTTGGAAAAGTTGGTTAAGGACGCAGTGAAGCACATCAAAAGTCAGAAGTAGCCCCGTATCTGGATCGGCATTTGCCGGTCGTCTGAGTACTAACGCTTTCTTTTCAGCCTTTGATAAACCTGTTTGCGGTCTTCAACCATAACGACCCTAACTTCATTTTCACGGTCGTCGATCTCATAGACGATGCGAAAATTTCCGACACGAAATTTATAAGCCTCGAGGCCGGTCAATTTTTCTGCCCAAAAGGTCTTGGATCTTTTTCGAGTTGTCGAATGTGTTCAATTATCTTGTCGTGGGTCTTCGCAGGAATTGCGGCTAGTTCCTTAGCTACGGATTTGGCAAGAGAAACGCGGTAAGGCATCTATTTTTTCTTTGAGCGGGCGGCAATATAGTCATCAAGCGAAACTGTCGGCTCGCTCTTTCGCTTCTGGGTGATCGCCGCATATCGAAGATCTTCTCCCAGCTTTTTGTCATTCATCAATTTCGCGACAAAAGCTTCCCGCTCCGCACTTTTCATCGCTTGAAACGCCGTCCAAAAGACTTCTGCAGTAGATTGTGGTTTAGTCATAAACAATAGAATTGCAGCGCGGACTTTGATCATCGCCTGATTCCCTGACATATAATTGACTAGAATAGTAGCATGGCAATTTACTCTCGCAGAACACTGTTACGAGTCGTCAATGAAAATGCAAAATTTATTGGGTTGGATCTAACCAATAAGCATTTGGCTAACTTAGATCGCGGCGATCTTGGCACCGAATGGGAAGTCATTTTCATAAATGCTTTCAGCAAGTTGGGTGTTGTCGAACACCATAAACTCTTTAACAACACTACGCCCGACATCTATTACATTCCTACCGATGGTTCGGCAAGATTTATTGCTGACGTTCGAACTGTTTCATTTAAAGAAGCTCACGAACAAAATCCCGTACGTAATATCCTCTTCCGACTTTCTGAAATCGAGCAAAAAGAAAATCTTTCTGGAAGCTTTGGCGTTGAGTTTGGAAGTGACTCAAAACGAATTTTCCATAGAGATAAGCGGAAGCTACTTCTAGCCGAACTTGCTGATATTGATCGCGAAATATTTGGCGAGGAGTTCAGATCCTTCCTGCGAAAGATAAAAGCGAGTCGAAGATCAACCCACGAACTACATATTAGCAAACCGTACATCCTGAAGAATGGAACAAAGGATAAGATTGAACTGACGATAACCTACGCTCGACATCCAGCTATTTACTCTTCACATCTCAGTTACACACAATTCTCATCAATAGAAAAGAATGTCATTTGGAATTCCCTGAATGACAAATACAAAAAGTTAAAAATGGCCAACGTCGATTTCGATATGGGAATAATCTTATGCGATGGAGGTTGTGACGAAATTGCGCGAATAGTTCCTTCTAACGGCGGGAAAAGTGTTGATGAGATAATTGAACATTTTATGATAAAGAAGTCCCGGCTTAGTTTTGTAGTCGTCGCAAGGGCTCAAAAATCGTGGAAAGGCCACTTAGAAATACAGTTGAAAGTCTTTAAGAACCCCGGACTAGATAAGGGACTGGAAGACTCACTTACTAAACTCGCGAATGAGAAAGATATATTTTGTAAACCTGAACGAGACGTAATCAATGCTGTCCTAAAGGCAAAGAGTACAAAAGGCTCCTCGTTCTGCGGAGGCTCCAAAATGAAAATGAATGAAATCAAAATTTCATCGAGAACAATTTCGGAATATTTGGCTGGTAGGATCTCTCTTCCTGAAACTGACAAAGCCTATTTTCGAAAGAAAGCTGAAGAAAATAGATTGATTAAAAATATTAGCATCGAAAAGATGACTGATGAAGACGACGATTGGATTGCTATTGAATTTTCTGAACCCGATGTTGCGGTCTCTTCGTTTGTGATGCCAGAATCTAAATAATATATTCGGAGGTTCTTTTGCAGCACGAAACAATAATAATCCTCGATTTTGGGTCGCAGTACACGCAGTTGATAGCTCGGCGGGTGCGGGAGCAGGGCGTTTATTGCGAGATCCATCCGTTTCATTTATCGGTGGACGAGATCGCGGCGAAGCGGCCGAAGGGCGTAATACTTTCGGGCGGGCCATCGAGCGTAACGGATGAAGACGCACCGCGCGTTGAGCCGGATTTTTACGATAAGGTCGGTGCTCCGATACTCGGCATTTGTTACGGGATGCAGCTTGTTGCAGCCGATCTCGGTGGAGCGATCGCTCCGGCGGCTCGTCGCGAATACGGCCACGCGCAGGTCAAGGTGTTGAGCGGTTCGCCAAAGCTTTTTGCCGGGCTTCCCTTCGAACTCGATGTCTGGATGAGCCACGGCGATCACGTTACGCAATTGCCCGCTGGCTTCACCCAAACGGCGACGACCGGCGATGTCGTGACCGCAATGGACAACGAAAGCCGCAGCATCTATTGCGTACAATTTCACCCTGAGGTTTCGCACACGCCGCTGGGCAAAGAGGTTCTGCGAAATTTTCTATTCAACGTCTGCGGCTGCAAAGGCGATTGGACACCAGCGCAATTCATTAAGGAAGAGATCGACAAGATCCGCGAGATCGTCGGGCCGGACGGCAACGTCGTTTGCGGCTTGAGCGGCGGCGTCGATTCGACTGTCGCGGCCGTGCTTGTCCACGAAGCGATCGGCGACCGCCAGGCCTGCATCTTCGTCAACAACGGCCTGCTGCGTTATCAGGAATTTGAAGACACGCTGCAGCTTTATAAAGACAACCTTCACCTCAACGTAATCGGCGTCGATGCGTCGCAGGGTTTTTACGCCGTTCTCAAAGACGTCACCGACCCCGAAAAGAAACGCAAAGCCATCGGTGCTAAGTTCATCGACGTTTTCGACGCCGAAGCAAAACGCATTGGCGACGTGAAATGGCTGGTGCAGGGCACGCTCTATCCTGACGTGATCGAATCTGTGTCCTTACGCGGTTCATCCGTCACGATAAAATCGCACCACAACGTCGGCGGCCTGCCCGAGAAAATGAACCTCAAGCTGATCGAACCCTTGCGTGAATTGTTTAAAGACGAAGTGCGGCTGATCGGCAAAGATCTCGGCATTCCTGATGAGATACTCCAGCGCCATCCGTTTCCCGGCCCCGGCCTCGGCGTTCGCATTCTCGGCGACATCACACCCGAAAAGGTCGAACTGCTGCAAAAAGCCGACAAGATATTTATCGAGGAACTGAAAAGTTTCGATCTCTATAAAGAGGTCTGGCAGGCCTTTGCCGTGCTGCTGCCGATACAATCAGTCGGCGTAATGGGCGATTTCCGCACCTACGAAAAAACCGTGGCCTTGCGCGCCGTGACCTCGACCGACGGCATGACCGCCGACTGGGCCCGCCTGCCCCACGACTTCATGGCCAAAGCCTCATCCCGCATCACCAGCGAAGTCCGCGGCGTAAACCGCGTTGTCTTCGACATCACCTCAAAACCACCGGGAACGATCGAGTGGGAATAGTTACAGGTTTGGGTCAGGACAGAATGAGCTAAATAGCCATCCGACGTCTTTAACGCATTTGAGGGTTCGATTGCTCTTCAGTTTTCGCAACTTCGTTCTAATGGTTTGTTCAACATTCACTATTGGCGGAAGTGTTTCTGCCCAGATTAGACAATCGTAACCGTCGGGTTTAATTGCAAGCTCGCTACTAGGCCAAAAGTTATACAATTCAAACGCTCGATATTTGAGAATTTCCTTAATGCAATCGTTGGTATCTGTGAGTTTCGCAATAAAAGCAGGTGTGACACATATGTTTGCAAGACTAGTGTAAAGGTTAGGATCCTGTGAATTAGACCAAATATGATTGTATTGGCAATTCGGGAATCTTGGTTTTGCATTTGACCAGCGAAAAGCGTCAATCGCGGCAGAATTGTCGTCCCGCATTACTGTCATCCCACTTTCCATACAATTGTCTGCCCAATTTCCGCAAATTGTTTGCGTCGAATTACGGGAAATAAGTTCACGTTTTTTGTTTGGATCACCGTGTCTGGATGAGAAAATAAGGCAAGTGACGCAACTAATTGTGATAAGTTGCCATATTCGGACGAACCAACGATATGATTTAGGGCGTTTTCTCCGTCGAATCCTAGATCAGAAAAAGTATGTAGTGTTTTCATTTCTCGACAATATCTAGCCGAAGATTGCAATAGAAAGCCTAGGGTTCGAATTATTTACTTGCTGTAGGACATTCAGCGTGGATGGACTTCTTTTTCGATCCGAAACAAAATACTCCGCAAACTAGTATCATATCAGGAATAACTAAATCTATGAGACTTAACAGACGTTTGTTTCCGCTCTTCTCTACGATTGTTGTACTTGCATTGCAGTTTGGCGTAGCTGCTCAGAAAGGCAAGCTCGACATTACATACACTGTCTCGCTCGACAATGTTACGAGCCAGCGGTTTCACGTAACGACGGTGATCAGGAACATCGATCAGCGGACACTCGATCTTGCGTTGCCGACGTGGGCACCCGGTTGGTACACGGTCGAGAATTATGGAAAGAACCTGCTGCGATTCACGGTTAAAGATGCGGGCGGAAAGGTGCTGCCGCTGCGGATGTCGCGAAAGCAAACGTGGAACATCGACACAAAAGGCATAAAGGAGATCCGCGTCGATTACGATTACAGCGCGACCGTGCTGGGCCTGAATCAGGCAAAGATCGCCACCGATTTTGCGTTCTTTACCGGCATCGAACTTTTCCTCGAACCGCTCGGCCATCGCAACGACCCGAGCACGGTCAAGTTTCAATTGCCCGCCGGATGGAAGCTGTTGTCCGCACTGAAAGACACGACCGACCCGATGACCTTTACCGCTGCCGATTACGATACGCTCGTCGATGCTCCGGCGCTGATGGGAAATTTTGACGTGACGCAGTTTGAGGTCGAGGGCAAACCGCACTATTTTGCCGCCGCACCTGCCGGAGTTTTCAACGCTGAAAAATCAAAGAAATTTACTGAAATGCTCGGCGGTGTCGTTAAGGCAAACAGCGCAATGTTCGGCGGCTTGCCGTATGAAAAATACATCGCAATCTATTTCTTTATGCCGGCCCAATCGAACGCGAGCGGAGCGCTTGAGCATTTAAATTCATACGTCGCATTTGCCCCGGCCGGCGAACGCTCCACACCCGAAGGCATCATCGGCACCGGCGCGCACGAATATTTTCACCTCTGGAATGTAAAACGCATTCGCCCGGCCGAGATGTGGCCTTACGATTATTCGCGTGAAAATGAAACGCCGCTGCTGTGGGTTTCCGAAGGCTTTACAAATTACTACGGCGTCGTTGGCACATATCGTGCCGGCGTCACGTCCAAAGAGAATTTCCTCGCCCGCGTCGCCGGTGCGGCCGACGGTGTCGAAAATACCGAAGCACGCAAATATATCTCGCCCGCAAACGCATCCGTCTCGACATGGGCCGGTTACGACACGCCGGTCGCCTTCGGCATTTCGTATTACACGCAGGGGCAAAACCTCGGCGCTCTGCTCGACCTTTCGATCCGCAACGACACGAATGGAGCGTCGAGTCTTGACGACGTGATGCGTGCGCTATTTAACGATCACTATAAAAAAGGCCGCGGCTTTACCACCGAAGAGATGATCGGCATCATCAATAAATTGACGAAAAAGGACTATCACGATTTTTATAACCGCTATGTCTTCGGAACCGATGTGCCCGATTACGACCGCATCTTCGGCTACGCCGGTTACAAGCTCGAAAAGAAAAATCAGGCGTCGGCCGATTTTGGTTTCTCGGTTCGCCCGCGAAACGGCGGCTTTGTGCTAAACGCTGTGGAGACCGGCGGGGCAGCGGCAACGGCCGGACTAAAGGTCGGCGACGTCATCACAAAGATCAACGGGGGCTCGCCCTTCGACGCACCGTTCGGCACATTCGCCGGCAAAGAAATAAAGCTGACCGTAAACCGCGACGGGACTGAAACCGAAATGCCGATGAAGGTCGGCTCGCGCGAATATCTCGCCTACAGCCTGTCCGAGATCAGCGGAGCAACCCCGCAGCAAATGAAGATCCGCGAGGGTTGGCTGAAAAGATAATTGAGAGAAATTTTCTTTTGCAGATCTGACGAATTGAGCGACAATAGTAGCTATGACAAGTGATACAGCGCTTATTGAAGATATCTTGGCTCTTCCACCTACTAAGAAGGCTGAGATCGCTGAGCATGTGGAGCGCCTAAAGCGCTCCAACGATAGTAATACAAAGAAAAAGCCCCGTCGGCCGCCAGCCGGAAGTATGTCGGGCGTGTTCGTAATGATGCCTGATTTCGATGACCCTCTCGAAGAATTCGAGGAATACATGTAGATGCGTGTGTTGATCGATACTCATACCTTTATTTGGTATCTGAACAAGAATTCGGCGTTAAGCGAAAGAGCGATTGGGTTGATTCAATCGGATAATACGGACCTTTTGCTCAGCATGGCGAGCCTTTGGGAAATTTCCATTAAGAATGCTCGGGGAAGGCTGACCATTGGAATCGGATATGAGTCTGTTCCGGACGTGCTCACTCAGTACGCGATCGATATTCTTCCCATCTATTTCGACCATACACTGCAACAAACCAGACTTCCCTTCCACCACAAAGACCCGTTCGACAGAATGATCGCCGCGCAGGCTTTGGTCGAGAAGATTGATCTTGTTAGCGTGGACGACGTATTCGATAGTTATTTCGACGGTTCGGAGGTCAAACGAATCTGGTAGCCGCATCGCCAATAGTCGAACTCCGCAATGTCGATTACACGATCGGCGAAACGCATATTCTGCGCGATCTTGACCTTACTATCGACAAAGGCGAGGTTCTGATACTGCTTGGCGAATCGGGCTGCGGCAAGACGACGACGCTAAAATTGATAAACCGCCTGATCGACCCGACGAGCGGCGAAGTTCTGGTCGAAGGAAAACGGACGACCGACTGGGACGCCATCGAGCTTCGACGGCACATTGGCTACGTCCTGCAGGAAGGCGGCCTGTTCCCGCATATGACCGTCGGTGACAATGTGGGGCTTGTGCTCAAACTTCTTGATCGCGACGAAAAGGAGATCCGCAACCGCAGTTCCGAAATGCTCAAACTCGTCGGCCTGGAACCTGCGAGCTTCTCCGACCGCTTCCCTCACGAACTCTCCGGCGGCCAACGCCAACGCGTCGGCGTCGCGCGTGCGCTTGCGGCCGATCCGTCGATAGTCCTGCTCGACGAACCGTTCGGAGCGCTCGACGTGATAACGCGGATGAATCTGCAAAAGGAATTTGCCCGTCTCGTCCGCGATCTCGGCAAGACCGCCGTCTTTGTCACGCATGACCTGCACGAAGCAATACTCCTCGGCTCTCGCATCGCCCTCATGGAAAAAGGCCGCATAGTCTTCCTCGGCACACCCGCCGAATTCTCATCCGCCGAAGTGCCCTTGGCCAAGGCTTTTCTGGAGACCATCACGGCGTGAACTTTTTCGAATTCCTAAAACAAAACTGGGCCGAACTGCTCGTTCTTACACGCGAGCATATTTTCATTGTACTGGTTTCGACCGGGCTGGCGGTTTTGGTTGGGTTACCGTTGGGGATTTTGCTGACGCGTGTGAAGTCGCTTCAGACGCCGGTGCTTGGTTTCGCGAATATTATGCAGACGGTGCCGAGCCTCGCGCTGTTCGGTTTGCTGATCCCGATACCGTTCATCGGCGGCATCGGCGCGCGAACGGCTGTGATCGCGCTTGCTCTTTACGCGTTGCTGCCGGTGATCCGCAATACCGTGACGGGAATTCTAGGCATCGACCCAAAGGTCCGCGAGGCCGCGACGGCGATGGGAATGACCGGCGGACAGATCCTGCGAAT
>Ga0193752_1002228_pt1 | contig 14833 bp, 9 predicted proteins | sample H1c1metaG_FD_144924 | JGI IMG/M metagenome (GOLD analysis project Ga0193752, IMG submission 144924) | Soil microbial communities from a riparian zone of the East river system, Colorado, United States - H1c1 | ecosystem: Environmental > Terrestrial > Soil > Riparian zone | place: USA: East River... | reverse complement strand
GCTTTAGCGGCAGGAATCTCTGCTGTTATTTTTCCCTCTGCCATTACCAATATCCTGTTGGAGACGGTCAATACTTCTGTTAACTCCGACGAAACCATGATAATACCCATTCCCTTACTTACCAGTTCCTGCATTAATTTATATATTTCATTCTTGGCATTTACATCAATTCCTCTTGTTGGTTCATCAAGCAATAAAATTTTCGGATTGCGTTCCAGCCATTTTGCCAACACGATCTTCTGTTGATTGCCACCACTCAAATTTTTGGTGATCTGTTTTTCATCAGGTGTTTTTATACCAAGCTGCTGAATATGTTTTTTTGCAAGAACAGTTTCTTTTTTATAGTTGAGAAGTCCCATTGTTTCCACTGCTTCCAGGCAGGGCAGGCTGATGTTCTTCTTAACTTCCATACCCAATACCAGCCCGTCCTTTTTCCTGTCTTCGGGCAATAACACAATGCCTGCCTTTATTGCATCAGCAGGTTTATTAATGGAGATGTTTTTGCCATTAATGAATATACTTCCGGATGAAGTCGCCGGATGCAACCCAAAAATAGTTTCCAGTAATTCTGTTCGCCCTGCTCCCATCAAACCAAATATGCCAACTATCTCGCCGGCGTTAACAGTAAAGGAAATGTTATGCAGTTTATCTGCTTTACTCTTTTGTCGCAGGCAAATTTTATCCAGTCGCAGCAATTCCCTGTCATCAGCATTACTGAATTCTTTCTGCATCGATTTAACATCCCTGCCCACCATTTTCCTTATCAGTTCATCATGCGTCATGGTTTCCATGGCACCAGACTCGATCGTCTTCCCGTCACGCAACACAATATAGTTATCGGCAATTTTAAAGAGTTCGTTTAATTTATGTGATATATATACAATGACTTTGCCTTGCTGCCTGAGCTGGTTGATCACTTTAAACAAGGTTTCTATTTCTGCTTCGGTAATAGCAGAAGTTGGCTCATCCATAATGATAAGATCAGCATCCAGCAATAAAGCTTTTGCAATCTCCACCATTTGCTGCTGTCCTACTTTCAGATCTGCCACCAGGGTAGCCGGATGCACAGCAACGCAAAGTGTATTCAATAACGCTTCAGCTTTTGTCTCCATCTTTTTTTTATCAAGCAACCCAAATGCATTTAGTAATTCACTGCCGAGAAAAATGTTTTCGGTGATGCTGAGATAAGGGATCAGGTTCAATTCCTGGTGAATAATGGCTATGCCTGCATCCTGTGCAGCAGCAGTCCCTGAAAAATACACCGGTTTATCCTTGAAAAATATCTGTCCCTCATAATCGGTATAAACTCCCGATAATATCTTCATCAACGTTGATTTGCCTGCACCATTCTCGCCAATGATAGCCGTAACTTTCCCGGCATCAATTTGGAGGTTGACATTTTCCAATGCCACAACACCCGGAAATTTTTTTGTTATGTTCTCTGTTCTTAACAAGATTATTTGTTTAGCGATATTTTAACCGGTAACAATTCTATATTATCAGTATTGACCTCATCTTTATTTATCTCTGCACAACCAGTAAAACTTATGGTATCTCCTTTTTTAGCTTTTGCTTTAAACGGTGATATTACTTCTGCCTGCACAATTTTATTCAGCTCAGATGAAACACTGTTATAATCAATAGTATTTCCAAAATCACCCATTTTTATCAACCCGGTTACATCTCTTACTGCATTGCCGAAATATAGGCCTGTGTTCAGTTTTACCTTTGTTTCGGTTGCTCCTGAATTCACCTTAACCATTACATGATCATCTTTTACCTCCATGATCTGCCCTTCTCCTTTCAAAAGAAAACAGGATGTGTTACCAATGCCCTGTGTTTTTGCATATTTTGTAAATGCTGCATTGGGATCATCTTTAAGCATTTTTGAAAAACTGTTTATGTCGACGGCGCTGTCCAGGTAACTGGTAAACTTATCTTTCCAAAATGACTTTGCAAATTGTGCCGGCTCCATGTTTGTTTGTACAGGGGCTTTCTTTGTATCAAGCTTTTTAAAATACACACTGTTGTATGTCAGTAAACCGGCAACAACGATCAGCACCAAATATTTCACCCATTTTTTGTTCATGGTTATTTCTTTCCGTAGCCCATGTATTTGTCTACATTTTTTACTGTAACCAGTTCCACTCCAACCGGTATCTTTTCTTCAAAGTCTCTCTTGCCTTTATAATATGCGTCAGCAAATTCAGCAGCTTTCTCCGCCATGATCTTTGGGAACTGCATCCCGGTTGCCACCAGTTTATTTTCTTTGATAGATTTTATTGCATCTTCTGCTCCATCAAATCCAAATACTTTTACCGTCTTATCTTTTCCGGCACTCACCAATGCCTGGTAGGCACCCATGGCCATAGCATCATTTCCGCAGAACACGCCTGTGATGTCCGGGTGTGCCTGCAACATGGATTCCATTACTTCCATTCCTTTGTTGCGGTCAAAGTCGGCGCTTTGTTGTGCACAGGTTTTCAAATCAGGGTAGTTATCTACCACACTATGAAAACCTGTAGACCTTGCCCTGGTATTATTATCGCCGGTGATGCCCAGTAATTCCACATAGGCTCCTTTCTTATTCATTTGTTCAACAAAATATTTTGCAATTTCCACGCTGCCCGAATAACCATCAGAAAGTATCTGCGAAGTGGCCAGGCCTTTTGCATTGATCTCCCTGTCCATACAAAAAACAGGAACCCCGGCATCCTTTGCTTTTTTAACATTAGCAACAGAACCATCTGCATCTGTAGGATTAAAAAGAATGGCACAATAATCTCCTACCAGTATGTTCTCAAAATGATCGCTTTCCACAGCCGTATTATTTTGCGAATCAAATATTTTCGTTTCATAACCAAGCGCCTTTGCTTTGGCAGCAGCCGTTTTTGCCAGGAATACGAACCACGGATTGTTTAATGTAGATACTACAATGGCCATTTTTTTTGACTTCTGTTTTTCTTTACCGCCATTGTTACATGCATTAAAAGCAAAAAGAGAGCAGAGCGCCAATAAAAAAGAGAATCTGGTTATTTTTTTCATACCGTTTGTTTAATCGTTTATTAATTTAATTACGACATCAGCAATCCCGGTTTTTGAAATGCCATAATGATCCATGATCTCTGTTTGGGAACCGGTAACTGTATATTCATCGGGAATACCGATAATTTTAAATGGTTTATTATAGCCGTTTTGCAAAAGATGAGATGCGCAGGCTTCACCCAAACCACCATAGATACTGTGTTCCTCTACGGTAACAACAGCTTTACATTTTTTTGAAATAGCATCCAGCAATTCAATATCCAATGGCTTTATAGTATGCATGCTGATGACTGTCGCATTGATATTTTGTGTTTTTAGTATTCCTGCTGCCTCCAGCGCCGGGTAAACTGCTTCCCCGGTTGCTATAATGGCCACATCATTTCCTTCACAAATAATTCTTCCCTTACCAAATTCAAACACATCATCATTATTTTTTTTTAATGTCGGCATAGGTTTTTTCCCAAAACGTAAGTACACCGGCATATCCGTATTTGCTGCCAGCTCAATTGCTTTTTCTGTTTCCCAATTATCAGCCGGTGCTGCTACTATAATATTATTGACAGCTCTTAAAGCAGCATAATCATGCAGGCTATGGTGTGTGCTTCCCAATGCGCCATAACTAACACCGGCACTAATACCAATCACATTCACCGGGTTATCGCTATAAGCCACATCATTTTTTATCTGTTCCAATGCCCTTGCAGTTAAAAAACATGCCGGCGAAACAGCGAAAACTTTTTTGCCACAAGATGCTAATCCTGCTGCAACGCCAACTAAATTCTGTTCTGCGATCCCAACTTCCACCATTTGTTCCGGGAACTTTTGCCCAAACGGGACCAATTTACCAGAGCCACGACTGTCGCTGGTTACAGCAATAATATTCTTATCCCCAACAGCAAGGCGTTGCAATGTTTCTGAAAATATTTCCAGGTTAGCTTTGTAACTGTTCGTATTTATTTGTTCTGCCATTTTACCTCACCCCAACCGCTCTCCTGAAGGAGAGGGGCTTTAGAGCCTGATGTTTAAAGAGTTAATAATAATTCATCCAATTCTTTTTGTGCTAATTCATACTCATCGTTATTCGGCACGCCGTGATGCCACTTCAATTGATTCTCCATATAACTCACACCCTTGCCCTTGGTTGTGTGTGCAATGATGACAGAAGGTTTACCCTTTTCAAAAGGTAAACCGTTAAATGCTGCAAGCAATTCTTCCACATCATTGCCATTTACTTCTTTCACTGCCCAGCCAAATGCTTCCCATTTTTTATCTACGGGGTCGGTGTTCATCACATCAGCGGTGGTCGAAGTTATTTGTAAGCTGTTCTTATCAACAATAACACAAAGGTTATCGAGTTTATAATGTGCTGCACTTAACGCCGCTTCCCAGTTACTTCCTTCAGGTAATTCTCCATCGCCCATTAAAGTATAAACTTTGTAATCTTTTTTATCCATTTTGCCGGCGAGTGCAACACCTGTAGCAATAGGTAATCCATGACCAAGCGCCCCGGTATTTTGTTCTACCCCTTTTACTTTTTTTGTAGGATGTCCGATATAATGAGATCTGTATTTGCAAAGTGTGTTCAGGTCTTCTTCCGGAAAAAATCCCTGGTCGGCAAGCACCACAAACAACGCTTCCACACAATGTCCCTTGCTTTGGATGTACCTGTCTCTGTCAGGTGATGAAAAATTTGCAGGCGATACATTCAGCACTTTATTGTACAACACATTTAAAATATCGGTGCATGATAAACTACCACCGGTATGCCCGGCATTGGCAATTTTGATATACTTCAGAATTTTTTTTCTGTAGTTGACCGATCTTTTTTTTAATTCTTTTGTTGTCATATCGAGATCTCCTTCAGAGAGTTTTTACTTTTTTTGTACCTGGCTATATTTCTTTGTTCATCTTCATTGGCGTCGCACTCTTGGACAGCAAATCTTTATTCCCCTTTGCTCAATAGTATTACTCAAAGTACAAGTGAGTGACACAACGATGTTGAGAATAGCTCTACACCTTGTCCCCAAAAATTTAATGCACATATGTTTCCCAACCTAAATAATTTTCAAATGCTTCTTTTAATACACCCGTTGTTTTGCTGGCATTCATCACCACATGATGTTCAAAACCATTGCGGCATACATAATTCATAAGCCCCTGTAAATTGTTTATCTGTGCAACGGCACGATTACCAAATGTTTTCAAAGCATCATCAGTCAATTCTCCTTCCCCGATATAAGCTTTAATAATGCCTTTGCAATCATCCGTGCTGATGCGGCCATAAGTTAACGGCATGGCAGGTGTTCGGCCATCCAATGCGCCATACGTATTTTCAGTACCCACGCTTGTACCTAATATCGGCGCTGTGCTGATCATAATATCCGGTAAAAAAGATTTTGCCCAGTTGCCACAATGAAACAACACACATTTGCTATCATCATCCGCATAATTATTATTCCAGTCAACCAGCGCCGATGGTGAACCGCTTGCCAGTTGCATCGCATACATGGTGAGTGTACCGGTAACATCTACCTCACAGGCGCTTGGCAACATATTCTCACTCATCATGCTCATGCTGGTGCAAACGTTACAACCATAATTTTTCTGGATGGATGTCCAGCATTGGATCGCTGTTGCATCAAGACTATTCTCGAGCATAAAATCAGCTAACACCACATCCAGTTTTGCTATCTGTACCAATTTATCAGGTGGTGTTAAACCGGTATTGGCGTATGCATGAATTTTTTCGAGTTTCTCTTTTACGCTTTTATCATCAGCAGTTAATTTATTAGCATTGCCTAAGATCTCAGATAGATCTACCGTAGTAACAGAGATACCATTACGCTGCAATAATTTTTCGCTGTAACGAACCGTGTTAAAAGCTGTAGGCCTTGCTCCTACTGCACCAATACGCACTTTCCGCAAGCCATTCACCACTCTGCAAATGGTTGTAAAATTCTTCAGGTCAGTAATAAATGATTCATCCTTTGGACTAACTACATGTTTGGTAGTAAGAGAATATTTTATTCCGTACTGGTACAAATTATTGCACACAGATATTTTACCACACCAGGCATCTCTCCTGTTCACCACATCCATCTTTGCCAGGTCATCGGGATAGCCCTGTATTAATACAGGCACATTCAAACCGGATAATTTGATCGTTTCTGCTACACCTTTTTCATCTCCAAAATTTGGCAGCACTACCAGGATGCCATCAATTTCATCCCCATACTTTTTAAACAGTGCCGCACATTTCTGTGCCTCAGCAAATGTTTCCACCCCGCCCAGTTTACTGTCTGCATCACTTAACATAACAGCTGTAATGTTAAGCTGTTTGAACAAGTCAAGGATCTCTGTACGGGCCTCTGCTACAAGTTTATCCGGAAAAAAATCCCTGTTGCCAATTATAACAGCAAGTGTACTGTTTTTATTTACTGCCATATCCTATAATGATTTTATTTTGAGGTAATGAATAAAATATACCGCTTCCTTATCCTTTGCATCTGCATTGGGCAGGTCATAATCCTGGTCGGTAGGCGTGTCCGCATTGGGAAAGCGACGTGTTTCACCTGTTCTGAAAACAATACGCTCAACACTTTCAACTGGTGCAAAACAGATATTATTAGACGGCTTACCGTTAATACTAACCGTGTAAAACCTGCTGGCAGTATTGTTCGATCTTTATATTCACAACTTCACCAACATTGTATTTGCCTAAGGATTTGTTCCTGTATCCCTGTTTGGTAAGGATGCTTCCGGTTGAATCGAATTGTAAACGTAAAGTTGGCGTTCCTTTGGCATCAGTTAATTCGATCTGCAATTGTCCATAATTATTCTGTTGGGCTGTTATGGAAAATTCAATCGCCACTTTTTTTGCATTGGGAAAGATCCGTTCAGTTTTTGCATAATCAAAAGGATCGCTGTCATGCAGCAGCAATACTTTTTTATCGGCTTTCTTTTCAATTCCTGCTCTACACCAAAGGGGACTGAAAATATTCCATTCATCCAATTCTTCGCCATCCTTTTTGCTATCAAAAACATCATCAACATCTGCAGTTACTTTATCTTTTACCGGCACAGGTATTTTGCTCACCCATATGTCTTCTTTGTTCATGCTATAGCTAACCCACATGTCACCACCGGGTGGTATTCCATCCATTTCCTGTATACCACGTACATATTGCGGGCCATAACTTTTGTATGCACCACCATATCGTAAGAAAGTAATCTCTCCATTTACCAGCAGCAGGTTTTTATAATTCAATCCATCATCGCTTACACTCAAAGCCAGCGGCCAGCGGAATTCAGAAGGATTATAAACTGTTGCATATTTTTTATCCGAGGTTTTTTGTCCCCATATCTTTGCATTGGCATTTACAAAACCCGGAGCTCTTAACGGGCCGTACTGCCAGGTTTTCCCTTCATCTTTACTAATGCTGGTCAATGCGTATTTCCAAAGACCCACCACATTCCCATTGGTCAAATGATAATAATTGAATGCTTTGAAATCTTTTTGTAAAGGGATCAATGGGTCATTCCTGTCACCTTCTTCTACCGTCTGCATCATTAATAACGCCGTGCCGAGTATCTCATCGCAGGCTTTTATTAATTCCTGGTCTTTACTATTTCTATAAAAAGGATGGTTGGTGTTTTTTTCACTGAAGCCATGATTGTACCTTAAAAAATAAATTTCGCCGTAAGTTCCATCGGCTTTTATTTCCCTGATCACCCGGCCAATCCCATTACCGTCATTGGGATCATCTTTTTGCCCCAGTACAATTCCATAATATCCCAACGCATATAATCTTTTGCTTTTACTGGTATAAAAGCCAATGCGCTGGTGCATTACGGCATAAGTATTTTTTTTTGCGCTATCAGTTTTACCCGCTTTGGCAAAGCCTTCCGGAACCAGGTAATGTCCAAAAATTACATAAGGTTTACTCCAGTTATATCCATCCTTTGAAGTGATGAGTATAGTACGACCCGGTGCAATATGCTCCCCAACCGGGTTACATAAATATTCCAGGTAAAAAGTAGTGTTCCAGTAAGCCAGCATCGGCTGGTGATTATAGGTCCAGCTTGATGGATCGTCGTTAGACCGGTTGGCACGCATGGTTTGAATATTGTGCACACCAACAACAGGAGATAATTGTCCGTGGTGATAATCAACATTAGATAAAGTGCTTCCCGTGTAACGAACAGTCTCCTGTGCGTTCATACTGAATGTTGTTGCTAAGAATAATATCGTAAAATAATTTTTCACTGTAATGCTCTCAGGTATTTTTTATTTACTTTCAAAATGGTTCCATGCTTGTGGCCGGCACCGTGATCAAACTATCAACACTCATAAAGTTTTTAAAGTCCTTTGTAAAAGATGCCCCGTATTTTTTCTTTTGATATACATCATAATATACCAGGTATCCATCTTTCACTTTTGCAACCGCCGGACCTTCGGTAAATTTTTCTGTAAAAGGTTTCGAGATATCTTTCCATGGTCCCAAAGGATTATCTGCAAATGCCACTTTTATATTCCTTTCCGGTCTTGTATTATCTTTTAACACCAGTACATAATCTTTTACATCTCTTTTTACGATCACAGCGTCGATCACGCTAAATTTCGGATCAAGGAATAATTTTGTATCGCTGAATGTTTTAAAATCTTTTGTTGTGATGTAATACATGCGGTGGTTATTATTCTCTTCTTCAATTCCTTTTTCAAAACGAAAAGGGATCGTTGAAGCCCAAATGATCATGTACTGCCCTGCCACATCATCATAAAATAATTCGGGCGCCCACACATTTATAACTGTTTGTTCATGTTTCATTACCGGAACATATTGCTGCTCACTCCAGTTGACCAGGTCCCTGGAAGAAGCATGGCCAAAACCATTGCCACCCTTCCATTCTGTTGTCCATACCAAATGAAAGGTTCCATCCGGCCCCTGCAGCATGGAAGGGTCTCTCATTATTTTATCCTTGCCTGTCATTGGTTTCAATAATACAGAGTCAATACTTTTCCAGTGATAGCCATCTTTACTATATAACATCCTCAACCCTTCATTGGCCGGCTCGTGAAAAGAAGTAAACAGGTATCCCTTATTTGAACAGGATGCAAATGCGATCAACAGGAATAATATCGTTACATTATTTTTCAGCATTATTTTTCAAGTATCAATACCCAGTCATTACCATTTGCCTTTTCACCGGGTGGATCAAAATTTTTAATCCCTGCTCTCTTAAAATCTTTAATCAATTCCTGCTCTCCATTCTTAGGGTTGAACCAACTTGCTTTATTCGGAGAAAATTTTAATTTCTTCGCATCGATCTTAAATTTCCTGCCATTGTACACATAAAACATAGCGTATGTATCGCCCTTTGTTGCTAATACTCTTTCATATCTTTCACCGTTATCAACGACCAGTGTTTGATCAGGTACCCGGTCAGAATAGGACCTGGATAACAATAGTTTTTTTAAATACTGCATCTGCACTGCTCCCGGCGCCATCAAACCTTCCTGCCAATTTACTTTTGGAAAAAAAGAGACCCCCGAATCATCGGGTGTATAAAACTGCATCACCGAATTGTGGCCATAAGTAAAGCCACAACTACCGGCAAACACACTCCAGTAAGCGTAACGCCTTATTTCGTAGTCTTGCCAATAAGGCTCATTGGCCTTGTGTAAGCCATAGGGAATGCCTTCATAAGATGGCTCCCCATCAAAAGTTGGTTTGACAGGTTTTAAATTATAATCATACTGTGCATAGCGCCAGTTGTCTTCACCATAATGCAATGTTTCGTTTGATGAAGTATCCTGTGCATAACTCCGGTGCCCACTTTGAAACATATTGAAATCAAGCCATGTTGCATCATGAAACCATGCTGAAGAAGAATTTCTTCCACGTGGATGAAATGTCATCAGGTGAACTTTATCAATGGAACGAATTGTGCTTCCGATCATGTTCCATTTTTCCAGGGCATCGCCGCCTTTTATATCGCCCCCATTCAACCAGATGATATTTGTTTTGTTCTTATAACGATTCGCTAAAAATGTTGCATAGTTTTTTGCCTCTTCTACAGAAACATGTTTGATATTGCCTCCCCATACCGGCACCAGCGCCATGTAAATTCCACGTTTGCCAGCTTCATCAATTATATAATCTACATGATCCCAGAAATCGTATTCCGTTTCATTTGCAAAAGAATTACCCGGAGTTGTATTAGGCTTCGACACATCTTTATTTTGCAAAGCTGAATCTCCATAAGCATTTACGCCCAGGTTAATATCATGAACCAGCATTACCTGAATCACATTAAATCCTTTTTGCTTCCTGTCGTCTAAATATTGAATGGCTTCTTCTCTTTTACATTTTACAAATAGCAGCCAACCTGTATCTCCCAACCAGAAGAAAGGTTTACCATCAGTGGTTTGAAAATATCTTTTGTTTGCGGATATCTTCAATGGCTGCAACTGGGCATTTGAAGCCATCGCTGCAAATAATAATGCTATCGTAAAATATTTTTTCATTTATTTTTTGCCTGCCCGATTTTTTTGGGGGGACAAGCTTCTGATCTTCCTTCAACATCGTTGTGAACTTGTTCTGTTCTTCTTTTCTTTTAGTAAAAGAAAAGAAGAAGCTCACTTGTACATTTCATTATTTATTGAGCTTTACTTGTGTTATGCACTGCCTATCTTCTCTCCAGCTTTTTCGTTTCGGTATTATAAACAATACTGCTTTTTCCATCGCTCAGGATGTACTCATTTGTATTGGCAGAAGCAACAGGCTTCATCCCCACTGCAGCTTTCAACAACGCTGCGTCTGTATCCTTTGGCAGCACCAGTAAACTCCCTCCCGCCATGAGTGCAGCCATTCCAAATTCAGGATAACTATCACCGGAATACACAACAGCTTTAGCAGGAAATTTTTCACGATACTCCTTTACTGCACGATAAACCTGTTCAAAACTTGTTTTCTTCGGTTTAAATTGCCGGGCCTGTTGCCGGGGTGCTAAATTCCGTCCACCATTGGGTGCGTAAGCCGTACCATCCGCCTGGTAATGCCAGTAACGTATATCGATCAGGTCAACAACAGAAGCATATGCAGGTATATTTAAAATTGAATCCTGCACGTCTTTGGTTACACTTAAACCAATGATGGGATGCTTACCTGTTTCTTTTTCCCAATCCTTAATTACATCCAGCCAGAATTTTACAAAATGTGTTGGGCCTGTAAACTCTTCACCTATTAATTGGATCACCCCGTTGTTGTCTTTAAAATTATTTAAACATTGGCGGATGTATTTCTTGTGTAGCTCTCTTCTTACAGGATTGGAAATATCATAAAACTGCTCTGCATAAAATATGCGTTTGTCACCGGCATAATTAACCGGCTCAACAAAACCCGTGTTATTAATATTATTGGCTGTCCGCCATGGAAAATCGGCATAGTGAGCGCCGGCTTCAATAATATTATGCTGAAAATAATTCTGGTGAACCAATAGCAAACCTTTCTGGTCGGCCAGGTCGGCAAACTGTTTTAAGCGGCTCCAATAAAATAAATTATACTTCGTAAGGTCATATTTACTCAATCCATCCCATGCCGTTTCTTTTCCGCTTCTTGCGAAAGGCAGTTCATAAAACGGCGGCCAAACCTCACCGTCCATTCTTCTTACCCTCTGGTGATCATCTCTTCTCCTGTCGTACCACAAACCATAATTATGTTCAATAGCGATCGTGTTGGTAGTTTTCATTTCATCGGTCACTTCACCCAAATCATCTGTTAAACCTTTACCGGTTCTCCCGGGAACAAAGCGGGTAATGTGTGATCTCGCCTGCTGCAGGTCTTTACCTTGTATACCGCCGCTCCACCATTGTACTCCTTGTCTTTTACCTGTTAGTAATTGACCATCTCTTACCAGCAAGCCATTACTGATAGCTAATGGTGCCGCTGTTGCAGCTGTTGTTATTTTTTTTATACTTACCTGTTCAATCGCTTTTACCCCGGTTGCATTTACAGAAACAGGGTTTCTTTGTGAAGCTTCATTGATCCATTCGATCAATTGCTTTCTTGGTTTACCAGCCTGTTTCGTCAGCTCCATTGCCGTTTCAACGGATGGGCTGCTGCTGGCTTCTCCAGGTATATATAATATCTGTGCAAGCTGATCAACATTTTTATTCAGCCTTGTTGCCAATTGGCCATAATACAAACTTCTTGGTGTGATGGTGTTATTTGATTCACCCCAATAACCATCTCCGTTAAACTGTGCCCAACTACCGAAGGACCAGTTCTGCGCAGTGGGTGGCTTATAACAATCAATTCTTGCTGCGGTACAGTTCCAGAATACGCTATTTGCTGCTGCCCATCCTGCGCCGTTAGCATCCTGTTCTCGGTTGCCAAAACGCAGTGTATTGCCATCTACATTCACCACATCAAACAATACACCGCTTGCCCAGCTATCAATAGCGCCGCTGAAACTATATGGTAAAACAGATTCGCATTGCACGAAAGCATTGGGGCCAGGCGCCGCATAACCTGTTGCAAAATCGTGGTAACCTTTTTCTGCATAGCAGCGCTGAAACAGGGTTTGCTGACCGTTGGTTAAAAAAGTGTAACGCCTTTGTCCACCAATTTCCGAAACAGGATGTTTGGAGATACAGTCTTCAACTGTAATTCGTTTTGAAGTTTCCAAAACACTTACAGCTGAACCCGCAAAGTTTTCAAAACGGACCTGGCGCACCCATGCATCTTCTGCATTTTCTATATTGATGGCATTCCAGCGATGATCTTCATCCTTTAAATTATTCTTATCGAAGGTAGAAATGCAACGAAGATTTTCTATACCGCAATTATTTATTCTGCCATTATCATTATAAAAATAAACAGAGGCCCCGCCATAAGTTGAATCGAATGCAGTAGTTAATGGCGCATCAATAAAAATAGTATTGCCTTCTATTTTCGTAATGGTGCGGTCAAAGAATAGATCATGATCGCCGGGTTTCCAGCCTAAGGCAGAAATGCCGCCACCGAAAATTTCTGTGCCCAGCGTGGTGATCCATTTTTGTGTAGATGGACGACGGATAATTATTTTACTTGAATGTTCTTTAAATGCAATTGAACTGTCTACATGAAAACTCATAGCATTCACGGATACGTAAGCATCCGTAATCTGCAACCCCGTTAGATCACAGGGAATAGTATTACTGCCCATAATTTTTATCAATGCCAATCTTCCTGTACCTGCGCCAATTAAAATTGTTCCATTTTCATTCATGCCATTTCCTCTAAGCACAATCCCACTGGCATTAATTCTTAATTGACCAACCACTTCATAAGTCCCTTTCTGCAATAACACTGCACCCCTGAATCCATTTGCATCAACCGGTAATGAAGCAACATGGTCCAATGCAGATTGAATGCGCAGCGTTGCATCACCCTTAATTACAGGCACAACTATTTTTACATCCACATTTGGAATGGGTTGTTCAGATGCTTTATAACCGCAGTAAGAAAAATCAGGAATGCGATTGCCCAGTGAATCGGGTGTGTACAATAGTTTTCCTTTATCAACATATAAAGGAGCAGGCTTTAAAGGTTTTTGCGCCAATAAAGCCTGCTGTAAACTAAAAACTGCTGCTAATATGAGAAAGAGTTGCTTATATGATCGTTTTATATTCACCTGATTTTGTAAAACACGCCACAGGCATGTTCCTACGGTTTTACTTTTTTAATATCCACTACACTACTTAAATATACTTCAATATTGCTGTATCCGTTAGCTGTAATTTTTGCAGCATCAGCAGCATCATTGGGATTCAGTTTATTTTTCAATTCGTATGCATCCGGCATTCCGTCATTATCAGAATCTTTGTAGGGTGTTCCTTTATAATCAGGATAACCACCTACCTGTGAAATATCAGTGATGATGCCGATCTTATACGAATCCAAGGGCAGGCGGCGATGTTTGAATTGAGAAGTTGGCGCCACTACATTATCAGGTACAACAATTTTACCTGTTCTTACCTGCTCCACAATTCTTTTATCCACTGCATCTCTTACCGGCAGCGTCGCACCTGCATTTGACAAGACAAATTCCTTTGCCTGCAATGCAGGGATAATGCTAAACTCAGGCATTGGTAATGGTTTATCCCATTTCATTTTAGCTTTGTATTTACCTGCATTAGGAAGTTCTTCTACCTGCACGCCACCATCCCAGTTATCTTTAGTCACCCGGGCATTTCCTTCTACAATATTGCCATTTACATAAGCCCTTCCATAAACAGCATAACCTAACTTACTACGGCCGCTTTCCGGTTTTAATATGCGGTGGGCTATTGGTTTGTTTTGATCAGGTGTTGCCGGCCCTGGTTTGTAATAGTTATTGATGATATTATACATGGCTGTATAATCTCCGCCATCAGTAGAACGATGTACCCAGTTGAACACTACATTATTTGCAAAATTAAAAATACCATTCCAGCCTATTGAAGGATTGCGGCCTGCATTATTGGCCCAGAGATTTCTTACAAAAGCACAGTTCTCTCCACCCAGTGTACTGCCAAATGCATGGTTCCAGGTATCTAATGATTCGGCAAAAATGGAATTTTGTATAGTAATATTTACAGTACCTAATTTAGCTTCGGCTTTTAAGTTAGGAGTACTATCGTTATACATGTGCCGGTACATGCTCATGTTCTCATCAAGCCCCCAGCTTGCACTTACATGATCGATCATGATATTACCTACCGGGTTACCACCAATGGCATCATCTCTTCTACCCACCCATGTTT
>Ga0193752_1002226_pt1 | contig 14846 bp, 12 predicted proteins | sample H1c1metaG_FD_144924 | JGI IMG/M metagenome (GOLD analysis project Ga0193752, IMG submission 144924) | Soil microbial communities from a riparian zone of the East river system, Colorado, United States - H1c1 | ecosystem: Environmental > Terrestrial > Soil > Riparian zone | place: USA: East River... | reverse complement strand
GGGATATCGGTCGGCATGTCGACGGATATCCCGCCTCACAACCTGCGCGAAATCGCCCAGGCCTGCATCCATCTGCTCGATGAGCCCGACGCGCAGACGCGCACGCTCATGAAATACGTCCGCGGCCCGGATCTGCCGACCGGCGGCGAAATCGTGTCGCCGAAGGCGGACCTGCTCGAGATCTACAACACCGGCAACGGCAGCTTCAAGGCGCGCGCGGTGTATTCGGAGCAGGACGACACCATCGTCATCAGCCAGCTCCCGTACCAGGTTTCGGGCAACAAGATCATCGAGCAGATCGCCGCACAGATGCGCGAGAAGAAGCTGCCGATGGTCGAGGACATCCGCGACGAGTCGGATCACGAGGAACGCATCCGCATCGTCATCGAACCGAAGAAGCGCACCGACGTGGCGCAGCTCATGGCGCACCTGTTCGCGACGACCGATCTCGAGCGCAACTACCGCGTGAACATCAACGTGATCACGCTCGAGGGCCGGCCGAAGGTGATGGGCCTGCGAGACCTGCTCAACGAGTGGCTTGTCTTCCGCACCACGTCGGTCACGCGCCGCCTGCAGTTCCGGCTGGACAAGGTCGACAAGCGGCTGCACATCCTCGATGGTTTGCTGGCCGCCTATCTGAATCTCGACGAGGTGATCCGTATCATCCGGCGCGAGGACGAGCCCAAGCCCGTTCTCATGAAACGCTTCAAGCTTTCGGAGATCCAGGCCGAAGCGATCCTCGAAACCAAGCTGCGCCACCTCGCCAAGCTCGAAGAGATGAAGATCCGCGACGAGCAGAAGAAGCTTGCCGAGGAGCGCGAAGAACTCGAAGGCATCCTCAAGTCGAAAGCGAAGCTCAAGAAGCTCATCGCGACCGAGATCGAAGCGGATGCCGAGAAGTACGGCGACGACCGCCGCACGAAGATCGTGGAACGCGAGGCCGCGCAGGCCATCGACGAATCCGAGCTCATTGCGAACGAGCCCGCGACCATCGTCCTGTCGAAGGGCGGATTCGTGCGTTCGGCCAAGGGGCACGAGATCGATCCGCGCACGCTCACCTACAAGGCGGGCGACGAATATCAGCACGCGGCGAAAGGCCGCAGCGTCCAGCAGGCCGTGTTCCTCGATTCAACCGGCCGCGCGTACAGCCTGGTCGCGCATTCACTGCCCTCGGCGCGTGGACTCGGCGAGCCGCTGTCGTCGCGCGTGGATCCGCCGGACGGCGCGAAGTGGCGCGGTGTGATGATCGGCGAGCCGGAGGATCTCTGGCTGGTCGCGAGCGACGCCGGTTATGGCTTCACCGTGCGGCTCAAGGAAGCGTACGCGAGCAAGAAGGCCGGCAAGACGCTGCTGAACATTTCCGATGGCGCACTCGTGCTGCCGCCGTCTCCCGTGGCGGGAGACGACGCGCTCGTCGCCGTGTCGTCGAAGGATGGAAAATTGCTCGTCTTCCCCGTGAAGGACGTGCCGGAACTGGCGCGCGGCAAGGGCAACAAGCTGTTCGATATTCCGGCCAAGAAATTCGCCACGCGCGAAGACTTCATCACCGGCATGACGGTGGTTGCCAAGGACAAATCGCTGGTCGTGCGCTCGGGTGATCGCAAGATGACGATCGAGTGGAAGGATCTCAAGGATTACCGTGGGCAGCGCGCCCAACGCGGTTCGGTGTTGCCGCGCGGCTGGCGCGGCGTCGACGTGCTCGAAACAGAATGATGTAAACGCCCGGCGAGGCGTGGGGAGAATCAAGATGGGTTCCAAGAAGTTCCGCGTGCTCGCGTGGGCGATGTGCGCCGCTTTCCTGCCGCTGGCCGCGAATGCGGCGCAGAAACGCGTGCGGCTCACGGTCGAGGTGAAGGTCGAGGGCACGGAGGGCGTCGTCGGGACGGGTGCCGACCGCACGACGGCCAAGTTCCGTGAGGGCTATACGATCGTCACCCACCTGCAGTCGGACGGCGAGCTCGCGCAGTTCAACTCGAAGGATCCCGAATACGCGCAGAAGATGATGGGTCTCGCGCAGAGCGTGCATGCGAAGGTCAACAAGGCGCAGGGCAAGGCGCCCGTGAAGAAGATGACCCAGCAGCAGATCCAGGACTACGTGAAGACGAAACAGGCGGCCTGCGGCGCCGACCGCAACTGCCTCATGAAGCTCGCGCAGGAAGCGCAGGAACTCATGTCGAACATGGATACCGGCGCCACCGCCGCGGCGGGTGGTGTCGTCGCCTACACCGGCAATGAGCCGCCGCGCTACCTGAACTTCTTCGGCTACGAAAATTGCGGCGGCAGCGCGCACGTCTATGTCGATCGCACCGTGCAGGGCACGGTCGCCGACACCTCGGGCGCGGTGCCGTACACGATCCACGATACGGCGGACTACAACAATAATCCGGTCGAAGTGGGGCTCATCTGCGTCTCGCACAACCTGGTGCTGGATCCAGTCGACAATTCCTTCTACACCGACGGCGCGGTTTACCCATCAGCGAAAGGCAACTCGGTAATGACCATGCGCGGCAGGACCGACAAGTCGAGCGGCGAAGCCGCCACGCACGGCGAGGTCTACGATTGGGTCAATGCGCAGTTTCGGCACGTGCCGCGCGCTGGCACGAAGAGCACGGCCATGAAATTGACGCAAGGACGCGGCGGCGCCATTCATTCCGGCAGGTACTCGGGCGAAGCGCGGGTGACGCTTAGCTGGAAGTTGGAGGATGTGAAGTAGGCGGTCGCGCCCGCGGACACGCGGAGCGCGCGCGATACACGCCGTTTCCTCCCTTCAGACTCTTGGCGTGGATTTAAGACCGGGGCCGCCGCCGCGCAGAGCGACGTCACGCATCGGGAAGTCGGGAAAAAACTTGGTTGGTGGGATGGGGCGGGGAGGCGGCTTCGTGCCTCCCGCTGGTTGAACGGTGGCGCGGCGGGGCGGTCGGAGCCCGGCGTGTATCGCACACGCTCCGCGTGTCCGCGGGTGCGAGCGCGCACTTCGCTTCCCTGAACTTCGATCGAACCGCTCGCGCGAGTCTGGGGTGGCGATCTAGTGAGCACCTGCGCTCCGGATTCGGATCCGGAGAGCCATCAGCGCCGGAGCGGTGGGCGCGACTATTGCGGTGAAGGTGCGACTGGCGCCGCGGGGAGCGTGCGCGGTGCACACCGGGCGCCGACCTCACCGCCAAAATATCGCACAGATCACACAGCGCAAGGCACGAAGCCGCCTCTCTGCATCCTTCCATTTCCCAAATTCTGAGCCCCGCTCGCGATGGAAAATGTCGCTCTACAGGCGGCGGGTCTTGTTTTTAGCAATCACCCAGCGACTGAAGGGAGGACCCGGTGTGTATCGCGTGCGATCCCCGCGGCGCCAGCCCTCTTCACCGCGTCGCGACCACCACGGCTGCGCCCGCCATCGCGACACCAGACGAACGATTGAGACGGCGTACTGCCGCGGGAGTCGTGAAGAGCTGCCGCGCCCTGGTTGCGAGCAGTGCGTACGTGCCGAGCACCACCGGCAACACCACGATCATGGCCGCTGAAATCTCCACGAACCGCAACGCGTCGAGGGACGCCAGGTCGATGACGGTCGGCAACAATGCGAGAAAGAACAGGATGGCTTTCGGGTTCGCGAGCGTCAGCATGAGGCTGGCGACGAAGGCCCGCCAGCCATGCTGGTTCTTGCCGCCATCGTCCACCGCGATGCGTTCCGCGGGCGCGGTCCACAATTTCCACGCCAGGTACAGTAGATAGGCCACGCCAGCCCACTTGATCGCGACGAACAGGACCGCGGCGGTCTTCGCCAGCGCGGCGAGGCCGGTCGCCGCGATCGCGAACCAGACGAAGTCGCCGACGACGAAGCCCGCGATGAACGCGGGCGCGCCCTTGAGCCCATGCGCCAGCGAACGCGCGATGATCGCCGCGACGCCGGGCCCCGGCGTCGCGACGGCCAGCGCGTAGACCGCGCAGAAGGTGAGCAGTCCGTAAAGACTCATTGCGCTCCGAACTGGTAGTTCACCGTCAGGTAGATGGTCCGGCCCAGCGAATCGAACCACGAGACGTCGTAGTACGGGTAAGACCCATTGGTCTTGTCCTTCACGGGATTCCGGTCCTGGAGGTTGTCGACCGTCAGGCGCGCGCCGGCGGTGTCGCTGAACTTGTACTCGAGCGAGGCGTTCAGCAGCATGCTCGACGAGATGAAGCCGTCTTCATTCCAGTTCGCGAGCGTGCCGAGGCGCTGCGCGTGCAGCGTCGCGCTCCACGGGCCGGTATCCAGTGTCAGGCTCGCGCTCGCCTTGCTGCGCGGAATGACGAAGCCGGAAGCCGGATTGAACTGGTCGACGAGCGGATCTCCGACGTACTGCCGCGAGTTGTGACTGAACACCTTGGTGACGCTGGCGTTGAACGTCAGCGACGCCTCACCGACCGGCTGCTTGTAACGGAAGCCCAGGTCAACGCCATCGGTGCTCTCGTTCGCGATGTTGATCGGATTCACGCGCACCGACGCCACTTCACCTTCGGAGACCGAGCCGTCGGGATACCGCGTGACGCGTGCGAGCGCGTCCACGCAGGTCGGCGAACCGATGTCCACCGCGGTGCCATTCTGGGTCTCGCCGAGCCGGCAGTCCGCCTCGTCCTGCAACACGTTGTCGACGCGCAGGTTCTGGACCTGGTCCTCGAGTTGCACGTCGAAGTAGTCGAGCGACAGCGACAGGTTTTCATTGGGCGCCCACACCAGGCCCGCGCCCCATGACTTGCTGGTCTCGGGTTCGAGCTCGCGGTTGCCGCCGCGCACCGCGATGATGTTGAGATCCGCGAACGAGCAATCGCCGAGTTCCTCGTCCGGCTCCTCGGTGCGGCACAGGTAGTAATCGTTGCCGCCGGATTCAACCTGGCCCGAGCCCGCGAACACGTAGTGCAGGTCGGGCGCACGGAAACCGGTGCCGTAATAGGCGCGCAACAGCAACGTGTCGAGCGGCCGGAATTCCAGGCCGAAGTTGTACGTGAACTTGCCGACGTCGTTACCGGCGAAATGGTAGTTGTCGTACCGCCCGGCGGTGCTGACTTCCAGCATGCTCGCGACGGGCACGCGGAATTCGTAGCTGCCGCTCCAGTGGTTGCGCGAGCCGTGGCCGTCCTGATCCTTCCAGCTGAAGTAGTAGTACCCCAGCGCCAGCGGATCGGGATTCAGCTCATACGCCTGGTTGCCGGCTTCGATGTTGGCGGCAAAGCCAACCGGGCCTGCGGGCAGGCTGAACAGCTCGCCGTTCGTCAGCGTGAACGAACCGTAGTCGTTGCGCGCCTCCGGGTTATAGGTGGTCCGCGCCGCGATGGAGTCGTACTCCTCGCGCGTCAGCGGCGTGTACAGGCGGGCAGGGTCCGCGTCGAAGGTCGCAAGCTCCGAGTCGTCGTCAAAGCCGGTCTGCGGACCGAGAAACAATTCGTTGGCCGCCGCGGCGACGATCTGCGGCCAGCTCACCTTCACCTTGTACTGGCTGTGGTTGAGGTAAGCCTCGTACTTCCATTGCTCGCCGAGCATGCCCTTGATGCCGGGCGTGATCGTCATCGTCGTCTGGTCGTTCTGGACCATGCCGCGCTCGAGGCCGCCCATTTCCTCGGGCGTGAACTGGCGATACCAGTTGTCGAGGTCGCCGACCTGGTCGTTGAAGAAGGTACCTTCTTCATTGCCATTCTCGTCCATGTAGTTCCAGGACTGGACGTCCTTGAACGTCTTCACCTTGCTCAGGCCAATGAGCACGTCGGCGAACAGAGTGGTGGTGTCGCTGAGGTCGTAGTTGAGCGACGCGAAGCCGGTGGCGCCGCGGCGCGAGTTCAAGATCGTGCCGTAGCCGATCGACTGCTCGCTGCCGCAGAAGTGGCCGTCACCCCAGTCGTCGAGATCGTCGTCGAAAGGTCCCCAGCCCGGACGCGTGCCCCAGCCGATCGTGCCCTTGTTGAGGCTCGACAGGGAGTCGCAGGTGGCCTGGCCCGGATCGATGTACACCTCGTCGTTCGGCTCGATGCGCAGGAAATCGCGCCGTGCGAGCGGCGCGTCGGTCGTCGGGTTGTCCGCCGTCGAGTCCTGGATCTTGCGGTCGAACGCCCACAGCGGCTTTCGCTCGAGCAGTTCCGCGCCGAACACGGCATGGAAGCGATCACGCGAAATGTAGATCGCCGACGAGCTGCCGGAGAGCACCTCGACCTTGTCGATCATGCCGATCGGAATATTCGAAATGTCGGTGAAATTGCTGAGGCCGTCGAGCGGCAGCGGGAAGTCGGCGATGCGCCGGCCGTTCACCAGCACCAGCGAGTGATTTGCTCCCAGTCCGCGCAAATCGACCTGTTCCGCGCCCGGCGTGAAATCCGTGCCGCTGAAGGATTGTTCGCTCTGCGTCGAGCCGCTGTTCTGCGTGAGCGCCTTGAGCAAATCCGGAACGCTCGTCAGGCCTTCGCTTTCGATCTGGCGCGAGTCGAGTGTGTAAATCGGCGCGGGTCCTTCCGCCTTCAAACGCGGAATGCGGGAACCGATGACGGTCACCTCTTCCAGGTTTGTATTGTCTTCCTGTGCGTGCGCGAGCTGCGCGAGCGAAATGACCGCAATGGCTGCGGCCAGGACCCGTGTTCTCATTCTATTTCTCCCCAGTGGCCGACTTTTCGGATCTGTGCGTCGATTCTAGGGGTGCATCGTAGTCAACGTCGACCGCGATGCGAGGCGAGCGACATTAAATTGTGCAAAGCTGCGCGCCGACGCGTCGCACGGCGACGATGTGAGGTGTGACGATGCTCAGGCGCTCCTGGTTTCTCTGGATTGCGGTGTTTTCCGTCGCCGGGCACGCGGCGACGAAGCCGGCCGCCACGTATGACTACTATTCGTCCGGGGAATTGAGCGCGCCACGCCCGGGGCCCATCGAGGGCGGGCTCATGTTGCTCGGCGGTGGCGACTGGCCGGTGCCGGCGTTCCGCTGGTTCGTCGAAAAAATGGGCCATGGCCATCTCGTAATCCTGCGCGCCTCCTACGGCGACGAGATCGCGGAGGACTTCCGCAAGGAAGTCGGCGGCGCCGCTTCGGTGGAAACGCTGGTGTTTCACTCGCGCGCCGCGGCCAGCGAGCCGCGCGTGCTCGACATCATTCGTCGCGCCGACGGCATTTTCATCGCGGGCGGCGACCAGTCTAACTACGTGAATTATTTCCGCGGCACGCCGCTGAATACACTGCTGGACGATCACGTGCGCGGCGGCAAGCCCATCGGCGGCACCAGCGCCGGGCTCGCGATCCTCGGCGCGTACAGCTACGGCGCGATGGATGGCGGCAGCCTCGTCTCCGCGGATGCGATGAAAAACCCGCTTGGCAGTGGCGTCACGCTGGTCAAGGATTTCCTGCACCTGCCGTATCTTTCGCGCGTCATCACGGATTCCCATTTCGGGATCCGCGAGCGTTGGGGGCGCCTGCTGGTATTCGTCGGCCGGCTGGCGAGCGAGCAGGGCGATGCCGGCATCACCGGGATCGGCATCGATGAGAAAGCGGCGCTGTGCATCGAGGCGAACGGCGTCGGACGCGTGTACTCCATCGGCCGCGGCTTCGCCTGGCTGGTGCGGCCGCTGCGCGCGCCGGATCAGGTCTCGTCGGCGCGCTTCAACTTCCGCGCGGTGCCCGTCGTCGGCATCGGCGCCGAAGGCAGCATCGACATGAAAACCTTTGCGGTGACGCGACCGGCGTTCGAATTGAAGGTGAACGTGGTCAATGGCGAATTCGATGCGTCCTCGCTGGCCGCGCTCAAGGCCGCCGCCGTGACACCATCACCCGAAACGCTGGCCGCCGCGGCCCGGAAATGGGCGCCGCGCTCGAAGCAGGGCGCAAGGTGCTGGCCGGTGGCGGCACCAGCCTCGATGCGGTCGAAGCGGTGATCCGCGTGCTCGAGGACGATCCGCTGTTCAACGCCGGACGTGGCGCGGTGTTCACCGCGGACGGCCGCAACGAGCTCGACGCGTCGCTCATGGATGGCGCCACGCGCAAGGCCGGCGCGGTCGCGGGCGTGACGCGTACCCGCAATCCCATCAGCCTCGCGCGCGCGGTCATGCAGAAGTCGCCGCACGTGATGCTGGCGCGCGAGGGCGCGGACCAGTTCTCGGTGGAGCAGGGTCTGCCGCAGGTGGCGCTCGAATACTTCCGCACCGAGGAGCGCTGGCAGCAATTGCTCGAATGGCGCCGCGACAATGCGAAGCTGCTCGACCCGACGCATTCGCGCGGCACGGTGGGCGCCGTGGCCATCGACGTGAACGGGCACGTGGCCGCGGGCACGTCGACCGGCGGCATGACCGGCAAACGCTGGGGCCGCATCGGCGATTCGCCGGTGATCGGCGCGGGCACCTACGCACTGGATGGCAACTGCGCCGTATCCGCGACCGGCTCCGGTGAATATTTCATCCGCGCCAGCGCCGCGCGCCAGCTCTGCGACCGCATCGCCTGGCACGGCGAAAGCGTCCAGGCGGCGGCCGCGGCGACGATTGCGAATATCGGCGACATCGGCGGCGATGGCGGCGTGATCGCCATCGACGGCGCGGGCAGGATCGCGTTCGCGATGAATACCAGCGGCATGTACCGCGGCTGGGTGACCAGCGACGCCGCGGCCGCGACGGCTATCTACTCTAACGAGCCGGGTCCGCCGTGAGCCGGCCGCGCAGGTACTGGTCGAGCCAGCTCACGGTCGCCGCGTAGTAGTCGGGCCAGTCGGCGCGCCGCTGCGCCGCGCCGAAGTCGGCGCCGTGGACACCACCCGGAATACGCAGCAGGCGGGCCGGGACACCCGCCGCGCGCAGCGCCTGCTCCATCGCTTCCGATTGCGAGATGGGCACCAGGACATCGGCATCGCCGTGCAACAGCAGCACCGGCGGCGAACTCGAAGTGACATGCGTGATCGGCGAGGCCGCGGCATAGGCGGACGCGGCCGACGCGTTCGATGGCGGCGCCTCCATGAACGAGGTGATGTAGGCGTTGCCTTCGATCGTGCCGACGGTGCGCAGATCGAGCAACGGCGCGCGCAGGACGACGGCCTGCAACGCGGCCGATTCGCGTTCGACCGGATCGGCGGAGGTCGCGTCGCCCGGCGCGGCCAGGGTCGCCGCCAGGCCTAACAAGTGTCCACCGCTCGAGCCGCCCACTCCGCCCAGGTGCGCAGGATCGATGCCGTAGGCGGCGGCGTTGTGACGCACGAAGCGGATCGCACGTTGCACGTCTTCGATCGCCGCCGGGTAATGAAACCGCGGCGCCGCGCGGTGGTTGATCGCGAACACCGTGTAACCGGCTTTGAGCAGGGGCGGGCCCCACAATGGAATCTGTTGCGACTTGAGGGGCGTGGCGCCGTAAGTCTGATCCGCCTGCCAGCCGCTGCCGGAGACGAACATGATGCCGAAGCCGTTCGGCTTTGCCGGGTGATACACGTCGAGCAGCAGCCCCAGGCCCGAGTACATGCCGTAGACGACGTTGGTTTCGACGCGCGGCGCCGCGTGAGCGCCGCAGGCGACGGTTGCGCAGGCGACCAGCGACGCCAGCCGCCGCATCATCAGCGTCGGCCGGCCTGCAGTTCGGCCATGACGACTTCTTCCGGAGCGTTCACGAAATAGCCCTGGATGAACTGCACGCCGAGTTGCCACAACACCGCCATGGTGTTGGCGTCCTCGACGCGCTCGGCGATGGTCTCGATCTTGAGCTTGATGGCCTGTTCCACCAGCTTCTTGACGATGCCCTGGGTTTCGAAATTGCCGGCGAGATCCTGCACCAGCGCGCCGTCGATCTTGATGAAATCGAGCGGCATCGCGGAGAGCAGTTTGGCAGGATCGCGCCCGGAGCCGAAACGCTCGAGCGCGATGCGGAAGCCCATCTTCTTGAGTTCACCGAGCTGTTTCACCGATGCGTTCATGTACTGCTCGGCGATGGTTTCGGTAATCTGGAAACAGAGTCGCGCGGGAACGTGCGCGCCGGTCGAAACTTGAGTCTTGAGCCAGTCGGCGAAACCCACGTCGAGCACGCTGTCCTTCGACAGACGCACGAACAGACAGCCCGGTTTGCGCTGCGCCGCGAACGACAGCGACGCGCCGACCACCCAGCGATCGATGTTCTTGAGCAGGTCGTTGCGTTCGGCCGCGGCCATGAACTCCGCCGGCAACACTTCCTTGCCCTGGTGATCGAGCATGCGCACCAGGACGTCGAACATGTTCGGGTCTTCGCCCTGCAGGCTCGCCACCGGCTGCTGCACGAGGCGGAAGCGGTTCTCCATGAGCGCAGACTTGATGTGCTTGACCCAGATCTTGTCGTACGCCTGCACGCGGGTGTCGGTGTCGGCCTTGTCGAGATGGAATATCTGGTTGCCGCCCTGCGCGCGGCCGCGCCGCACGGCGTCGATGACGTCGGCAACGATGGCGTCGATGCTCGAGCTGCCGGCCACGGGCACGGCCGTGAGGCCGATGGTGCAACTCGAGTGCACCGATTTCTGCCCGACGGTGGACGCCGTCTCGCTGAAGCGCGCCAGCACCGCCTCGGCCCAGGCCTCGACGTCATGCGGATTGCCGCGTTCGAGCAGCGCGAGGAACGCGACGCCGGCCAGGCGGCCCGCGATGTCGTTCGGGCCGAGATATGACTTGAGCGTCGTGGCGTATTCGCCGACCAGCTGTTCGCTCAGGCGGGCGCCCACGTCCTTCTCGAGCTCGGCGAATTTGTCGGGGCGCACCAGGGCCATGTAACGCACGCCGCCGGCGGGCGGGGCGGCGATCCGCACGCCGATCGCATCGAGCAACGGCCGCCGCAGCAGCAGGCCGGTGGTCGCGTCGCGCTTGACGGCGTCGGAGAGGTCGGTAGTCAGCTGGCGGTCGTCGCGTTTGCGGGCCGGCACCATGATGCGCACGCACGGTTCGTTGTCGAACTCGCCCGGCGTGAGCACCAGGTCGAGTTGCAGCTGGGTGCCGTCACCTAACAAGGCAGTGACCTTGAGGGGATGATCGGTCCACTTGCCCTGGCCACACGCGACCAGCGCGCCTTTCAACGCGGCGTGCGAACGGTCGTCGAACAGGTCCATCAGGGGCTGGCTGACCACGGCGCCGGGATCTTCGTAACCGAACAGATCGAGCCAGGTCTGGTTGGCGTCCACGACGATGCCTTCCTGTACCTGCAGGATGGCGTCGTTGGATCTTTGCAGCACCGACTGCAGCTGACGGCGATAGTCGCTGGCGGATTGCAACGTGGCGTTGAGCGCACGCTCGAGACGGAATGAGCGCAGCTCGCGCGACACCACCGCCTGCACGCGATCGGTGGACGAAAGCGACACCACGTCGCGCGCGCCCATCCGCATGCCCGCGGCGATGTCGGATTCGGACAATTGCGGCCGCACCAGCAGCATCGGCACCTGGGGAGCAAGCTGGTCGCGCACGGTCGCGGCCTGCTGCGCTTCGGCTTCCGATACGTAGGCGCAGACCAGCAATTCGGGATTCAGTTGTTCGAGCGCTTCCCCGAGGTCGCGGACCGCGGGGATCCAGGTGCAGTGCACAGGTTCACCTGCCTTGCGCATCAGGCTGTTGATGAACTCCGATGGCTCTCGTTGCGGCGAAAAAACGATGAGCGGAACGGCAGAATTGTCCGTCAAGTCGACTCCCCGGGCGCGCGCACCCTGTGCACGCAGCATTCAAACAAGCGGGCTGGAGTTTAGCATCCGACCCGGGGGCGTCCGGTTGAGAGCCCGGTCACAGTCCGGATTCTTGTCCGAACTGCATCCAAACCCTGAGCTGGCGGCATCAAAGGGAAGTAAACGGGAGGAACTCACATGCGGACCTGGATGACGACGTTGTTATTGGCCTTTGCGGTGATCTCACCGCTGCGGGCGGCCGAGGAGACCGTGTCCCCGCAGGCGGCGGCGCTGGCGAATGCGGAACGCATCGAACTCGGCGGTGGCGTCAGCATGCCGCGGCCCGTTTTCGAGCAACTGGCGGCGCGCCAGGAGGGTCTCGAGATGATCGAACGCATGGAGCGCAGGGCGAAGGACGCGAGCACCTTCGAGGGGCTGCCACACCTCATCCTGATCTTCGTGAGCGTGCTGTTGTTCTTCTGGTCGGCACTGTTCTATTACCAGCGCAAACACGCGCGGTTGCACCGGACGATCCAGCAGATGGTGGAGAAAGGCCTGCCCGTACCGGTCGAGATCCTGCGGGCGGCCGAACGCGCGGAGTCCGGTCCTGAGAGCACCGCGAGCGTGGCCGTGACTCCGCCGATGTGGGCCTCCAATCTGCTGTGGGGCGGATTGTTGTGGGTCACGATCGGCGCGACGGGAATGCTGTTCCTGTATTTGCGTAACAGCGACGCGTGGCCCTGGGGTTTTGCCGCCATCGTCTATGGGGTGGCGGCGGTCTTCACTGCGCTTTCGAAACGGGAAGCACGCTGAGTCCACGCGCCCATGGAAACCGATGCGATGCTGATCGCGCGGGTCGTGCACGATGACGATCGGGCCGCGTTCGGCGAACTGGTGCGCCGCCATCAACCGGTGGTGCGCGGATTCCTGCGGCGCATGCTGGCGGGCAAGTCCGACCTGGCGGACGACCTCGCGCAGGAAACGTTCATGAAGGCGCATCGCGCGATGCGCGGCTTTCGCGGGGGCGCGACGTTACCGGTCTGGTTGTGCGCAATCGCCGCGAACGAATTGCGCGCCGAGTGGCGACGCCGCAAACGCCGCGCGGAATTCAACGACGACGAAGCCGTTGATACGGTCCCCGCGAACGTTTTGGAACCTGGCGATCAACGCGATCTCGAACGAGGATTGGCGGGCTTGAGCGAAGTCCAACGGGCGGCGCTCGTCTTGTGTTTCGAACACGGGTTCACACACGAAGAGGCGGCGGGCATCCTCGGCTGCCCCGTGGGCACTTTGAAATCGCATGTATCGCGCGGCAAGGTCCGGCTGCGTGAATGGCTCGAACATAAGAGGAGCGAGCATGAGTGATCCCGTGGACGACCTGTTTCAAAACGATCCGCTGCGGCCGCGCGACGCCGACTTCACGAGGCGCGTCCTGGCTGTCTTGCCACCGCGTTCGCGAAGGACGGCCGGGCGCCGGCGCAGTTTCGAACTGGCGACCCGTTGCACGCTGGCCCTGGCTTTCCTCGCGGCGGCGCAGCGCTGGTATGTCGCGGGCGCGGGTAGCGCCGAAACGCTGCTGGCCTTGCTGCTGTTTCTCGTGCCGGCGCTCGCGGCGGCCTCGCGACTGTGCGGGCCGTTGATTCCACGCTACCTGTGGCGCGTTTTCAGACCGGGCTCGCGCAATTGGCGTTGATGGGGGGTCGCCGCTATCATGCGCGGGCTTTTTTGCAGGCCCAGCGATGGGCAATCACGGGAACCCCATGTCCAATTACACGACCAACGAAATTCGCGGCGGAATGAAACTACTGATCGACGGTGACCCGTACTCCGTGATCGACAACGAATACGTGAAGCCCGGCAAGGGTCAGGCGTTCAATCGAATCAAGGTGCGCAACCTGCGCACCGGCCGCACCGTGGAAAAGAGCTATCGGTCGGGTGAATCCATCGAAGCGGCCGACGTCATGGACCAGGAGATGCAGTACCTCTACAAGGACGGCGACTTCTGGGCTTTCATGAATCCCGAGAACTTCGAGCAGTTGAGCGCGGGCGAAGCGGCGGTGGGTGATGCCGCGAAGTGGATGAAGGACGGCATCATCTGCATCATCACGTTGTGGAACGGCGTGCCGCTGCTGGTGACGCCGCCGGCGCACATCGATCTGAAGGTGATCGAGACCGATCCGGGCCTCAAGGGCGACACCGCGACGGGCGGCCAGAAGGTGGCCAAGCTCGAAACCGGGGCTTCGGTGCGCGTGCCGCTGTTCATCAACGAAGGCGAGATCCTGCGCATCGATACCCGCACCGGGGAATACGTCTCGCGCGCAAAGGGTTAGTCAGGCCTGACGGCCACGTCCGTCATGAAGGGTGCGCTTCCCTGCTAACTAGCCGAGAGACCCGATGAAGATCTGCGCCAGCCGCTCGAGCCCGCGCGCATCGACGGCGCTGAAGCGCGCCAGATTCGGGCTGTCGAGATCGAGCACGCCCAGCAGGTCAGCGCCTTTCACCAGCGGGATCACGACCTCCGAGTTCGAAGCCGAGTCGCAGGCGATGTGGCCAGGGAAGGCATGCACGTCTTCGACCAGCACGGTCTCGCGGCGCGCGGCCGCGGTACCGCACACGCCCCTGCCGATCGCGATGCGCACGCAGGCGGGTTTGCCCTGGAAAGGACCCAGGACCAGTTCGCCACTCTTATATAGATAGAATCCGGCCCAGTTGAGCTCCGGCAGCGCGTCATAGAGGAGCGCCGCGGTATTGGCGGCGTTGGCGATCAGGTCGCGCTCGCCGCCGAGCAACGCGGTGAGATCGCGCGCGAGCTCGGCGTAGGCCGCTTCGGGCTTGCTGAAGTCGTAGGTTTGCGAGGAATGACTCATCAGGCGCGCTCCACGGGAAAGGCCAATACCTGGTCGATACTGGTGGCGTCGAGCGCCAGCATCAATACGCGATCGAAACCCAAGGCGACTCCGGCGCAATCGGGCAGTCCCGCTTCGAGCGCCGCCAGCAGATTTGCATCGAGCGTGAACGTCGGCAGGCCACGCGCCGCGCGATTTTTCTGGTCCGCCGCGAAGCGCGAGCGCTGTTCGGCGCCATCGACGAGTTCGTGATACCCGTTCGCGAGTTCCACGCCGCGGTGGTAGAGCTCGAAGCGCAGCGCGAGCCGCGCATCCTCTGGATCGAGACGCGCGAGCGCCGCCTGCGTGGCAGGGTAGCGATGCAGGAAGGTCAGCGAATGCGCCCCGAGCGCCGGGCCCACCTGGGCGTGGA
>Ga0193752_1002225_pt1 | contig 14851 bp, 9 predicted proteins | sample H1c1metaG_FD_144924 | JGI IMG/M metagenome (GOLD analysis project Ga0193752, IMG submission 144924) | Soil microbial communities from a riparian zone of the East river system, Colorado, United States - H1c1 | ecosystem: Environmental > Terrestrial > Soil > Riparian zone | place: USA: East River... | reverse complement strand
CTGCACGTTGAACGCCGCGGTCGTGAACACGGTCAGCGCGCCGTACTCCGCGGTGGCAGGCGCTGCGATCAACCGGTCGCGGACCTCGCGCTGCACCATCACGATCGCGCGTGAGATATGGGCGCGCGAATCGACCAGGTTGCGCAGGATCGCGCCGGTGATCGCGTAGGGCAGGTTGCCCACCACGCACACTCGCTCGCTCGGGTCGCGCTTGAGCGCGGCGTAGTCGACCTCCGCCGCATCGCCCGGCTTGAGCACGAGGCCTTTGGGCACGAGGTCGGCGGTGAGCACTTGGATCATGTCCATGTCCCGCTCGATGGCGATCACGTGCGCGCCGGCTTCGATCAACGCTGCGGTCAGGGTGCCGAGACCAGCGCCCAGCTCCACGATCTGCTCGTTCGGCCCAGGCGCGGTTGCCGCCACGATCGTGCGCACCGCCGAGGTCGAGACCAAGAAGTTCTGCGAGAACGAGGCTTTGGGCGACAAACCGTGACGCCGTAGCGCGGTTCTCGGATCTTCACTCATCGTGTCGCGCCTTCTAATAGTCGGGAGAACGCCGCCGTTCCTCCGCCCACTGGGCAAAGCCCAGCGGGACCCACCCCTTCACGAGGCTCGCTGCGCTCACGTTTTCGCATGAATGCTCCCTCCGCGCCCGCTCGCGCTCGCTTGCCGCGGGGCAGGGGGCACGAGCGAGCTGCGCTGCGCTTCGGTGGGCGCGCGGTACGCCTGCGCTTGGATGCCGAGCCGGCCGAGCGCGCGCCGCGCATCGTGCAAGCGCAGCGCTTCGGTGCGCGCCATCGCCACGTACAGGTCGCGCTCGAGCAGCGCGCCTTCCTGCTCGGCGCGGTGCGCTTGGGTGGTGCCCAGCTCCGGCACGAGCACGGTCAGGTTGTGCCCGCGGCGCTTGAGCATGGCGAGCGTCGGCAACCATGGCGCGTGGCTCTCGATCGCGTCGAGGTCACTGATCACGATCAAGCTGCGCGTCGCGCGCGTGTCGCCGGCCTCGTCGCGCAACGCCTTGGCGAGCCCGCTCGCCTTGCGGTGCTCATCGAGCGGCCCGCGCGGGTAGCTGCGATACGGCAGCGCGATGCCGCGCGCCTGGCAGAACCTCCGCAAGCGGCCGAGCGCGCGGCTCGACGCGATCGGGAGTGAACGCGTGCGCTCGCCATCCAGCGCGCGCGCCACGTGCGCGGTCAGCGCAGCCATATCGATGTCGCCCTCTTGAAAGAGGTCGATGCCCTCTTGCTGGCGCAAGTACGCGGCGACGCGCCGAGTCAGCGTCTCGTCGTCGATGTCGGTGAGGTCCTCGTCGACGACCTCGGTGACCTGGAGCAGCGCGTCGTAGATCGGCGGCAAGTGCGCCGAGGTGTCCCCGAGCGGCACGCGCGCCACCACGCGCCCGTCGACCGCGCGCAGCGACACGTGCGCGCCGCGGGCCAGCGCGTCCTTGGCCAGGCTGGCGACTGCTTCGATCGCCAGGTCGAGCTTGCGCGCGCCGGCCACGCCGCCGCGCATCGTCGCGCTCACGTCCAGGATCAGCGCCACGCTGTGCTGCGCTTCGCGCTCTACCTCGCGCACCATCAAGCGCCCGGCGCGCGCGCTCGGCTTCCACGCGATCGCGCTGAACGGGTCGCCCGGCTGGTACTCGCGGATCTCGTGCAGCTCGGTGCCCGCGCCGCGAATGCGCAGCGCGCTGCGGGTCGCGCGGTCGTTGGTCTCCGACGCGGCGCGCGGCAACGCCGATGCCGCGCGGCTGGCGGCGCGCGGCAGCACCTTGGCGACGAGCGGAATCGGGAAGCGCACCGCCGCCGAGAACATGCCGAACGGACCCGGCACCGACGCGACCACGCCGTGCAGCACGACCCGCCCCACGGCCGGCGCGCGCACCTTGAGATCGAGCTCCGCGCTCGACGACGCAGGGATCACCAGCGGCCCGCGCAGCCCGGTGAGCACCTCGACGCCGCTCGGCGCGATCACGTGCAGGTCATCGAGCACCACGGTGTCCTCGCCGCGGTTGCGCAGCGACGCATGCGCCTCGAATAGCGCGCCGGCGACCGGCAGCGCGCGCGACGGCTCGACCCACCACGTCAGCTCGACGTGCTGCTCGCGCAGCCGCAGCGCCGCGGGCACGGTCAGCGCAAACGCAACGCACAGGCCGAGTGCGGCCACACCGCCGAGCGTGACCAGCGCCGGAACGCCGGTCAGCCAGCCGATGGTGAGCATGCCGAGGCTTCCCCACAGCGCGAGCAGCGCGTCGCGTGAGGGCACCGGCAGCATGCTCAGCGCACGCTCACCTTCTCGAGCAAGCTGCGCACCACGCTCTCGCCGGTGACGCCTTCCATCTGTGCGTCCTGCGTCAGCACGATGCGATGCGCGAGCACGGGCAGCGCCAAGCGCTTCACGTCGTCCGGCAACAGATGCCCGCGACCGGCCTGCAGCGCGAGCGCCTTGGCCGCTTGCAGTAGCGAGAGCGACGCGCGCGGCGAAGCGCCGAGCAGCACGTGCGGATGGGCGCGCGTCGCGCCGCACAAGCGCACGACGTAATCGAGCACGCTGCCTTCGGCGTGCACCTCGCTGACCATCGCTTGGATGGCGAGCACGGTCTCGGGCTCGAGCACGCTGTTCAAGGTCGGCAGCGCGCGCCCGAAGCGCTCCAAGATGTCGCGCTCTTGCTCGGCGGTCGGGTAGCCGATCACCAGCCGCAGCAGGAAGCGATCGATCTGCGCCTCCGGCAGCGGGTACGTGCCGGCTTGCTCGACCGGGTTCTGGGTCGCGATCACCAGAAACGGCTTGGGCAGCGCCCGGGTCTCGCCGTCGATCGTGGCCTGCGTCTCCTGCATCGCCTCGAGCAGCGCGCTCTGCGTCTTGGCCGGCGCGCGGTTGATCTCGTCGCCCAGCACGACGTTCGCGAAGATCGGCCCCTCGCGCAGCCGGAACGTACCGTCCGCGGGCGAGAGCACGTATGTGCCGGTGATGTCGCTCGGCAGCAGATCCGGCGTGAACTGAATGCGCTTGAAGCTGGAGCGCAAGGTCGACGCAAACGCCTTGGCCAGCGTGGTCTTGGCGACGCCGGGCACGCCTTCGAGCAGCACGTGACCGCGCGCATAGAGTGCGGTGAGCAAGAGCCGCGGCACGTCGGCCGGCCCGACGAACGCCCGGCTGACCTCTTGCGCGACGCGCGCGGAGCGCTCGGCGACTTGTGCAAGACGTTCGGGCGTTAGCTCGTAGGAAGCGCTCATGAACGGCGGCGGCGCGCTGCGAGCGCCTCAAGGGCCAGGAGCATACGCTCGCCGGAGCCGACTGCCGCGCGGAATTTCCGCTCCGTCACATAGGGCGGGGCGACGTGCTCGGAGGCGAGGGCGAGCGTCGCCAGCTCGTCGAGCAGCGCCTTGAGCTCGGTTTGCTGCTCGCGCTTGAGCCCGGAGCGCGCCGACGCGTCGAGCAGCGCACGCACTGACGGCTTGGCGCGCGCGGTTGGCTCTAGCGCCAGCCGCTCGGCCAGCGCGTGCTCGAAGCCCTGGCGGTAGCGCAGCAGCGGCACGAGCAGGTTGCGCACCGGGTCGGTCGCGGGCTCGTCATCACCGGTGCCGGCGAAGTAGGCCAGCACACCCGCGTCGCCTGCGAACACCGCGACCGTCTGCGGGCGCGCGCGCCGCATCGCCGACAAATACTGCGCGCGCCGCGGCACCGCGCTGAGCGCAGACAGCAACATCGCCACGGCCAGCATCGCGGACAGCACACGCAGCGTGGCGTTCGGCAGCTTGACGTGCGCCACACGCTCGAGCGCGCTCTGGAGCCGCGCCATTCGTTCCGTCTTGGCCAGCTCGCCGTAGCGTCCCGCGAAGCGCGCGTCGCCGGCGAGGATGAACACCCGACCGCCGCCTTGCCCGAGATAGCCGAGCAGGTTGCTCGCGAAGCGGCGATTGCCGGACAGCTCGAGCATGTTGTTGATCAACGCGCTCGGATCGCTGAGCACCACCAGCCGGCCTTTGCCGACAGCGCCGGCGAGCACGACCGCGCCGCCACCGGCCAGCTCGAGCACGGGTGCGAGCTCGGAGTGATGCAGCACCGACGGATGGTTTACGACCAGCGCTGGGACCTCGCGCGACAACGGGTGGGGCGCGTTCGGCTCTGCGATAAGCACGTTGCGATTGCCGCGCAGCCGCGGTGCGGTGACGCCCGGCGCGAGCGGCGTGCGGCGGATCGCAAAACCGCTCAACCACCCTTCAGCCGCGCCGAAGTCGTCGGCGATCGCGACGCGACCACCGTCGTGCAGGAACGCGGCGAGATCGTCGCGCGGCGGTTGCTCGCGCGGAAACACGATCAGCAGCCCATCGCGCGGGCTCAAGCTCGACAGGTCGAGCCGAGTCGTCGCGGTGACCTGGGCGCCGCTGGTTGGCCCGAGCCGGATCAGCTCGGTCAGACTGTTCCAAGTATCGGACGTCAACCCGTAATCCGCCTCGGTTTGCGCCGCCACCGCCGCAGGCGTCCCCAAGGCAGCCCACACTGCTCCGGCGAACAGGGCGGCGAGCGAAACGACCGAACCGCCTCGGACGATCGGCCGGTAAGCTCTGAAACTCCACGGTTTCTTGCTGCACACGCTGGAAACGCGCGGGGCATCGCTCGCTTCTGGCATTGCGGGCACCACCGTTTGCATCGAATCCATTGCCGCTCGCCAGATCCGTTATTATGAGTACGTCAGCAGGAGGAAGCCGAAGGAGCCAGTCATGTTGCCTCCGATAATCATCGAGCACATCAAGAAGCGGGAAGAAGAGGAGCGCAGGCGGCGTGATCAGAGCCCCTTCGTTCAGCTGCCCTTGCCGCAACCGGCCCGGTACCCTCGGCCCTCACGAACTGAGGACGAGCCCGAGCGCGGCGTCATTGTGATCGACCTCGGCTGAATGCTTAGACGGCGGCTCTTCGAGCCGCCGTTTTCGTTTGGAGCCAAGTCGCTCAAGTGGCGTTCAAGACGCTGGTTCTGCGTTCGCAGGGCGGCCGTGATACCTTCGCGAACCGCATGACGGCAGTGAGGCACGGACGCATCGCGCGATTTGAGCTGCTCCATAAGATCGCCGCCGGCGGCATGGCGGAGATCTTTCTGGCGCGTCAGTGGGGCCAAGGCGGCTTCTTCCGCGACGTCGTCATCAAGCGGCTGTTTTCGCACTACGCCGATCACGAGCGCGCGCTGCGCATGTTCCAGGACGAGGCGCGGCTGCTCTCGGAGCTCAGCCACCCGAACATCCCGCAGGTCTACGACCTGGGTTACAGCGACGGCTACTGGTACCTGGCCATGGAGTACGTGCGTGGCGTGAGCCTCGCCGACCTGTGCCGCGCCGCAGCCAAAGCGCAAAAGCCGATGCCGCTGTCGGTTGCGATCGGCATCACGCAGCAGGTCTGCATGGCGCTTCATCACGCGCACGAGCGAACCGATCGCGAAGGTCAGCCGTTGCGCATCGTTCACCGCGACGTGACGCCGCACAACATTATGATCTCGCTCGACGCGATGGTGAAGGTCATGGACTTCGGCGTCGCGCAGACCAGCGCGCGCGTCGATACCGACGCCGGCGCAGTGCGCGGCACGTACGCGTATATGGGGCCGGAGCAGGTGCGCGGCCGCCCGCTCGATAAGCGCGCCGACGTGTTCGCGGTCGGCGTGATCATCTACGAGCTCACGACCGGGCGGCGCTTGTTCCGCGGCAGCGATGTGCAAGTGATGACGCAGATCGTCGAGCGCGACGTCGCGCCGCCGTCATCGCTGCTTCAGAACTATCCGCCGGAGCTCGAGACGATCGTGATGGGCGCGCTGACGCGCGACCGCGGTAAGCGCACACCGAGCGCGGCGCACATGGCGCTCGCGCTCGATCAGTTCTGCATGCGCCACGGGCTCGTCACGGGCCCGCTGATGATCTCGCACTACATTCGCTCGCTGTTCCCGTACGAGCGCGCGCACGAAGAGGGCATGGGCATCGCGCAGGTCGCGCCTGGCTCCGGCTCGCCCGCGGCGCCCGATCTCGACGAAGAGATCACCAGCTCGGGCAATACGCGTACGCCGACGTCCGCCGAAGAGATGGAAGAGCGCTTGCTCCGCGAGGAGCTGCGCACGCTGGCTCGGCAGCGGACCGCGGTGGGCATCGCCGCGCCCGATGGCGGCGCAACGGGCAGCCGTGCTGCGCCCCCGCAGTCGCTCGTGCCGCCGCCGGTGCGCTCGATTCAGCCTGGGGCAGCGCACGCTTCATACGAGCTCACCGTCGACGACCTGATCGAAGACGAGCGCGTGACCCAGACCGATAGCGGCGACGATCACCTCGGCCTTGATCGCTACGACGAAGATGAAGAAGTGAAGCCCGTCGTGTTGCTCTCGCCCAAGCGCAAGCCGAGCGAAAAGGCGCCCACCGAGGGCGCGTTCATGAGCGACCTCGAGCGGCGGCTGCGCGAAGAAGCCGACTCCTGATGGACACCGACGAGAGCGGCGCGAAACCTCTCTCGATCACGCTCGCTGACGTGCAAGCCGCCCAAGCACGCCTGCGCGGCGTGATCCCGAAGAGCCCGTGCGCGCGCTCCGAGACGCTGTCCGAGCGCTTCGAGTGCAACGTGTACTTGAAGCTCGAGAACCTGCAGATGACGGGCTCGTTCAAGGATCGCGGCGCGTTCAACTGCGTCGCGCTGCTGAGCGACGAGCAGCGCCGCGCCGGTGTGATCGCCGCGAGCGCCGGCAATCACGCTCAGGGCCTAGCCTTTGCGGCGCAGCGCCGCGGCGTGAGCGCGACGATCGTGATGCCGGTCGCGACGCCGCTGATCAAGGTCACCGCCACACGCGCGCGCGGCGCGAACATCGTGCTGCACGGCGAGAGCTTCGATGATGCGATGACGGAAGCGAAGCGCTTGGCGGTCGAGCAAGGGCGCGTGCTCGTGCCGCCGTTCGACAACGATGCCGTGATCGCAGGGCAGGGCACGGTTGCGCTCGAGATCCTCGAGGACGTGCCCGACGTGGACGTGGTGATCGTTCCGGTCGGCGGCGGCGGCCTGGCGGGCGGCATCGGCACGGTGCTGAGCGCGCTGAAGCCGGACGCGCTGCTGTACGGCGTGCAGGCGAGCGCGGTGCCATCGATGCAAGCCGCGCTGGAGGCCGCAAAACCGGTGTTGGTGCCGACCGCCCGCACGTTAGCCGACGGCATCGCAGTGCGCGCGGTGTGTCCGCGTACGCTCGCGCTGGCTCAGCAGCACCTCGCCCAGCTGGTGTTGGTCGACGACGAGGAGATCGCCGAAGCGGTGCTGCTCTTGGTCGAGGTCGAAAAGACCGTCGCCGAAGGCGCGGGCGCGGCGCCGCTCGCCGCGTTGCTGAGCCGCACGTTGCCGGTCGAGGGCAAGACCGTGGTCGTGGTCGTCTCGGGCGGCAACATCGATGTTCAAATCCTGGCCCGCATCATCGACCGGGGCCTGGTGAAGTCGGGGCGCTCGATGCGGGTGCGCGTGATCATCCCGGACGTGCCAGGCGCGCTGGCCGAGCTGCTCGGGGTGGTGGCACGGGTTCGGGCCAATGTGCTCGAGGTCCATCACGACCGGTTGGCGTCGCGGAGCGATCCAGGCCTGACGACGGTCGAGCTGGTGCTCGAAACCCGCGGTTTTGATCATGTCTCGCAGGTCGAGAACGTGATTACCGAGCACGGCTGGGTGATCGCCATGTAGCCACGTCCCGTACCGATGTGCCAAACAGTGCCAAGCCTGTTGTGCCATATTGTGTTGCTGTGCGCCGCATGGTACGGCTTGGCGCATGCTTCCTCGGTACGAGACCGTGCGGTCGCTTGGCGAAGGCGCTGCGGGTGAGGTTTTCCTGGTGCGCGACCGCTTGCTGGCGGGCCGCGAGATCGCGCTCAAGCGCCTGCGTGGAGCGCTCGACGAGGGCATGCGCCGCGCGTTCGAGCGCGAGTTCGCGACGATGGCGTCACTGTCCGTGCCAGGCATCGCTCAAGTGCTCGACTTCGGCGTGATGAGCGTGGGCAAGAACGAGGAGCGTTCGTTCTACACGCGCGCTTACGTCGACGGTCTACCGCTCGATCAAGTCGCGCGGACCGCGTCGCCGGTCGCGCGGATCGCGATGGTGTGCCGCGTCGGCGAAGTGATCGCGCCGCTGCATCGCATCGGCATCGTCCACGGCGACATCAAGCCGGGCAACGCGATCATCGACGCCGATGGTCAAGCGCACGTCATCGACTTCGGTTTGGCGCGCGTGCTCGGCGCGCTGTCGCGCGAGAGCGACGGCCACGCTTCGGGCACCTTGCCGCTGATGGCGCCGGAGCTGCTGCGCGGCGAGCGCGCGTCGATCGGCAGCGACGTGTTCGCGCTCGGCGTCACGTTGTGGCTGCTGTTGACCGGTGAGCTGCCGTACGGCCGGCACGGCTTTCTGAACAACGTGGCGCCGCCCGACCCGGTGATTCCCGAGCAGCTCGACCCGTGCTCCAAGGCTGCGCTCCAAGTCGCGCTGCGCGCGCTCGCGCGCGAGCCGCACAAGCGGCTGCCGACGATCGACGAGCTGTTGGTCGCGCTCGGCGAGGCGGTGCCCGAGGCGCGCGACCAAGCGGCAGGCGCCCCGGGCAGCTCGGTGCGCGTGTTCGTGCCGCCGCGCGCGCGCGGCCACGAGGAATCGATCGCACGCGTCGAAGCGCTGGCCGAGGCGAGTGCGCAGAACCGCACGCCGACGGCGGTGCTGCTCACCGGCCCGCTGGGCGCCGGCAAGACGCGCCTCTTGCGCGAGCTGAAGTGGCGCATGCAGCTGCGCGGCGCTCACGTGCTGGAGCTCGCGGTCTCCGGTGCTGATCCGGGCGAGCCGCTGGCCGCGCTGGTGCGCCAGCTCGAGGTCGCGCCGATCGAGAGCTCGGTCGTTCAAGCGGGCCTCGCGCGCGCGAAGGAAGCGGCCGAGCAAGGGACGATCGATCGCAGCGATGTATCGGATGCGCTGGCCAGCGCGTTCGATGCGCTGCGCGGGTCGCGGCTGGTGTTGCTCTTGATCGACGACATCGATCGCGCGGAGGCCGCGTTTGGCGCGCTGCTGCGCTCGTCCGTGTTCGCGGAGAGCAACGCCGCGGTGGCGGTCGTGGCGACCGCGGTTGATGCCGACGCGCTGGCCGCGCGCAGCTTGAGCGCCGAGCACGTGGTGAAGGTCGCTCCGCTCGACGCCGGCGACATCGAGGCGCTCGCCAAGGACGTGCTCGGGCCGGTCGATGCTTCGGTGCTCGAGGCGCTTGCGGCGCATTGCCAAGGCTTGCCGGGCGCGCTGATCGACGCGCTGGCCACGCTATCGCAGAGCGATGCGCCGACCGTGGACGACGTCGCGCGGCTGGCGCCGGGTGATGCCGGGCTCGCGCTCGCGCACGCTCGGCTCGCGCGCATGCCGGTCGGGGCGCGCGGACTGGTCGACGTGCTGGCGGTGCTGGGCAGCTCGCTCGAGCTCTCGGCGGTGCGCGCGCTGTTCAGCGATGCGCCGCTCGAGGCTTGGATCAGCGCGGCGGAGGCTGCGGGCGTGCTGGCGCGCGATTCGAGCGGCCTGCGCATCGTCGACCTCGCGCTCAGCAACGCGACGCGCGCACGGCTCGGCCAAGAGAACGAGCGCGCGCTGGCGAGTAAGCTGCTCGCGCAAGCGGATGCGCTCGAGCTCGACGCGGTGGCACGCGCGCGGCTCTCGGTGCGGGCTGGCGATGCGAAAGCGATCGCGGAGCTCGTGCCGCAGGCGGCTCGCGAGCTGGTCGCGCGCGGCGCGCACGGCGCGGCCGCCGAGCTGTATGCGGCGCTCGTCGATGCCAGTGCGGGCACGCCGCGCGATCACGCGCAGCTCGAGCTGGCGCGCTGCCGGCATGCGCTCGGTCAGCTTGAGTCGGCGGCGACGCTGGCGGCCGAGGTGGCGGGGCGGGATGGCGTAGCGCCGGCGCTGGCCGCTGACGCAGCGATCGTCAGCGCGCGGGCGCGCACGGCGCAAGGGCGGTTCGACGACGCGATCGCGACGCTCTCGCTGGTGCCGCAGAGCGCCGGCGAACAGACCGACCACGACGTTCGCGCGCGCGTGTTGCGCGAGCTCGCCAAAGTGCATCAGCGCCGCGGCGACTACGCGGCGTCGTCCACCGCGGCCGAGGAGGGCCTGGCGTCGGCGACCGACCTGGTCGTGCGCTCGGAGCTGCTCTGCGACCACGGCATGGCGGCGAGCTATCGCGGCGATCACGACCGCGCGCGGACCGACCTCGAGCAAGCGGTGGCGCTGGCTCGGCAAGCCCGCTCGATCCGCGACGAGGCGAACGCGCGCGCAACGCTGGCAGTGGCGCGCTGGCGCGTCGGCGATTTCTTGGGTGCGCGCGACGAGCTGTCGCAGTGCCTCGAGATCGCGCGCGAGCTCGGCGACGTCGGCAACATGGCGATCTTCGCGCTCAACTTGGGCGCGCAGCTGTTTCATCTCGGCGAGCCTGCGGGCGCCGAGGAGCACTACGAGCGCGCGTCCAAGCTGGCGCGGCGGGCAGGGCGGCTGAGCACGGAAGCGCAGGCCAAGAACAACCTGGCGCACGTGCACATCTACTTCGGCTTGTACGAGCGCGCGAAGCTCGAGATCCAAGCCGTGCTCGAGCACGCGCGCGCCGCCGGCCAACGCTACATCGAGGCGCAAGGCACGGCGTTGCTCGGCGACTTGAGTGCGCGCGAAGGCGAGCTCGAGAAGGCACTGATCCACTACGACCAAGCGATCGCGCGCTACGCGCAGCTGGAGCAGTACCGCGAGGTGGCCGACCACAACCTCGACGCGGCCGAGGCATTGCTCGACCGCGGCGGTCCGGCGGATGCGTCCGCGGCCGTGGCCCGCTTGGCCGCAGCGCGCGAGCCGATCGAGCAGCAAGGGCTGACAGACCTGCGGTTGCGTCATGCGCTGCTCGTCAGCCGCGCGCGCGTGGCCTCGGGCGACGCTGAAGGCGCGCTGCCGGCGCTCGAGAAGGTCGTCGAGCAGGCGCGTGCCGCGCGCAACCGTGACGTCGAGTGGATCGCGCTCAGCGCGCTGGCGCTCGCCCATGACGCGCTCGGCGCGGGCATCGCGGCGCGGCGTAATCATCGGCTCGCCGCCGAGGTGCTCGAGGATCTGTCGCTGCGCGTTCCGCGCGAGCACCGCGAAGCGTTCTGGCGCGACCCGCGTCGGCGCCGCGTGCGCGAGCGTGCGCTGACCAGCGACAACAGCCCGGAGATGATGACCAGCTCGGGCACCGATGTGTCTGCGCTGCTCGCGGACCCGCGCGCCGAACGCTTGCTCGAGATCATCAAGCGCTTGGCCAGCGAGCACGAGCTCGATCGGTTGCTCGAGCGGATCACCGAGAGCGCTGTCGACCTCTCGGGCGCCGAACGCGGCTTTGTGTTGCTGGTGGATGCGAACGGTCAGCTCGAGAAGCGCACGGTGCAGGTCGCGCGCGCCGCTGAGCCGGACCCGCACGAGGCGTTCAGCCGCTCGATCGCCGAGGCGGTGCTGATCGACGGTGAGGCGATCGTGACGGTCGACGCGACGCGCGATGGCCGGCTGTCCGAGTATGTGTCCGTGCACAAGCTGATGCTGCGCTCGGTCGCGTGCCTGCCGATCCGCTCGCGCAACGCGACCGTAGGCGTCTTGTATCTCGAGCACCGCCGCAGCCGCGGCCGGTTCAGCGAAGCATCCGTGGAGCTGCTGTCGTCGTTCGCGGATCAAGCGGCGATCGCGCTCGAGAACGCGCGGCTCCTGAGCGAGAACAAGCGGCGGCAGCAGGAGCTCGAGGTGCTCAACGCCGAGCTGCTCAAGGCCAAGCAAGGTCTCGAAGAGCTGCTCACCGCGAAGACCGAGCAGCTCGCCGAAGCGCAGCGCGAGCTCGGCCGTTCGCGCAGCGCGGCGCGCGAAGCCTCGACGCGCCACGGGATGATCGGGCGCTCGCAGCCGATGACGCGCGTGTTCGACGCGATCGATCGGCTGCAGTCGACGATCGTGCCGGTGGTCATCCAGGGTGAGAGCGGCACCGGCAAGGAGCTGGTCGCGCGGGCGATTCACTACGGCGGCCTGCGCGCTCGCGCGCCGTTCGTCACGCTCAACTGCGGCAGCCTGCCGGACGCGTTGCTCGAGAGCGAGTTGTTCGGCCACGTGCGCGGCGCGTTCAGCGGTGCGGACCGCGATAAGCGAGGCCTGATCGCGCGCGCGTCGGGCGGCACGCTGTTCCTCGACGAGATCGGCGACATGCCGGCCAAGATGCAGATCGATCTGCTGCGCGTGCTGCAGGAGAAGAAGGTGACCAAGGTCGGCAGCGACGAAGAAGAGCCGATCGACGTGCGGTTCGTCTCGGCGTCGCAGCACCGGCTCGATGAGCTGGTGAAGCAAGGCCGCTTCCGCGAGGACTTGTTCTATCGCTTGAACGTGGTCGAGCTCGGGCTGCCGCCGCTGCGTGCGCGGCGCGAGGACATCCCGCTCTTGTGCGACGGCTTCTTGGATGCGTTCGCGGCGCGCGACGGCGTGGCCGGCAAGCGGCTCACCAAGGCGGCGCTCGAACGGCTGCTCGCCCACCCGTTCCCCGGCAACGTGCGCCAGCTCGAGCACATGCTGTTGCAGGCGTGGGTGATGGCCGAAGGCGCAAAGATCGACGCTTCGGACCTGGCGCTCGACGAGCTCTCGGTCGACGAAACGCCGAGCGCGCCGATCAGCGTATTGCCGGCGCTCGACTCACTGCCGCAGTCGCTCGACGACCACCGCAGCTTGGAGCGCACCAAGATCCTCGCCGCGCTCGAGGCCAACGGCTGGAACCGCGCCCGCGCCGCCCGCGCCCTCGGTGTCCCCCGCCGCACCTTCTACCGCCGCCTCCGCGAATACCGAATCCTCACCAGCGACGTCGGCGAAGAAGAAGAAGCGTCGGCGTAGGAGGGTCCGTCCCCTCGCTCACTCTTCGTCTGACAAATCGGCGGAGCCGTCGTCTTCGGGGGCTTCGCCTTCGGCTTCGGGTTGGGCCATGTTTTCGACGGCGGCGGCTTCGGCTTCGGCGGCGGGCTCGCCGGGTTTTTGCTTGAGGGCGGGCTCGCCGGGTAGGGACCAGTCGGTCCAGCGAGCGTCGCGCGTGCGCACGTCGAGGTGCACGAAGTTGCTGCGCGGGTAGTACCCGACGCCGACGCGGCTGAAGCGCGAGCAATACGCGCGCAGCACATCGAGCGGCACGCCCGGGATCCGAAAGTCCATGGCGTGACCCGCGACGTGTTTGCTGGTGTCTTTGGTATTGCCGCCCGCGAGGCGAAAGCCGCTCACGATGTGCAGCGCGCGACCGCCGAAGTAATCCGAGACTTGGCCGAGCAACCGCACCAAGCGCGCGTGGGGCTCGTGCCGCTTCTTCGAGCTCTTGGGCCGCATCAGCTTGGTCAGTTGCTCGAGCGCGTTGCGGCGCACGCGGCCGCGTGAGTCGAGCAACGTGAGCCGCGTGGTCTCGCTCGGGAACAGCCGATGGAAGCTCACGACGCCCGGACGCTTGGGCGTGCCCCAACGCTTCGCGGCGGCGGCGTCATCCGGATGTGCACCCGGCAAGACGAGCAGCTGACCCGCGCGCAACGGCGTGGTGGGCTTGAGGCCGTTGGCTTTGGCGAGCTCTTCGACGGTAGCGTCGTTCCGCTTGGCGAGCTCGCTCAGCGTGTCGCCCGGGCCGACGAACAGCTCGCCGCGGCTCGGCACGCGCACCGTCGCCCCCTCGCGCAGCGCTGCCGCGACGGTCTTGCGATTGGCCGCCGCGAGCGCCGCCGCGCTCGTTCCGTGGCGCTTGGCGATCCCCGACCAGGTCTCTCCGCGCCCGACCCGGTGCTCATCCTCGGCCGAGGCGAGGGGAGGGATCGCCCATGCGACCAGGGTCGTAATTGCGACGACCGCGAGGGTCGCCAGGTACGCCCGGGCCCCAGGTCGGCGCCCCCGCGGGTCCATTCCTGCCACCTCGGGCCTGCCGGGATCGCCTGCCGAGCGTGTTTCCATCTCGTCGGATTTTTGCCCTCTGGGGAAGGCACTGCCACCATAGGAGCCGTCGCTGTTTGCTCCTTGACATCCGAGATGATCTGCACGCCGAACCGAGCTTTTCGGACCGGGGATGCGCGGTCCTGATGTATCTGTTGTGATTCGCATCAATTACGTATAATTTAGGCCTAAGTTTGCGGACAATTAATCAAACTTGCTTGACGGTCCGGAACCACGGCCATAGGCTTTTTTACACGGCTAGGGCGGGTTCTAACTGCTCTTTCTAGCTCTTGTTTAGATGCCATGGAGCAGAACCCGAAATCGATCGAAGCGACGGTGATCGCGAAGGACGCGGTGGACGATGAGCCCACTGTCGCGCCTCGATCGATGAAAAAGAAGAAGCGCGCCGCTGGCCGCGCGAGGGGTGTGACTGCTGCTCCGACGAAAGCTTCTCCGCCTTCGCAAGCCGTACCGGTTTCGAAGAGCAAGAAGGCGGCTGCCTCTGAGCCGATCCTTAAGAACCGAGTCCGCGAAACTCGGATCGAACGAATGATGTCCAAGGCTGAGCTCGCAAGGCGCGCAGGGATCTCGGTGTTGACGATCGACCGCGTCGAGAAGGGCCTAGGATGTCGCATGGATACCAAGCGAAAGATCCTCGAGGCTCTGGGATTGAGTCTCGCAGACCGCGTACGCGTGTTCGGCGAGGAGGAGTGATGACCCCTCCATGGCATCCGAAGGCAAGAATCTAGTCGGCGTCGACATCGGGACGACGTCGATCAAGGTCTGTGAGATCAAAGAAGACCGCAAAGCCGGGCGCACGCTCGTTCGCTTTGGGTATCACCCGTTGCCTCCACAGACCATCGTCGATGGTCACATCATGAACGCTGGCGCCAT
>Ga0193752_1002224_pt1 | contig 14861 bp, 14 predicted proteins | sample H1c1metaG_FD_144924 | JGI IMG/M metagenome (GOLD analysis project Ga0193752, IMG submission 144924) | Soil microbial communities from a riparian zone of the East river system, Colorado, United States - H1c1 | ecosystem: Environmental > Terrestrial > Soil > Riparian zone | place: USA: East River... | reverse complement strand
CATGGTCGCGCCGAAAGGCCCGGGCCATCTCGTCCGCAGCGAATACGCACGCGGCCGCGGCGTTCCGTGTTTGATGGCGGTGCATCAGGATGTCGCGGGTGATGCTTCGAAAATAGCTTTGGCTTATGCATCGGGGATCGGCGGCGGACGTGCCGGTGTTATCGAAACGACGTTTAAGGAAGAGACCGAAACGGACCTTTTTGGCGAACAGGCAGTGCTTTGCGGCGGCCTCACTTCGCTGATCCAGGCCGGATTCGAAACGCTGACCGAAGCCGGATATTCACCCGAGATGGCGTATTTCGAATGCCTGCACGAGATGAAGCTGATCGTCGATCTGATGTACGAGGGCGGCATCGGCAATATGCGTTATTCGATATCGAACACGGCTGAGTACGGCGATCTGACGCGAGGCAGCCGCATTGTCACCGACGCAACCAAGGCTGAGATGAAGAAGATACTCGGCGAGATCCAGTCGGGCGAGTTTGCCGACGAATGGATGAGCGAAAACGACAACGGCAAAGAGAATTTTAACCGACTCGAAGCGGAAGGAACCGCTCACCCGATCGAAGAGGTCGGTGCGCGGCTGCGTGCGATGATGCCGTGGCTGGCACAGGACAGGCTTGTGAATACGGCTAAGAACTAATAGTAGAGGTAACCCCCAATGAAAGTGTACGATCTGAACGAACTGGAGAGCGACGAGGTAAACCCGTCGTATTTACGCAAGGCGGTTTACGGCGATTCGGTCACCGTGGCCCGGCTTGAGGTGAAAGAAGGCGAGATAACGCTGACACATTCGCACGATACGGAAGAGGTGATCCTCGTTCTATCCGGCTCGTGGCGCTTTCATTTGCCTGACGGCGATGTCGTGCTCGGCGCAGATCAGATGCTGTGCATTCCCGCCGGTGTCGAGCATTCATCAGAAGTGCTGAAAGATACCGTCGCCGTTGACGTCTGCTCAAAGAACCGCCCCGATTGGGTCTCCGGCCAGGACCGAATTCTCCATACAAACCCCGAACAATTTCTCTGGGCCGTTTAAATAGTTTCCGAGTTCCCGAGTTAACGGAGTTTCAGAGTTTGATCGACTTACGATCTGAAACTCCTGGAACATGGTCAACTCTGCAAACTTTTGCAACTTAGAATTATGTCATTTGAAAACATTAAATGGATCTGGAAGAACGGTGAGTTGATTGCCTGGGCAGACGCGACCGTTCATGTTTCCGCACACGGGCTGCATTATGGCAGCGGTGTGTTTGAGGGAATTCGCTGTTACGAAACGGCGAACGGCCCGGCGCTGTTTCGCCTATCGGAACATCTCGAACGCTTTCATACCTCGGCAGATGTTTATAACTTTACGATCCCTTATTCGGTCGATGAACTCACCGGGGCGATCTGCGAATTGATCGATGCGAACGATCTGGCGAGCTGTTACGTTCGGCCGATCTGTTACATGGGCAGCGGCAGTTTGGGCGTTCATCCGGGTAAATGTCCGGTCGAGGTAGCGATAATGGCGTGGCCGTGGGGCGCATATCTCGGCAGCGAAGGCATCGAGAAAGGCATTCGCGTAACTATTTCGCCGTGGCGAAAATTTCATTCGAGTTCGATGCCGACAACGGCCAAGGCCTGCGGGCAATACCTGAATTCGATCCTCGCCGTGCAGGATGCATTCGCACGGGGATTTGACGAGGCACTGCTGCTCGACATGGACGGCCGCCTGGCGGAAGGTTCGGGCGAGAATCTGTTCGTCATCAGCGACGGGAAGATCTACACAAATAATGCAGACGATTCGATACTTATGGGCATTACACGCGACGCGGCGATAGAGATCGCACGCGAACTTGGAATTTCGATCGAGGCAAGATCGTTGGAACTGAATGACCTGCTGAATGCTGACGAAGCATTTTTTACAGGCACGGCGGCGGAGATAACACCGATACGCGAAGTTGACGGACTGGTCATCGGCGGCGGCTCTCGCGGGCCGGTGACTAAGTTGGTACAAGACACTTTTTTTGAAGCAGTGGCAGGTCGCGATGAGCGATTTACAAAATGGCTTCATCCGGTAAAACAAGCGGTGGCGGCGTAAGCGGCCTAGAAACCGACAGGAGGATAGAAATGTTAACGGCAGCACTAAATGAAGTTTCCACACAGGTTCACGGCGGCGTGTTCGGTTTTGAGGGAGAAACAATTATTAGTGGCGCCGAAATTATTTCGATCCGGGAAATTAGAGAAGCGGCGACGCGCATCGCACCTTACATAAAGCGCACCCCGACGCTGATCGATACCTATCTCAGTACACGATTCGATTCGAACGTATATCTGAAACATGAATTGCTGCAGCGAACGGCGGCGTTCAAGGTCCGCGGCGCATTCAACAAAATGCTGCTGCTGAGCAAAGCAGAACGCGACCGCGGCATCGTCGCCGTCAGCGCGGGGAATCATGCACAGGCAGTCGCCTACGCGGCAAAAATACTTGGCTTGAAAGCATTGATCCTGATGCCGGAGAACACGCCGAAGAATTACATTGCAAAGACCAAAGGCTACGAAGCAGCGGTTGAACTGTACCCGACACTCAACGACGCGTTCGACGCGGCACGCGAATACGAACGTGCCGGTTCGGTATTTGTGCATCCGTTCGACGACCGTGATGTTGTCGCAGGACAGGGAACGATCGGGCTGGAAATTCTCGAAGACGTACCAGAAGTTACGGATATTGTCGTCAGTATCGGCGGCGGCGGGCTGGCCGGCGGTGTTGCGGCGGCGGTAAAATCGCTCAGGCCGAATGTGCGTATTTGGGGAGCCGAAACGCGCGGGGCAGACAGCATGGCCCAGTCGCTCGATGCCGACCGCATTGTCGAGCTTTCCGAGATAACGTCTATCGCCAGAACGCTCGGTGCACCAAAGGTTGGCGAATTGAATTTTGCACTCGCAAAGGAGTATCTTTCGGGTGTGACTGTCGTGAGCGATGATGAGGCCGTGGCCGAGATGTTTTGTCTGCTTGATAAGGCAAAGGTTTTGACCGAACCGGCGACATCGTGCACGCTTGCAGCGACGGAACGGCTAAAGGAAAATTTCGGCCCGGACAGCCACGTTGTCCTGATCCTCTGCGGCGGTAATATCGGTTTAGACGATCTGTTTGGATTTAGAAAAAATGGCATTGAACAATAGAAGCAAGGTGACGACCGGCGGCGTCGAGCGGGCGCCGAACCGCGCGATGCTGCGGGCCGTAGGTTTTGGTGATGGCGATTTTGAAAAGCCGATCATCGGCGTTGCGAACGGTTACAGCACGATCACGCCGTGCAACCTGAGCCTCGGCGATCTGGCGAATGCGGCTGTAAAAGAGGCAAAACGCATCGGCATGATGCCGCAGGTTTTCGGCACGATCACGGTCAGCGACGGCATCTCGATGGGAACGCCGGGGATGAAATACTCGCTCATCTCGCGCGAGGTGATCGCCGATTCGATCGAGACCGTTTGTCAGGGCCAGCAGATGGACGGGCTGGTCGCAATCGGCGGCTGCGACAAGAATATGCCCGGTGCGATGATCGCCATCGCGCGACTCAACATCCCGTCGATCTTTGTTTATGGCGGCACGATCAAAGCCGGACATTTGAACGGCAAAGACCTAACGGTCGTGAGTGCATTCGAGGCGGTCGGCGAATATTTGGCGGGTAAGATAGATGATGATCAACTGACCGCTGTTGAAAAACACGCCTGTCCCGGTGCAGGCTCGTGCGGCGGAATGTACACGGCGAATACGATGTCGTCCGCGATAGAGGCGATAGGCTTGAGCCTGCCGTATTCATCGACGATGGCTGCCGAAGATGATGAAAAAAGGCAAAGCACGATCGATTCGGTCGTCGCGTTAGAGGCCGCCGTCCGCAACCAGCTTTTACCGCGCGACATCATTACGCGCAAATCGCTCGAAAACGCAATCACGGTCGTGATGGCAACCGGCGGTTCGACGAATGCTGTATTACATCTTTTGGCGATCGCTCATTCCGCCAAGGTCGAACTTTCCATAGACGATTTCGAAACGATCCGCCGCCGAGTTCCTGTCTTGTGCGATCTAAAGCCGTCCGGTAAATACGTCGCGACCGATCTGCATAAAGCCGGTGGAATTCCGCTGGTGATGAAAATGCTGCTGGACAATGGTTTGCTTCACGGCGACTGCATTACGATCACGGGGAAGACAGTTGCGGAGAATCTTCGGACCGGGAGCGGGGACACTCTTGTCCCCACCAGTGCGGAGCGTGAACCAATCACTCCGCCGAAAACGGCTATGGGGACAGTAGTGTCCCCGCTCCAAGTGATCCGTCCGTTCGACCAGCCTATCTACGCACAAGGCCACCTTGCGATCCTTCGCGGCAACCTTGCCGAGGAAGGTGCGGTCGCGAAAATTACCGGTATTAAGAGCCGCAAGATCGAAGGTCCGGCAAGGGTTTTCGAATCGGAAGAAGACTGCATGTCCGCGATAATGGCCCGCGAAATTCAAAGCGGCGACGTGATCGTCATTCGTTACGAAGGCCCGAAAGGCGGCCCCGGAATGCGAGAGATGTTGGCACCGACATCGGCGATCATCGGCCTTGGGCTGGGTGATGCGGTCGGGCTTATTACTGACGGGCGTTTTTCGGGCGGGACATACGGAATGGTTGTCGGGCACGTCGCGCCTGAGGCGGCAGTCGGCGGCAACATCGCGCTTGTCGAAAACGGCGACACGATCACCATCGACGCCGATGAACAGATCCTAAAGGTGCATTTGACGGATGAAGAGCTTACCCGCCGCCGTCAGTCTTGGTCGCCGCCTGAGCGTTTGAAGAATGTGATAGGCGTCGCGGCTAAATACGCAAAGCTCGTTTCTTCGAGTTCGCTCGGTGCTGTGACTGACTAAGAACTTTTAACGCAAAATTCCGCTTGGCCTATCGTCACAGAAGATATTTCGAGGCGCTGGCTAACTGGCGCCTATTAACGCGAGAATTTGCATATGAAAAACAATCTTTTGTCAGGAGTGGTGGTTTTGTCGCTTATTGTGACCGCTGGTTTGGGCTGTGGCTTGGCTGACAAGCTAAAAGCCAGATCGGAGAAAGGTGTCGATGTCCCAGTCCGGCCTGGCGATGCAAGGCAGACGGCTCCAAAGGGCGTGATGTTCGAGAGCGATGCGATGATCCAGGATTTTCTTTCGCAGCTAAAAGAAAAGCTCGGCACTGACGATCCGAATGTTCTGGACCTGCTCGTATACGATCAGTACGCGATGATCAAAGTGCAGGACCCGAAGAAACCGGAGAATATAGACGGCTACACCTATCGTGACGGCAAGCTTTCCGATCCGGCTCCCGTAAAGATCATGGGCAGCGGCAAGATCGAGGACAATGTGTTCAGACTGAGCGAAGTAAATCTCGCCGCATTGCCAAAACTGACCGAGGAGATAAGAGAGAAGCTGAAGGATGTCGAAGGCGGATCGATCGTGGGCTATTCGATCGATCGCGGGCTGCCTTTCAAAAAAGATGTCGAGATAAACCCGCTGCTCAATTCGACCAGAAAGACTATTACCGCGGATGCCGATAAGAACGGAAAGCTGATCAAGTTTGAAGTAAAATAGGTAATATTATGGTTATAAGAAAGCAGAAGCTGTCTGAAGATTACCGTAATGTACACGCAATAAACTTTCTAAGTTCTGTGGCTTCCGTGTTTTCCGTGGTTTAGGCTTTTAACGCAAACCACAGAAGACACAGAACAAAAAAAGTTTATAAACGACCTTTTCCGATAGCACTTTTTTTACAAAAAAACGGAATATATAAAGATATGGCAGACACCTATCGTTTTGAAAAATGGCGTGGTTTCGCTCCGCCGAATCCCGCAATGCTGCGGTTCACTCTGGATAACGAAGGCTATCGCACTTTTATGTGGTCGGACCGGCCGAGAATGTTTTACGGCCCGCATAAGCATGAAGAAAATCAAACGCATTGGGTCATTTCCGGATGCATCGAGATAACGGTTAAGAATGTCGGCGTTTTCCGGCTAGAGGCAGGCGACCGTGATTTTATGCCCGCCAATACGATCCACGCCGTCGAGGTGATCGGCGATGATCCCGTCCTTTATTTGATCGGCGAGAAGATTGCTCCGACGAAAAAGAAAAGAACAAAAGCAGAACCCAAGCCGCCTGCCGAAAAGAAAAAACGAGGAAGGCCTAAAAAGAAAACCCTTGAGGAAGAATTGCTGCCGGCCCGATTTCTCCAGTTGCTAAAGGCCCAGGCCGAAGATTGACGCATAGGAAATTCGCCCCGAACACCTTAGACTATGAAAATATGTCATACGAACGAACACTGGGTGACTTGAGGGCGAGCGGTTACGCATCGCGTTCCGTTAAGGACGAGATGCGCTCAAATCTGATCGCGAAATTGCGGCGCGGTGAGCGGCTGTTTCCGGGCATTTTGGGATACGACGAAACTGTCGTTCCGCAGATAGTAAACGCTGTGCTTGCACGTCATAACTTTATTTTGCTCGGGCTTCGAGGGCAGGCTAAATCGCGGATCATCCGTCAGTTGACGGAATTGCTCGACGAAGAAATGCCGATCGTGGCCGGTTCGGAAGTTAACGACGATCCGTTTTACCCGTTGAGTGCTTACGGGCGCGAACAGGTCGAATTGCTTGGCGATGAAACGACGATCGGTTGGGTCAATCGGAACGATCGATTCGTAGAAAAGCTTGCCACGCCCGACGTGACGATCGCGGACATTATCGGCGACGTTGACCCGATCAAAGCCGCGAAAGGCGGACACGACCTTGCCGATGAACTGACCATTCATTTCGGCCTGCTGCCGCGTGCCAATCGCGGCATTTTTGCGATGAACGAACTGCCAGATCTTGCCGGAAAGATACAAGTCGGCCTGTTCAACATCATGCAGGAAGGCGATGTACAGATAAAGGGTTATCCGGTTCGTCTGCCGCTCGATGTCATGCTCGTCTTTTCGGCTAACCCGGAAGATTACACTGCTCGTGGGAAAATTATTACGCCGCTAAAAGACCGCATCGGGGCGGAGATACAAACGCATTATCCTGCCAATATTCAGCTAAGTGCAGCGATCACGAAACAGGAAGCGTGGACGACACGCGACGGCTTTGAAGATTTTACGGTCGATGTGCCTGAATTTATCAGTGAGATCATCGAGCAGATCGCCTTCGAAGCGCGAGACGACCAGCGTGTCGATAAACGCAGCGGCGTTTCACAGCGATTTTCTATATCGGCCCTCGAATCGGCGATCTCAAATGCAGAACGCAGAGCATTGATCACGGGCGAGAAAGATATTGTCCCGCGCATATCAGATGTTTACGCGGCGCTTCCGGCGATGACCGGCAAGATGGAGTTTGAGTACGAAGGCGAGCAGGTCGGGGCCGCTCGCGTCGCAAAAGACCTTATCAAGGGTGCGTGCGGCGTTATTTTCGAAGGCTTTTTTCTCGGTATCGACTTCGCTCCTGCGGTTGCGTGGTTTGACGAAGGGAATAAGCTGCTGCTTTCCGACAATGCCTCGGCCGAAGAGTGTGTCGGCCTGCTCGATTCAATTCCAGATCTGATCGAATCGACACTCGTCGCGCTCGATTTCAACAAGCAGGATCACGCCAAACTTGTCTCCGCCTGCGAATTCGTCCTCGAAGGCCTCTATGCCCAAAACAAGATCGCCCGCAACGAGGACGGCGGCTTCGAAGCCGTCACAAAAGCCAAACGCGACCGCCGCGGTATGATCTACGAAGATTTTACGGATATCGAGGGTTATAACTAAAAAAGCCGTGACGAGCCTTTCGACCCGTCACGGCTTTTTACCTTCCCCGTTTTCGTTGGTTAATGCTTAGTACCGCCGATTGTTATTGTTGTTATAGACCCTGTAAGACTTCTTGGTCTTCGGATTGATCTTGTAGGTGTACAAGGCCGAACCGCCGGCACCGATGGCCGTACCTATCAAGGCACCTTTCTTTCCGCCGAGCAATGCACCGATCAAAGCGCCTGCGCCAGTACCGATTCCGATGTTGATGAGGTTACGGTGGCGGTCATAGACGTTGGGCTTCTTATAGACGCTGCTGTTGTAGCGGCTGTTGCCGTTGTAAGAACGTCGTGTCTGTGCCGTTGCCGAACCTGACATTAGCGGAACCATCACCGCCATCATCGCGACCATCATAAATGTAGTAATAATCTTTTTCATTGCTGTTCCCCCTTACCTAATCAAATATTTTGGAGGATCATGTCCTCGCCGTTGTATATATCAACGGCCGTGCCAGAGCTGTTAACTATCTGTATTTGCAATGAATAAGCGAAAATCCCAAACAGTTCTAGAACTGTAAAAATACGATTTCGTTTACTAATTAGCGCAGGTGGTGCAGGATCTGGTCGAATTTGGTGAAAAAAGAGGTGTCTGAAAAGTGATTCGACGGCCCCTTTCAATTTTTTTTGTGTTTTGCTTTCTTCTTCGTGTGTTTCGTGGACAGTTTCTTAAAAAGTTTTTTTCCACGAAATACACGAAATAGATCAAAAAGAAATTAAAACAACAAAGAGGCCGCCTTTTCAGACAGCCTCTTTTTGTGAATCGATAAAATCAAAACTAGCGATAATAACGCCGCTGTTTCGGTCTTATCTTGTAAGTGTAAAGAGCCGAGCCGCCGAGGCCCGCAAGTGCTCCCCATCCGGCGCCGCGTCTGCCGCCCAGCAATCCGCCGAGCAACATTCCACCGCCGGCCCCGATACCCATATTGATCACGTTACGGTGACGGCGGTAAAAACTCGGACGCTGATATGAAGCTCCGCGAACCTGATAGTTGCGGGCCGACCGGTAAGAGCGGCTCACGTTAGACTTTTTGCGCGAGTATCTGCGACAGCTTTGAGCGTCCGCCGTCATCGGCAGCGTCACGGAAAAAACAAACAATGCGATAATTACGACCAAAAACTTTTTCATAAGACAGTTCTACATCCTCCTGAATTTATTTTTTCGGAGAGAGATCTATGCTAAGTTCTTGGAGAGAGATGATTTCAGCTTGGGTTTATGTGGACTAAATTAATATAGCGGTTGGCCCGTTTCTTGGCAAGCCCAAAAACCGCATTTGATCGTCCAATGACTTTAACCCGTTTTCGGACTGTTGCAAAGGGATTGAAATTCTTCTTTTTTGATTTCTTTCGTATGATTCGTGGATAAAAAGATTCTTCCACGAATCACACGAAAAAAGAAATAAGAAACTAACGAAGAAGAATAGAGTACTAATGAAATTTATCCGTTATTCAAAATTCAAGGGTTTCGATGTTTTTGGCATCGACCTCGGCGATCTGATGGATTCGCTGTCGAACCAGATGCTCGATTCGGGGTATAACGAAGATTATTATTGGACGCGCGAGCGAAACAGTGTTGATGATTCGCTGGATGCCCTGCGGCACGCGATATTACAGGCTTTGGTAGATCAGGAAATTTTGAATGAGCGGGATATAGAGCAGATGCTTGTGGAAAATGATGGCAAATTCCGTGGGTCGCTGCTCGAACAATTGATCAATCAGCTTATCGAACGTCTTGTCGAAGAAGGCTATCTCAACCTAAAAGAAGTGCCGGAAGAGCAACGCCGCGAAATGCAGGACGGCGAAGGCCAGGGCGAGATGGGCGAGGCCGCACAGCGGAATATCAAATTTGAGGTGACGGAAAAAGGGCTCGATTTTCTCGGTTACAAAACGCTGCAGAAGCTGCTTGGGAGTTTAGGCAAATCGTCGATCGGCAGACACGACACGCCGCATCTGGACACAGGCGTTGAGGCCGCTTTGAGCTCAAAGCAATACGAATTTGGCGACACGATCAATCTGGATGTGAACGCCACACTAATGTCGGCCATCAAGCGCGAAGGCCTCGGCGTGCCGCTAAATTTGGAATACAAGGACCTGTATGTTCATCAGCAGGATTACCAATCGAGTTGCGCGACGGTCGTGATGCTCGATTGCTCGCATTCGATGATCCTTTACGGCGAGGATAGATTTACGCCTGCGAAAAAGGTCGCAATCGCTCTCGCCCATCTCATCCGCACGCAATATCCCGGCGACAGCCTGAAAGTGATCTTGTTTCACGACAGCGCCGAGGAAGTGCCGATCGCGCGGCTGGCATCGACACAGGTCGGACCGTATCACACCAACACGGCCGAGGGGCTAAAGCTCGCCCGCCGCATTCTCACCGCCCAGCGAAAGGATATGAAGCAGATCGTGATGGTGACCGACGGCAAGCCGACCGCCGCCTTTGTCGAGCCATCGAACGCCGCTTATTTCGGCTATCGCAAGTATTCCGACACCGTTCCCGGCGAAAAGCGGATGCTCTACAAAAACTCGATGGGCAACGATCCGTTCGTGATGGCAGAGACTTTCAAAGAGGTCCAGGCCTGCCGTAAATCCGGCGTGATGATAAACACCTTCATGCTCGCCAGCGATAATTACCTCGTCGATTTCGTAAAACAAATGACCGCCATGACCCGCGGCAAAGCCTACTTCGCCAACCCAAATAACCTAACCCAGTTTGTGCTGATGGATTTTCTAAAACGACGGACAAGTCACGTGAAATGACAGCTAATTACTGATGTAATTAGAAAAAAGATGTGGACAAAACTGTCCGAAAAAGAAGACCTCTTTTCTGTTGGCTGATCTTTATGGAATTACGTGAGGAACTTTATTAACCGGTTCGTGCGGAAGGGCAAGCCCTTCTGCTCATCATTCGGGCAGAGCGCCGATACTTCAAACCAATTCGCCGCGGGTTATTTTCTCGTTTCGATGAACGGTGTCTAGATAGCTTTTCGCGGCTTCGGATTGGAACAATTCGCGTTCCTCTTCGTGATCGGTCACAGGTTCCAGGGCCTGATCCATGTAGTCAAATCGGGCCGGATCGTGTTTCACATTGCGATAGATCATCCTCATCCGTGTGTATAAAGAGATCCAGCGGACCTGTTTTCTGATCGTGCCGGCGATGTATTTTGGATAAAACACTAACGGGTTTTCCAGCGGTTGGCTGGAACGGCGGTTGAGTCTTTGTTTACGACGGAAAAATCCGCCTTCGAGCGGGTGAATGCCCTCGATATCGATGCAGCCCTTGAACCAAACGATAAAGAACATCGTCTTGCCGGGACTCGTTCCCGTGGCAATTGCCCGTCGCAGAATCGTTTCGATATGTTCGTCGGTGTAATAGGTCGCCCAGGCGTCGCGGTAAGTCTGTTCCCACTGGCTTTGCGACATTTGCGAATGACCTGTTACGGCGTGGTTAAGATCGTATTTGTTAAGATCGGCGTCCATGGCTATTCCGGCCTCGTGAAGCTTTTTATGATCTTCGGAGCCGGGCAGCGGTGTCAGGTAAAAGAATTCCAGCAGGTCAACGGGCAATTCTTTCTTTATCAATTCAATGTCGTGAATGACAGATTCGCGGGTGTCATTTGGAAAGCCGAGAATATAGCCGCAATATGTCACGATCCCGGCTTCCTTCCAGGCGAGCAGCATTTGCCGGTAATCCGTGATCTTGTTCTGACGCTTCTTCGCGCCCAGCAAACTGTCGGGGTTAATATTTTCGAGGCCGATGAAGACGCGCTTCACACCGGCGCGTCTGGATTTTTCGATAAAATTAGGCAGCTTGTGGCAAAGCGTGTCGACCTGGATTATAAAACTGATCTTGAGCTTATCTACCTCGCGAAGATCGATCAGCTTATCCAAAATGATTTCCCAATCCTTATTGCGTGCAAAATTGTCGTCCGTGATAAAGAACGAATGCAGCCCTTGTTCGACATTTGCACGGACTATACGCTCGATATCTTCCGGCGAGCGGCGGCGTGATTTGCGGCCCTGAACATTGATGATAGTGCAGAACGAGCAAGCGAACGGGCAGCCGCGTCCGGCGTCGAAGCTCGTCGTCGCTCCGGCGGTTAAATGAACACGTTCAGCCGGAAGCAACGGTGTCGCGACGCCTTCGATATTCGGCAGGTCGTCCATGAAATTATAGACCGGCTGAAGGTCGTTCATCGCAGCGTCGAGCAGCACTTGGCCCAAACGTCCTTCGGCCTCGCCGGCAAAAACCGACACGCCCAGATCAAGAGCCTTTTGCACATCGGCATCGCGATCCTTGAGCATCGACATTGTACCAGAAACATGAAAACCGCCGATCGCGACCTTGATGCCTTTTTCGCGAAGCGGACGGGCGATGTCCAGGGCACGCGGAAACTGATTTGACTGAACGCCAACGAGCATCACTATTCCGTCATCCGCCTGCTCGATCAGCTTTGCGATGCGGGTAATGCGTATGACCGTATTTGTTTCGTCAAAGGCGTGTATCTTTAGCTCGGTGTCCGGGCCGAGGACCTTGTTCTCCGCACATTCCAAAGCCAGGCCGTAAAGACACGCAAGCGAATTCGATGGGATCGCCGAGCGAAACCATTGAATGACATAGCCGTCGTCATCGTAATGCGACGGCTTTATCAAAACCAATGCGAATGTTCCGTTGCTTTTCGAGACGGCCATTTATGAAGTCTATAGGTCTTTTAGCTAAAAAGAGTGAAAACTTATTACGAATGATAATCCGAGCTACGGTCGAGTGCAATCGATAGTTCAAGGTTCTAATTTCAGGCTAAAAGTGTTCGAAGTTTTCCTAAAACTTCATCCGTGAGATCTTTAGGAAGACTTGCGATCTTTTCAGCCCTCCGCACCTTCCAGTCAAGACTTTTTACCTGGTCCGACAACACAGCTCCCGTAATTCTCAGCCCTGCCGGGATTACGACTTCAAAAGGATAGCCTTTGATCTGATTCGTTATCGGGCAAAGGACGGCAAGGCCGACCTTGCGATTGTATGATGAGGGCGAAAGAATGATGGCGGGACGGCGACCAGCCTGTTCATGTCCAGCCTGCGGGTTGAGGTCGATCCAAACGGCATCGCCACGTTCTGGAACGTACGCCATTTACCAGACCTCTTTTCCGACTACCAAATTTGTATCGGTCTCGGCATGAAGATTCTTTTTGGTTACTTTGGCTAGCATTTCGTCAAGCTTGAATTCCGTCTTCGCAGTCGGGGTAACGACTATCCTTCCTTTATCCAGAGAAACCTCAACCGTTGACCCCTGCTCGACGTTCGACTCAACCGCAAACGATTTAGGTATTCGCAACGCCAAACTATTTCCCCATTTTTGAATTTGAACCTTCATATGTATCTACAAAGAAGATACGCCAAAATCAACTGTCACGCCAACGAAAACTAACCATTAGAAAAAAACTTCTTTCGCAGAATAAGAACAGATGTCAGGATAAACACAAATAGTCCGACAAGTCCTACCGCGACGATTAACCGATAGTTAGCTGGTGCCTTATCAAGGCCGATAGTTTCTTTCTCAGAATGCGTTGTCGGCGGAGTTCGTTCGTTCGCGGGCCCGTAACTGAGAGCGAGAGCCTTAACAGCGGCCGAATGTTCGGCAGAGCGAGTTATAGTGAAAACTCTAGCAAGGTCGTACAGCAGGTCTGCCACGACTGCTTCCTGAGGCTTAACGAACTCTAACCGTTCGTGGAGTTGATAAACCAATGCTGCTTCAATATCACCTATCGAGCGTTTAGCATTCGGAGTATCCGAAATCGTTATCTCAAGGTTGGGCTGAGTTAGGTCAATGCCAAGTACCGAGCGCTTCTTAAGCCAGTCAGGATCGATATCGAGAGCGATCTTTGCCTCGAGAATCTTGACGTGCAGCCACTCGGATCCGCAATGTCCTTCTCCGTTTCGTTTTACGCCCTCCTTAATCCATTTCAGGGCTTTCTCATTTTGACCATCCAATTCATACGCCGTTCCCAGATTCGCCGCCGTTTGATAGATACCTGGCTCATCCTTCTCATACATTTCCAGAATTTTGATTGCTTGTTTGATCTGTCCCAAGTGGACCATCGCCACCGCGATATTGTTAGGATAAAAAGCAGAAGGAGTGTCTTTTTGCTGTTTTTGTAATTCCTTAAGTGTCTCTGCCCAGTATTTTTTACCTTCGTGGGTCAGTAGTTCAGTGAGGAACTCCTCCGTCGAAAGTCCGTTGAGTTGAATTTGTTTCCCAACCTCATTTCGTCCAATCTCAATCGGATTGAGACACGCGGATGCTGTTTGTGACGAACATAAGATAACGACGAGCAAGAGGCTGATCGGAAACACCCTGCCATTCATAAGTGTTTGGAGAAAACGATTTAGATAGTTGGGTTGATAACCGTTCATAGCAATCCTCTTTCCTTTACATGCATATAACTCTCCAGCAATCTCGGCCCGAGGGTTTGCGTTGTTACGTCCAGAGCGAGGCCGCCGAGGGATTCGACTAATCTTAGTGCTGATTCGCGTTGGTGGATTATTTCCTCGGCGGCGGATTGGCGGAATACGTCGCGGATCTCGTTGGGTTTTGAGCTGACCATTGCGTTGAGGTCGCGGTCGCCGATGGTGACGACGAGCGGCAGATGGCGCGGGCGGAGAAGTTTAAGGGAATTGATCAATTCCTTCGAACTGTCTTTATCGACCAGATCGGTCAGGATCACCACGAAGGCCCGTTTTTTCAAGTTTGACGAGATGTATTGAAACGCTCGGGCGTAGGACGGCTCGATCATCTCGGGTTCGAGGTCGTGGAGCGTTTCGAGCACGGAGTCGATGTGTCCCACGCCGCGTTTCGGCGGCAGGTATTTTTTGATGCGACGGCCAAACACGGCAAGGCCGCAATTGTCGCCGGCCTTGGCACACGCCGACATCAGCGCGAGAGAGGCGTGTATAGCCGTGTCGAATTTTGTTTCGTTATCGATGCGGCCGGTCATCAGGCGTCCGGCATCGAGAGCGATAATGACCGTCTGATCGCGTTCGATCTGATATTGGCGGGTC
>Ga0193752_1002223_pt1 | contig 14861 bp, 10 predicted proteins | sample H1c1metaG_FD_144924 | JGI IMG/M metagenome (GOLD analysis project Ga0193752, IMG submission 144924) | Soil microbial communities from a riparian zone of the East river system, Colorado, United States - H1c1 | ecosystem: Environmental > Terrestrial > Soil > Riparian zone | place: USA: East River... | reverse complement strand
GTGAGCAGATTACCGCTGATCAACGGTAACAGCAGTTTTTATACAATATTTCCGGCAGCTGAATTCACACTTTATACCTGCTACGGATTTTTCATTTTGTTGACAACGCCAAAAAAGGATAACCTTCTTCAGGACTTTCCGTGAAAGACAATTTTAGAATCGCGGATTTTCGTCTGTTTCATTCCACATATCTTCTACCCGTTTAATCATCTTGTTCAAAAACTTCGTTCTGCTGATTTTCCGTATCCGCATTTCCTGTGCTGCTCTGTAAATATTTCCCACATCCACGTTCAGCCCCTCGGCGAAAAAATTCGCGATCTCTTTTATTTCAGTATTACCATTGTTTATTGCGCCCACACTGAAAACGGCATATATCAACTCGTAAAGGGCCGCTTTGGATTCAGTCCAGATCAGCGGTTTTTTCCCGGTTTGCTTTATGGGTAAATGCCTGCCGCTATTACGGAGCTTCTCTAATTCTGAAGTAATGTAGCTGGAGAATTTCTCGTTTGCGAGCAACTCCGATACCAGGTAATCGTGTGCTGTATGGAATGAGGCATCCCTTATTAAATACTGCGGATCGGGGATCAGATGTATATCCTGCCCGGTACGCAGAAAATACTTGCTATCCAGGTAAGTCACACCACTCCTGTAATACTTATAAAAAGAACGATGCCGCATGAAAGTTTCCTGTAGTTCGCGTAATTCGCTTTTTAGAAATTTCTTTAAAAGTTTGACATCACCTGGCGGCCTCTCGGATTCGAGCCGGTATAACTTCATGTAATAAATCAGCTTACTGGTGAATTGCGGTTTAACGACCTTGAAAAAATAAATTTCTTCCGATTCATTAGTAAAAGGATTTTTTATTACATACATTTTCAACCGCTCCATGATTGAATTGACAAGATCAATAATGCGCATAGCACATTCTAGGACAGGTAAACCTTCTGTCTCAATCATAATCAATTGCTTTTCTAATTCTCCATGGAGCTCTACAAAAAAGGGCTTGTTGTTTCACGCATCATACTTCCTCCTGGCATTTAATCGTTAAGGATATTAATTAAACCGGAGTACCTGCAAATCGCCTGCTATTAATGGATAATAACTGTTTGCGCCGAAACAAAACCTGTTTGCGCAGAAGCAAATGCTTATAGATTTTGAGTAATGCCTTAATAGCGCGTAAGTGATTACTTGTATGTGGTCGGTGATTGGAAAATTCGGGTGATTTATTTTTGCTTTTGAATTAATCTGCGCCATCGGGAAGGGGTAATATTAAACTTCTTTTTGAAGGCATGGTTAAGGGAAGTATCAAAACCGAAACCCGTTCGTGAGGCTACCTCCTTTAAGGGATAACGTGATTCCTTTAATAAAAGTTTTGCCGCTTCGAGACGTTCGTATTGCAGGTACCGGTAAGGACCATAACCGAAAACCTGCCGGAAACCGGTCTTTAAATATTGTTCGTTCAGCGCGGCGTATTTTGCCACTTCGCGTATATGAATATGCCGGAGAAGATCACTCTTAATAAAATCACGGGCCTTAAATAGCTTCTCAATGATTTCCTCCGATAAGTCTGTCAACGGTGGTTTTGACCAGGCAACAATTACCTTCTCCAATACTTTTTGTGCAGCAGAGATATCTTTCGGGTACCTGCACAGATACGCAATGGCGTCCAGCAGTTCAACATTTCCCCAGGCGAAGGGATGTACAGCAAGTAAAGTATCGCCCATGTTCAACTGATGTATGAAGTCTTCCAGCAGCCGTCCCTCAACTTTTATTTTTTTCAGGAATGATACTGTAACACACATATCAAACACCTCATATTGTTTTCCTCTCAACAGTTTGTAAGTAGTGATTGGTTTGGGATCATATGCGAAATTGAATTGACCTTGTTTTAAGTATAGCTCATCACCCTCCTCGGTAAAATGGTGAATATGCTGCTTCAATAATAAACGGAATCCCAGCCACGGCTCATCGCACACGGCATAGACGGTAATATTATCTGTAGGATGAAAAATGCTTTGCCAGATCTTGTAGGACTTCGTTTCAACTTTCTGGTAAAAAAATGTCCCAAAAGATTCCTGTGCAGTAAACGGCTGGCTTCCCGACATTCTCCAGCCCTCCAGGCCGGATGGCACAAATGGACGAAAGTCAAACCCCCCATGCGTAAGCGAGGTTATATTCATTGCATAAGGTTTAAATTATCCCCCGCAGAAATGGGATGCGGTGATAACCGGGATTAATGTTCACATAGGGAACGATCAAGGTCTGTGTTGATACTAAAAAATTACTACACATAATCTGCATTCGCAACTGAAAGCGATTAAAATATATATAAGGCAGTTGTGACTTTTATGCTGTTCTTATACTATGGCAGTTGCAAAGGAGCAGGGTGTCGTCAACAAGATAAACGGAATTTCAATAATTTTATACGGGAAAAACATCCTTTTTTATAAGAAAATTTCGATTCCTGGATTCTGTTTGATCGTTTTCACTAGATTCTAATGCGACCTTTCTTCCCTACAGATAAGCGTTCACCTCAATGTGTTAGTACATAGCGATATAATCCGTCATGCTAAAATGATGTCACTTATAGAATAGCCGAATGTCATATTTTTGAGGATAGCTATTACACCTGAAGGGATATCGGACCTTCAAACATTTTGAGAAAGCTGAATTACCAATCAGTTTACAGAAAAAATAGCTATTGTAGTTATTGCGTTGGCCAACTCCTCGCTTCTGTGACACCAAGGGCATCCGTTTATGGTAATTTATTACAATCAAATAAGAATAAATACAAATTTTCTGACGCTTAACTTTTAGCATCTATAATTGTGTGATCATGATTCTCTATCTTTAGTAGCCTTTTGTGTCTAAGAATAGTGGATTACAAAAGTCAAAAATTATAATCCTAAACTTAAACACATGGCAATTTCATTTACCGAATCCTTTTGGACCGAAAACGGAAGGAATCTAGGAAAGCCAGACCTAATTTGTTTAAGGCAGGATGCTGCACTCTATAACATATTGCTTTTGCAATTAAATGCAGAAATCGAATATGATAACACAGGTATTTGGATCGCGGATGTAGAATTGGCAAATTCAAAATTCCTAACGTTTATTGACCTGGCTATTTCCGAAAGGGTAGAATTAGCAATGACTCCAGAATATTCATGCCCATGGAGAACAATCGATACAATAATAAATGATACTAAATTACCCGATGAAGGAAAACTATGGGTATTCGGATGCGAGTCAATAAATCCTACAAAACTTAAAACATTTATTGAATCACATACACAGGTTACTTGGATTTATGACGAAAATTTGGTTAACGCAAGCTTAAATACCCCGGACCGATTTTTTGATCCGGTTTGTTTAATCTTAAAAACCAGAGACAACGATAACCAGGTTGTAAATGTCATTATAGTTCAGTTTAAGACAATGTTCTTTGGAGGCGCTGGTTTTGAATGGGAAAGAGACAACCTAATTTTGGGGGAGATATTTTTCACGCTTTCGAACGCATTTGCATCTACAAAACTTGTGGTTTTATTATGCTCCGACACATTACAAAACCTCAATTTTAACACTTTGCAAAATGGACACTTCTTCAATGCGCCATTATTACTGTTGCACATACAGCTTAATCAGGCGCCCTTTCAAACTAATTATAAGAATTACAGGAATTCGCTATTCGCCATGGGCGACAAAAACGCAGAAAAAGAAGTTGTTTGCTTAAACTGGGCAAGAAATGTAATACTAAAAGGTAAGGAAGATAGCTGGAATCAATACGGGGGATCTGGATTTTATTTAAAAACAGAAAAAATAAACATCGCAGATGAACGGCTAAACGAAAATCATTCTCGTGGTTTATATTATACAAATTGGTACGATAAAAGAAGCCATATTTATTTTTTGAACTATAACGAGCAGGTATTCCTGATCCGAAACACAAAACCCTCTCAAAGAAATGCTGATCCCACGCAACAGTCGCGAAGCGGTCCGGAAATGCTTAAGTTATACCAATGGACTGGAGATGACTGGGGCAATATTCCAGTTGCGAATGATGGATTTAATGATCTCTGCACTAGCATGGAAATTGACTGTGGTGATATTTCATGTATCAAGAGTTCCAAGGATCATATTAACATAGAACGCCTAATTGAATTATCACTTGGGAAGATTATAAACAACCCCAAATGGTATAAACCTTATAATCTAACCGGACTCTTGGTAGGTGACGCTGAAATTAATCAGAGAGTAAATTTTGATCACGATCCTGATGAATTTACAAGTGATCAGCGCCGCCAAAAAATAACATACTATGCTTACTTAAAACATAGTATAATTTCGCATCCAGAGTATTTACCAAAAACATTGCAAAAGGTTACCCTGCGATTGGACTTAGGCCTTGAAAAACCGGATAAGTTTTTATTAAATCTGCACTCTCAAGAAAATCACCACAAAGGAACAGGCGTTTTTCTGGGAATAGTCACTCCGACTAAAGCAAAAGCAGTAAAAAAAAACATTGAAGGATTATTCACCGCAAATCAACAGAGTAAAAGAGTTATTGTTTGGTATTATCATGAAAATACATTGAAAAGAGAGTTTGATGAGGCAAATACTCCTGGCATTGATGAAAATGTTGAAAAAACCCCCACTTCTTACAAGCGAACTAGATCAAAATGACTCTATTAGACACAATAACTAAATATTACGGTCCTGAAAACGTAAAGAAGCTTGAAAAGGAACAAGTAGTCTACCGCTGCGTAAAAAAAAGCTCTGATGGCATCCCTTATCAGATCGTCTTCGTTGACATTTCAAACTCATGGGTCGAAGAAAACTTTTTGAGTTATATCGAATCTGTTTTAGTCGATGATTACTATGAATTGTCTGGCTATCTCCAATGGAATTTTTACTACTACTTTATCTCTCAATCTGATTTTATTGTCGAAAATATTGAAAGGAAAAAAAATATTGAAAATAATGAAGCGTATTCCAGAAAGTATGTGATGAGTGAAACTGAATTTTCCGAATGGTTAAACGCTCATGATTCCATTAGTGAAATTTCTGTAGAAACTGTTACGGGAGACCTATATAGTATATGGGTAAATACATTGAGAGAGAAAAAATTGTATTTTGTTTATAATGAAACAGAATATCCTAATTACAAACAGCCTACTGAAGACTATATCAATGACGAGGAATTTGAAGACATTGTGGATAGTACAATTGGCAGAGCGTCAAATGAACATATTCTAGAGAAAATTAATACACTAAAATTAACCACCTTTCGAAAATATCCACTGCGAACAGAAGATTTTATCTTTGGAAAAGTGAATTTAATTCAAGGTCCAAATGCAACTGGAAAAACATCGTTTTTTAATGCATTGGAACTTATAGTTACTGGTTCTTCATCGAATGGAATCTCAGCAACAGATTATGCGCTTGAATTTGTAGATAGTTCGGCTAATAAATGGACATATCCCTCACCCAATGTTTATAAAGACAGGGATATTCTCTGGTATAACAGCGCAATGACTAGAGGGCACAATCTGAATGGGAATTTTAATAGATTTAATTACTATTCCAGCGACGCAGCCTTTTTGTTGAAACAAAACAACGATCGCAGCCAAAATGATATAGCGGAAATTATTGCAGATATTGCTTTGGGACGGGAAGTAAATAGACTTGAAGAAAGGATTAATGAATTTAAAAAAAGGTTTGAAGGTTGGAAAGATTTTTATATAGCTGAGGAAGACAAATTAAATTCTGAATTAAACGCCAAGAATGAATCTGTAAACAAAATAAAGGAAGAAACCAAAGATCCAATAAATTATAGGGACGCTCTCAACAAATCGTTAAACGAAAATAAATGGAAACATATCTCAGTTGATAACCCCCAAGAATTCATCATTTTTATAGAAAGCTCAATTCAAATTATTGAAAATCATCTAAAAGCAATATTAAGCAAGAATTTACCTAAGGACCTGTTGTCATTAACGGCTGCGAAGGCCCAAATTAAGATTTTTGAAGAAAAACAAAACGCGATTAAATCTCTTAGAGAAACTCTTTTAACAAAAAGAGCCGATCTGCAGATCAAAAATATGGAGCGGCAGAATACAACCGCACTTCTGGCTACAACAACGGAATTAAATATGTACTTTAATCATAGTTATTTTAATCACCTGATTGGTTTAAAAGAAAGAATAAAAAAGGAAACCGCAGAGCTGGATAAATCAAAAAAAATTCAGGAAGCAATAAAAACACTAGGTAATACGGGTTTTCTGGCAGAAGAAAATTTTAAAAACAAAATTTTAAAACAAATTGAAAGCGAGCTTGAAGAGGCTAAGGCGGACACATTAAAAGAGAATGATGTATTAAAAGAAAACATCCAACAACTCGAAACGGGAATTAATATTTTATCAAAGATTATTAGCGACATAAAAAGCCTCGGAAGCTCATATTTAGTTACAAATCCAAATGCAGAGGACTGCCCTTTATGCAATGCTCACTTTCCCAGTTCTGCTAATCTACTTGAAGCTATCCAACTCAGTAAGAATGGTTTTTCAAATTCACAGGTATTACAAAACTTGAAAGAAACTAACCACAGAAACGAAAATACATTACTTAACATCCAGACTCAATTAGAGGTAGTTGCTAAATTAAAAGTAATTTGTTTACTGATCTATGACGCAGAGTGGAATGAAAGAACATTTTCACAAATCAGCGAAAGCATTTCAGAAAACGAAACCAAAGCTAATGCCCTAATCGATAGCTTGATACACCTAAACATTATTCAGGCTCAATTCAATGCCGATAATGTTAACGAAGACCTCTTTATTTTATTAAAGCAGAAAATTGAAGATACCCTTAAAGTAGAATTAAATAGTATTTCTGACGTCAAAGATGTTACAATCTCTTTAAATAAAAAATCGCTAGAAATAGCATCAGCAATAAAAATCCTTCAAGACTCTATCGAATCGGCCGAAAGGGATTATACATCTCTTTTTGATAGTACTGTTGAAGATGAAGAAGCGGTTTCCCAAAAATTAACCATTTTCCAAGAAGTGGAAAATCTTTTCTTGCAGATATTCTTAAATATTGATTTGGATTACGATACTAACTTTTATGCAATTTTTGAAAATGTAAACTCTATTAAAAGTCTATTTGACATATACAAAAAGGAATACAATGATAGCTCACGCCAAACTCAAACTTTGCAATATATCCAGGATGAATGTCAAAGAATAGCGCTGCAGTTAGCTGAAATTTCGCCTAAAAAAGCTAAATCACAATATGCGTTTACTGTGCTTGAAAACCTCATTACTGAGCACAATAAAAATAAATTCTTAGCAGATTATATCGCCAGAAATAAAGATGAAATTGTGACGATATTCAAATTAATACATTCACCAAAAGAATTTTCAAATATACAACTTGAAAATAGGCAGATTTCCCTGGTGACGTTAGATAATGAAACTAGATCACTAAATGAAATTAGTACTGGTCAGAGAACAGCGCTGGCTTTGAGTATTTTCTTAAGTTTAAATAAGAAACTTATAAAAGGCCCGAATGTCATTTTCTTAGATGATCCTGTAACCTATATTGACGATCTTAATATTCTTTCTTTTTTAGATTATTTGCGGGAACTTATCCTAAAATCGAACCGGCAATTATTTTTTGCCACCGCAAATGATGATCTTGCATTCTTATTTAAAAAGAAATTCGAGTTTTTAGGAGACAGTGAATTTAAGGCAATCCCATTTTTAAGAAATGAATAAGTGACAAGTAAAGCGGGCTGGCAGTCGATACGAATGTGGTCTAAAATTTATTAAAAAGAGCCTCGATCTGTTTATCATAGTTCTTTTGTCGTTTTGGCGACTGGATCGCTGAAGGAGCAGCTATTGCGTCCAGCACGGACTTGGTTTCCTTATCGGTTTTGGTGTTTTCCTCATATTCTTCTTCTTTTAAATCCTCCAAATAGTTTTCAAAATCTAATTTATCGGGAATTAAATCGACAAGAAGAAATCCCCCTTTCCATATCGTTTCCATTTCTTGTTTAAAAGAATTCAGCATTTCTTCGTCTACTATGGAACCTTTATTATAGGATACTTCATCAGATATTTTTTGATGTAATACCTCCGTAATTTTAGTCCGAACTGTAGTTCTGTTCGGTGTTTCGAGCATATAGGCCTTAAAATCAATTTCATACTTTTCAAAAAGAGCAACAATTCTCTCTGTATCCTCAGTAATGAATACATTGGCCCAAAGACATTTCATTATTCGATCCCAATAGTCTATTATAAATTTTTCGACTAAACCGCCACTTAAGTTTTCCTCCAAAACAATCCAAATCAGATCTAAGAACTTGTAGTGGACTATTTCCTCAAATTTCACAATTTGTAAGATCTTAAATGCCATTCCGTCAATTCTGTCTTTTAGTACAACAGCATTACCAATTTTAATCAGCACATTTAGCCTTTTGCATTTCAGTAATTCTAACGTCATTTCGTCGTAATTATACATCGAACTTAATTTGGCTTCTTCTAGCCATATAAAGAATTCCTTTTGTTCATTAGTGCTTTTTCCATCGACATAAACATGAACCAACACTGAATCAAAAATATATTCTACCTGCTCAATATAGGTTGAAGAAATAATTATCTTTTTCCTTTCTTCCTTCGATTTCAACAAATAATGGCTCAAATAGTCCTTGAGTGAAGGATTTATAAATGAAAGAGTAAAAATATCCATGTCCCCATACTTGTTTCTGGTTATATGGCCATCCAGAAGCCGCTTTAAAGATTGATGGTAGAGGTCAACTTTCCGTGTAAATCCGGAATTTTTAATCTCGTAATCCACCTTTCTATTAAAGGCACATTCGAGCACATTTTCCTGAACCGTCCCACTTAAGCTAAATAACGTAAACAACAGAAACCTGTCTTCTTCTTTAATTTGATTGGTAAAACTTTGTTTCCATGTTTCTGCGGGATTATTGAGCGTGTATAATGCATACTCCAATATCTCATTAAACTCACTTGTTGAAAACTTATACCTGTCTGTTATGGACTCAATCAAACGCGGATTGAAGTTTTTATGCTTGATTATTTTCAAATAATTCCTGTTCTCAAAAAATGTATCCACTTCTGAACGTTGTAGATTTGATTGATAAATGTGATTGTAAAGGATTCGTGCCTTATCAAAATCTGTATAGTCTTTTAATTCGAGTTCTTTCCTCGCAAGGTCCATATTAGAATGATTGAATTTTTCGTAGACCTGATAGGCACTGTTAAGAATAGTTGTGCGGGTTGATAATATGAGAAATTTATTTTTTGTCTGAATAATCCGTTTTAAAAAATTGACTATTGCATTATCGCTGGATTTGGGATTTAAAACTGCAAAGTATGTATCGCCTAGAAAGTCATCGAGATAGAATATTTGCTTAGCTTTAGGATCAGGAGAGACTAGTTCTTCTGCTTCTCTGATATTTCTGTCCACAATGATTGGTTCAAAACCCTTCGCCAAAAACGAATAAACAATGATATCGGCAAGGGTTGATTTTCCGACACCCGGTTGTCCAGTAATCAGTAAATACTTATATTTTCGCAAGATTCCAATAGCATCCTTTAAAGATTTTGTCTGAACATATTTCTTTATGTCTTTTTTTATTTTTTCTGCATAATATTCTGATCTTCCTTTCGCAGCATTATTTAGCATCCGAGCTAACACTGTTGTACTTGTAATCCACAATTTAAAATACTTGATTTCTATATTTGAGTTGCAACTTAACAATTGATTTAGCCGTTCCCTTGAATAAATTTGATTTCCTGATTTAATGTACGGGCTAAGCAACGAAACAATTGCAGTTTCATGTTGAGGTAACAATTTAACAGACGTCGCAATGTAGTAGGTACCGACATTCATTTTATCCAGTTTTTCCTTTTCTTTCTTAAGCAACTGAATAAGCTCTTTAAACCCTGATTCCACAAGGTGTTTTGCTTGAATAATGACATCATTAATGTTGGAGACAGATGAAAATCTAATATCAATACCTTTATCTTTCCCTTTTTTGAAGCTCCGTAATTTAATGCCCAGGTCTTTAGATACTAGATCCCGAACTAGTTCTTCAAATTCTTTATCATTTAAGGCAGAAAAGTCATAACTGTTCATACATTCCTTTTTAGTAAGGTACTAGATAGGTTCAAAATAAGGATATTAGCCGATTTGATTCATATTCACAGGACAAATTGCATGTATTCACCATCTTAGTATTTTAAAATTCAATACTCCCCAAAGCAAATAGAATTAATTAGAAACGCACAGATTTATAGTTTAAATTCATTACCAATGGGTAAGCCTTAATTCCCCAAAAACTTCCACAAGGAAGCCTAGTTTTTTGCCTGAATCTAAATGAGCCATAGCTGGTTTGTTCAATGAAGTACTAGTTCGCTGTGCCTGCCAAAATTCCATATAAGTCTTTTCAGAACTGGAAATAAAAGCTGGAATTGTATATGGGCCATCAAAAGAATCAGTCTCCACGTTCAAGATGCAAAAATCTTCCATCCTGATTGCCTTATTAGTAAAGGTATACCCCCATAGCTCCTTAAACAAATGCAGCAAAGTGCACTTTCCATATTTGTCCCTGACTTCAACAATTACACTTTCAACAATTGTCGAAAGTAACGTCAAAGAATTTACAGCGTAATCCCTATCAATAACAATTCTCTTATCAAGCTCATTGGCTCTTTTTACTGACTTGGTTTTGTGCAGGTAAAATTCATTGACAAAAAGATTATTATGAAGCAGCAGATTGCGAGTTTCTTTTATTTCAAGTAATTCATCCAGGTGTTCATTTAAATATTCTAATTTAATAGAAAGAGTATTACTAAAGCAGTCAATTTGAGTTCCGATATCCGAATAGCTTAATTTATTAATTTCGTTTTCAATTATACTTTCCAAAATGTTTCCTTTATTAATTGTGCTTTGGGAAACTGTTATTTCTCTTCCATCTCTATTAGTCTCCCCATTTTTTCTTTTAAGCAAGGTTATTTTTTGAGGAAAGAATTGCAATAATTTCTTCATTTGATCAGACAGCATCGTTTCAAATTGTGCGACAGCAAGGGTAAATATGCCTTTAATTGCATATTCGCTGACATCTGAGCTTTCGAGTTCGTTAGCCATTTTGTTTATTTCCGTAAATGCTAATATTGCCGGCTTTTCAATTTCGTAAATAGTAAGCAGAGAAGGAAGATTTTCATATCCTTGATAGCGAAGATAAACAGTACCCAATTGCAAATCCCTGGAATTTCGTAGCGAATCAGGAAATTTAGTGATATAGGCTTTTGAATCATCCATGTATGTCGACTGTCCGCTGTTGAAATAAGTTTATTCAATTAAGTTCACAAGAAAACTAAATATACAAAATTCATAGAACCTTGATAGTGTATTTCAATTGTTATTCGCAGTAGACGTGGTCATTCATAATATATTAATGACGTTCATATAATACCATTGAAATTAACCCTTCTACGATTTAAGTACGATTGTGATAGTGGCATATTAATGTCCGGAAAGATACAGTCAGGCAGAATGCGATTCACCGACTCAATAAATCCTCAGTGTAATTTATATTACTACATGCATATTCAGGCTTGTACACCTCAGGGCGTAATTGAATATCTCAAATTCATCATCATCATCATCTATTAGTGACGTGGCCGTGGACCGCAAAGACCATCTGATACAGGAAAGGGTGTTTATCCCGTACAAAAAAGGGTGTTTAGACTGTAGAAAAAGGATGAAAATCGGATTGAGATTTCGGCTCCAATTGATAATTTTAAATATATAAGCCACCTTAAATTATGAAACTAACACTACTTATACTGATTTCTTTCTTCCACTATGTCACTGTATTCGCCCAAGATACACTTCCTTATAAAATTGATTGGAATCCTTACATTTTCGGAACCGACAGTACCCGCAAAATTGGTGATGATCAAAACCTTGTCAGAAAAGTATTAAACCAACAATTCAGTGCATTGATTACCGGTCAAACTACTACGAGTATTGGGAACTTTGCTTCTATTACTCCTACAGACGCTAAAATTGACTTTGCAGGAAACCTGATTAACAAGAAAGGTTCGGTGCTCACAATCACCGCCAGCGGCAAGGCTACCGATGGGTTTTTAGCAGTATTCGAAAATTCCAAGTTGAATACCCAGGTTTCCCTTGAAGTAAAGTATCATCTACTTTCCCTTAACAAAGTCAGCCTTTCCTATAACCGCGATTCTGCAATATTGCATGATCAGAAAATAAATAAGATCAGGTATGACTTCGATCTTGAACGCTTATCAATTATTCATAAAAAAGCTATTGCTGATCTTAGAAAAAAGGAAGACCTGGTTAAGAAAGAAAAGGACAGCCTAAACGCTATACTTAAGGTGGAATTAAACGGAGAAGCAATTGCAAGTCTCAGGTATGAAATAGAAAAGCGGGATATCTTGCTGGATTCTATTTCAACTGCCATCAAGCACCCGCGTTCTACGTTAGAACAGCTACGAAACCTGCATGCTAAAAAAATTGCGCAGCTGGAACAGTTCAGCCTCACTTCCAGCGTAGAAGGGTTCACCCTTAATTGGTGGAGTTTTGGCTATAAGGCCAATAACAATAAGTTTAAACTGTTTTTCCCAACTTCGGCATTTGCCGAGCAAGTGTTGGATACCACTTTTGTTAGTCATGAAGCTAGTGTGCAATGGTCTTACTACAGATGGAATGCACAGGGGTTTAAAACGTTTTTTGGAGCTATCGGCACTAATTTCGGTTATAGCGACAATTTCTCCAGCCTTGATAAGCGGGAGATTTCAGAAGTGAATAACTTCGGGCCTACTCCCGGAGCGAGAAGCATAACGAAGAAATACGATGCTTATGAAGGCGAATACAAGAAAGGACTGGTAAACATTACGCTATATGGAGAAGCATATTATTTTCTTTTCAATAATAACATTGCAGCACTACACATCAACCCGGAATGGGTAATTAAAAAGCATGTTAAACCAGTTGCTAATTGTTTTACAGGATTACTTCTTGCCTTTAAAAAAAAGGGAGAGGAAACCTCAGTGGTTAACGCAGAATTATATTATCAATTCCAAGATATTTTCAAAACGACCGAAACAGAATATAAGCTGTTTGAACGAAATGCAATAGGTCTTCGTTTTTCTTTCCCGATTCAATTCAAATATAAATAAATACTTTATGCCAAAACTGACAAGCAAATTCGACGAGTCAACCACACACCAGGCGGTTTGCACCAAAGGTGATTTTTTTGGAACACGGTTCGGGGACCCGGATGCCGCAGAAATGGAGGCAGCCAGCCACGTCTCAAAACCTGGTAAGACGAATCATGTTGTAAAAATTATTTCAACTACCAAAACAGTAAAGTCATTTGCAAAGAAAAAAAACGGATAAGTTCATGAATAAATTATGGCGCCTACAAAATTGGGCCTCACTGTGAGCTACAGCGATATTTGAAGAATCCAAATTCTTTTGATGGGAAAAAGGTAATTTCTTTATTTCAGCATCAAACCGCATTTTTGGAAGTCAAATCATTCCAGTATGCCCAAAATAACTATAGATACCGACCTGATAGACGTCAGAATTGCTCAACTTATGAGCGAAATCGAACAGCTCCGGCGTGTTAAAAACCTGCTTCCGGAAATGGTTCTGGACAATTTAATATCAATTCAAAAGAAGATATCCGCATCCGACTTTATACTCCAACATTTGGCGCATACTCCAAGTGGTGCCTCGGCGGAAGGATTATCAACCCAATACGCTGTTCATACAGGCAAGTCAAAATTTGAGATAAAAAGTGTAATCAGCAGTGCACTATCGCGTTTAAAATCGTCTTGCAAAATCGCTGTAACATCCAAATCAGATGAGGGTTGGGATATTTACCGGCTGATGGAATAACCTACGTAACTGCCAACCATTGTTTGTCGGCCTATGTTAACAAACAGATGAAAAGCATAGTTAGAATTGTCCGCTATACGAAGAATTGTTTTAAATTACTCATTCTACCAAGTAACCTATACCTATAAAATAAGCAGTCGCATGAAAAAAATAAAAGAAGATTTCTATATATCAATGCTACGGTATGGCAAAATACATATTGATCGTGGATTCACATTAATGGAACTTGTAGAACACTTGAAAAAAAAGGGATTTCCTATTTCGTCAGAACATGACATCTTATTGACTAAATATTTCCCATCATCTTTTTGTTCCTTGAATAACAATAATAATGCATACCCGGATTATAGTTCATTCTTTTTTTTAAGCCCGGAATCTTATTTTCGGTTATTGCAATACGACAGTATGCTATCGACAAGAAAACAGGCGAAAATAGCCACGGTAATTGCAATAGTTGCTATAATAATACCCTTTGTATATGGGCTTTTTCGGATGAATACCAAACTTATTTAACCAACGTAAGAAATGGAAAGTAATTCACTTGATATCCAATCTATAATTGAACAACAGTTGGCACAATTCTATAGCGTAATCTCTAATGAGAGAGGAAACCGGGTTAAGGTGCGGAAATACAGCATATGCGCAAGCAATTGTCTCTAATAAGTAATTACAATGATTTTCGGCCTTATGGAGTATATATTTGATAGTGAAACTTTGCAATTCTTGTGGTCAGCGTTGAGGGAAACAGCCTCTGCTCCAAATCAACATCAGGCAGAACGACTGTCGAAGCGTATTATCAAGAAAGGGTGGGCTTTTAAGTCCGACGTGGAAGATCTTTTATACAGCCTTGATAGCCGATTGGATTACTCTCGGTTGGATGTCAAAATATTTTCCCA
>Ga0193752_1002221_pt1 | contig 14864 bp, 12 predicted proteins | sample H1c1metaG_FD_144924 | JGI IMG/M metagenome (GOLD analysis project Ga0193752, IMG submission 144924) | Soil microbial communities from a riparian zone of the East river system, Colorado, United States - H1c1 | ecosystem: Environmental > Terrestrial > Soil > Riparian zone | place: USA: East River... | reverse complement strand
CGCGGCGCTGGCGATTTCGAGTGGTTTGCGCGCGTCACGCCACTGCACGTCGTAGACACAGGCTGAATTGCCGCGCGCCAGGCACTCAGGATGTGCGACCGACGCAGGTTCTAGGCCGAACGCGACCGGCACGCGCTCGAGCTGAGTGCGGCGCGCTTGGCAGACGTAGGATTTCGCTTCACGTGGTGCACCCGGCAGCGGCACCCACGCGATGCGAGCAAAATCTCGACGGCGCGCTTGCAGGGCAAAGCGGCCGGTCTTGTTGAGGCGGGCGGCAGCCCGCGGAAGTTGTGCGTACGTGAAGCTGGGCGACCCAAACGCAAACAGCAGCGGGTAGAGCGGCCCGAGGTACTTGGGGCTCATACTTCTCAGCATAGCGCGCGTAAGTAGACGTGGATCGCGCGCGCGTTCGATCAACGCGTCGAGCAATGACTCGAAGAAGTCGAGCGACACCCACGCGCTACCATCGATTAAACGCTCGAGCGTGGCTCCGTGTTCCGCAACAATTCGAGCGACCGCTTCGCGTCCGATTGAAGCCTCGGCTTCATCCAGAACGGCGCGCAATGAGAAGCTGTGCAGCTCTTGTCGAAAAACGTCCATGCGGCAGTTGCTGCTTCACTCATCGTACCAGCAGCGAGCCAGGCGACTGCACGCGAGAAACGCGAGCGCGCGTGCCGCGTCGCGCAGGATGAGCGACGATGTACGGCACGCGCGCCAGCGGATCGTGACCGAGTCGGCTATTCCGAACCGCAAGTAGGGTTTACGCAGAAGCCCGCACCCCCCGACTGGCTGACGCTTTCTGGCCGACTATCACACACCCAGGCTGGCGGGCACTCGGACGTGTTTTGGCATGCCTGCACGCAGACGTTGAGCTCGGTGTGGCAGAACAGGGACCGGTCCAGCGAGCCGTCGGTCAGGTTCACGAGACACGCACTCTCGGACGTGATGGCTTCGCCACTCGCGTCGACGAGGCCGCGACAAGGCGAACCGATGTTCGGCTGGGACGGCATGCGACGCGTATCGGTGCTCCTCAGTGTTTGCGTTTCGTTCAAGCACTCGAGCTTCACGATGACGCCGTTCGTTGGCTTTGCGGTTTCCGTGAACGAGACGCGCTGCGGTTGGCCCTTGCAGCTGCGTTGTAGGTCCGCCGCGAAATCGTCGTAGTACCAACCCCTGCCGTCCGGCACGCTTCGATCGGCCGCTACTGCCAGCTGCTGCACTTTGCAGTTTTTGCCACCGCGATCGTTTCGAGCCGGGCGATTGGCTTCGACTGGTTCGAGGTACGTCCCCGGACCCTCGCAATCCGTCGGAGCACCCACCGCGGCTTGGTCCGCCGGCGGCAACTCCCAGATCACGTTGCACGGCACGGTGCCCTTCGACGTGCGCACGAGAGGCTTCGGCAAGCACACCGTCAGGTTGTTGGTGATCGCGGTGATGATCGCATCCATCGCTGGTCCAAAGTCTTTCTGACAGATCGATTGGACTACGCCGTTTGGACCGAACGCGCGCGCCACTTCGACGATGCGTACGGGCGGGTAGGCAGGGGCGGGGTTGCCCGCCGCGGTCTCACCAGAACAGGAAGGATTGAGCTTCGCGAGGTTCGGATTGGTGTTGCCGTTTGGCGTCTCCTGCATGCGCGGGTCGTTCAAAATCGCTTCGTAATACGACTCGCGCGAATCGGCGTCTTCCAGGTTGTTGAAGCGCGCGCGCTGTGCCGCATCGACGAGGTCGGTCGGCACGCCGGCGATCGCGGCAAACACGACGAGGTTGTCCTTGGCGGGACGCAAGGCTTTAAACCCATCGATGTAGCGCTGAACCTTGAATAGGTTTTCTTTGTGGTTGAAGCAGCGCAAGTTCGGCGGCTCTTGCGATTCCGGCTTGGTGCGATCGGTCGTGAAGTGAGCCGTGCTGATCGACGAACAGTCTTCTTCATCGGTCACGAGCACGACCGCGATCAGCGATTGACCCGCGACTGTATCGTTGCGTAGAAAACCGGCGTTGCCGCCTTGCGTCATCGAGACGTCGCCGTGGCCGAACGTGCGATCGGTCGAAGTTGCGAGAAACGAGATCGGATTTTTCGCGTACGCGTTGCCATCGCCGTCGACGTAGTTCTTCGGCCAGAGCGCTTTCAATCCCGCTTCGAGCGGCTGTTCGTAGCCGCATCCACCGGTGCCAAGCGTTGCGATGCACTCGAAGTCCTTCGCGACTTCATCCGAAGTGGACGTGCCGAGCTCGAACGTCAGAAAGCTCGGATACGACGCTTTGCAGCCCGGAGAACCGCCGGCGTGCTGCAAGATGCCATCGTCGCCGCCGTTGGGCTCACATCCATTGATCCCGGGGATGCCGACTACTCCCATGTCGGTCGAGACGACGCCGAGGTGCAGACTCTTCACTGCCGGAAACGTCGTCCCGTCCGCCCGCTGACCACTCGTCAACGTCTTGATCAGCGTCGGAAACTCCTTCTTCAGTGAGTCTTGCTCTTCTTTCATCGAGTCCGAGTTGTCGACCACGAACAGCAGGTCCACTTTGTCGACGGTCGATGCCTCGATCTGCCGCGCCACGCCCGACACGAGGCACGGGTTGAGTGGCTGCAGGTCGCGCTCGAGGCACCCGCCGCTGATGGCTGCAAGAGCTCCGACGATTGTGATGACTAACGATTTGGCTCGTCTCATATGATCCTCCCCACGCGCACACACGACGGCCCGGGCAGATCGGCGCGCAAGCCGCCCCGACGGCAGTTGCGTACGCTCTGCGCGAGTCCCCTTGCTCGACGCGTGTGAGAGCGCTGCCCTCACCGGCAACGCAGACTGCGCACCACGCGTTCGTAATGGGTCGCAAGCTCTGGGTCGCGCGTTCGGAAGCGCGCGCGTTTTACCGGCAATGCGTGCGGCGACTCGCGAACGCGCCTGGTTTCCGTCAACCGAGTTGGCGGCTTGCAGCTGTCGGCTGCGAGCGGTAGCCCGCTCAGGTCGTATTCGCTCGGACTACACCGAGCGCACGATCACTTCTTCGTGAACGTCGTCTTGTACGCGTCTTCGTCGAACCCGACGATCACGCGCTTTCCAGTGTCGACGATCGGCCGCTTCACGAGCTTGCCGTCCTTCGCGAGCTCTTTGAGCGCGGCGGCTTCACTCATACCGGGCAAGCGAGTCTTGAAGTCGCCGTTGCGGTAGCTCTCGCCCGACGTGTTGAAGAAACGGGCGATCGGCAGACCCGAGCGCGCGTGTAGATCGGCGAGGTGCTTGGCCGGAATCGGCTCCGCGACGAGGTCGACTGAGTCGTACGCCACGCTCTTGGCATCCAGCCACTTGAGCGCCTTCCGACACGTGCTGCACTTCGGGTATTGGTAGACCGTGACCGGCATGGTGGGCGGATACCAGAGTCGGTGCGGTCGCGTCCAGCACGGCCCACCCCGTCCTTGACCTGCACCGGCTTAGGCCCACAATCGCCACATGGTCCCGAAGAGTGAATTTGAAGAACGCAGGCGGCGTTTCTTCGAAGCCGCGGGCAGCGGCGTCGCCATTTTCGCGTCCACGCCCGTCGCAGTTCGCAACAACGACGTCGAGCACGAGTACCGGCAAGACAGCGACTTGTACTACCTGACCGGCTTCGACGAACCGCAGAGCGTGCTGCTACTGACGACCGAGCATCCGGAGCATCGCGTCGTCCTGTTCGTGCGGCCGCACGACAAAGACCGCGAGACTTGGGATGGCCCCCGCGCAGGCCTCGAAGGCGCAAAGGCCGACTTCGGTGCGGAGGCTGCGTACCCGATCGCCGAGTTGGCGAAGCAGCTTCCGGAGTATCTGAAAGACGTTCACCGCTTGCACTACCGCATCGGCGCCGATCGCGCGTTCGACTCCGTCGTGCTCGATGCGATCGCCGAGGTGAAGCGCAAAGCGCGCACGGGTGTGTCGGCGCCGCGTGAGATCGTCGACCCGAGTGTGGTTGTCCACGAGATGCGCTTGCGCAAGTCTGCGGCGGAGATCGACGTGATGTGCAAGGCCGCCGCAATCACCGCTGAAGCGCACGCGGCGGCGATGCAGCTCGCGCGTCCAGGCCGCTACGAGTACGAGGTCGAAGCTGAGATCATGCGCGTATTTCGCGCGCGTGGTGCTGAACGGCCCGCGTACGGCAGCATCGTGGGATCGGGGCCAAACGCCACGATTCTGCATCACCGTCGCAACGACCGGCGCATGCAAGAGGGCGACTTGCTGTTGATCGACGCGGGCGCGGAGTACGGCTACTACGCCTGCGACGTCACGCGCACGTTTCCGGTCTCGGGCAGCTTCAGTCCGGAGCAGCGCGCGCTCTACCAGATCGTGTTGGACGCGCAAAAGGCTGCGATCGAGTCAGTTCGGCCGGGTGTAACCGTGCCGCACGTTCACGCCGCGGCGGTCGATGTGCTCGTCGCCGGGCTGGTCGATGTGGGCATCCTCGAGGGGCCGGCCAGTCAGGCGCTCGAGAGCGAGAGCTACAAGCCGTATTACATGCACCGCACCAGTCATTGGCTCGGCATGGACGTGCACGACGTGGGCGACTACCACGTACACAGGCGGCCCCGGCTACTCGAACCGGGCTTCGTCCTGACGGTGGAACCGGGCCTGTACATCGCCGCAGGAAGCCCATGCGATCCGAAGTGGCACGGCATCGGCATCCGTATCGAAGATGACGTGCTGGTCACGGATCTGGCTCATCGCGTGCTGACGGACTCGATCCCGAAATCGGTCGAAGACGTCGAACGCATCCTTGCAGCCCGCCCGCCGCAGCGGGAAGCGGCGGAGTAGCGGCCGTGCAGCGTCAGGCGTCGGTCGCCGCAGCGAGAAGCGGCGGAGCAGCCGCGCCGCGGACTTGCGACATATCGGCGGCAACGCACCCTGATCGTTGACAGGTGCGCCGCATTTGACTACAGATCACGGTGCTTTCGAGCGAGATTCGCGAGCAATTTCGGGCGCAGTCCGCTAGGTGACGGTTCCGCAAGACGCGTGAGCGACCTTCGTCTTCTCGCGTGAGGCGGTGCTTGATTGGTGTCGGGCCCCAAGTGCCGGTTCCAACTGGTGGGTCTGCGCGGCCTCGCTCGAGCAAGCCTACGCCATGCTCAGCACCTATCTGCCCGCAATGATCATGCTGATTATCGCAACCGCGTTCGCGGTTGCGATCTTCACACTCACTTCAGTACTCGGCACGAAGAACATGACGCCGGAAAAGGCGATCCCGTACGAAAGCGGGTCGGACTCCGAAGGCGCGAATCATGTGCGGCTCAGTGTGAAGTTCTACCTGACCGCCATCTTGTTCGTAGTGTTCGATATCGAAGCCGTGTTTCTGTACCCATGGGCGGCTATCTTCCGCCAGCTCGGCTGGTTCGGCCTGCTCGAGATGTTTGCATTCATCACGGTCCTCGCCATCACGCTGGTGTACGCGTGGAAAAAGGGAGCGCTCGAATGGGAGAAATGACCAACCGGACAACTGCCGTCCTCGGTGAAGGGCAGACTGGGTTTGCGACGACGAAGTTCGACGCGCTCCTGGGTTGGGCCCGCAAGTACTCTCTGTTCCAGTTCCCGTTCGTGACTGCGTGCTGCGGCATGGAGCACATGGCGACGGCTGGTTCGCGTTACGACATCGAACGCTTCGGCGCGGGTGCGCCACGTTTCAGCCCGCGCCAGAGTGACTTGCTCTGGGTCGTCGGTACGATCACGCAAAAGCAAGCACCGCCGCTGCGCCGGATTTACGAGCAGATGACCGATCCGAAGTACGTGATCGCGTTCGGCACATGCGCGTCGTGCGGCGGTTTCTACGACAACTACACGACCGTTCCCGGCATCGACAAGATCATACCGGTCGACGTGTTCATTCCTGGCTGTCCGCCGCGGCCCGAAGCCGTGCTCGACGGGCTGATGCTGCTCATGGAGAAGATCCAGAACGGCGATCGCGAGCCGGCCGTGTTGCCTGCAAAGGAGCTGCCACCACTGGTGCAACTCCGCGCGAAGCAGCAGAGCGCATGACAGAAGCTCGAGGAGACTATCGATGAGTCAGAAAGTGCTCGCGCGCCTCAAGGCGCGGTTCGGCGAAGCCATCCTCGCGGCCGAGAGTTTTCGCGGCGATGACGAGGCGCTCGTCGCGCCGGATAATTGGCTCGCAGCGGCGCGCTATCTGCGGGATGACGCCGAGTGCGCGATGAACCACTTCATCGATCTCACGATCGTCGACTATCCGGAGCGGGAGCCTGCGACGCCACGCTTCGACGTGCTCCTCTTCGTGCGCTCGCTCGGCAAGAACCATCGCGTGCGGCTGAAGACCCGCGTCCGCGACGGCGAAGGGGTCGATACGTTGACCGGCCTTTGGGAAGGTGCGAACTGGACCGAGCGCGAGGCCTACGACATGTTCGGGGTCAAGTTCCTCGGGCACCCGGATCTGCGTCGCATCCTGATGTACGAAGAGTTCGTCGGGTACCCGCTGCGTAAGGACTATCCGATCGGGAAGACGCAGCCGCTGATTCCGTACCGCGAGGTCGCGCCGTCGAAACTCGCCCCGTTCGGTGCGGACGAAGGTCAACCGTACGGTCGCATCGATTGGTTGGCGCGCATGGCAGGTCGCAACTTGCAGGTCTCGCCGGCGATCGGCGTGCAGCAAGGCCAGCGTCCGGCGCTCAGCGTGGATACCGAAGATCTCGCGCAGCCGCGCAAGCCGAACGGGAACTAGTCACGCAGTTTCGCTGAATTCACGGGCCACGAGGGCCACGAAGTCACTGAGGGCTGGGGACCGAGGACTAACGCCGATGGAGCCGATTCAAGAGTACGAGGAAGAGACCGCGCTCGAGTTGCCGGCGGAACCCATGCGTTTGAACATGGGCCCGGCGCATCCCGCGATGCACGGCACGATTCGCATGATCCTCGACCTCGATGGCGAGATCATCAAGGAAGTCGACGTGCAGCCTGGCTACTTGCACCGCGGCTTCGAAAAGAGCTGTGAGCGCGGCACTTGGGCGCAGGTCTATCCGTACGCGGATCGGCTCAACTACGTCTCGCCGATGTTGAACAACGTCGGCTTCTCGCTGGCGGTGGAGAAGCTGCTCGAGATCGAGGTTCCGGAGCGCTGCAAGATCTACCGCGTGATCCTGGGTGAGCTCGCGCGCATCACCGATCACCTGACGTGCAACGGCGCGATGGCGATGGAGCTCGGTGCGTTCACGCCGTTTCTGTGGTGCATCAAGGTCCGCGATTGGATCTGGGACATCCTCGAGCAAGAGACTGGCGCGCGAATGACGCACTCGTTCGGCCGCATCGGTGGCATGGCGAAGCCGCCGACCGATCAGCTGAAGACGACCGTGCGCGATATTCTCCCGCAGATCGACAAGCTGATGGCCGAGACCGAAGGCACGTTGGTCCGCAATCGGATCTTCATCGATCGCTTGCAGGGCGTCGGCGTATTGTCAAAAGAACTCGCGTTGTCGATCGGTGTAACCGGTCCGATGTTGCGTGGCTGCGGCATCGACTACGACGTTCGCAAAGCGAACCCGTACAGCGGCTACGAGACGTACGACTTCGAGATTCCGATCGGCCACGACGGCGACACGTACGACCGCTTCATGGTGCGGATGGAAGAGATTCGGCAGTCGTGCCGCATCCTCGAGCAAGCGATCGAGCGCTTGCCCGATCACGGTCCGATCAACGTCGACGACCCGCGCATCATCTTGCCGTCGAAGACCGACGTCTACGAGACGATCGAAGGTACGATCGCGCACTTCAAGCTGGTCATGGAAGGCGTGAAGCCGCCGCCCGGCGCCGTCTACAGCTACACCGAAGGTGGCAACGGCGAGCTCGGCTTTTACATCGTGTCAGACGGCAGCGGTACGCCGTACCGCGTGCGCTGCCGTCCGCCATGCTTCATCAACCTTATGGCTGCCGCGCCGATGATTCGCGGCGGCATGATCGCCGACATCGTTCCGACCTTCGGGTCGGTCAACATGATCGGTGGCGAGTGCGATAGGTAGGAGACCGATGCCCACGTTCAAGCTCGATGGCCGCGAGATCCCGTTCGAGCCCGGCGACACGATCATTCGTGCAGCCTGGCGCCAGGGGATCGAGATTCCGCACTACTGCTGGCATCCCGGCCTCTCGATCGCGGCCAACTGCCGCATGTGTTTGGTCGAGATCAAAGCCGAGCGCCCGATGTTGATGCCCACGTTGAAGTGGGACGCCGAGAAGAACGAGTACGTTCCTTCCAACAAGCCGAAGCTCGCGCCGGCGTGTCAGACGCCGGCGATCGAGAATCAGGAAGTCTGGGCGAAGAGCTCTGAAGCGACGAACGCGCAGGGCCACGTGCAGGAATTCCTGCTGCTCAATCATCCGGTCGATTGCCCGATCTGCGATCAGGCCGGCGAGTGCAAGCTCCAGGACTACTGGCTCACGAGCCAGGGCACAGCGAAGCGCAAGCGCACCGAGCCCGTGCACAAGCCGAAGGGCGTGCGGTTCGGCGAGAAGATCGTGTACGACGGCGAGCGCTGCGTGATGTGCACGCGCTGCATCCGGTTCTGCGACGAGGTCGCGCACGATCACGTGCTCGACATGCGCGAGCGCGGCAACAAGAACGAGATCACGGTGAGCCCGGGGCGCGAGCTCGACGGCCACTACACCTTGATGACCGAACACGTCTGCCCGGTCGGGGCGCTCACCAGCCGCGATTTCCGCTTCAAGGCGCGCGTCTGGTTTTTGCGCGCGCAAAAGAGTGTCTGCAGCGGCTGTGCGACGGGCTGCAACGACTACATGGACTACGACCCGCGGCAAAACCGCGTGTACCGGATTCGTCCGCGCGACAACGAGGCCGTCAACAAGTTCTGGATGTGCGACGACGGCATGCTGAGCTACCACCGCGTGCACGATGGTCGGGTGCTCGCCGGCAGCGTTCGCAACGGCAGTCAAAACTCCGTCTCGCCCGAGGAAGCGTTGAAGTTGGCAGCTGCAGCGCTCGGCTCCGCGAATGCGGCGAAGCTCGCCATCGTGCTCAGCGCGCAGCACTCGAGTGAAGACAACGACGTGCTCGCGCGCTTCGGCCGCGAGCTCGGTGCCGCGAAGTTCTACCTCGCCGCTCTGGGCGGTTGGGATGGTGACGACATCCTGCGCGACAACGACAACAATCCGAATCGGGCCGGTGCGCTCGCCGCCGTCGATGGCAAGGCCGGCAGCATCACGGACTTGCTGGCCGACGTGAAGAGTGGCGCGATCGAGAGCGTGATCGCGCTCGGTGGTGTGACTGCGGAAGACGCTTCCGCGCTCGGCTCGCTGCGCTCCTTGAAGACGATGATCACGCTGTCGAGCAACGTCGGTCCGCTGACCGAGGTCGCGAGCCTCGTGATTCCAGTCGCTTCCTTTGCCGAGATGGAGGGCACGTTCGTGAACGTGCAGGGCATGGCCCAGCGGTTCTCCCGCGTGATCTTCGCACCGGCGGGGATCAAGCCGGCTTGGGAAACGCTCGTGCAGCTCGCGCGGGCGCTGAACAAGCCGCTCACGGTGAGCCAAATCGCCGACGTACGACTTACCATCCCGGCCGATGCGCCGGCGGAGGCAGCACCGTGATCGACGGCATCTACGTCGCGGCGATGATCGTGAAGTTGTTGTTCGTCCTGGTGCTCGTGCTGACGTTCTCGCCGGTGTTGGTCTGGGCGGACCGCCGGCAGAGCGCGATGATTCAGGATCGGCTCGGCCCGAATCGCGCCGGCATTCCGATCGCCGGCAAGAACTTTGCGCTGGTGGGCTTGTTGCACCCGCTTGCCGACGCGCTGAAGTTCATGTGGAAGGAGGACTTCATTCCTCCGAAGGCGGACAAGCTGCTGTTCGCGCTCGCGCCGATCATCTCGGTGATCCCGACCATCGCAGCGTTCGCCGTGATTCCGTTCGGCGACACGATCTATCTCGACCACTTGTTCGAAGTGTTGCCGGCAAATCCCGATGGCCGCGCGGTCCCATTCCAGGTCGCGTCGCTGAACGTCGGTATTCTGTACATCTTTGCGGTCGCAGGTACGGGTGTCGTCGGTGCTGCGATCGCCGGTTACTGCAGCGACAACAAGTACGCGCTCCTCGGTGGCCTGCGCGCCGCCGGTCAGATGGTCAGCTACGAGGTGACGCTCGGTCTGTCGCTCGTCGGCTGCTTCATGCTCTACAATTCGTTGCTGCTCGAAGACATGATCGCGTGGCAGGTGGACCGCGGTCTCTTGGGCTGGGGCATCTTCCGGCAGCCGGTTGCGTTCATCCTGTTCTACGCAGGCTCGATCGCAGAGACCAAGCGCATCCCGTTCGACTTACCCGAAGGCGAGAGCGAGCTCGCGGCCGGCTACTTCACCGAGTACTCCGGGATGAAGTTCGGCATGTTCATGATGGGCGAGTACATCGCGATGGTGGTGAGCTGCGCGCTGATCACGGCGCTCTTCTTCGGCGGCTGGGACATCCCGTTCGTGCTGCGCGACGGCATCCACATCTTCAACTACGACCTGCTGCTTCCGCATTGGGCGGTGACGTTGCTCTTCATCGGCTCGTTCATCGTGAAGACGACGATCTTGCTCTGGTTGACGTTGATGATCCGCTGGTCATTGCCGCGCTTTCGCTATGACCAAGTCATGAAGATGTGCTGGCGCTACATGCTGCCGCTGTCGCTCATCAATATTTTCATCACAGGCATGGTGATTCTCTTCACCAACAGCCCCTGATAGGACCTCTGCCATGGCGAAGTTGATCCCCAAGCCCAAGATGAACGCCGCGGAAGCGGTGTACGTGCCCGAGATCGCGAAAGGCCTGCGCATCACGATCGGCCGTTTCTTGAAGAACACGTTCAGCGCGCGCGGTTCCGAGGGCAACGAGATCGACACGGTCGACTACCCGGAAGAGAAACGCGTCTACCCGGAGCGCTTCCGCGGTGTCCATCGCCTGACGCATCGTTCGGACGGTTCACCGCGTTGCGTCGCGTGTTTGTGCTGCAGCACGGCGTGTCCCGCGCAGTGCATTCACATCGAAGCGGCCGAATACGCGCCGGGCGACCCGCGGTACGGCTACGAGCGTTACCCCAAGGTGTTCGTGATCGACGAGCTGCGCTGCATCTTTTGTGGCTATTGCGTCGAGGCCTGCCCGTGCGATGCGATCCGGATGGACACGGGCTTCCACATGCCGCCATCGACGCAGCGCGAGCACTTCATCTTCGACAAGGAGATGTTGATGGCGATCCCGGGAGCGGATGGGTCGTTCGAGACGATGAACCCGCGACATGAGCCGGGGGATCCGTCCCACCCCGGCGTCGACCGCGAGCACCACTAGATCCCGCGAACGGCGCTAGAAAACCCGCCCGCTTGCTGCGCTAAAGCGCTCTGCTAATCTGCGGGCCAATGTCGTCCAAGGACCCTCGTGCCACGAAGCCGGATTCAGGAGCCGCGCCAGCCGCCGTCAGCGGCGAGCCCGCAGCCGAATCGGCTTTCCTGACGTCGTCCGTGCACGGCGGCCAACCCAGCCAGTTTGCGTACGACTCCCTGACCCTGCCGATCGTTCAGACCGCGACCTACACGTTCGCGAACACGGCCGAGCTGGTCACGTACATGCAGGGCCAGGGCAAGCAGCGCGAGGAGTACGGGCGCTACGGCAACCCGACCGTGCGCGTGCTCGAAGAGCGCGTTGCGGCGCTCGAGCACGCCGAAGACGCCGTCGCGTTTTCGAGCGGCATGGCAGCGGTCACGAGCGCGATCTTCGCGCTGGTCGGGCAGGGCGGCCACGTCATCCTGTTCAACGACTGCTACCGCCGGACCCGCCAGTTCGTCGCGACGTTCCTCGCGCGCTACGGCGTGCGTCACACCCTCGTCGCGTCGGCAGATCTCGCCGGCCTCGAAGCGGCCTTCGAGAAAGACACGAAGCTGGTCGTGAGTGAAGCGCCGACGAATCCGTTCAATGCCGTCGTCGACGTGCCGCGCCTCGCCGAGATCTGCCGTGAGCGGCGCGTCAGGACCTTGATCGACTCCACCTTTGCGACGCCGGTCAATCTGACGCCGCTCGATCTCGGGATCGACTTGGTCGTGCACAGCGCGACGAAGTACCTGAGCGGTCACAACGATGTGCTCGCCGGTGTGATCGCGGGCAAAGCCCCTCTGTGTTCACTCGTGCGCGACGTACGGCACATGCTGGGTGCGGTTTGTGACCCGCATGCGGCGTACCTCGTCCATCGCGGCATCAAGACCCTCGCGCTGCGCGTCGCCCAACAGAACGCGTCCACGCAAGCGATCGCGGAGATGCTCGATGCGCATCCCAAGGTCGTGCGCGTTCACTACCCGGGCTTGCCGTCGCACCCGCATCACGACGTTGGTAAGAGGTTCATGCGCGGCTTTGGTGGCGTCGTGACCTTCGAGCTCAAGGGCGACCTCGCCTCGACCGGTCGCTTCATCGATGCGCTCGAGATTCCGCGCATCGCGCCCAGTTTGGGTGGTGTCGAGAGTTTGGTCGAGCAGCCGGCTCTGATGAGCTACTTCGAGATGCCGAGCGAGCAGCGCGAGCTCTTGGGCATGAAGGACACCCTCGTGCGGTACTCGGTGGGGATCGAGGCGGCGAGCGATCTGATCGGCGATTTGAATCAGGCGTTGGTGTCGGCCGCCATTCCGGACTGAGCGGGGCAGCGCTCTCGTCGTCCTCGTCCTCATAGCCGTGCGCGTGCACGCGCACGGCTATGAGGACGAGGACGAGTACGAGGACGAGGACGAGTACGAGGACGAGTACGAGTACGAGTACGAGGACGAGTACGAGTACGAGGACGAGGACGCGCACGCGCACGGCAACGAGTACGAGGACGGCAACGAGGACGAGTACGAGGACGTCAACATCGACGCCCAAACGAGACCGGCGTCGCCTGCGATGCAAGCGACGCCGGAAGCGTTTTCAGCGTGTGGCTCTCAGACCGCCGACTTCGGCCGATCCATGTTGAGCAGCGCTTCACGCGCTTCCTTCACACCGGCGTCGCGCGCTGCAAGCAACAACCCGCGCATATTCATCGCAACCATCATCTCCGCGACGAGCTTCCGCCTTCCCGCATCGGTTCCGGTCAGGCTCTTGTAGAGCTCCGCCCGAATCCATCGCGCAGAGACGCCGGCAGGGCCATCCCAACCGGCCACGAGCCGCGCCGCGAGCTGCTGCGTCGGATACGTGAACGTGATGTTGGTCATCGGATTGCCCTCGCGCAGCACGTGCGCGACCTTCATCCGGCGATAGATTTGGCCCGACGTGAACATCGGCTCGAGCAGCAAGTTGAAGTTGTCGTCTTCGTTGCTGTTCACCGCGCCACGCAGAATCTCTTCCGCATCGCGATCCGCCGGAAGTACTTCGAGGAGCTTCATCGCAACCTCTTCACCACCGCCGAGCGTAGCCGCGACCGCCGCGTAACGGCGCGCGTTCGGATCGTCGAGCAACTTGATCAAGGCCGCGTCGTTGGACGGGTTACCGGAGTAACCAACCGCGAGCGCCGCTGCCACCTTCACGGTGCCCGGTGTCTGCGCGCTACCCATCAAGGTAACGAGCTTGGCCGAGAGGGCTTCATTCGGCTTCCGCCACAAGCCGTTCACGTAGGCGGTGCGCACACGCTCTTCCGACTTCGGGTCAAGCACCTTCGCGAGCATGGCTTCCTGCAACGCAGGATCGGCCATTTGTCCGAGCGCCGCACCGGCTGCCATCGCGAGCCGACCGTCGTCCTGCGGATCTTCGACGATGATCATCAGTTCTTTGACCGCCTTGGGATCAGGGCGACCGAAGTACGAGAGCGAAGTCATCGCTTCCAAGCGATTACGGTACGCCATCTCGCTCACGACGCTCGGCCGCGAGAAGTCGATCTTCTTATCGCGCGGCAGCATCTTCACGAGGGTCGGGTACGCCTTGTCATACGGGATCTGCGCGATCGCCTTCGCGGCAGCTCCGACGTCGTCGCCCTTCAGCTCTTTCTCGAGCTCTGGGCCGGCCGCAGCGTAGTGGCTGGTGCCGAGCGCACGCATGAGCGCGGCCTTGCGAGCCGGGAACTCCTTGAGCAGCGGCATCAGACCTGGGCCCGCTTCCGGTGCCCCGAGCTGGCGCAGCGCATCGAGGGCGTCCTGCGCGACGTCGTCTTCCGGAACCTTCGCGAGCGCGAGCAACGGTGCCACCGCCCGCGGATCGCCGAGCTCAGCCAAACCTTGGGCTGACTCGTTGCGCACGTCTTCGTCCGCATCGCCCAGGAGCGCAGCAAACGCGTTCGCTCCGCGCGGGTCGAACGTCTTACGAAGCAAGCGAACCAGATCGCGCTTCGTCGTCGCGTCCTTCGCTTGGCCGAGCAACATCGCGAGCTGCGGTGCCGCCGTCGACCGCGCGAGCGCATCGAGAACGCTCTGCCGCATATCGGCGCGAGACGTCATCAGCCCGAATAGATCGGGTGCCGCCGCCGGATCGCCTGCGCGACCGATGCCCGCGACTGCAGCGCGAATCACCTCGGGGTCCTCGCCCGGGCGCTTGATCATGCGCACGAGCGCCGGAACGACCGCTGGCGATGCCGCTTCCGAGAGCGCCATCGCGACGAGGGCGCGCACTGGCTTGTCGGCGTGACCGGTCAACTCGGGCGAGCTCAGCTTCTGAATGCCGAGTGCCTCCGTAATGATCTTCGGGTCGAAGTCGTCGTACTTCTGCCAAATCCCCTTCACGAACTCGCTGAGGATCGCGTCGGACGCGCCGCCCTCTTTGAGCACCGCGAGCGCCCAGACGACCTGGGAACGATCTTTTTCATCGACCGTCGGAAGGGCCGCGAGCAGCGCCGGCTTGGCGGAATCGGCCGCCGGCGATCCGATCGCCGCGAGCGCCGAAGCCGCCTGAAAAAGATCGTTCCCAGGT
>Ga0193752_1002220_pt1 | contig 14867 bp, 12 predicted proteins | sample H1c1metaG_FD_144924 | JGI IMG/M metagenome (GOLD analysis project Ga0193752, IMG submission 144924) | Soil microbial communities from a riparian zone of the East river system, Colorado, United States - H1c1 | ecosystem: Environmental > Terrestrial > Soil > Riparian zone | place: USA: East River... | reverse complement strand
AGCAATCCCCAGGTTGTTATCTCCAAGCTTGCCGTGCCTGCGAAGAATCTGAAGGAACTGATTGCCTGGAGCAAGGCCAATCAGGACAAGCTGCTGGTGGGCACCGGCGGCGTCGCAGCTTCATCGCACATGGGCGGGATTTACTTTCAGAATGCGATCGGTACAAAGTTCCAGTACGTACATTATCGCGGCGGCGCCCCGGCAATACAGGCACTGCTCAGCGGCGAGGTCGATATTTACGTTACTCAGGTATCAGGCGCGGTACCGCTGGTTCGCGCAGGAAAAATCAGGGCCTATGCGGTGACGTCCAAGAACCGGCAGGAGGCCGCGCCGGAGATTCCGACCGTGGACGAGGCGGGCTTGCCCGGTCTTTACACCTCCGTGTGGCATGCCATTTGGGTGCCCAAAAGCACACCGAAAGATATTATCGGGAAACTGAATGCCGCCTTTGTCGCAACATTGGCCGATGCTAACGTGCGCAAGCGCTTTGGCGATCTCGGCCAGGAAATTCCGTCACGCGAAGAGCTGACACCGCAAGCGCTGGCCGCCTACCACAAGGCTGAAATCGACAAATGGTGGCCGTTGATCAAGGCGGCTGGTCTTAAGGCCGAATGATGTGCGTGATGTCCGAATCAAGAACGGCATCCAACGGCCGCCAACGTTACGGTCGGACAGCAGCCTGATACCTGGAGCCGCGACCGACCTTCCCGCCTGAATTGAGGCCGGGTTAGTATGCGTATTTTTTCCGAGAGGAAGTGGAAATGCCCAAGATGACAGGCGCGCGCCTATTCGCCGAGATGATGCGCGATTACGAGGTGTCGCATATTTTCTTCGTGCCGGCGTTCATGCTGAAGTCGTTCGCCGAAATGGAAGACATGCCGATTGCGCGTGTGATGGTGCATGGTGAAAAGGCAGCCGCGTACATGGCCGATGGCTACGCGCGCTCCAGCCGCAAGCCGGGCGTGTGCATGGCGCAGATGATTGGGGCCTCGAATCTTGCGGCGGGCATCCGTGACGCGCACATGGCAGGTTCGCCGGTGATCGCGATTACCGGCGGGCCCGCGCCCGCGTCGCGTTACCGGCATGCTTATCAGGAAGTGGATGACATTACGCAGTTTGATGCCGTCACAAAATTTAATGCGCAGGTGGATGCGGTGACGCGGTTGCCGGATTTGACGCGGCAGGCGTTTAGAGTGGCGACGTCCGGCGCGCCGGGGCCGGTGCATCTGCGCATACAGGGGCATCTGGGGCAACTCACTGAGGCCGAGGCCGAACTCGATCCGATGGTTGAGGCCAAATACAAAAGCGTGCCGCCGTTTCGTTCCGAGCCCGATATGCAGCATGTGAATGACGCGCTGGCGCTGCTGGCGGCGGCGCAGCGGCCAGTTATAGTTGCCGGCGGCGGGGTGATGACTTCCGGTGCTGCAGCAGAACTGGTTGCACTGGCCGAAAAGCTCAATATTCCGGTGGCGACTTCGCTCAACGCCAAGGCGGTGATGCTCGATAATCATCCGCTTAACGTGGGTGTGCCGGGTGCGTATTCGCGTGACTGCGCCAACCGCACGTTGGCGGAATGTGATCTCGCGTTTTTTGTCGGCAGCCATACCGGCGGGCAGGTCACCAACAATTGGATGTTCCCGCCGGCGGGTACCAGGGTAATCCAGCTCGATATCAACCCGGATGAATTGGGGCGGAACTATCCAAACAGGGTATCGATATTGGGCGATGCGAAATTAGGTTTGAAGCGTCTGCTGGAAACCGCCAAGGCGAAAGCCGCTACGGATTGGACCCAGCGCGCGGCGAATTTTGTCACCGAGTGGCGCCGCGAAAATTCCGAGATGCGCAACGCCGATGTGGCGCCGATACGCCCGGAACGCATCTGCAAGGAAATTTCCGATGCGTTGCCGCCGGATGGCATCGTGGTGTCGGATACCGGCCATGCGGGCATCTGGACGTCGCGTTTTATTGAACTGCGCCATGCCACGCAGCGCTACTACCGCACCGCGGGCTCGCTCGGCTGGGGCTTCCCCGCGGCGCTGGGCGTGAAATGCGCCAATCCCGACAAGCCGGTGGTATGTTTTACCGGCGACGGCGGCTTTTATTATCACATTGCCGAATTGGAAACCGCGCGCCGCCATAACATCAATGCGGTGATCGTGGTTAACAACAACAGCGCGCTGAATCAGGAAATCCGGCTCAACGACACCGCCTATGGCGGCAAGCAGCGCGGCCGCGCCGAGGAGATGTGGCGCTTTCCCGATGTGAATTTTGCCAAGGTAGCAGAGTCGTTTGGCTGCGTGGGCATACGCGTGGACAAGGCACGCGATCTCGCGGATGCGCTCAAGCGCGCGATCGTGATGAACAAGCCGGTGGTGGTGGATGTGGCCACCGACATGTACGCGATCGCACCGCATCCATGGACGGCTACGGGCCGCGATTTTCATTCCTATCAAAAGACGGGAGCGTAGGGTGGCAAAGGTGGCGGCGTTTGCGCACGGCGAAGATCGCGCTTACTGGATCAGCTGGTTTAATTTGCCGGAAGAAAGGCGCCAGGATTTTTTTACCTGGGCGTACGAATCGTATGTGCCCAAGGTGTTGAAGCGCGACCGCATGCTATGGGGTGCGCTGTATGCCTCTGAAGCCAAAGGCACGTACACGCCGCTGGGCGGCGGCGGGCGCATCAGTCACAAAAAAAATCCGCGCGGCGTGCCGATTGGCGACCGTTACATCATGATGTTCGGCGCACCGGATGTTTACGCGCTGGCGAATCCGAAGCCCGAAGCGTTTCACGCCAAACTGAATAAGACCGACCAAAAAATGCTGGTGTTGCGCCGCGACGAGCGGCACAACTTCATGCTCGAAGAAGGGCGCATCGAAGGGCCGGGCCTCGCGGATAACCATCCGCCACTGGCGCCGGCACCGGCGATACAGCTCGGCAGCTTTAATGCTGGCGCGTGGGCCGACGAGGAAGAAATGGCCGCGTGGTATGCGCAGTGGCGTTTGCCTTCGCTCACGAAATTACCGGGATGCGTGCGTGTGCGCAAACTCGTTTCGGTGGCAGGCTGGGCCAAGCACGCGTGTTTTTATGAATTCAATTCGCTGCAGTTGCGCGAAAAACATTTTGTGTATTACGAAAAGCCCAACCAGAAAATGGTGCAGTGGTCTACCGATGTGGTGCGCGACACCGTACACGCGCCGGGTTCGGCGAATGTTGCCCGTAGAATATTTTATTGTTTAAAATCAAATACTTAGGTATTTTTATGCGGAACAAACATGGAAACCAAAGCCGGTTTTGAAATCGTCAGAGTCAAAGATATTCCGTGGGAAGACCGCCGTAACGTCGACAACTGGCCGAGCCGTGCCGGCATGTATTGCGACGATAAGGCGAATCAATTGTGCATACGCCTGATCGATTATTCGAAAGGCTCAACCGAACCACGCCACGTGCACGGCGGCATGCATGCGACCACGGTGTTAAAGCATCACACGATTGTCGATGGCGTCACCTTGCGTCCGCTGGACGTGGTGCTGGGGCCGAGCAACGAACCGCACGGACCGCTGCACTATCCGGAAAGCTGCCAATTGCTGAGCGCATTTCAGGGCAGTTATTTTCACAGCGAAGTGGAAAAACTTTCGACGGAAAAACATTATCGCCTGATACAGCAGGAGCAGATCCCATGGGCGCGCGGGGCGAACGGCGAACAACTGAAAACGCTGGTGTATCGCGGCTGCGGGCGGTTGCTGGTGCAGGCGATCCAGTTCGAGCCGGGCGGTGTGATGCCCGCAAAATCGTATGGCAAGCTGCATTCGGCGTTGATTGCGTTTGGCGGCGCTGAGGTGGATGGTGTCGCGCTCGGTGAGTGGGATTTTCTCTGGTTGCGTGATGCGAACCACGGCGCGGTAAAGTTTCCGCAAGGCGCTACGCTGCTCGCACTCACTATGCGCTAATCAGTATTGCCGGTATCTGCGCCGGCCTTACGCTGCAACCTGGTAGTTGTTGCGGCCTGCACCTTTTGCTGCATACAGGGCTCGATCTGCTTTTTTTACGAGATCGTCTGCACTGATTTCTTCCGCGTGCTGATGAAAGGCGATGCCCAAGCTGGTGGTGATGGAAAGCGTGTGGTGTTCGAGCGTGAATTCCGGACGCATGTCGGCGACGATTTTTTCCGCGATGCGGCAGCCGGCGTCGTGCTCGCTGATTTGTTCGAGGATGACCGCGAACTCGTCTCCGCCCAATCGTGCAACAGTATCGACCGACCGTACGCAGCTTTCGAGCCGCCGCGCAAATGCCTTGAGCAGCGCATCGCCCATCGCATGCCCCAGTGTATCGTTAATGCTTTTGAACTTGTCGATGTCGAGATACATAACGGCCATTATCGACTGGTGACGCTGCGTGTGCGCCATCGCCCGTTCCAGGCGGTCACGGAAGAGGCTGCGATTAGGCAGTCCGGTTAACGCATCATGATGCGCTTGATGTTCGAGGGTTTCTTCAGCCTGTTTGCGCTGGGCGATGTCAGCATTGGTTCCGTTCATGCGCAATGCCTGCCCGCGCGAGTCGCGCTCAACGACATTACCTATGCTATGGATCCACTTCCATTCGCCAGCGTGCGTCTTGATGCGGTGCTCAAGATCATAGATGGCGCCGTCTTTCAGGGTGTCGCGCAGCGCTTTTGCCACTGCGGCCGCGTCATCCGGATGAACCAAACTCTGTAAGGCGTCAAATGCCGTTAGAGTGACGGCGGATTTACCGCCCAGGATCGCCTGCCACTGCTCGCTCAGATACACCGTATTGGCGCGGGTGTCCCAGTCCCACAGCGCCAGTCTCGAGTTATCGAGCGCGAGCTTAAGCTGATGTTCTCTGCGCGCCAACCGCTGTGTCAGCGGATGGACCAGACAATCGAGCAGCACAATACCAAGAATGACCAACAGCGCCACGATAGGCAGGGTACGTTCCAGTTCACGGCGTGCCGGTGCCGTCAATTCGCTGACGCTGATTTTCATGGTCATGCCAAAACCATAGTCGGCAATCGGCGCATAAGCAGCGAACACCCGGGTGCCGCGGTAATCCAGACCGAACTCATAGCCGGTTTCGCCGTCAAGCGCGCGGTAAATCGGATACGGTTGGCGTCCCGCGGCTGGCGGATAGACATAAGGTTTGCTGTTAAGCCGCGTTGGAAAGCAGCTTGCTCGGTTTTCCAGCGAGCCGCACAACTCGATGTCTCCGGTCTCGCCGAAATCTTTCACATCGAGCAGGGCTTCGGTCAGATGCGACAGGCGCTGCTCGGCAACAACACGACCGACCGACTCGCCATCGTGAAAAATACCGATCTGGGAGTGCATATGAAATCCGTCGCTCCACGATAAGTGTACGCGGCGGTTCGCGCCAAGCGCCAATGTGTGAGCCGCTTGTCCAACGAATTTGCCGGTGCGCGCGACTTCGCGGCCGGTCACGTCGTAGATTATGATGCCGCTGAATCCCAGCGGCACTAAGCTCTCCGCGATCGTCACTAACGGTGCGGTTGCGCCAGGATCGTCGAGATTGCGTCCGATTTGATGCAACCGGTCTTGCAGATCGAGGCGGGTGGCGATTGCACCGGCTTGCACCAGGTGGTTCTCGATCACTGTTGCAACCTGTTGCACGCGCGCCCGCAGCGTAAGCATTTGGCTGTCGCGAAGCGTTTTCTCCATTACATCCTGTGAGGCGTAGAAGCCGAAGAAGCCGGCGCTGATCGCAATGACCAGCAGGATTGCCGTGCCCGAGGTTTTGATCCGCTGTTCATCGGAGCCGAAGGTCAACAGCCGGTTCCACGGCGCCGTTTGCCACGCCAGCCACAGTGCTATGCCAACCGCAATGATGCCAAATGCGGTGTGCAGCGCCATGGTGGAAAACACATGGGATGAATAGAGATATTGCAGCTGCATTTCACGGATGACGATCCCGAATGCTGCGATCATCATCGCGCAGATTGTCATTAATTGAATCGTTGCTCCGAAGCGCCGGTGCGCGGCGAGCGGCCACAGGCAGAGCGCGATGCCCAGTAGCAATAACGCGAAACTGGTGCCGACGCTCATGCGTCCGGGAGCGGGCGCACGGACCAATAGCCAACGATGTAACTCAGGCAGATCCACACCGAGATTCAAACTGCTCATGTGCTCGCCCAGCGTTAGTCCCGTCAACAGTACCACCGTAGCGCCGAATGCGACTGTCGTCGAGCGCTGCCAGGTGCGGGCACCGTCCATCAGCAGGATGCCGCTGCCCAGCAGCGCCAGACAGAGTGCAGTATTGAATAACATGGTTCCGAATCCAGATGCGGCGACGGCAAGTATTTCAGAACGGAACAGCCAGGCCGCCATCACCGTGACGGCGAAGACAACGATAATCGTCCCCAGCACGCGGCGCACCAGCGACAGATCAACTGATGCAGCAAAAAAACGGGTATTGCTCATCTCCCGATTCTCCATGGTTATTGCAATTGCCGGAATCATTATTCCAGGCCGGCAGGATTTGCAACGAAACGGCCGTTTTTACGGGTTCGTTCTTCGTGATCGCTGCAGGACATGCGGAAACGCCCGCGCACGCCTGCCGTTACAGGCGCGAGGTTACGCTAGTTTCATATCAGATGTTAAGTGTCGCCGTACTATGGGTTCCCGTCTGTGCGGAACGACAGTTTGCAGCGTGGATGAAGCGTAGCGTAATCCGTCAATGCTTTTACTCCACCTTCGCCCCCGAAGCTTTGACCGCCGCACGCATTTTTTCCGTCTCCGCGCGTATGTGCGCAGCGAATTCCCCGGGCGTGGAACCTTTGGCTTCGGCACCGAGGGCCGATATTTTTTCGAGGATTTCCGGGGACTTCATCGCTTTCACAAACTCGGTGTTAAGCCGCGTGATGATGGATAGTGGTGTTTTCGACGGCGCAAGCAGGCCGTACCAACCGGTGACTTCGTAACCCGGTACCGATTCTGCGACGGTGGGCAGGTCGGGCGCGAGCGGGGTGCGCGTGAGGCTGGTGACACCGAGCGCGCGCACCCGGCCCGCTTTGATATGCGGCATGATCATCGGCACCACCGAGATGGTCATTTGCAACTGTCCACTGATGGTATCCGCAAGCGCCGGCGCGACGCCTTTGTACGGCACGTGTTCCATGGAAGTGCCGGTTATCGATTTGAAGCGTTCCGCCGCGAGATGTGGCGGTGAACCCGATCCGCCGGAACCGTAGCGCATCTGGCCCGGTTTTGATTTGAGCAGCACTATGAGTTCCTTGATGTTGGCGGCCGGTATCGACGGGTTGACCACGAAGATGAACGGCGTCGATCCCAGCAAGCTGATCGGTGCAAAATCCTTGTGCAAATCGAACGGCAGCTTGTCGTGCATTACCGACACGATAACAACCTGCGATGTCGCCATGGTCAGCGTGTAGCCGTCGGGCGCAGCTTTGGCGCCGATTTCAGCACCGATGATGCCGCTTGCGCCCGCACGATTGTCGATCACCAGTTGCTGGCCAAAGGCGGCGGCGAACTTGGGATTAATAAGGCGCGCGAGTATGTCGGGACCGGAACTGGGCGTGCTCATCACGATCACGCGTACCGGCCGTAGCGGATAGGCGCTGTTTTTCACGGGGTATTGCGCGTTACCGGATGCCGGTATCAGCGCGAGTGAGACCAGGGCCGCGTTGATGTACTTGTTATGGATCGGGCTACACCTGTTCCTGCTCATGTCATCTACCTCCCCGTAGGTTGACCCGAATGCTGATTCTGGCGGGTTTTGACGAGACGGGCAAGGCGGGCCACGCATTCGACAATGATCCAGTGTATGACGCCGGGCCGCGCCAGGATTTCAAGTTGAATTAGCACCTTGCGTTTGTTAGCATCGAATCACCTCCCGCGTCTGACTTGCACTAAAAAAATCCGTATTTGTCCTTGATGAATGCTTTTGCCTTTAAACATATAACCTCATTGGAGTGAGTGATGCCCAAAACCACTGGAGCACGATATTTCGCCGAAATCATGAAAGGATATGGCGTCACTCACGCGTTTTTCGTGCCGACGATATTGATGGATGCGCTGGCGGAGATGGACGAACTCGGCATACAAAAAATTCTCACACATGGCGAAAAAGCTGCGGCCTACATGGCTGATGGTTATGCGCGTGCGGCCAACCGGCCGGGGTTGTGCATGGGGCAGCAGATCGGTGCTTCAAATCTGGCGGCCGGATTGCGCGACGGTTACATGGCAGGCTCGCCGATGATCGCGATTAGCGGCGGGCCCACTACAGCCGGGCGATATCGCCACTCCTATCAAGAAGTCGAAGACTTCGCTCAGTTTGATTCGATGACCAAACTCAATCTGCGGCTTGACGATGTATCGCGCCTGCCTGATTTAATGCGGCAACTCTTCCGCGCGGTGACCACCGGTGCGCCCAAGCCGGTGCATCTGCGACTGCGCGGCTCACACGGGCAGGGTATCGAATGCGAAGCCGACTTGCCGCTGCCGATTATCGAAAAAGAATATGCGGTTATTCCTGCGTATCGCCCGGAGCCGGAACTCGATCGCGTGCGTGCGGCACTGGCGGTGCTGGCCAAAGCGCAGCGTCCCATCATCGTCGCCGGCGGTGGCGTTACCTCGTCGGGTGCACAGGCCGAACTCGTGCAGTTCGCCGAGAAAATGCAGATACCGGTGGCGACTTCGCTCAATGCCAAGGGCGCAATCCTCGATACGCATCCGCTGGCAGTGGGCGTGCCTGGTGTGTATTCACGCGAGTGCGCAAACCGCGCTATTTCGGAGGCGGATCTGGTGCTGTTTATCGGCAGCCATGCGGGTGCGCAGGTTACCGCGAACTGGAAAATTCCTGCGCCGGGTACCACGGTGATTCAGGTCGACATCAATGCAGAAGAACTGGGCCGCAACTATCCGAATGCTGCGTCGATATTGGGTGATGCCAAAGCGACGTTGAAACATATGATTGCAATGGCCTCTGGCCCATCCTCCGGCGCAAAGAACTGGATCACACGTGTGCAGGAGGTCGTTGCGCAGTGGCGCGCCGGCGTCGCCGCCCACTACAACTCGGAGGCCTCGCCGATGCGCCCGGAACGCATCTGCAAGGAAATTAACGATGCGCTGCCGGCCAACGGCGTGGTGGTGTCCGACACCGGTCACGCGGGCATGTGGACGGGGCAGTTGATCGACATCAAACACACCACGCAGCGTTATATCCGCTGCGCGGGATCGCTGGGTTGGGGGTTGCCGGGCGCGATGGGTGTGAAATGCGCGCTGCCAGATCAGCCGGTGATTTTGTTCAGCGGCGACGGTGGTTTCTATTATCATATCGCCGAACTCGAAACGGCGGCGCGCCACGGCATCAATCTGGTGATGGTGGTCAACAACAACAGCTCGCTTAATCAGGAAATTCCACTGGTGGGCCGCTCCTATCAAGGCAAGCGCGGCGACCGTTACAAGCCTGACGAAATGTGGCGCTTTCAGAAAACCGCGGACTTGGCCAAAGTGGCCGAGGCGATGGGCTGCGCGGCGTTCCGTGTGGACAATCCCAAGGCGCTGAGGGAAATATTGCCGCGCGCGCTGGCCATGAACAAACCGGTGGTGATCGACGCCATCAGCGACGATACTGCGCTGGCGCCGACGGCGTGGACGCCCGGCGGCAACAGTGGGCATTGATCTGAGCGGGAGCGCGTATGCGTAAAGCGGGAATTGCATTGTGCTTGTGGGGTGGCCAGTTGCTCGCCGGCGCCGCGTACGCTCAAGAATTTCCCGTAAAACCCATCCGCATCGTCGTCGGCCCCGGCCCCGATATCATTGCGCGCGTGTTCGGCCAGAAATTCAGCGAGGCGTGGGGTCATCAAACCATCGTCGAACAGCGGCCGGGCGGCGGCGGCACCATCGCTACCGAAATGGTGGCGAAGGCGCCGCCAGACGGCTACACGCTGTTGTTGTCGAGCGCGGCGTACACCATTAACGCGGTGTTGCAGCCGGGACCTTATGATCTGGTGCGGGATTTCGCATCGATTGCGTTGTGCGCCACGTCACCGTTTATTCTGAGCGTGCACCCTTCGGTACCCGCGAAATCGGTGAAGGAACTGATTACACTGGCAAAATCGAAGCCGGGACAACTGGTGTATTCCTCGTCGGGTAACGGCACGCCGCCGCATCTGGCGGGAGAGATGTTCAAGACCATGGCCAAGGTGGATATCCTTCACGTGCCGTATAAGTATGCGACGCCCGCGCTGATCGACGTGGTCAGCGGTCAGGTGCAGATCATGTTTCCGATCATGTCGATTTCGTTGCCGCAGGTGCAATCGGGCAAGCTGCGCGGGCTCGGCGTCAGCACGCGCGAACGCACGCGGCTGGCACCGCAGATACCGACGATTGCCGAATCCGGTTTGCCGGGCTACGAAATCATCGGCTGGAACGGGCTGATCGCACCCGCCAAAACACCCGGTGCGGTAGTGAACAAGCTTAACGCCGAAATACAACGCCATCTGAAAACATCTGAACTGGTGCAGCGCCTGGCGCAATCGAGTTATGACCCGGCAGGCGACAGAAATTCACCGGAGCAATTCACGGAATTTGTGCGTGCCGAGATCGTCAAGTTTGCCAGGCTGGTGAAGGAATCGGGCGCAAAGATTGATTGAAACTATAGTGGAGAAAAACTGAAATGACGAATGGAGTCAGGCCGATCCGGCGCGTGGTCACCGGCAACGATGCGCAGGGGCGTTCCAAAGTATTGTTCGACAGTGCGGCACCCAACGTCAACCCGAATTCCTTCAAAAAGGGCACGGGCATGACGGACATCTGGGTGTTCCATAATTGTCCGGCGAACATTTCAGGCGAGAAGGACGATGGTAATCTGCCGTTTCATTTTGAGCCGCCGCTCAATGGCGGGCATCTGCGCATTGTGCAGTCGGATTCCAAACCCACCGACTACGATCCGGCGAAAGATAACTACATCGTGCCCGAGCATCCGCCCAAGAAAACACCCGGCGGTACTTGGGAGCGCGGCAATCAGAACCTCTACACCACGCGCACCCATAAATCCGAGACTGTGGATTACGGCATTCTGCTCTCCGGCGAGCGCACCATGATTCTGGACGACGGCGAGTATCATCTGAAACCCGGCGACTGCGTGATCGATCTCGCGGCGTGGCACGCGTGGCGCAACATTCATGCGGGCTCGATGGCGTTTGTGTTTGTTGCAGCCAAGTTCGACGAAGGGAAAAAATAATCATGGCCAGCGATATCAAACCGATCCGCCGCATTGTCGTGCGCGACAACGCCGAAGGCACGCAATCCGGCGCGCTGTGCGATGCGCCTTCGCCGGATGTGCATCTGGATCCGGCGCGGCCCGGCTTTGCCGCCACGCGCCTATGGGTGACCGACCAGACGCCCGCGCGCGTGCAGAACGAAACGCTGAATTCGCCGCACACGATTGAGCCACCGAAAGCCGGTTCGCTGTGCCGCTATCTGCAGATTCCGCCCGATGACGCGTGGAAAAGCAAAGTCGGCTCGAAGGAAGTGCAGGCGTACTTCGCGTCCATGGGTTCGCCTGGAGCTTCCACGTATTCGCCGAGCGCGCCGCATCCCTACATGCAAAAGACCCACTCGCTGGATTTTGCGCTAGTCCTCGAAGGGGAGGTCACGCTGGTGCTCGATCTCGACGAAGTGCATTTGTCGGCGGGCGACACGGTGGTGTTGCGTGGTTCCAATCACGCGTGGAGCAATCGTTCCAGCAAGCCGTGCCTGATCGCCATGTCGATGCACGATGCAATATAAATAAAATAATAAAATCAAATACTTACGAAGAAGTTGTTGGCTCACCGCTGCGATGGTGAGCCGGCTCCCGTCTGATTACACCGGTTTGCGAAACAACACGATGCGGTTGGTATTGGTGCCCTTGCTGTTGTTCGACACGCCCCAGATGTTCGCCGTCTTGGTGAATTTTTGCGCGTTGATCGCTACCGCCATGCAGGCGAAGCCCGCCGAAATGCCGATAGGCGCGACAACCTCTTCGAGTTTTATTTTGCCGCCGCGCACCTCGCCCACTTCAAACGCCACCCAGCCGTTGGGCACGGTGATGCGGTAAAGCTCGCGAAAGACGTCCAGCATCGCGGTGGACCAATGCGACACTGTGCTGCACATGGTGATCTTCGCCGCGATATCCTGCGCATCATGCGCGTTAAACCAGCAGCGCAGCCAGTTGTCGCGCGCGTACTGGACAACGTCAAGAAAGGGCGGCGAGGTTACGGTGAGTTTCACCACTTCAGTCGGGATGCCCAAGGTGCTTGCAGCGCTGTCTTCCATGAAGGTGGCGGTTTCGGCGGCGGCGCGCAGATTGTCGCCCTGCAGTTGTCTGGATTTGCGCAGAATCAACTCGCGGATGTCGCGGTATTGCGGCTTCTGATTCATGCGCTGGTTGATGCGAATCTGGTTTTCTGCCGTCGCGGCCTGATTGGGCGGCAGCGTGTACACGGAAAAAAATCCGGGCGAATGGCCGGTGAGCCGGTTGGTGGCGACCATGCGTATCCAGCGGTCGGTAGCGTCTTCCTTATAATCGGCGCGCCGCTTGATCAGATAGCTGCGCAGCGCCAGCAATTCGCGCTCGGTGTCGCGGTGATAAAACATGGAAAGATCGATATCGCTGTGCTGTTTCACCTTGAAACGCAACGAATTCAGGCGCGTTTCGATGTCGCCGAGGTCTGGCAACTCCAGCCGCGGCTGGGTGAGTATCGACGACAGCGGATTCACGTCGTTGGCGATGACGCAGCGGCCATGCAGTGCTGCCTCGACGGCGGTAGTGCCGCGGCCGCTGAACGGGTCATAAACGATGTCGCCAGGTTCGGTCAGGCGCTCGATAAAGTACGCGGGCAGTTGCGGCTTGTAGCACGCGCGATAGGAAATCTCGTGGATGGAACTGGCCTGCCGCTGCAGCGCGGTCCACATCTCGCTTTGATAAACCGGAATATCCTGTGTGACGACTTCGCGCGATCGCGCGCGTCGCGAGGGTATTGATGCCCCTTGTACCCGCAGATTGCCTGTGGCCAGTGTCGAATCGAAGTTGAGCATTGCGTATCTCCCCTGTAGCTATCTGCGGGGGATGGTACGCACTTTTTATCAAAAGTACAAGTACTTAGAACGCCTTACTAAAGTTCGGTACTAGGTACTGTATGGAAGTACAAGTAAACGCGCTGTTATTTGCCACACCACGCCACGTATCACCGCTATGCGGTGAGCTGTTCGTCCAGCGCCTCGATCCAGTGCCGTACCGGCAGTGGGGTGGCGCTTTGCAGGTGGGACTGGCAGCCGATATTGGCGGTGAGGATGGCCTGCGGCGCGTGTTGTGTAAGCGCGGCAATTTTGTTGTCGCGCAGCCTGTTGGAGAGTTCCGGTTGAAGAATTGAATAAGTGCCGGCCGAGCCGCAGCACAGATGCGCATCGGCGACAGGCGTTAGGTTAAAACCCAGTTCCGTTAACAGGGCCTCGACGGCGCCGTTCTTTTTCAGGCCGTGTTGCAGCGTGCACGGCGCGTGGAAAGCGATGCGTTCGGTGAGGCGTTCGGCGTTCGGCGTGAGGCGTGTTTTCAGCAAGGCTTTTTCAGCAATGATCACGTCGCTGATGTCGCACGCGAGTTCGGAAACGCGTTTGGCTTTCCCGGCGTACGCGGCGTCGCGCGCCAGCGCGTGGGCGTAATCCTTCACCATCACGCCGCAGCCGCTGGCAGTGATGACTATTGCTTCCGTACCCTGCTGGATATGCGGCCACCAGGCATCGATATTGCGGCGCATGGCGGCCAGCGCTTCTTCGTGTGCGTTCAGATGAAACGCCACTGCGCCACAGCAGCCCGCTTGCGACGCGCGCACCAGCGTAATCCCGAGTTGATCCAGCACGCGTGCCGCGGCCGCATTGGTCGCCGGCGAGAGCGAGGGCTGTGCGCAGCCTTCGAGTACCAGCATCTTGCGTGCATGATCGCTTTGCGGCCAGGGTTTTACGTGTGGTGTGTGTGCCGGCACTTTTTGTTTTAACGCAGCGGGCAGCAGCGGGCGCGCAAGCTGTCCGAGTTTGAGCAATGGGCCGAAGAGCGATGCGTTGGACACCACTTTGCGCAGCGTGGCGCGCTGCAGTGAGGCGAATCCGCCGCGCCCGACTTGCTTTTCAACCACGCCGCGCCCGATGTCGAGCAGCCGGCTGTAATGCACGCCCGACGGGCAGGTCGTCTCGCACGCACGGCACGTTAAACAGCGGTCAAGATGCAATTGTGTTTTTTCAGTGGCCGCCGTGCCTTCAAGTACCTGCTTGATCAAATAGATGCGGCCGCGCGGGCCGTCGAGTTCGTCGCCGAGCAACTGATAGGTCGGGCACGTCGCCGTGCAAAAACCGCAGTGCACGCATTTGCGCAGGATGCTTTCCGCTTCCTGGCCTTCGGGCGTGTCTTTGATGAACGCGGCGAGACGGGTTTCCATGTTATCGTAAGTATTTGTTTTTATTGAGTTTTTTAAATATCGCGATAGAGTCGGCCCGGATTCAGTATGGCGGCGGGGTCGAAGGCTTGCTTCAACTTGCGATGGATCGCCGCGAGCGTGGGCGACAGCGGATGAAACACCGCTATCGCGCGATCGCCGCCGCGAAATAATGTCGCGTGTCCACCGGCGTTGGTTGCCGCACGGCGCACTTCATCGGCGCCGGCGCTGCTGCGCAACCAGCGCAGCGCACCGCTCCACTCGATCATTTGCGCGCCGGGCAGCGTGATCGGCGGCGTGGTGGATTTCACCGACAGCCGCCACAACGCGCCGTCCGCAGCAAAAAAGGGATCGGTGTGATCGCGTATGCCATGCCAGAATTTTGCAGCCCGCGCTGCATCCACC
>Ga0193752_1002219_pt1 | contig 14879 bp, 13 predicted proteins | sample H1c1metaG_FD_144924 | JGI IMG/M metagenome (GOLD analysis project Ga0193752, IMG submission 144924) | Soil microbial communities from a riparian zone of the East river system, Colorado, United States - H1c1 | ecosystem: Environmental > Terrestrial > Soil > Riparian zone | place: USA: East River... | reverse complement strand
TTACTCGTGCACCGAGATCGGCGGCCATCTCGCGGGTGCGGTCCGTGCTCTCGGAATCGACAACAACTATCTCGTCCGCCCACGAGACCGACGCTATCGCATCCGCGATATTGTTTTCTTCATCTTTTGCAATGATTACGGCCGAGATCTTCACCGGAAAGATTGTCGCAAAAGTTATCGGAAAACTCAAAGTTTGGCGGTGGGTCAGGTTACGGAGTGATGGAGTCTACCAGGCAAAAGTGTGGGCAAAGGTGCCCACACTCGTGATCTACGGTGCCAAAACTATTCCGTCGATCAATCCTGATCATCGACCGGTGAAACAACGTCGATGTTATTTATCCTGAAGGTCGTAGATGTTGCTCTCTGTAGATCTGATAAAGCTTTGTTATAGTCCGTCTCGGACCTGATCTCCTCATTCCTTGCGTTATTCAGCGTATTCTCCCGCTGGAAAAGCAAGAAGGTTGTCGATCTGCCGGCGTCATAAAGCTTTTGCTCGCCCTCTAATTGTTTCTGGGCATTCTCTCGTGCGCGCCTCGAGGTCAGAACACGCTGCCGGGTTGTTTCAACCGCCTGGATGGCATTACGCACCTCGACTATCACGACCTGTTCCTGAGCCCGTGTCTGTGCCGAGATCTGCTCCTCCAGCACCCGCGCGCCCGCGAGATCGGCCTTAGCCGTTTTGTTGCGGAACGGGAACGAGATCGTAACGCCAACCGAAAAATTCGGCGCATCGCTTCTGAAGAGATTGGCGAGCGAGCGGTTGAATCCACCGAACAGAAACCCCGGCTGCGCTGGGATGATGATCGGATCATTTGGGACGCTCGCCAAATTAGCCGTCGGGTGAAAATTATTGATCGCAGCACTCGCGCTATTAATTGCGTTAAGGAGCGCTAGGTCGCCTTCCGATGTGAATCTTCGTGTTGTAAACGGGTTGTTTGGGCCACCCTGCGCAATGCCCCCGAGATTAAATGTCGATACAAGATCGACCTGCGGTTTCGTCTGGTTCTTAAAATAAACGATATCGATATCGTTTATCTCGCGCTGCAGCTTGAGCCGACGCAGTTCGTAGCGATTATCGAACGCGTCTTTCATCGCCGCGTCATAATTGACGGCGTCAGTGCTGAATACGGGGGCGTCTGTAGGAACAAGTGATTTGGTCCAATCGGTCGAAGCCGGGTCTCTCAATAAGAGCTGCTTCAATGAATTCTCAAATATCGAAACCTGCTGGGTCGCGATCAGCAAACTGGATTCACGGTTCGCAAGCTCGGTTTCAACTTCATATCGAGCCAGCGGGGCCTCGGCTCCCGCATCGATCTTAGCGACGATCTGCCTCAGATTCTCCTTCGCGAGATCGACGTTCGCCAACTGGTTCTGTTGATTTCGGAGCGCATAGACCAGGTCCCAGTACGTACGCTGCACCTGGGTGATCGTCTCAATGGTTTGGCGGCGAAAATCCGCGTCCGACTGCGCGAGGCGTTTGCGCTGGATCTTGATATTGCGGCGGATATTATCCGTTTCGAAATTGCGTAAAAGCGGCTGGGTATAAGACACGCCCAGCGTCGATTGGTATAACGCGCTCGTCGAGGAGCCCGTTCCGGACGTCAACTGCGATTGCGTAAATGGATTCTCGCTGCGGGTATTGTTAAAAAACACCTGGTAGTTACCGCCGCCCCGTTTAATGAAATGCGACATATCGGCATTTACGCGGAAATCCTTTGTGGCAGTTCCGCCCGTTGTCTGGTTGCGGGTAAACGTCGGCGCGATCGTAAAAACCGGATCGTAAAACCCTTCCAGAGAGTGCAGGCTTGTCTCTGCAAAGCGCACGTCGTGCTTCGAGATTTCGACGTCGTTGTTATTTTCGAGCGCCTTGCGTATTGCCTCGTTAAGCGACAGTGTCAACGGGGTCGCGGTCTGGACTCCGACCCGGCTCGCATTCGCCGCGGCCAGTTTCGAGAAGAAGTTTTCTTCAACCGGTTTCCGCACCTCCGCTAACGCCTCCGGTGAGTTCCGGGCGATCTGAGGCTCCTGCGTTGAGGTGCTTTGGGCGTTCGAAAAAAAGGTAAACGCAAAAATTAAAAAAGCTGTCGGTAAGCTGCTACGCAAAAAATTCATTGTAAAGATGCTCCGGTTTTTTGTAAGCGAGTTCAATAAAACGGCTTAAAAACTCAAACCTGTACTACGTCCCTTTTCTTTCTATAGTTTCAACAATTTGCCCCCGTTCCGCAAATTCGACATGGAAGAACCGTTGACCGCGGCGGCGTTGAACTTTGGTGTCAATTAAGGTATCTTCAAGGTTTTAATATATGTTCTTTAACGGAGGAATTTTATACAGTGGCTATTAAAATTGGGATAAACGGTTTTGGACGTATCGGGCGCAACGTGCTCCGGACCTGCCTCGGCGACAGCAATTTCGACTTCGTTGGGGTAAACGATCTTACCGATACAAAGACGCTCGCACATCTTCTAAAATACGACTCGATCATGGGAAATCTCAGCAACGAGATTTCCGCTGATGGCGATTCGATCAAGGTAGATGGCGATAGTTTCAAGGTCTTTTCCGAAAAAGATCCTTCGCTGATCCCGTGGGAATCCGTTGGCGCCGATATCGTGATCGAATCTACGGGCCGCTTTACCAAGGCAGAGGATGCCGGAAGGCATCTTCGCGGCAGCGTTAAAAAGGTCATCATCTCGGCCCCGGCAAAGGGCGAGGATATCACGATCGTTCTCGGCGTAAACGAGGAAATGTACGACCCCGCGAGCCATCATATTATTTCCAACGCTTCCTGCACCACTAACTGTCTAGCCCCGGTGGCAAAAGTGATCCATGAGAAATTCGGGATCAAGAATGCGTTGATGAACACGATCCACAGCTATACCAACGACCAGCAGCTTCTCGATCTTCCGCACAAGGACCTTCGCCGTGCCCGTGCCGCAGCCCTTTCGATGATCCCGACCTCGACCGGCGCTGCCAAGGCCGTCGCGCTTGTGATCCCCGAGCTGAAAGGAAAGTTTGACGGCATCTCGGTACGTGTGCCGACGCCGAATGTGTCGCTTGTTGACGTTGTGATGAACGTCGAAAAGGAAACCTCGACCGAGGAAGTAAATGCGGTGCTGAAAGAGGCTGCTAACGGCGAGCTTAAAGGCATCCTGGCATTTTCGGAAGAACCGCTCGTTTCGATCGATTTCCGTGGTAACCCGAACTCTTCGATCGTCGATGCCGAGAATACAAAGGTTATCGGCGGAACCGCGATCAAGATCCTCTCCTGGTACGACAACGAGTGGGGTTATTCCTGCCGTGTTCGTGACCTGGTCAAATTTATCGCTGACAAAGGTTTGTAAAACCATCAATATTTATCAAATTGGCCCCCTGATCTTCGGAACATGGGGCCTTTTTTTGCGCTCAACACCCGCAAAAATATTTGTTTACCGCCGGTAGAAATACGTTATAGACTATATTTGTCCTGATTCTCCTCGGCCGCAAGCCCTTCGGCCGCTAACTTATGAAATTTAAGAAGTATCTTCCTCTTCTCACACTATTGCTGCTTGTCGTTGCATTTGCTTCGCAAGGTCTTGCGCAGAAGAAACGGCCGGCGTCAAAAAAAGTCGTCATTCCGCCCCGCGACCAGGCGAAATTTTATGCCCCTGTCGTACCAACCCGAACACCGGAACAGAAACGCCGCTACGACGCCTTCACCAAGGTCTGGCAGACGATCAACGAAAGTTATTTTGATCCGACTTTCGGCGGGCTTGACTGGCAAAAGGTTTGGCAGGAATACTCGGTCCGCGTGGACAAATTAAAGACCGACGACGAGTTGCACGATATGCTCGAGGAAATGATCGGGCGGCTAAACAAATCCCATTTCGGGATCATCCCGCCGCAAATTTACCAGGCTATCGAGTTTGCCAAAACCACCGCCCGTAAACGCGAGAGAGAACGGATTGTCGAAAAAGAAAAGAAGCCGGCGGACGAAACTGCCGAAGATGAGGACGAGGATTACGAGTTCGATGAGAGTGCGAGGTTCGGTATCGGTATCGAAATGCGCCTGATGAACGAGCAGTTCTGTATTACGCGCGTTATCGAGGGATCCGCCGCGCAAAAGGCCGGAATAAAACCAGGCTACGTTATCGAAAAGATCAACAACGTTTCCCTGCGCGGGCTTATCAAAACGGTCGATAAGCAATACACGAAATCTAAGAATATCCGGAAGCTGATGGCCAGCGAGATCGTAACGTGGATATTGAACGGCCCAGAGGGATCCGATGTCGATCTTGTTTACCTCAACGAAAAGGACGAGGTTAAGACCTCGAAGATCGTCCGTGAAAAGCTTGGCGGCTCAGTTGTCTCGATCGGAAAAAACTATCCTGAGCAGTATCTGAGCTTCGAAAGCAGATCGATAAACGACGATATCGGCTATGTAAAATTCAATCTCTTTGCGATGCCGATCGTCGAGAAATTCTGCGCTGCGTTAACCGAGTTAAAAGAAAAAAAAGCTCTGATCATTGATCTACGTGGTAATCACGGCGGACTTTTCGCCGCTCTCATGGGTATAAGCGGAATGATGTCCGAACGCAAACTCGACCTCGGCACGCAGATATATCGCTCGGGTACTGAAAAGCTCGCGGCGCAACCGATGGTAAAAAATTTCAAAGGTAAAATGATCGTCCTTGTCGATGAGCTTTCGATCTCGTCGGCTGAGGTCCTTGCCTCCGCACTTCAGGAAGACGGGCGAGCGCTGCTGATCGGCGAAAAGACGGCCGGGGAGGCACTTCCGGCCCTCTCGATGGAACTGCCCACCGGGGCCGTGTTCGTTTACCCGATCGCAAATCTAAAGACCGGAAAGGGAAAGATGATCGAGGGTGAAGGTATAACGCCGGATCTAGCCGTCAATTTCGACCGCAAATCCCTTCTCGAAGGGCGTGACCTGCAAATGGAAGCGGCATTGAAGGCTGTAAGGGAGAATACGCCGATCCCGGGCGCATTGCCGCCCACGCGGCTGACAATCTCGAGCGGCGGCGATGAACTCCCTCCTCCTCCCGCACCTTTGCGCGGGCCGGGTAGCGGCAGGGGAACAGGCGTACTCACGGTGCCACCCCCCGCGATGCAGGCCGTTGCGGCGCCGGCCACGTCCTTTACAAAAGACGAACGGTCGCTTCAGGTGATTGCGGAGTTTTTAAAAACGATTGGTGGAGAAGAAGCGGTTCGCAAGATCGAGTCCTACAGTGTGAAAGGTACCTCGGTAATGAAGTCACGCGGAACCGAGGTCGACGCCGCACTCCAGATCTACAGGCGCAAGCCCGACCTTTATTCCGAGATCACGATCACCGATGTCGTAGGGGAGTTGCGCGAGATCTATACGAAGAACAGTTTTACCCTGCAGACCGATTTCGGACTGACGACCGAATTGCCCGTTAGCCTGCCCGTAAGCAGCCGCGAGGTGCTGGCGCCGATCCTCCAGCTTGTCGATAAGTCTGCCTTCAAGGCGCTTTCGTATTCCGGCGTATTCGACCGCCAGGGCCGCAAAGCGCACGTGATCGACGGTACGACCGCTGATAACGAGCACATTGCGCTCGCATTTGATGTCGAAACAAAACTGCTCGTCGGGTATGCGGGAAGTTATTTCACCTTCTCACTCGGTGGATATGAAAAGGTCCAGGACGTTTTGCTTCCGTTTTCGATCGACCGCGGCAGCGTGATATTGACCGCTTACGAGATAAAAGTGAACACCCCGATCGACGACAGCAATTTCAGGAAGAAGATAAATTGTTTTGATAAGCCAAATTAGGTATCATATCTGCTCAACCTAAAAACCGGATCTGGAAAACAAAAATGAAGAATCTGTCCAATATTGGTTTCGTCGTTCTCCTGCTTGTCGTACTTGGGTGCAATTGCTCGAGGCTCGAGGAGTTTACAAAGGGTAAACGGCCGCCGCCGACATCGACGCCTCTTGGGCCGCTTGGCACAACTCCGACACCCGCGACAACCTCGTCCCCTACATCGTCCGGCGGGGATTTGACGAAGGAGCAATTTAGCCGGATCAAAAACGGGATGTCTTACAAGCAGGTCGTCGAGATAATCGGGTCCGAGGGTGAGGAGATCAGTATGTCCGAGGTAGGCCGGTATAAAGTCGCTTCGTATAAATGGGCGGGGCCGGGATATCAGATGATCTTCGGCGTATTTACAAACGACAAACTGACCTCAAAGAGCCAGGCGAATTTGAAATAATCGGGCGCTTTCAGCATTCGAAGGCATTGGTTTAATAGCGATGAGTAGTGATAAAATCTACTCGCTATTACACCAATGCTTTTCGACTTTTATGAACAAAAAGACCATCAAGGACATCGATATCAAGGGTAAGCGCGTGTTCATCCGCGTAGATTTTAATGTGCCGATCAAGGACGGCAAAATTACTGACGACACCAGGATCCGCGGGGCGATGCCGACGATCACGTATGCTATCGAGCAAGGCGCAAAGGTCATACTCGCCTCGCATCTCGGCCGCCCCCTCAAGGACAAGAAGAAGGCCGAAGAGAAGGGAATGCCTTACGACGCGGCAAAGTACAGCCTGAAACCGGTCTTTGAATATTTGGAAGGGATGCCGGAGTTGAAAGGCAAGGTCTTTTTTGCGTCGGATTGCGTTGGCGACGATGTAAAGGTGAAGGCGCAGATTCTCGAGCCGGGACAGGTCCTTCTGCTCGAGAATCTGCGCCTTCACGCCGAAGAGGAAAAGAACGACGAGGGGTTTGCAAAGCAGTTAGCCTATCTGGCCGACGTTTATGTAAACGACGCATTCGGCACCGCCCACCGGGCGCATGCGTCAACCGCCGGGATAACCAAATTTGTAGAGCATTCCGTCGCGGGGCTTTTGATGGAAAAGGAACTCAATTTCCTCGGCAAAGCGTTAAATAACCCCGATCGGCCGTTTGTTGCGATCCTCGGCGGGGCCAAGGTTTCTGACAAGATCCCTGTGATCCAGTCGCTGATAGACCGCAAGGTCGATAAGCTGCTGATCGGCGGCGCGATGGCATACACGTTTTTCAAAGCGCAGGGATTTACGATAGGGAAGTCGCTGGTCGAGGACGACATGATGCCGATGGCGCTCGAGCTCGAGCAGAAGGCGAAGGACGCCGGGGTGGAGTTGCTGTTGCCCACCGATCACCAGGTCGTCGATTCGTATGACCCTTTGAACTCGCGGGCCTTGTCGGTTTGGACATCGGGGTCGAGACGGTCGAGATATTCAAGCACGCGCTTCGCGGGGCACAAACTATCGTCTGGAACGGCCCCATGGGCATGTTCGAAGAGAAACCGTTTGACGAAGGTACGGTCGCTATAGCCGAGGCCGTGGCGGATGCGACCGATGCCGGGGCGACCTCGATAGTCGGCGGCGGCGATAGTGTCGCTGCGGTGAACCAGGCGGGTCTGGATGACACGATATCGCACATCTCGACCGGGGGCGGCGCCACGCTCGAGTTCCTTGCCGGGGATGTTTTGCCGGGCGTCGAGGCGCTCGAAGATAAGTAGTTTTGCTTGTGTGTTTTTGTAAATTTTGTCGAAAAGTCGAAATTTGAAAACATATTTCAGAGAGAAAGCCTTGTAAGTTGTTGATACGCAGCAGGTTGGCGCATATCGGCAGTTTTGTCGCCGTTCGAAAAACGATGAAAAAGGTTCCGATTTTGGCGCAAGAGGTTCCGATTTTGATGTAAAAGGTTCGGATTTCGGTGTAAAAGGTTGCGCTTTTTCGAGTGGTCCGTGGTTGGTCGTTCGTGGTCAGTTGGAAGGGAAATCATGTTTTAAACTCCGCGCCTTCCGCCGTACCGGGGGAAATTAATTTCAATCCGTTTCGATACTTGCGGGCTCCCGGGGGCAAACGGCAAGATATTGCCATCCAAAAGATTCGTCCAAATTCCGCCAAAAAACAACGCGCTTTTTTATGATCCCCAGGTGTTTATTTAATTGAGCTCTTTTCGACTGGCACCGGCGACGATAAAAGCTCAATATCACATACCGGCGGAAGATGAGGCGAATATCTCCGGCGGCGAGGTACAACGGGGCCATCATAATAAAATTTCATGGATCGACGGCATTCGGATAATTAGACACTCGTCTTAACGGAAGAAACAAACTGTTGATGGCACGGTATAGATTACGCCGGAAATTTAGTATCATCGCCTTACGAATTCGCTAAAAATAATCATTGAAAAACATGGAGACGGGTTTGTTTCATATCCCCTCGGACTTAAGGGTGTCGTTGTAGGGCAGGGAGACACCTCCGATGAGGCGCTCGCGGATGTTAAGTCGGCAATCAATTTTCACATTGAAACATTCGGCTCCGATACTGACTGCCAAAAAGTAAGTGTTTCATGACTTGAACGCCCCAAATTGACCACTGAAACGCCTGAAACACGCGAAACGCCCGAAACGCCCGAAACACTCCGAACACCCGGATCACTTGGAATCGTGAAACACATGAATCAGAACTAACCAACGCGTCTTAGCCTTTGTCGCTATGTTTTGATAGACTTAATGGTTTATGAGAAAGCCTGTTATCGCGGGAAACTGGAAGATGTATAAGCTCTTGAGCGAGGCGGTCGATACGGCGCTGGCGCTCAAGCCGCTGGTGGCGAACGCCAACCATTGCGAGGTCGTTATCGCGCCGGTGTTTACCGCGCTTAAGACGGTTGCCGACCGGCTCGAGGGATCGAACATCAAGGTTGCGGGACAGAACTGCGCAACGCAGAACGAGTTTGGGGCGCATACGGGTGAGATATCGGCCGGGATGCTCAAAGACGTTCGCTGCTCGCATGTGATCATCGGCCATTCCGAGCGCCGGCAGTTTTACGGAGATACGGACACCTCGGTAAACAAGAAGACCAGGGCGGCGCTTGCCGCAGGGCTTACGGCGATAGTCTGTGTCGGCGAGATGCTGGCCGAAAGGGAAGCAGGCAAAGCCGGCGACGTTGTCAAAACTCAGCTTGTAAGCGGACTAGAGGGTTTGACAGTTGCCGATATGGAACGTATCATAATCGCTTACGAGCCTGTTTGGGCAATTGGTACGGGTAAAACCGCCACGCCGGAACAGGCTCAAGAAATGCACGCTCTTCTGCGCGAGACCCTTGCCGGGACCCACGGAAGCGAGACGGCCCAAAAGACGAGAATTCTTTACGGCGGCTCGGTCAAACCTGATAATATCAAGACATTGATGCAGCAGGAAGATGTTGACGGTGCATTGGTCGGCGGGGCGAGTCTCGAAGCGACAAGCTTTGCTCAGATAGTAAATTACAAGTGATCGGACGGAAAAGAAGTTGGTAACTTACATTTTATACGGAATATTTTTCTTGTCCTGCATAGCGCTGATCGCATCGGTGCTGCTGCAGCCGGGTAAGACCGACGCCGGGGCGCTCTTTACGAGCAACGTCTCGAGCTCGGCATTTAATCCCCGCGGGACGCAAACCGTTCTGTCAAAGATAACAATCACGGCGGCGGCATTCTTCATGGTTTCGGCCCTGATGCTTTCGATGCCTGCATTAACGGGTGACGTTTCGGTTCTCTCGACCACTTCGGCCGAGCAGCCTGCGACACCTGCGACGGACGCGAATTCGAACACGAACGCTAACACCGCGGATGCGAACACGAATACGAATGCGGCTCCCCCGGCGTTTGTAGAAGTACCGGCAAATTCGAACACTACGGCACCGGCGAACGCTAACAAGTAGTAGTTCTTTTCAATTTTTAGGGTAGATATAACCCAAATGCTGAGGTGGCGTAATTGGTAGCCGCGCACGTTTGAGGGGCGTGTGGAGTAATCCGTGCGGGTTCGAGTCCCGCTCTCAGCACCATATAAAAAAAGAGCCTGTCATGGGCTCTTTTTTAGTCCCAAGTTCCAAGTCCAAGGTCGAAGGTCAATTTCTAACTAACATCGTGCCCGTTCCGCTATCTGTAAATACCTCGGAAAGCAGGGCGTTTCGCCGGCTTCCGCTGATAATATGGGCCGACTGCACACCGCGTTCGAGCAGGGAAGCGAGGCTCTGGAGCTTCGGTATCATACCGCCCGTAGCGCGCCCGCTGTCGATAAGATGCATCGCATCCGCGATAGTAAGGCTGGTGATCTTCGTCGTTTTGTCATCCGGATTTAGGTAGATGCCGTTGACGTCCGACAGCAGAACGAGCTTTTCCGCCTGAAGGCTGACGGCGATCTCGGCGGCAATGGTGTCCGCATTTATATTAAATACGCGCCCGTTATCATCGGCCCCGAGTGATGACACGACCGGCAGGTAATTGTCCGACAGCAATAATTCGAGCAGGCGCGAATCGACCTCGACAATATCTCCCACGTGTCCGAAATCGACGGTTTGCGTCTCGCCCGTGGCTTCATCCGTAATTTCCGTTGGCTGGCGACGCTTAGCCTTTACCACCCCGCCATCGACGCCGGAAAGGCCTACCGCGTGGACCCCCCTGCGCCTCAAAGCGGAGAGGATCTCGGTGTTTATCTTGCCGCGAAAGATCATTTTGGCGAGATCTAGCGTATCGTCGTCCGTCACGCGCCGGCCTTCGATCACGGTTTGCACAACGCCCAGCTTTTGCGCGAGTTCGGTAAGCTGCTTACCGCCGCCATGGATCACACAAACCCGGATACCCACCTGGTGAAGCAGTGCGATCTCTTCAGCCAGCGAGGCGAGATTTTCCTTGTCCTCGGTGACCTTGCCAGAGAATTTAACGACAAACGTTTTGCCCTTAAATCTTTGGATATAGGGCAGTGCTTCCCGGAGTAGGTCGAGTTTTTCGCTGTTCATAATTAATCGTAGGGCGGCCCTCCGGATAAGACAATTGGGCCGTAACCATCGAAGACGATTTTGTCTTTCTTGAAACACCCGCCCAAATAGTCTCCGAGCAAATAAACCGGGTTCAGATTGCCGGATGAGATCTTTAGGATATACGGGTAACTGTACATCTCACCTGTAAAAAACTCGATATGACCATTCTTTATCGCCCCGGACGATTCGTTCTTCTTAATCGGGTCGTCTTCGCGAAAGGCCCTATAATCTCCGGCTTTATAAGTTTTTAAGAATTTTTCCGCTACCTCCGCGGGAATAATATAGGATTTGTGAACCCAGAAATTGCTTAAACGAACTTCCTCGCCCGGAAAAAAGGTCTTTGAAAGGAACCGTGCGACGTTTCCATTGTTGTAGCGTTCCTCGCTAATGGGTGAAACCGAAAAAAGCTGGTAACGAGGATTTTCCAGGGCGAAACCATCCTGAACAAAGATCGAGATCGATCGCCTGCCCTTGCCGCAGTCCTGGCCGAAGCCGGCCCCGATGCCGACCGAAAGGAATACTACGACCAATAACGTCGCTTGTTTCATAATATTTGCCTCCGGGTTAGTCGCTTCATCTTTGATCGCCTATCAGTTTCGTCATTATCGCCTTCTGGACGTGCAGACGGTTTTCCGCCTCGTCGATAACGAGCGAATTCGCGGAATCTATCACCCCATCGGTTACGATCACATTTCGCCGGACGGGCAGGCAATGCATAAAGATCCCGTTGTTGGTCCTCGCCATTTTGGCCTCGTCCACGATCCACTTGTCCCGGTATATGGAACGCTCGCGGATGTCCTGGTTTGCATCCCCGTAAAATTGATGGCTGCCCCAGCTCTTGGCGTAGACGACATCGACCCCTTCGAATGCTTTATCGCGGTCCCGTGTAAATTCGACGCTGCTCCCGTTGGCCGCGGCCCGGCTTTGAATTTCATTGACCAGGTCATCATCCAGCTCACAACCCCGCGGATGCGCGATGCGCAGATCGTGGCCAAATTGTGCCGCGGCGAGCGCGAAGCTGTTCGGAACGGCCATCGGGAGCGGTTTCGGATGCCACGCCCACGTAAGCAGGACCTTCTTTTTTGTCGCCCCGAATTTTTCGCGGATCGTCATCATGTCCGACATCGCCTGACAAGGATGGTGCATGGCCGATTCGAGATTGATCACGGGTTTGGTCGCGTAGCGCTTAAAAGCTTCGAGCACGGGGTCTGTTCGTTCGGTTTGCCAGTCTTTCAGCTCGGCAAACGTTCGGACGCCGATGGCCGATACATAGCGCTCAAGGACCCGGACAAACTCCTTCAGGTGCTCGGTCTTGTCGCCATCCATTACTGCTCCATCGAGGTGCTCGAGCGTCCAGGATGTGCCGCCGGGTTCGAGGATGACGGGGTTCCCGCCAAGCTCGTAAATACCCACCTGCATCGAGGCGCGGGTGCGGAGCGAGGGGTTGAAAAAGACGAGCGCGACGGATTTACCGGTGAGCGGTTTGTCGGTGGAGCCACGTTTATATTTGATCGCAGATTCGATCAGCGATTCTAAATCGTCACGGGAAAAGTCGGATGTCTTCAAAAAGTTCATGCCAATCGTATTTGCTTTCCTCAAGAGATTCTAATTTTCGCTGAATCAATTCGCGTAATTCTGAAAGCTGACTTGGATGCCCAGAGTCGATCTCATTTAAAAGAACAAGAATTTCCTTCGCCTTACTCTCTGCTAAATTAAAGGTAACTGTATCTTCTTCTTCCGCGAGCTCGCTGCAAAACTGTCGGAAAAGTATCGCAAAGTCCCTTAATGCCGATTTATCATCCTCAAAGTGTTCTCGGAATTTACCGTAGTCGGTAAATCCATATTTATCAGCGAATCGATCCGTTTTCGCAAGCCAGCGGTGAAAAGGGTCTAATGAATGGTGACCGGCTACAGGTAAAACTCTGGCACCTCCAGCAAGTCCATCTATCAGCGCTACAATCTCTCCATACGTGCCATTCACCGTATACATTTTTGGTCTTTTGCAGAGAGCGTCGACTGTCAGACAAAATGATGAGAGTCTTAGATTCATCGCGATAACAATACGTCCGTAAAAGTTCTGATCTCCTGTAATTGTACACATAGCGGCGGCAATAACCGCAGGATATTCGGTGCGCTCGATGTTCCGGTGATGATTTTATTTTCAAGTAATTTGGAATGCACGGGGCCACATTTGCCCTCAAACTCGATTCCGATCAGACAACCTTTGCCGTGAACAGCTACGACACCCGGGGCGGCCTCCAATTGTTTTCGTAGATGTTCTTCCACTGCCCTCGCGTTGTGGAGCATCCCGTCACTTTCGATCGCTTCAAGCGTCGCCAGAACAGCGGCCATTGCGAGCATCCCTCCGCCGAAGGTTGTACCGAGGTCGTTCTCCTTGATACTTGCTGACACCTTCTCATTTACGAGGCAGGCTCCAACGGGGATACCGCTGCCAAGGGATTTGGCGAGCGTAATAATATCGGGCTGAACACCGCCTGCGAGATCGCTGCCCGCAACGAACCAGTTTCCGGTGCGGCCGATGCCGGTTTGGACTTCGTCAAAAATAAGAACAATACCCAGTTCGTCGCAATGCTTGCGCAGGTCAACAAAAAACTGCGGATCGGCCGCGCGCACTCCCGCCATCGATTGGATCGGCTCGAGAATAATCGCGGCGGTCTGGTCGTCGGCAACGGCACGGACGCTTTCGATATCGCCGAAATCTGCGCTGAAGTGAGCAGGGACATTGGGCCGGCCGATGTCGCGGTATTTACCGAGGAATGTGGCGCTGATCGAATCGGCGGTGCGCCCGTGAAACCCACCGTTGAAACTGATCACCTTTTCGCGCCCCGTCGCCATTCGTGCCATGCGCATCGCGTTCTCGTTTGCCTCGGTTCCAGAGTTGCAAAAGAATGCTTTTGTAAGGCTTTTCGGCGAGACTGAAACAAGTTTTTCGGCGGCACGGGCACGGACCTCCGAATAGACGAGGTTTGAATAAAAGAGGACCTTATCCGCCTGCTCTTTTATAGCGTTTACCACGTGCGGGTGCGAGTGGCCGGTAGCGCAAACGGCATGGCCGCCATACAGGTCGAGATATTTCTCGCCCTCGCTCGTCCATATCCACGCGCCGCGGCCGCGCTCGACCGAGATGCCCATCTTTTTATAGGTGGCAAGCTGAAACTCCTCTTCGAGTTCTTGTATTTCACTAAATTGCATTTACGGATTGCTCCCCGTGAAGATAAGTCCCGTTTTTTCGTCGAGCCCGAACATAAGGTTCATGTTCTGGATCGCCTGTCCGGCGGCGCCTTTCACGAGGTTGTCGATGGCGGAAAAGACGACCGCGTTTTTGCCGTTCGTATGGACGGAGATGTCGCAAAAGTTGGTGTTCTTCACCCAGTTAATATCCGGCGAGCCGGGAACGACACGGACAAATGGTGCATCTTTGTAAAATTCTTTGAAGACACACTCAAGGTCCATTTCATTCTTAAGCTCGAAATAGCATGAAGCGAATATCCCGCGCGAAACCGGCAGGCTGTGGGTCATAAATACGAGATCGCTCGCCCACTCGCCTACCGCATGTAGATGCTGTTCGATCTCCGGCACGTGCTGGTGCTGAAAAGGCTTGTAGGCATAGAACGAGTTCATGCGCTGCGGGTGATGGGTATTGGCCGCAGCCTTTGCGCCGGAGCCGCTCGAGCCCGTCTTTGCATCGACAACGATCTTTCCGTTAGCCAGTCCCCCGGCTGAGATGGGTGCGAGCGCAAGCAGGGTCGCCGTGGCAAAACAGCCCGGATTGGCTATATACTGTGCAGTCTTGATAGCTTCCCGATTCGTTTCCGTTAAACCATAAACGAACTCCGCCTGCAGTTGCGGCGCGGTTTGGGTTGTCTTATAGAATTCTTCGAAAATATCAGCATCGTCGATACGGAAATCGCCCGATAGATCAATCGCCTTCACGTTTTGAGATAATTTAGGGATCAGGTTCATTGCCTGGCCGTGCGGAAGGGCAAAGAAGGCGACGTCGATATCGCCCAGCGTAGAGAAATCCTCCGGCGCCGTTTCAAAGCGCAGAT
>Ga0193752_1002218_pt1 | contig 14889 bp, 13 predicted proteins | sample H1c1metaG_FD_144924 | JGI IMG/M metagenome (GOLD analysis project Ga0193752, IMG submission 144924) | Soil microbial communities from a riparian zone of the East river system, Colorado, United States - H1c1 | ecosystem: Environmental > Terrestrial > Soil > Riparian zone | place: USA: East River... | reverse complement strand
ACGCCCCGGCCCCAGCGCTGCCGCCGAAACCGGCCACTGCCCCGGCGGACGCGGAGCCGCCGAACCCGGCCGTGGTGCCGTAGCCCACCGAGACGCCCGTGCGCGACGAGGCGCCGTAGCCGAGCCCGGTCGCGACGCCGAGGCTGAGGGTGTTGGCGGTCCCGATGCTCAGGCCGCCCGATACGCCCGCCGAGAGCCCGCCGGAGACACCGGCCGAGAACCCACCGGACACCCCTGCTGAAAAACCGCCCGAGATGCCGACCCCGACCCCGGCGGAGAAGCCCGCGCTCATGTCCATGAGCGCCCCGGCCTCCAGCATCCGGGGGTTCTCGATGCCGTTGGCCGCGGCGGTGTCCTGCCAGTCGTCGCCGAGCCCGGCGTCGGCGGCGGCCTGCTGGAACGTCTCGTCCTCCTCGACCTGGTGCTGCGCCTGCGTGCCGGGGCTCCCCTCGGACGCCGGCACCTTGATCTCCTGCTTCGAGATCTGGAGCGAGACGGTGGCGCGGAGCGGCTTGCCGGTGTTCGAGAAGAAGTCGAGCGTCTCGTCCATCGAGTCGACGACGCCCTCGAACTGGAAGGTGTCCCACCCGAAGCGGATGCCCGGGGGCACGTACTGCCCCTCCTTCTGGCCCGGCGTCGGCTCCATGTATTTCGCCACGCGCTGCGTGAGCGAGCGGACGTCCTCCTCCTCGCTCCCGTCGGGCAGCGGCACGGTCACGTCGAAGAGGAGTTCAACGGTGAGCTTGGTCGTCCCCTTCCCGACGAACTGGATGGGGGCGCTGCCGGGCTGGCCCTCGCCCGCCTTCTGGTTGGCGTAGTTGACCTTGAGGGTGGTGGGGTTGAACTGGACGTACAGCTTGTCCGAGTCGCCCCCGATGGGTTCGGGTTCGCCGCTGCCGCTCCAGCGGATGGGCTGGAGGTAGGCCTTGGTAATGGGGAGCGGGGCGGGCATCAGCCTGGGGGGAGGCGGCGGAGCCGCTCGTAGGCCACCTGCATCTCCTCGATGGCGACGGCACCCTCCTTCGCGTTGAGCGCGGGGGCCTTCAGCTTGATCGGGAGGCAGCGCGAAAGCAGGAAGGCCGCCTGCGGGTCACCCTCGCCGTCGGGGCGCGCGGGCGCCGAGCCGAGGTAGAGCACCTGCCCGTCCACCCGCAGCCCGGTCTCCCCCTCCACCACGCGGTCGAACCACGTCCAGAGGTCGAGGGTGTCGGTCATCCCGCGCTTGAGCGTGAGCTGGCCGTACGTCACGGGCCCGACGAGGTGGTGCTGCACGTTGTTGTTGCCGCCCTCCTTGTAGGTTTTGGGCTCCATCGTCATCTCCAGCCCGTCACACTCGGCGAAGGCCGCCGCGCACAGCGGCGTGCTCACGCCGTCGATGTCGAGCGTGAACTCCACCCGGAAGTTGAAGGCGGTGAGGGGGCGGACCGTCGGGTCGGGGGCGTCGGGCATCGTCAGGCCTCGATGGCCGTGAGGCCCGTCCCGTCGAGCTGGACGAGGCGGACGGTGAGGAAGGCGAGCGGCTGCGACGGCGCCACCCGCAGTTCGACGATGAGCCGCCCGCGGTCCACGGAATCCTGCGGGTTCACGGCGTCGTCGGCGCGCACCTGGAAGGCGTCGGTGGTCTTCGCCCCGGCGAAGGCGCCGCGCTCGAAGAGCCGCGTGAGCAGGCTCTCGAACCGGACCTCGACGTGGCGGCGCAGCGTGGCGCTGTTGCTGTCGAAGGCGAAGCGGTGCCCCTCGCGGAGGGCGAGCCGCCGGAGGAGGATCATCAGGCGGCGCACGTTGAGCGGCCGGAGCAGCCCGTCGGCTAGGGTGTCGGCACCGAGCGGGGCGAACCCGCGCGGCAGCGGACGGACGAGGTTCACGTTCACGCCCGCCAGCCGGGCCCACGCGGCCTCGTCGAACGGCGGCGCCAGCGCCACCACGTCGCGCAGGGTCACGTTGGCGGGGGCGACCCACGCCCCGCGCTCGTTGGCCCGCGCAGCCACGACCCCGGCCATCGCGCCGTCGGGCGGGAGGAACCGCACGGGCTGCCCGCGCACCGCCTCGTCGCGCACGCCGATCCACGGGTGGTAGAGCGCGCCGTAGGAGAGCGCGCCCTCCTCCCCTAGCCCCAGCGGCCACCCGGCCCCGCTCCCGGCGAAGAAGGCGTCCGCGTCGTCGTCCGGGTCGGGCGTGAGCGCGCCCGCGTGAGCGGCGGATTGCTCCGTCCGGTAGTGGGCCGGGAGCGCGAGAATCGCCGTCACGTCGGCGCGGGCAGCGGCGAAGCGGAGCGCGCAGCGGTGGAACGCGAGGAGGTCGCCCGCCGCGTCCGGGTCGGCGTCGAAGTCGGCCGGGGTCCGCATGGTCCACCGCGCGATGGGCGCGGCAGCCCACAGCACCGTCGCGGACCACGGCCCGCTCTCGGTGGCCGGAGACGCGCCCGTGTCGCGCTCCGCGCGGACGCGGTAGTACGTCGTCCGCTGCGGGGGCGCGAGGATCGTGTGGTCGAGGTCGTCGGTGGTGGCGATGACCTCGGGCACGGTGAAGGGGGCGTCCAGCGACGCCTCGACGACGTAGCGGTCGGCGCCCTCAACGGCCGTCCAACTCAGCTCTGCGCTGTCTCCGACGCCGACGAGGCTGAGCGTGGGGGCGCCGAGCGGCCCCCGGCACGCGCGGAAGCCCTCAGGCTCCGCGTCGAGGAAGAGCGTCCCGGACCACGGCCCCACCTGCCCGCCGGAGCGCAGCCGGAGGCGGTAGTACCGGGGCACCGCGCAGCCGAGGTCCACCCCGCACGGCCCCTCCACGCCGAAGTAGACGTAGGTGTGCGTCTGCGGACCCCGGTAGACAACCGTAGAGCGGCCGAACAGCGGGTCGCCTGCCTCCTGAAGCTCGAACTCCACCTCGCCTACGACTTCGCCGGGCCAGTCCAGGCGGAAGCCGCCGGGGGCATCGAGCGGCGTTGCCGTGGGCGTGCCGGGCGCGTCGAGCGGCGCGGGCACAGGCGAGGCCCGCTGCACCCACCCGGGCTGGACGGCGTCGGGCGCGGCCAGCAGCGTCACCTCGTCGAGCGTCCACAGGGCGTGGATGCCGGCGGGCGGGGCGTCGGCGCGGACCTCGTTGAGCGTCGCCCCGCGCAGGTAGAGCAGGTCGAAGACGGCGGCGGGGAGGGCGTGGAGCCCCACCCCGGCCAGTTCGTCGTCGAGGAACCAGGTCGGCGTGAACCCCGCCAGCCCGTCGCGCTCCAGCGTCGTCGCCGCGTCGGCCTCCAGTGCGCCGCGCGACGCCTCGCGCGTGGGCGCGGCGGGCATCCCGAGCGGGAGCGCGAGGGCGGCCACTTCAGGCGGCGCGGCGAGCGGGAAGCGCGGCGTGCGCACGGCCCGGTCGAGGTCGGAGGAAGAATCGACCGGCCGCCCATCCTCGTGGCGGAAGAGGTGCTCGTCCGTCGGGAGATCGCCCCAGAAGCGGGCGGCGCGGCGCTCGGCGCTCCCGGCGGCGGCCTCGCTCCGGGCCAGCGCGAGGCCGGGTAGCCGCGCGCACGTCTCCTCGCCGTCCCAGGCGATGAGGTCGAAGGAGAGCTTTTCTACCGTCACGCGCGCGCCGCCGAGCCCCGCCACCAGCGCCCCGAGGTTTTCTTCCAGCGGCCAGCGTGCGTCGGCGGCGTGGACGACCACGCGCTCCTGCGACGGGTCGGCCTGCCCCACCCGCTCCACGTCGCCCGCGGCGAGCCAGAGCGTGCGGAGCGCGTCGGGGCCTGCCGTCACGACGACGTGGAGGACCTGCCCCGTCGTGACGTCCGGCCCGAGCGCCGGGTCGTAGCGGAGACTGTAGGCGCCGTCGGCAAAAAAGAGCCGCGCGCCCGTGATGTCGGTAGTGGTCGGCACGCCCTCATCCGGGACGAGCGCGGCCTCGACCGGGAGGTCGCCCTCGCCGCTGGGCGGGCGGCGCTGGAACGCGCGCCCCGGACCCGTGCGCACACGGCGCACCCCGGCCCCCTCGCGCACCGACCGCACCGGGAGCAGCAGTTCCGTTTCCTGGTCGTCGGCGTGGTACGTGACGCGAAGCACGTCGCCGGAGCGGAGCGGCTCGGCGTCGCGCGTGACGAGGGCGAAGCCGTCGCCGTCCGGGGCAGGCGGGTCAGCGACGAGGGTGCGCGCGTCGAGGACGGTGCCCACGCGGAGGCCGTCGGCCCAGCTCCCGGCCGAGCGGGCGTGAACCCGCGCCGGGAGCCCCGTCACAGCGTCGAGGAGCGTCGGCACAGGGAAGCGGCTCACGGTCGCGTCGCGCGCCGTGCGGACGACCCACGCCCGCTTCCCGCCGTTGCGGAAGAACGCCGCGACGGCGGGGGCGAGGAACGCCTGCGCCCGGTGGCCCGCCGCGGCGTCCCACGCCAGCGGCAGCGCCGCCCCGAACAGGTCGCGCGCGAGGGCGGGGTCCTCCACGGGCACCGGCACCCCGATGGGTCCCCGCGCCGCCAGCCCCACGAACCCCGCGACGTCCATCCGGGGGAGGACATCGGGCGAGGGCGGCACCTCCGTGCGGAAGGTGACGCCGGGCAGGCGGCGGCGGGGCGTGAGTTCCATCGGAGGGCCGGGCGAGGAGGCGTCCCGGCTACTCCATGCGGAGGTTCTCGCAGGCGAGGACGAGTTCCTCGACGGCGACCTCGTTGCCCTTGCCGTTGAGGCTCGGGCCGGTGTACTTCATCGGGCGGGCGCCTTCGAGCACCCACGTCGCCGCCGTCGTCGTGCGGTCCTCGCTGAGGAGCTGGACGCGGACGGTGCGGAGGCTCTCCTGCTGGAGGCCGTCGCGGATCTGGTTGATCCACTCGTAGAGGTCGGTGGCCCCGATGACGCCGCGCTTGAGCGTCACGTCGGGCACCTTGAACACGCCGTTGATCTTGCGGACGGCGTTGGAGGGCTCGTTGCCGTTGCGGTACTCGGCGGGCGTGAACTCGAGGCCGAGGCCGGAGACTTCCTGGAAGCCGGCCTGCGGGGTGTCGGTCTCGCCCGTGCCGAGGTCCACCAGGAAGTTGAACTGGCTGTAGGGCCGGTCGCGGAAGGTGGCCATGGGTCCGGTTGATGGGAGTAGAGAGCGGCTGGGGCGGTCGGGGCCTGCGCGCGGGCCGGTGGGGCCCGCGCGCGGGCCCCACCGGCCCGCGCTAGCCGCGCGTCTCGAGCAGCTTCTGCCCGATGCGGAAGATGACGAACTCGGCCGGGCGCAACGGCGCGACCCCGATGAGGCAGATGAGGCGGCCGTTGTCGAGGTCGTTCTGCGTCATCGTCGTGCGGTCGCACTTGACGAAGAAGGCCTCCTCCGGCTTCAGCCCCAGCAGCCGGCCCGACTTCCACTCGTTGAGGAGGAAGTCGTAGACGGTGCGGCGGACGTTCTCCCACAGCCGCTCCCCGTTGCTCTCGAACACGAAGACCTGCGTCCCCTTGTCGATCGAGCGCTCCAGGTAGTTGAAGTAGCGGCGGAGGTTGACGTACTTCCACTCGCCGTCGGAGGTGGCGGTGCGGGCGCCCCAGAGGCGGTAGCCGCGGCCCTCGAAGAACCGGAAGCAGTTGACGCCTTCGGGGTTGAGGACCTCCTGCTGCGCCCCACTGAGGAGCTGCTCGAAGCCCACGGCGAGCCGGACGATCTCGTTGGCCGGCGCCTTCTGGACGCCGCGCTCCACGTCGTTGCGGGCGTAGATCCCGGCGACGTGGCCGCTCGGCGGCACGTTCAGTTCGCGCCCGTCGATGGGGTTGACGACGGTCACCCACGGGTAGTAGAGCGCGCCGTACTTCGTGTCGATCTGCCCGCGGAAGGCGCGCACGTCGCCCAGCGTCGCGTCGTCCGGCGCGTCGAGCACGGCGATGCGATAGCGCATCCGCGTCGCGTGGTTGATGAGGTGCTGCTGGATGGCGCGGATCGTGCTCTGCCCGGTCGTCTCGGCCTCGACGTAGCCGTAGGAGTAGCCCGGTGCAGCGACGATGGAGATGTCCTCGATGGCCTCCAGCGCGCGGAGCCCGCTCTTCTCGTCGGGCGAACTGCCGTCGCCGCCCTCGCCGAGGTAGACGGACTCGCCGGGCGCGGCGCCGTCCGTGCCGCCCTCCAGCAGGAACACGCGGGCGACGGCCTGCGGGTCGTCGAGCGCACTGTCGCCGAAGAGCGCCTGCGCGAACTCGATCCCCGTCGGCGTCGTGGCGTTGTTGTCGTCGTCGAAGACGACGGCGAAGGGCACGCTCATCTGGAGCCGCTTGGAGGCCGGGCGCTCCGTGAAGTAGGCCGCGATGGAGCGGCGGTCGGCCGGGTCGAGCGAGAACCCGCCGAAGAGGTCGGGGTCGTCGTAGCGCCGCTCGGGGTTGAGCGGGCGGATGATGGGCTTCTGCACCATCACGTCCACCGTGAGGAGCTGGACCCACGTCGTGGCGGGGTCGCCGCTCTCCACGTCGAACACCTGCCCGGCGTCGTTGCGGAGCACGTCGTCGTCGCCCTCACGGACGACCTGGTAGTAGTCCGTAAAAACGCGCTCGCCGGGGGAACTGCCGGCCGACGAGACGACGACAACGTCCTGGGGCCGGAGGCCCTGGACCTCGGGGGTGCTCGTGAGCGGGTTCAGGCGGTAGCTGCTCGGCGACACCAGCGGCGTCATCGTGACGCGCATGTTGCCGGCGGCGCCGGGGAAGCGCGCCCGCAGCGTGATCGCGTTCGGCGTGGAGCCGGGCGCCGTCTCGGCGTAGTCCGCCGTCTCGTCGGCGACGCGGGAGACGTAGAGGCGGCGGCCCCCCTCCTCGAAGAACGCCCGCACGCCGTGGGCGAGGAAGTTGGGCCGGGCGTCGGCCTCGCCGTCGAACTGGAGGGGGTCGAGGCCGCCGTAGAACCGCTCGAACTCGTTGAAGCTCGTGATGAGTTCGGGCACGCCCTCGACGGGGCCGAAGCGGGCGGGTCCGACGAAGCCCGCCGTGCTCGTCGAGACGCCCTCGATGGTCTTGGGCCGGAAGCTCGTCTCCTCGACGTAGACGCCGGGTGCTAGGTACTCGGGCATGGGGCTACCTGCTGAGGGAAGGAATCAGGGGAAGGACACGGCCGGCTCGACGAGCAGCGACGAGCGCCCCTCGGAGCGCAGCGTGGTGTCGCGGCCGTAGACGAGCGACGCGGCGAGCGCGGCGTCGGGGGGCTCAGGGGCGAGGGAGCCGGGGGCTACGCCGTAGAGGAGCGCCTCCGGCTGGTCGAACAGGCTCCGCAGGAGCGGGACGCCCGCCTCGGGCGGGGTCTCGACGGCGCCGGGGGCGTAGCGCACGCGCACAGTGAGCGGCCACGCGTACTCGTACAGCGGCGTGCCGCCCTCGGGGTAGGACCCCGTGAGGGTGTGGTGGAAGGCGGGCACAGGGAACACCGCGCTCACGGCGCCCGTGGCGTCGGCGAGCCCGTACCACGTGTCGCCGTCCACCTCGACGGCGAGCACGGCGTGGGCGGCGGGCGCGCCCGTCAGCGCGTCTTCGAGCTGGGCGCGAACGACGGCGACGCCCGGCGGCACCGTCCGCGACGCCGCCGAGAAGAGGTAGTACCCCGGCACGGCCTCGTCGCCGAGGCTCCCGGCGACGGGGGGCGGGTAGATCCCCAGCTCCTCGCGCGGGAGGTCGATCACGAACGCCGTCGGGACGAACCGCCCCTCGGGGTCCTCGACGGCGACGACGTACCGCCGCTGGAGCGGGACGACGCCCGGGCCCGACGCGGGGGCGTCGCCCCACTCCACGTCGCGGAGTCCGGGCAGATCCTGGAGGGCGTAGACGCCGGAGGTGGTGGCGAAGCCGACCGTCCCCGCGCCCGCGGCCCCCTCGGGCCACGCCGTCACGCGCAGCCCCGCGCGGACGGGCCGCGCCGTCCCGACGTCCCAGAACCGGACGCCGAGCGGGGTGAACCGCGTGAGGGTCTCGACCAGTCGGTGGGTCATCCCGGCACCCCCGTGGTGAGGTCCTCGACGACGGCCCAGTCCATCCGGCGCTCCTGCACGGGCGCCCGTTCCTCCATCGTCCGCCGCGAAGACACGACGACGTTGCGGACGAGGTAGGGCACGGAGAGCTGGTACTTGCTCTGGCCCAGCGTGTCCCAGATGCGGAAGAGGTCCTCGTTGGGGAGGTCGGCCGGGAGCACCTGCACCGTCTCGTCGGGCGCGAAAACGCCGGGGGCGGCGGCGTCGAGGAGGCCGAAGGGGAGGACGGGGGTGTCCTCCAGCGTCCGCATGGTCCAGCCCGCGACGCGGTGCTGGAGCGAGGCGTCGCGGGCCCAGAACGTGAGGAGGTAGTGGAGGTCGAGCGGGAGCTGGGGGTGCGTGCGCGTGCCGTCCGGCGCGAACGGCGGCGCCGGCATCCGGTGCACGCCGTCCACGGCGATGCGGTAGAGGAAGACGGAGACGCCCGCGGCCATCGGCTGCTCGAAGCTCTGGGTGACGTAGGACTGGAAGAGGAGGTCGTGGCCGAAGTCCTCCACGGCGTAGCTGGCCTGGAGGAGCCGCACGAGCGCGGCCGTGGTGCCCTCGATGGCGCGGAAGTCGGCCATCAGGCGTCGGCGGGCGGGCCGCCGAAGCGGCGGCAGAGCCAGAGCACGAGGCGGCTCCCCGGGCTGAGTCGCACGCCGAGGTCGGCGAGGTAGGGGTCGAGGAACACCAGCACGTCCTCGGGGCGGTTCACGGCCAGCCGCCTGCGCGAGTAGGCGTGCGTGACGTGCCCCCGGAGGCGGTGCCCCTCGTCGTGGTAGAACTGGATCACGAAGGCGTGGTCGTCGGAGTCCGGGTTCATCGCGGGGTCGGCTGCCGCGGGGGCGGTGGCCCCGCCGCCGGAGCCCGCCGGCCGCCCGAGGTCCCCTCGCTGCATGCCGGGTGATTACAGGTGGTCCGTATCCACGGGCGTTCCGGCGGCGTACCCCGCCGCGTTCTTTTTGCCGTCGGGCCTAGCCGACGAACCACCCCACCCTTCCGACGCAGCGGCATCCCTGCCGCCTGCGCACGCCTCCGGCTCCCGCGGCCCTCGCCGCGCAGCCCGTGCCCTCTGAGCCCCGTCTACGCCTCGGCCTCCCCTTCCCGGCGCGAGACGCGCCCCAGCGCCTCCATCTCCTCACAGACCTGCGCCTGGAGGTGGGCCAGTTGCCGCTGCAATCCGACGAGGCGGCCGAGCCGCGCCGAGACGGTCTCGATCCAGTTCCGGGCGTCCGCGGCCGGACGCTCGGCGTCCCCGGCCCCGTCGTCGCCCCGGCGCAGGGCGCGGGCCAGTTCGGCGGTTCGGGCCGACGGCGTGGCGTCGAGTTCGTCGCGGAGGGCCTCGACGCAGCGGTCGTAGAGCCGGAGGGCGCCCGTCCGGTCGCCGAGTGCGCGGCGGAGGCGGAGGAGGCGGTAGTACGTCCGCTCGCGGGCGCCGTCTACCCGGAGACTGCTCTCCCCGTAGGCGAGGCCCGCCTCGTAGCGCCCCCCGCGCTCGGCGTGCACCATCAGCTTGTCGAGCACGAGGAGGTAGATCTGCTGGAGCCGCTCGCGCTCGGCGAGGCACCAGTCCTGGTACCACCCCTCCAGCAGCCCGCCCGCGTACGTCGCCACGGCGCCGTCGAGGAGGGCGGCCTTCTCGTCGCAGAGGTCTCGGCCCGGCACGTCGCGGACGCGGGCGTAGGCGTCCTCCAGCGTCGCCACGTCGAGGCGCAGGACGGGCGCGGGCGCGACGCCGACCCAGCGGGCGTCGGCGTGGATGAGCCCGGCCGCCGACCCCGCCTCGGCTTCGAGGGCGCCGTGGAGCTGCCACAGGGCTTTCCTGAAATACGCCTTCGCCTGCTCCGTCGTGCACTGGTCGCCCCAGAGCGCGCTCGCGACGGCCTCGCGGGCGTGCGGACGCTCGCGGTTCAGGAGGAGGTAGGCGAGCACCTCCTGCTCTTTGACGGTCTGGAAACACACCGGGGTCCGGTCCCCCACCCGCACCGTGAACCGCCCGAAAAGCTCGATATGAAGGACTTCCATCACCGCACCTCCTGCGTATCTGACACGCACCGGAGCCCGGCACATGTGCGTCCATTTATAGTCACGTACCGTGCCCTACTACAGTACGCGATCGAGTATAGGCCGCCGGTAAGTCCCGTCCAAACGGCGGCTCCACCTTCCGGTTCAAGGCTGTGTTAAGCCGCCCGAATGTCGAGCGGAATCCGCCGCACGCGCCCGGCTCACCCCCTTGACTAACGATGTGAACTCAACGCCAATCAGAGCGACGCCCCCTCCACCGAGCCCGGGCGCCCTACCGCAGGTGGCCCCAAACGAGGACGCCCCGAACGGACCGCAGGGGTCTGTTCGGGGCGTCCTGGCGTACCTCCGAGGACAAGCAGGGCTACGAGAAGAGGCGGCTCCAGCGGCACCGGCAGGCGTCCGCCGCGGCCGCGACGGACAGTCCGGCGGACAGCGCCGAAACGCGCGCCGCGTAAGCCCCGGCGAGAGCGGCCCGGACCGCCCAAAAACGCAGAAAGGGGGCCCTCCTGAGAGGGCCCCCTTTTCGTATGCCCGGGAAGATTCGAACTCCCGACCTCCTCATCCGTAGTGAGGCGCTCTATCCAGCTGAGCTACGGGCACGAGTCGCGCGTGAGCGGCGACGGGTGGACAAGATACCGGCGGCCCCGGAGGCACGCCAAGTGAAGAACGGCGGGAGCGTCTACCCCTCGGACGCCCTCCCGCTCACCACCTCCTCCCCCGTCAGGAACCAGAAGTGGCGTGTGGGGCCGTGGCCGCCGCCCAGCGCGAGCCCGTGGCGGATGGCCTCGGTGAGGTAGCGCTTCGACCGCGCCACCGACACCCGGAGCCCGTACCCCCGCGCGAGGTTGGCGGCGATGGCGCTGGCGTAGGTGCAGCCCGTCCCGTGCGTGTGGGGCGTGTCCAGCCGCTCGGCGCGGAAGAGGGCTACGCCCTCGTCGTCCAGCAGCAGGTCCACCGCGTCCGCCTCCCCCTCCAGGTGCCCGCCCTTGACCAGCACGGCGCGCGGCCCCAGCGCACGGATCACCTCGGCGGCGCGGCGCGCGTCGTCCAGCGTCCGTACCTCGAACCCCGCCAGCACGGCGGCCTCGTGGGCGTTGGGCGTCGCGAGGTCGGCCAGCGGCAGCAGGCGGCGCTTCACAGCCTCGACAGCGTCGGCGGGCAGGAGCGCGTCGCCGCTCTTGGCGATCATCACCGGGTCCACGACGACGGGCCCCAGCCCCCACCGTTCGATCCCGGCGGCGACGGCTTCGACCACGTCGGGCCCGCCCAGCATCCCCGTCTTCACGGCGTCGATGCGGAAGTCGGACGCCACGGCGTCGAGTTGTAGCGTGACGAAGTCGGGGGGCACAAGCAGCACACCCTCGACGGCGCGGGTGTTCTGGGCCGTCAGCGCCGTGAGCACGCTGGCGCCGAAGACGCCGTGCGCCTCGAACGCCTTGAGGTCGGCCTGCACGCCCGCGCCGCCGCCCGAGTCGCTCCCCGCGATGGTGAGGGCGACGGGGACGGGGTTGCCGGGGTGGGGACGCGGCGGGAGCGGCATCAGGCGCGGATGGGGTGGTCGAGCGGGCTCGACGGCGGGCGGAGGGCGTGGAGGTAGGCCGTCACGGCCTCGCCCACGTCGTCGGCGTCGAGGATGCCCGAGAGCACGGCGGCGCCGTAGGCCCCCGCCTTGTGGACTTCGGCGGCCCGCTCCGGCGTCACGCCGCCGATGGCGTAGACGGGCACGGGGCGCGTCGCGTGGCACGCCTCGGTCAGCATGTCGAGCCCCAGCGGCTCGCGCCCGGGGTGCGTCGTGGTGGAGTAGACCGGGCCGAGGAAGATGTAGTCGGCCCCGTTCTTCGACGCGTGGTCGGCCTCCTCTACGGTGTGGGCCGAGTAGCCGAGGGGCTGGAGCGGCCCGACGGTGTCGCGCGCTTCTTCCAGCGTCGGCCCGCCCTCGCCCGTGTGGACCCCCGCGGCGAGGCCGTCGGCGATGTCGGGGCGGCGGCTGAGCGAGAGCATCACCGAGGGGTGCGCGTCGCGGAGCGCCTCGGCGAAGCGGAGGGCCTCGTCGCCAAAGGCGTCCCCGAAGGACCCGTAGTCGCGGAGCTGGACCCACGCCACCCCGGCGCGGACGGCGGCGAGCACGCGCGCGCGCACGTCGGCGGCGGACATGCCCGTCCGACCGCTCACGAAGCCGTCGGCGACGACGACGAGGCGGGGGAGAATGATGTGGTGGATGGGGTCGCGGTCCATAGTGCCCGGGGTCAGGGGAGCAGGTCGTCGTCCGCGCCCAGCGCGATCCGCCCCGCATCGGAGGTGGAGGCGCGGGCGAACAGGCGGCGCGGGATGCGCCCGGCGTGGTGGGCGAGGCGGCCCGCCGTGACGGCGTGCTTCATCGCCGAGGCCATCGCGGCGGGGTGCTGGGCCCCCGCGACGGCGGTGTTGAGGAGGATGCCGTCGTAGCCCAGCTCCATCGCGCGCGCGGCGTCGGAGGCCGTCCCGATCCCGGCGTCCACGATGAGCGGCACGTCGGGGAGCAGTTCGCGGATGATGCGGAGGGCATACGGGTTCACGAGCCCCATCCCGCTCCCGATGGGGGCGGCCAGCGGCATCACGGCGGCGCACCCCAGGTCGGCCAGCTTGCGCGCCGTGACGGGGTCGTCGCCGCAGTAGGCGAGCACCTGGAAGCCGTCGCGGACGAGTTCGTCGGCCGCGCGGAGGAGTTGGACGGCGTCGGGGTAGAGGGTCTCGTCGTCGCCGATCACCTCCAGCTTGATGAGCGGGGTGTCCAGCGCCTCGCGCGCGAGCCCGGCCGTGAGCACGGCCTCGCGGGCGGTGAAGCACCCGGCCGTGTTGGGCAGGAGGTGGAGCCCCCGCTCGCGGAGCGCGCCGAGCAGCGTCTCACCCTCGCCCGCGAGGTCGATGCGCCGCACGGCTACGGTCACCAGTTCGGTGCCGGAGGCGTCGACGGCGTCGAGGAGCGTCTGGAGGCTGGGGTAGCGGCTCGTGCCCAGCAGCACGCGCGAGCGCAGCGTGAGCCCGGCCACCTCCCACGTTTCTCTGGTTTGGGGGGAGGCAGAAGAGCCCTCGCTTTCGCGCGTGGCGGTGAGATCGGGACTGTTCGTGGGGTTCATTCTTCCGTTCTTTGTCTTACCCGCCCTGTGCGGCGGTGACGACCTCAATGAGGTCGCCATCGTTGAGCGGCGTCGAGGCCCACTCGGTGCGGCGCACAACGCGGTCGGCCACAGCCACAGCCACGCCCGACGCGTCGGGATCGCGCCCGAGGTGGACGAGCAGGTCACGCACGGTAAGCCCGCCCGGCACGGCGCGGGGCTCGCCGTTGACGGTTACGCGGATACCGGTGTCGGATGCGGTCGGGGAGGGAGTCACGGTCGTTCGTGCGCGGAGGGTTTCCTACAGGACCCGCCCCTCCTCAGACGAGGAGGGGCAGCCCGAGTACAGCGAGGGCGGGGTGGTGTGATCGAACGGGCAGTGGCGCATCGGTTCTACCACCCCCCCGCCCCTCCTGTCCAGGAGGGGGGCTGCGTCTTCAGCCTAACAAACGGTCAGCCTGTGGAAAAAGCCGGGCGGGCGAAAACGGGGCGAGGTGAGGCGAGGTTTCGTCGCGGCCGTCGAGGGCAGCGCCGACCTCGCGCGCCACCTCGTCGGCCGTCACGGGCGCGAGCAGGATGCCGTGGCGGTAGTGGCCCGTCGCCAGCCACACGCCGGGGGCGGCGCGGCCCACGAGCGGCGCGTGGTCGCGCGCCGCCGGGCGCAGGCCCGCCCACGTCTCCAGCACCTCCAGTTCCTCCACGGCCGGCACCACGCGCACGGCGCCGTCGAGCACGCGGTAGAGCCCCCCCGCCGTCACGCGCGTGTCGAACCCCACGTCCTCGCTCGTCGCCCCCACGACGAGCCGACCGTCGCTCTTGGGCGCGAGGTAGGCGCGCGGGGTGCGGATGACGTGGCGGAGTACCAGCGGCGCTTCCATCCTGAGCGCGAGGAGTTGCCCCTTCACCGGCCGGATGGGCGGGCGCGGTTCGAGCCCCCCCACCCCGCCCGTCCACGCCCCCGCGGCCATCACCACGACCCGCGCCGTCACGCGCTCACCCCCTTTCAGCACGATCGCCGCCGGGCTCCCCGGTTCTGCGGCGGGCTCGACACTCAGCACGGGCGTGTGCTCCTGCAACGCCTCTTTTCCTTTCACCACCGCCACGAGCGCGCGGGCGACGGCCCGGTTGTCCACCTGATGATCCTCGGGCGACCAGATCGCCCCCGCGATGCGGGGCGAGAGCAGCGGCTCCCGGTCCAGCGCCTCGTCGGTCGTGAGCCACGTGACGGGCACCCCCTGCTCCTGCTGAAACGAATAGAGCCGACGGAGGGCGCCCGCCGCATCCCGGTCGTCAGCTACGACGAGGGTACCCGTAGCGTCGTACCCCACACCCATCCCAGATGCCGCCTCCAGTTCCAGACCAAAAAGAGGCCAGCGGGTCAGGCTTTCGCGGCTCAGCCGGTAGAGTTCGAGTTCCTCGAACCCGATCTCAGCGGCGGGCGCGAGCATCCCGCCAGCCGCCCACGTCGCCCCACGTCCGGCCGCCCCCTGATCAAAAACCCGCACGCTGCGCCCCGCCGCCAGCAGCCGCCACGCGACGCCCAGCCCCACGATGCCGCCGCCGACGACGGCCACGTCGAGGGTTTTTTCCATTGGGGGTGGTGGGCGCAGGGGGCCCGGAAGCTACCCGGACGGCGTCGGCCTCGTCGCCGGGAGCCCATCGAGGCGGGCGCGGGCGTCGCGCGTGCGGGCGTCGGCGTCGCCGCGGTCGGCGCGCAGGGCCTGATAGGCGCGCAGCAGCAGGGGCCGGGCAGCGTCCGCCCGACCCCCTGCCGCGAGGCAGGCGCCGAGCACGCTCTCCGTCGTGGCGGTGAGGTAGTGGGCGTCGCCGTAG
>Ga0193752_1002217_pt1 | contig 14892 bp, 7 predicted proteins | sample H1c1metaG_FD_144924 | JGI IMG/M metagenome (GOLD analysis project Ga0193752, IMG submission 144924) | Soil microbial communities from a riparian zone of the East river system, Colorado, United States - H1c1 | ecosystem: Environmental > Terrestrial > Soil > Riparian zone | place: USA: East River... | reverse complement strand
AGGCGGCGGCTGATGGCGGCGGATCGACCCGCGCGAACCCCTCCAAGACTGTCGACGATGTTGCTGACACTTCCGAGGCGCGAGAGAGCGGCTCCACGGGTGAACGCGGCCCAGGGGTTGCTCGCGACACCACCCGGCCGGCCCGTGGCTCGGCCGGCCTATCGAATGATGCTCCTGCTGAATCGCGCTCCGACGAAAGTCGCGACGACTCCGGCAAACTTCGGCTGCTTCGCGCTGAGATTCTCCGGCTCCAAGGCGACGCCGCCGGCGCTAGCTCCGAGGCTGGCGCGATTCTTCAATCCGAAGCCAAAGCCGCACGCTCCTCGCTCGCACTCGGCGCCTCGACCCTGCTCGCACGACTCGCACTCGATGCCGGTGATGTCGATCACGCTGAACGCGAAGCTCGCCACGTCACAGAAGAAGCGGGCGACGACCCACGTGGTCTGCGAGCCGCCGAAGTTCTTTCACTCGCTCTCATCCACCGCGGCGAAGACTCACAAGCCCAAGCCGTTCTCGAACCCGCCCTCACCGCAGCCCGCGTCCGCGGGGAACGCGCTGCCGAAGCTCGCCTGTGGTCCGTTCAAGGCTCGCGGCAAAAGCTGGCCGGACAACTTCGCGCCGCCGCCGCTAGCTTCGGACGCGCATTCGAGCTCGCCGATGCGGCCGGCGAGTTTCACGCCGCTGCCAGCTTCCTCGTCAACTTAGGCACAGCCCAGCTCGACGCGGGCGAGCTGGGCACGGCGCTCGAAACCTTACGCGATGGCGCTCGCAGACTCGCGCGACTCGGACGCGACCGCGACGTGGGGCGCACGCTCTACAATCTCGCACTCGCTCGCCAGCTCATCGGCGACTACCCCGACGCACTTCGCGTCGCCGAACGGGCGGAAGCCGCCGCGACGCGCGCGGGGGATCTCGCCGGCGCTGCATTCGCTTGTCTGATCCGTGCCGAGATCGCGAAGGAACATGGAGAAGCGAGCCGGGCGCGCGAACGACTCGAGTCGCTACCCGACCTCGCGACCTTGCCTGTACTCGAGCGCGTTGCAGTCGAAGCTCGGGCAGCTGCGTTGTGCGCCGAGCTCGCCGACGAAGCCGCGGCCAGCGCTTATCTCACGCGCGCCGAAGTCGACGCAGAACAAGCCGGTAGCGATGACGTCGAGCTCGCGCTCGCTCGTGCGGCCTGGTTCGGCCTGCGGCGTGAATCGCGCGAAGCCCAACGCGAAGCCGAACGCGCTCTCGCGCTCGCATCCGAACGCGGGGAGTTCGCGGTCCAAATCCTCGCGCTCTCGGCCGCTGCGCGCGCAGCGGAAAGCCGCGGCGATGCGAGCCTGATGCGCGCGCGCCTCTCCGAGCTTCGCGCTCAGCTCGATACCGCCGCACTCAGCTTGAGCTCCGCCGATCGCGCACGCTTACGTGAAGTTCGCGCCTATCGCGCTGCGCTGTCCGCGCTCCCCGCTGCCGCGCTCGAACGCGGCCTGGTCGCTCGCATCAAGACCGGAACGGGCGGAGACGACGCGGCTGCAGCTCACGGCGGCGACGCCCGCTTTCGAAGGCTCGCCGGGATCGCCAAGCGCTTGACGGCGGAAACTCATCCGCGCCGCCTCTACGAGCTTCTTCTCGACTCCGCGATCGACCTCACGCACGCCGAGAGTGGTTTCCTGATGCTTCGCGACGCCGAAGGCGAGCTGCGCGTCCGCGCCGGCCGAACCCTCGGCGAGCGCGATCAAGCCGAGCGCGGGATCTCTCATTCGATCGTCGCGCGAGTGCTCTCGAGCGGCCAAGCGCTCTCGACCGTCGATGCCCTTCGCGACGAACGCCTCTCTGGTGCGAGCAGCGTGCACGCCCTCGCGTTGCGTTCCGTCCTCGTGGTTCCGCTGCGCAGTGGTGCTGAAATCCTCGGCGTGATCTACCTCGACGATCGCCTGCGTCCGTTTGCATTCGGCGATGACGAAGTCGCGCTCCTGAGCGACCTGGCTGATCTCGCGTCGATCGCGCTCGAAGCGATCGAGCGCTTACGGCGTGAACGTCGCGCCGTGCGCCGCTTGCGCGCGACGCAAGCCGAGCTCGCCCGCCAAGTCGAAGCTCAAGCGATCGAGCTCGCGTCGTGGAAGGGCGCAAAACAGCTCGCTGGCGAGCACTCCGGCATCGTCGCGCACAGCGCTTCGATGCGCGACACACTCGAGCTCGCGCTTCGCGTCGCACGCGCCGACGTCCCGGTACTGATCCGCGGCGAGAGTGGCACCGGCAAGGAGTTGATCGCGAAAGCCATTCACGCAGCGAGCTCGCGCAAGGACGCGCCCTTCATCAGCGAAAACTGTGGAGCGATCCCCGAAGGCTTGCTCGAGAGCACGCTGTTCGGTCACGTCAAAGGGGCCTTTACCGGCGCAGATCGGCGCCACCATGGCCTGTTCGAAACAGCGCATGGCGGCACGTTGTTCCTGGACGAGATCGGAGAGATGACGCCGTCGATGCAAGTGCGGCTCTTGCGTGTGCTGCAAGATGGCGAAGTGCGACCGATCGGCGGCGAACGCGCAACCAAGGTCGACGTACGCGTGCTCTCGGCCACACACCGCGACGTGGACGCGATGCTCGAGCGCGGCGGCTTTCGTGACGATCTCTTCTACCGGCTCGCGGTCGTCAGCTTGGTGTTGCCACCCCTGCGCGAGCGCAGCGAAGACATCTTGCCGCTCGTGCAACACTTTCTCGCGAAGTACGCGCCAGGGCGCGGCACGAAGGTCGACAAGCGCGTGATCGAGCGGCTCACGAGCCACGGCTGGCCGGGCAACGTGCGCCAGCTCGAAAACGAGATTCGGCGTGCGCTCGCGCTCGCGTCCGGCGACACGTTGCGAGAAGAGCACTTCAGCGTGTTCGCGCAGCGCACCGCTGCGGCCGAGATCACCGATCTCGACTTGCGCGCTCACGTCGACGAGCTCGAACGCAAGCTGATCCGCCGCGCACTCGATTCCGCACGCGGCAATCAAACGCGTGCAGCCGAGTTGTTGGGCGTGTCCCGCTTCGGACTCCAAAAAATGCTCAAGCGGTTGTTCCCAACGCCGGCGATCGAACGCTGAGACTCACAACGTGAACGCCGGTCCCTCGACCGTTCTGCCCTTCACGTAGTCGTAAAACTGCGCGACGCCGGTCGCGAAATCCAACACGAGGCAACAGGGTTCGCGCGTTTCTTTGATCGCGCCGGCGTTGACGAACGTGATCTCGTCGATCTTGCGGACCATTCGGCGATGCGTGTGCCCGCCGACGACGTAGCGAAAACTCCCGGTCCGCAACAGCTCCTGCAGCGCCGCATTGTTCGACAGATCCGGCCCGCGGTCGTGCGGGTAGAGTGTCGCCATGTCATCGGGCCCCAGCCCGTGACACAACAGAAGGCGCCCCCGCGGCGTTTCGATTTCGCGCGTCGCCGGTAAACTTTTCAGATACTCCCGGGCGTTCTTGTCGAGCTCGTCCAGCTCCGTCGCATCGGGAAAGTCTCGCATCGTGTTGTCGAGCAACCATCGATCGTGATTCCCGAGCACGGTCACGACGTTTGCGCGTTGCAGAATCTCACACGCACGATTGACCCCTTCTCCGTGATACGGCCCATCGGAGACGTCACCAGTCGCCAGCACGAGCTCGACTTTTTGCGCAGACAGCACCGATAGCGCCCAAGCGAGCGCTTCGAACTCGGTATGAATGTCACCAATGACTCCAACGCGGGCACTTACGCGTGGGGCGTCATCAGCGCGGGTCTCGTGGTCCATAAGGGTCGGCGCTGTCAGTCGCCGCTCTCGTCCGTGAAATAAGCTGCAAGAGCGGCGTTGTACACACGACGTATCGGAATTCGATGTAGTTCGGCCGCGGTCCGGCAGCTTTCGTACTCGGGCGCAACGTGGTCGGGCAGACCATCGCCGTCCGCAACTTTCACTTCGATCGGTCCGTATTTGGTTTCGACTGTGAGCATGCGTCGTGGACGCTCCACGCGGTCGACAGCCTGCAGCCGAACTCCGATCGAACTGGTTTCCGACAGGATCACTCGGATGATCGCGTCCACATTTTCGTTCTTGGCCAGCGCCGAGACCATCAGCGCGGGCCGGCCCTTTTTCATCCCAATCGGGGTAGTCCACACATCGAGAGCACCCGCCGCGAACGCGCACTGGACTGCGTAGGCAGCCACCTCGGGCGACATGTCGTCGATGTTGGTCTCGATCAGGGTATGGCTGCCTGTGCGGCGCGTGAGCGCGGGGATATCCGTCGCCGGGTGAGGTACACCGCTCGCGTCAGCCGCCCCAGCCGGGGCCTCCTCGGCAGTCCCGAGGATCGCGCGCAGCACGTTTGGCCGGTCGGGAAACTCCTTGGTGCCGGCGCCCACGCCCACGCGCTCCGGACGAAACGCCGGCCAGCCGCCGAACGCCTTTGCGACCGTCGCTACCAGGCAGGCGCCGGTCGGCGTCACGAGTTCTTCGGGCAGGCCGGCGTCGTAGGTGGGCACGCCGGCGAGGCACAGGACGGTTGCGGGCGCGGGCAATGGGATCACGCCGTGGGCGGAACGCGTCGTTCCGCGACCCATCGGGAGCGGCGAGCAGACCACTCGCGCACCGAGATGATCGAATGCGATCGCGGCGGCAGTGATGTCGACGATCGAATCGACGGCACCCACTTCGTGGAAGTGAACGCGATCGAGAGTCGTCCCGTGAATCTGCGCTTCGGCGAGGCCGAGCTTTTCGAATGCTGCGAGCGCGAGCCTGCGCGCGCCTTCCGTGAGCGTCGCGCAGGAATTCAGCAAGCCGACGATCGCACTATAGTCGCGACTGGGTTGTGACTGTTCGAGTCGGACATCGAAGTGACTACTCTGCATCGACGCACGGAACACGTGGTCGAAGTGGACGCTGTAACCTGACAGTCCAAGTCCAGCGAGCCCTTCGAGGATGATCGTTTGGGGAACACCGAGATCGACGAGCGCGGCGACGATCATGTCTCCGGCGAGACCGCTCGCGGCGTCGAGATACAAGAGCTTTCCGCTGCCTGCGTCGCGCGCGAGTGGTTCGCGTTCGCGAGCAGTCTTCGATGCGCCTTGCGGGTCGTGCCGGCGCAGCTTCATCATTGCGAAAGCCCTGATTGATTGATCAGAGTCGCGCAGTAGGCGGCGCCGAAGCCGTTGTCGATGTTCACGACGCTCACACCCGAGGCGCAGCTGTTGAGCATCGAAAGCAGCGCGGTGACACCGCCGAAGCTCGCCCCATATCCAATCGATGTCGGAACGGCGATGACAGGCTTGTCGACTAAACCGCCGACGACGCTCGCGAGCGCGCCCTCCATGCCTGCGATCACGATCAAGACCGCTGCCGCGTACAGCTGCTCACGCTTTGCGAGCAAGCGATGCAGGCCCGCGACGCCCACGTCGTGCAGCTCGCTCACTTCGTTGCCGAATGCGCGCGCCGTCGAGACGGCTTCGGCTGCAACTGGGGCATCGCTCGTGCCGGCGCTCACGATGCAGATCACGCCGCGCCCCCGCTTTTGGATCTCGCCGTGCTTCAGGAGCAGCGTGCGCGCGACCGCGTCGTGTTCGATCGCCGGGAACTCCTTCACCAGGGCCTCGGCCTTTTCCGGCTCGACGCGAGTGACGAGCGCGGCCGTCCCCTTCGAGTGGATTTCCCGGACGATGCCCGCGATCTGGACGGTCGTCTTGCCCAGGCCAAACACGACTTCGGGCAGGCCGGTACGCAGCGAACGGTGGTGGTCGACGTGTGCGAATCCGAGATCCGCGAACGGTAAATCGCGCAGTTGATCGAGCGCGCGCTCGACCGGGATGTCTCCGCGACTCACGGCATCGAGCAAGCTACGCAGGGCCGCTTTTTGCATGAGTTTTCAGCCTAGCACTACTGCTTCCAATGACTCGGCGGACATAGTTACACACCGCCCCCCGGACGGCCTGCAAGCTCAGCCCTGAAAATGCCGGTAACCGCGGGGCTGAAGCGGCAACGGATGGCCAGCGGCATCCTTCACCAAGATGCCGTGTCCTCGTTCCATGATACGGCCGATCCGCGTTCCCGGACCGGGCGCGCTCCCACCCGGCAGCGTGTAGATCAGTTCGTAATCTTCGCCACCGGTGAGTGCGAGCTCGAGCGGGTCCCGCCCGAGGCCACGGGCCAGGTCCGCGAAGCCCGGCGCCATCGGAATCGCGACCGCGTCGAGATGCGCGCCTACACCGGAGGCCTCGCAGATGTGGCTCAGGTCTTGAAGTGCGCCGTCGGACACATCGATCGCGGCCGTGGCAATGGGGACAAGGGCCGCGCCTTCAGCGATCCGAGCAACCGGTTTGCGCCAGCGCTCGACGAACGCTCGGCCGTGCTCTGGCCTGCGCGCTTCGAGCAAGACGAGTCCGAGTGCGGCCGCTCCGAGCGTGCCGGTGACGTAGATGTCGTGACCGGGCCGCGCGCCTGCTCGCGTCAGACCGGAGCCTTCGAGCTCGCCCATCACCGTGGTCGTGATCGAGAGCTCGGTGCCTCGGGACAGGTTGCCACCGATCACGGGGCAGCGATATTCGTCGGCAGCTTCTGCGAAGCCGCGAATCAGCTCGACAAATGCGGCGTCGTCCAGCGTCAGCGTGACGATCAGCGCCATCACTGCCGCTTTCGGCTGCGCGCCCATTGCAGCGAGGTCGCTCAACGCGGCGACGAAGGCCCGCCCTCCGAGCGACGCCCAATCGGCGAACTCGGGCCGAAAGTGCACGCCTTGGACCGAGGCATCGACGCTCACCGCGAGGTTGCCGTCTGGCTTCGCGAGGACGGCCGCATCGTCGCCGATCCCGATCAGCAACGACGTCGCGAGCTCGGGCCGCGGTGCGAAACGGGCGCGTAAGTGCGCGATGCGTTCGAATTCGTCCATCTGGGACGCTGAAGCTCCCCCGGACACACCGCTGGGTCAAGCTCGCTGCACGCCGTGCCCTGCGTTCGTCGATCGTTCGCCCGCGGGAAGAGACCTCGCAACGAATTGCAGCCGACCGCGGCAGCGTTCCGCGACTCGATCGCCCCGGTTCGCTTTGTCGGTGATCGATGCAGAAAATGTCTGCGTTGAAGGATCGAGTTCGTGCTGCGCGTGCTCGTCAGTTTCAGCGGTTTTGCGTGAGTGCGTGGCAATATCGATGAGCGTTGCCGGCGCGCGTTCACATGGAACTACCGTGTGGCATTCCAACTCACTGCGCGTTTGCCCGATCGTTCGGATCGCTAGATTTGCGTGCGGGAGGCTTGATGACGAACCGTAAGATCCTCGTGGGGACGCTTGCTCTTCTGTCACTTCTGATTGCTTGCGGCGACGACGACGAACCGAGCAAAGATGGTGGCGCCGATGCGAGCCGCTCGGATTCCGGTGGGTCCGACGCAGGCAAGGGTGGCACCGGTGCCAAAGGCGGCGCTGGCGGTCAGGGTGGCGAAGGCGGAGATAGCGGCGCGGGTGGTGACGGCGCCGGGACGTACAACATCAAAGGTCAAGTGTCAGGTCTCACCGGTATGGGGTTAGTGCTCCAGAACAACGGTGCGGATGATCTGACAGTCGACGCAGCCGGTGAGTTTGTCTTTGCGGCGAAGCTCGATGAGGGTGCGGACTACGCAGTCACAGTGAAGACGCAGCCTCACGATCCGACGCAAGCGTGTACGGTTGCGATGGGCAGCGGCAAAGTCGGAACCGAAGACGTGACGAACGTCGCGATCACGTGCGCGACGAACAAGTACACGATCGGCGGGACGCTCACGGGCCTCAGCGGGACCGGCCTCAAGCTCAAGAACAACGCTGGCGACGAGATCACGCCGAGTGGCGCGACGTTTACGTTCGGCACTTCGCTCGATAGCGGCGCCCCCTACGACGTCACGATTTCAGCGCAGCCGTCGGGTCAAACCTGCGGCGTCGCGAGCGCCACCGGATCGGTCGGCGGCGCGAACGTCGAGAGCGTCGCCGTGACCTGCTACGTCAATCCGGGGCTGGTGGTCGAGCCAGAATTCGCAGGTGCGTTCGCGACCTGGGCGCCGACGGGCGCGACCTCGTACACGCTCAAAGCGACGACGGACGCGGCGTGTGATCTCACTACGATGAGTTGTCCGAACGGGATCCAGACAGCGAGCGCGGTGTCGCCTGCTGCGATCGGTCCACTCATGAACGAAACGGTTTGGTACTTCCAACTGATCGCGAATCACCCGGGCGGGGTGACTGCGGTTTCGAACAAGACGGCGACGCGTCCGACTAAGCCCAAGATCGACAACTCCATCAACGTGCTCGCGACTTCCAACGGGGTCACGTACGCCGGTGGTGCGTTCACGCGATTCAGCGTGCACAGCGGCGGTGCCGTGCCCGTGCAGAAGGCGACAGGTTTCCCGAGCGAGCTGCCGAACTTTCCGATCGTCGAAGGCAACGTGTTTGGTTTAGCGGCGGACGGAACGGGTGGCTACTACATCGGCGGAACCTTCACCAACGGTCTCGCGCACATCAAAGCGGACGGCACGCTCGACACGGCTTGGGCACCCATGGTTACCGGCGGCATCGTCAACACGATCGCCGTGAACAACGGCACGGTCTACGTGGCAGGTTCGTTCACCAATATCGCCGGACAAAATCGTGCGGGCCTCGCGGCGATCGCAGCCGCAGACGGCGCGGTCTCGATGACCTGGAATCCGAATCCGACGCCGGCCAACTCGGTGAATGCGATCGCGTTTTGGAACAACTTCGTGGTGCTCGGCGGGTCGTTCACGAACATTGCGATGACGGCGCAGTCGTTCATCGCGATGGTGGATGGAACTAGCGGCTTGATCCGGAGCGGTTGGAATCCGACCCCGGACGGAGTCGTGCCGGCGGTCGCGGTCAACGGCGACACGATTTACGTGGGCGGTGAGTTCCAAACCATCGGCATGCAGCCGCGCGATCGAGTTGCGGCGCTCAACGCGACGGGGACCGACGCGGCGAAAGCAATCGCGGCGTTCAATCCGAGCGCGAACAACTCGGTCTACCAACTCGCCTATGCGAACAACACCGTCTACGTCGCGGGGTTGCTCACGAGCGTGGGTTCCACGCCGGCGGCGCGTTCGGGTGTCGCGGCGTTCAATGCGGCGGACGGAGCGATCAAAGACTGGAACCCCTCGATCGTCCCGATCACCAGCGTGACTACGCTCGCGGCATCCGCGGACACGGTCTACATCGGGGGCACGTTCACGAGCATCAATGACACGCCGCGCAACAATGCTGCAGCCGTCGACGGCACCACCGGGGCGCTCACGGCTTGGGATCCGAACCCAGACGGCGTTCCGGAAAACTATGCGTTCGTCGGTGACTCGGTCGTGATCGGCGGCCAGCAACGCGGCATTCGCGGCATCGTGCGCAACCACTTGGCGGCGTTCGACGCGATTGGAAACCTCATGGATTGGAATCCCGGCGCGGACAACGACGTGTACGCACTCGCGCTCTCGGGTTCGACGATCTACGTCGCGGGCGAGTTCGGGACCTTGGGTGGCATGCCGCGAGACTTCGTCGGTGCACTCGACACCGCCGGCGTTCTCTCCCCGTGGGATCCAGACGCGGATGGCCCGGTGTTTGCGCTCGCAGTGACTGGCGACGCTGTGTACATGGGAGGCAGCTTCGATGGATTTGGACCTACGCCGTCCGCGCATTCGAAGCTCGCAGCATTCTCGTTGGCGGCGGGCACCAGTGTAGGCGCTCCACTGGCCTGGAATCCGAGCGCAAACAGCGTGGTGCGCGCGATCGCGGTCAGCGGAGCGAACGTGTACGTCGGTGGTGAGTTCACGCAGCTGAACTCGACGGCGCGCAATCACATCGGCGCGCTCACCGTGTCATCGGCAACGCTGGTTGCGAACTGGGATCCCAACATCACCGGTACGACCGTGAACGCGCTCGCCGCGACGAGTGCTGCCGTTTACGCGGGTGGCGTGTTCACGACCGTGGGAGCTACGGCTCGGACGAACTTCGTTGCACTTTCGACTGATGCGCCGGCGGTGCTGGGTGGACTGGACGTGAATCCGAACGGCCCCGTCTACTCACTCTTGTTGGCGAACAACCTCTTGTACATCGGCGGCGACTTCACCACGGTCGGGGCGGCTCCTCCGATCAATCGCGACCACTTCGCGGCGTACGGCGCACTCACGACGGCGCCGGCACTCGAAGTCGGGACGGACTACATCGTCAACTTCGACCTCGCGGTACGGGCGTTGTCGCCGGGCCCAAACGGGGTCATCTACGCGGGGGGCGACTTCAGCGCCCTGGGGGCCTTCGCGAGCGGCTTTGCGGCGATCGTGCCCGGCCAGCCATGAGCACACTGCGGGGAAAGAAGTTTCTTCCCCCGACCTGACCAGATTTTCCGACCCCTCGGCCACTGATGGAACGAAGGCTCGTTCCCAGGAAGGCCAGCATGCTGCACGTTCGGGCGTCGGAACACCGCGCGTTTCCAAGACTTTCGCCCCTACCACTGCTGCTATCGGCGGCGGTCGCAGTCTGTGCCGGATGCGAAGGCTCGATTGGGGACGAGCGCATGCTCCTCGGGGGTGATGCCCTGGGCGCTGGAGGTGCCAACAGCCCGGGACGCCTCGGGCCCGCGGCCCTCCCTACGATCCCCCCAGGCGAAAGCACGAAGGCGGTCGACGCCCAGATGCAGGCCGCGAACCCCACGCTGTTCGAGACGGCGCAGACCTACTTTCCGGACGACAACGCGCTCAACCCGCCGACGCGGCTCTTCCGGCTGACGCGCACTCAGCTCGACATCACTACGAAGTCGCTGCTGCCGGCGAGCTACACGACTCCGGCTTCGGACGTCATGCCGCGCGACCCGCTGCAGACGAACTACGAATACGCGGCGAACCTCAGCTTCAATCCGGCGAACTTCACGCCTTATACGAACTGGGTCGGGCAACTCGTCGCGAGTGTCCGCGCGAAACCGCAGAGCGTGATCGATTGCGCGGCCTCGAACAACGCACCGACCTGCCTCGACGACCAAGCGAGGAAGTTCGTCGCGAGGGCGTTTCGCGGAATCGCCCCGGACCCCGTGCTCGCGCGCTACGCGACGTTCTTCACCACGAGCGTGCAGCAAGTGGGTCTGCCGGACGCGACGGCGGACCTCGTCGATCTGACACTCACGTCGCCGCAGTACGTGTTTCGCGATGAGGTGCTCCCCGCAGGGGGGTTGCTCACGCCGGCGCAGCAGCTGCAGAACATCAGCTACACGCTCGCCGACGCGCCGCCGGACGCAATCGGGCTTTCGCTCGCCGATCCAGCCGGACAACTGAGCACGCCGGACCTGCTCGCGCGAACGATCGATCAAGTGCTCGCGACGCCCGCAGCGCGCGACAAGCTGATGCGGTTTTTCATCTCTTGGCTCGAGGTCAAACAAGCGGACGAGTTTGCGCTCGCGCCCGACGTCTATCCCGAGTTCACGCCTGAAGTCGCTGCTGCGGCGGTCGAAGAGACCAAGGCGTTCTTGAATCGCCAGCTCGCCGGCGCAGCGCCGAAGCTCAAGGACGTCACGCAGTCCACCCAAACGTTCGTTTCCGAAGCCCTCGGTACGATCTACGGCTTGAAGAAGTCGACGAAGGGGTTGGTCGATCTCGACCCGACGCAACGGCTCGGCATCTTCACGTTGCCCGGCGTGATCGCCTCGCACTCGGGCCCGACCACGACACGCCTCGTGAAGCGCGGCGTGTTCTTCACGCGCAAAGTGATGTGTTTGCCGCTCGGTTTACCTCCGCCCGGTGTGAACACGGTCCTGCCGGAGATCGCAGACGCGACCGAACGCCAGCGCGTGGAGACAGCGACTTCGACTGCGCGTTGCCAAGGGTGTCACGCGTTCATCAACCCGTTCGGATTCATGCAAGAGAACTTCGACGCGACCGGCAAGTGGCGGACCACCGACAACGGTAAGCCGATCGACTCCACCATCCACGTGGAGTTCCTCGACGAAGGCGCGCTCGACACGAAGACCCCGATCGATGCGCTGCGTGGACTCACCGGCTCGCTGCGCTTCCAGCAGTGCTTCGCGCGGCAACTCTTCCGGTTCTATCTCGGTCGTGACGAGATCGCAGGCGACGACCCGATCTTGCGACAAATGTTCTTCGGGTTCGCGAACCAGGGCGTTCAAGACATCGTCGCCATGCTGCAAACCTTGGCGCGCTCCGCGACCTTTTCGCAGCGCACGGTGGCCCCATGAACAGAATTCGCAAGTTTCGAATGTCTCGCCGGGATCTGATCAAGAGCTTCGGCGTGCTCGGGTTCATGCTCACGCCGGTCGCCCGTGCGATGGGTTACGTCGCAGGCGGCAGCTTCGTCGGTGCGCCGCGGTTCGTGATGTTCTTCAAGGGCGGGTCGTTTCATCCCGCATCGACGAACCCCGCGTCGATGGACGCGCTCGCCGGCACGCCGATCGCGCCGCTCCAGCCGTTTTCGAAAGACCTCATCCTGTTCAAAGGCATGAGCATTCACGGTGGATCGCCGAAGAGCGATAGCTACCAAGAGGAACACGGCGCCGGCCTCATCGGTTGTGTCACTGGTAACAGCTATAAGTACTCGAAGAACGACTCTTACTACGCCTACACGGACTTCGAGTCGATCGACGTCGCGATCTCGAATTACTATCAGACCGTGCCGGCGCTCAAGGCGCTTCCGTTCGCGAGCTTGAACGTCGGCGCAGGTGCGCACTCCGATGCGGACAACGTCGGGCTCGGCCAGCGTTACATCTCGTATCGCAAGCGGCAAACGGGCGACTCACAGTACGGCAACGCGATCGAGCCGGTGCAGGACGCGGGGCAGGTCTACGACAACCTGATGACGCGCGTCACACTTCTGTGCTCTGGTGCATCGAATCAGCCGGTTGCAGACATGACTCAGGTCAAAGCGGCGCTGGCGCGAAAGAAGAGCTTGCTCGACTTTCGCTTGAACGAGATCGCGGATGCCAAGCGTGTCCTCGGCATGGATTCCGAGCACGCGCACAAGCTCGACGGGCTCGTCGACGGTTGGCGTGAGGTGGAAAAGACCGTCGAGGCCGAGCTGAGCGGTCCAGGGGCAGCGCCTGGTGGCGTAGTGGGCGCGTGTCCAACTGGGGCGCGCGCCACCGGCAGCGGGCAGAACAAGCTCAACTGCGATGATCTGTCGCCGGTGCACGATCAGATGATCGCGATGATCAAGCTCGCGTTCGAGTGGGACCTCACGCGAGTCGTCGCGTACACGCTCTCGGGAGCTTCGAGCGGCCAGCGGTTACCGAGCAAAGGTGTCAATCAAGCGCACCACACGCTCGAGCACAGCAACAACGTCTCCGGCCTCAACATCATGGGCACGTTCTACGCGGAGAAGTTTGCCGGGTTGTTGACGGCGCTCAAGGGCATCGATGACGGCCAGGGCCAAACCGCGTTGTTCAACAGTTCCGTCGTGTTGGGCATGGAGTGTTGGAGCGACAGCTCGAGCGGGCATTACTTGAAAGACATCCCGTTCATTCTCGCGGGACAGGGTGGCGGCAAATTTCAGACGGGTCGCATCGTCGATGCGAAGGGTCGAAACAACAACGACTTACTGATCTCGGTGCAGAACGCGTCAGGCATCACATCGAACGTGTTCGGCCTCGAGAGTCTGTGTAAGGGCCCGATCGTCTAACGAACGAGTGGAAAGCTCGAGCTGCGTCGGCGCTTGGATCCGTCCCCTTGGTCACGCGCAGCGCACGCCACGCGCCACCAAGGGGCTCGTTCAGACAGCGCGACTCAATACAGATCGAGTTGCGGATACAGGGGATGACGCGCCAATAGTTCTGCCACGGTGCCTCGCGCAGTGTCGAGCGCGTGCGCTTCCGTCTCGAACTTCACCTGCGACGGCTGCGCACTAGAAGTCGTGCCCGGCTTCGTCGCCGATAACACCGCGTGGATGGTCTTCGCGATCTCGCGCATCTCCTCGCGACCCATTCCGAGGGTCGTGAGCGCCGGACTGCCCAGCCGCAAACCGCTCGTGTACCAGGCACCACTCGGATCGTTTGGAATCACGTTGCGATTGCAGGTCAAGTTCGCACCGCGCAATGCGGCTTCCGCCTGGCGCCCATTCAAGCCGTAGCCGCGCACGTCCACCATCACCAAGTGATTGTCAGTGCCGCCGGTCAGCACTTTCGCGCCCTCCGCGATCAAGCTCTCGGCGAGCGTGCGCGCGTTGTCGACGATGTGCCGGGCATAGGTTGCAAAGTCCGGCTGCAACGCTTCGCGCAGCGCCACGGCTTTTGCGGCGAGCACGTGTGGCAGCGGTCCACCGAGCACGAGCGGGCAACCGCGATCGACCGTCTCCGCGAATTCTTTCTTGCATAACACGAGCCCGCCACGCGGTCCGCGCAGGGTCTTGTGTGTCGTCGTCGTCACGATGTGCGCGTGCGCGACCGGATCCAAGTCGCCTTCGAGCACGCGACCTGCGACGAGCCCGGCGAAGTGCGCCATGTCGACCATCAAGGTCGCGCCGGCTTCGTCCGCGATCTCGCGGAACTTGCGGAAGTCGAGCAACCGCGGATACGAGCTGTAACCGGCCACCAAGAGCAGCGGCCGTTCCTCGAGCGCACGCCGCCGCAGCACGTCATAGTCGACTAAACCCGTTTCGGGGTTCACGCCGTAGCTGCAGTAGCGAAACAGTTTGCCTGACACATTGGGACGAAACCCATGTGTCAGATGTCCGCCCGAGTCGAGCGACATCCCCATCATCTTCTGGTCGCCGAGCTCGCGCCGCAACAACTCCCACTCCTCGGGGCTCAACTCTTGCGGCGACTTCTTACCGAGCTTCTCGAGCTTCGGGTCTTCGATCCGGCGCGTGAGTACGGACCAGAACGCGACGAGGTTCGCGTCGATGCCGCTGTGCGGTTGCACGTAGGCGTGATCGGCGCGAAATAACTCGCGCGCG
>Ga0193752_1002216_pt1 | contig 14900 bp, 13 predicted proteins | sample H1c1metaG_FD_144924 | JGI IMG/M metagenome (GOLD analysis project Ga0193752, IMG submission 144924) | Soil microbial communities from a riparian zone of the East river system, Colorado, United States - H1c1 | ecosystem: Environmental > Terrestrial > Soil > Riparian zone | place: USA: East River... | reverse complement strand
GGAAAACCGGTGATATGTATGCGCTGATCAAGTACAGCGACGGACGTGTTGAGAAAAAAGAATATTACCAGGGCAGTTCGTTTTTATCTCAGTCTGCCGGTTTTTTTACCGTGCCGGAGTCGGTGAAGGATATTAAAGTAGTGCGGACGTCTTCGTCTCTACAAACCGTTCGGAAGTGAATTTTGTTGAAACATCCGTAAATTCGGTGGCGGACGAACACGTCCGAACTACATTTGTGACTGGCGGGCGAACACTCCGCGCTACATTTCTATTATGGATAATCCAAAGCTCAGAGCATTTTTACCCGTTTTTTATCTCGTTTGGTCAGATGATCTTTTAACACAAAAAGAATTAGGCACATTAAGCGATTTTATCAGTTCGCAGAAGTGGCTGACCGGCGATGAACAGGAAACATTACTGTCTAACGTTGATATCTCAGCGCCGCCATCGCGTCAGCAACTCGCAAAATGGAAACAGGAGATCCAGAAAAGCATGCAGGCAAATCCCGAAGCAACGGGCATCTTTGATCTTTCTGTCTGGCTCGCGAATAATGATGAAGCGATAACAGGGTTGAAGCCGGTATTTGCAAAGCTTGAAAACGACCTAGGGATATTAGGTGATGAGATAATCACCAACTTCAAGGGACACACGAAAACGGTTACCTCCGAAACGCACACTGTAAGCAGTTTCGACATAAAAAAGCTGACGGCCATACTTGACGGACCACAATCACTCATTATCAGGAAAGTAAAATTGCTGTTGACCCGGAAGGAGTTTGCATATGAAACATCCACCGATACCAGGGTCTACCGCGAAAAGGTATACGAGTGGTGCAAAATCCTGGCAAAGGAAAATCTGGGTAACATGGCCTATCCCCGTGAATATGGTGGCGGTGGAAACATGGCCGATTATTTTGCCATCATGGAAACACTCAGTTACCATGATCTCAGCCTGGTGATTAAATTCGGCGTGCAGTTTGGTTTATGGGGAATGAGCGTTCAGTCGCTGGGTACTCAAAAACATCATAGCAAATATCTCGCGGATATCGGTTCCCTGAAACTACCTGGCTGTTTCGCGATGACTGAAACAAACCATGGGTCAAATGTAAAAGGTATCGAAACAACGGCAACCTATGATCAGGAAAATAAAACCTTTGTGGTCCATACACCGCATCTGGATGCCAGGAAAGAATATATAGGTAATGCCGCAATGCATGGACAAATGGCAACCGTGTTTGCCAAATTGATTATCAAAGGCAAAGATTATGGCGTAAATGCATTCATTGTATCGTTGCGTGATTCTAACGGCAATGTACAACCGGGTGTCACTATCGGCGACTGCGGTCATAAAATGGGACTGAACGGCGTCGATAACGGAACAATTATCTTTGACCGGGTTATTATCCCTAAAGAAAACATGTTAGACCGGTTTGCAGCTGTTAACGAGGCGGGAGAATTTGAAAGTCCTATCCCAAGTGACAACAGGCGCTTTTTTACCATGCTTGGCACATTGGTTGGTGGCAGGATCGGCATACCAAGATCCGCATTATCGGCGGCCAAATCCGGGCTCGCAATTGCAGTCAGGTACAGCGATCAGCGCCGGCAGTTTGGTCCTGAAGGAGGTTCTGAGGTTCCGATCCTGAATTACCGCATGCATCAAAGACGGCTGATGCCACTACTTGCAAGAACCTATGCCATTCATTTCGGACTACAATATCTTACCCGGCGATACCTCAATAAAACAGATGCGGACATGCAGGAGATTGAAGCACTTGCGGCAGGCATGAAATCATATTCTACCTGGAGCACCCGTGATGTGCTGCAGGAGTGCCGCGAAGCCTGCGGTGGTAAAGGATACCTGTCAGAGAACCGGATCAATGCATTAAAAAATGATACGGAGATCTATACCACTTTCGAAGGTGACAACACCGTTTTAATGCAACTGGTGGCAAAAAACCGGCTGGCCGAATTTAGAAAAGCTTTTGGTCAGATGAACGCGATGGGTATGATCAGTTATGTATATGAAAATGCAAAAACGGCACTGGCAGAAAAAAATCCGATTGTTACGCGCAAAACAGACGATGCACATTTGCTGGATCAGGTGTTTCACCTGCATGCATTAGAGCACCGGGAAAAAACCACATTGGCTTCAGCGGCAAGAAGATTAAAAAAATTAATTGACAGTGGTCTTGATTCCTATGATGCCTTCAATGTGACACAGCACCAGATGGTCGATGTGGCGCGGGCATGGCTGGACCGGATTATTTTTGAGCAATTTCAGATTGCAGTTAAAAAAATCGATGATCAGAATGTTCGGGCGGCTCTTACCCGTTTGCAACAGTTATTCGCACTGTCGGTCATTGAACAAAACAAAGGATGGTTTTTGGAAGATGGATACATGGAAGCAGTAAAGACCAAAGCCATACGTAAAATGGTGAACCAGTTATGCTGGGATATCAGGAAAGATGCCGTGCCACTTGTAGATGCATTTGATATTCCTGATACATGCCTCTCTGCACCAATTGCTTTCTAGATATCGGAGAATATTTTATTAAAAGAATTAAAAAGACAAATATGAGAAACGAATATGAAACACTAATCAGGCAGGCATACGCTGGCTTTAATGCCAGAGATATTGATGCAGTGCTTTCGTTAATGGTTCCGGACGTAGTATGGCCGAATGGCTGGGAAGGGGGTTATGTCCATGGACATGATGAGATCCGCGATTATTGGACAAGACAGTGGAAAGAAATCAACTCGTCTGTTGAACCAATTACTGTAAGCGAAAAATCAGATGGCCGAATAGTAGTGGACGTTCACCAGCTGGGAAAAGACGGCAGTGAAAAGATATTATTCGAAGATGATGTAAAACATATTTATACGCTCGAAAACGGATTGATTAAAAGTATGGAAATAGAAAAGCCGTAATTTATATTTAGCGACAGGCTTTATTCCAGGTTCTGCATCTTCCTGTAATTGATTATCCGGGCTCGAAGAGCATTGCGATTCCTGACGAAGCGCCATTGTCATTCCATATCAGACATTAATTTTCCAGCGATTAATGCTTCACATATAATTTAATCTTAGATTTAGGTCAGAGTCCGCTATTATCTGCACAATGACCGCTTACTACATTTGCAAACAATTTATCAGCAGAAATGCTGCACACGACAATGCCTCCATGTGTCAGGAATTGTTTTTGAATAACCAGTCCGTTCTTTTCGCCAACTTTTGTCTATCCTGTTTTAGCATCACTAATAAATTTAATCGAGACAAGTATTTAAAATACTCGTTGGGCCTCGATGTCGCTACCCCAATACAACCTTATAATTTTGATGCAGCCAATGATCATTTGTATCAGAACTCACTATCACGATCACGAACACGATCACGAACACGAACACGATCACGATCACGAACACTATCACGAACACATTTACGAACAAGTATAATAGCCTTATAACTTAATCTATGAAGAAAATAAAAATCAAAACTTCCCGCGGCCAATTTTTTTATTTAAAGAAACTGCTACTTACCAGGCTTATCGTTTTAATTATCATGTGTACGAATGTGCAAACATTTGCTGCAGATAATATTGAGTTGCCCGACATTGTTGTATCCGGTAAAGTGACCGGAAGTGGAGGTGGAGCATTGGCAGGTGTTTCTGTATCTGTAAAAGGCACCACTATTGGCACTTCAACGGATTCCGCAGGCAATTACACTATTAAGGTTTCTGATTCAAATGCTGTATTGGTATTTAGTTATGTAGGATTTGCTCCGCAGGAAGTAACCGTTGGTAGCCGAAGTACAATTAATATTTCCATCACCAGCAGTGCTTTAGAACTGAACTCTGTTGTTGTTGTGGGATATGGAACTCAAAAGAAACGTGATCTTACGGGATCAGTGACGTCAGTAAAAGGTGATGATATTGCACGCCTTCCCAATACTAATCCGATAAGTTCCCTGCAAGGCAAAGTTGCAGGTTTGACCGTTACAAACTCAGGAGCCGCAGGATCAAGCCGCGGAATAAACAGTACCAATAGTGCGAGCCCGGTATATGTGGTCGATGGCATATTACACGATAACATTGATTTTCTTAATCCGGCCGACATTGAAACTATTGATGTGCTGCGTGACCCTTCATCCATTGCTATCTATGGTTTGAGGGGTGCCAACGGAGTAATTGCTATCACATCAAAAAAAGCAGCGAGGGGACAAACACGTATCAACCTTCAAAGTTCTGTTGGTGTACAAAAAGTAACCGATCATATTGCAGTTACTGATGCTGAAGGATTTAAAAAATTATATACCGCGCAGTTAGCGAACCTGAATGCAGCTCCGTTTGATTACACCAACTATACTGCGAACACGAACTGGCAGGATGAAATATTCAGGGATGCAGTTATGACTAACAACAACCTGAGCATTTCCAATAGTAGTGAAAAGAGTACAACTTATCTGAATATCGGTTACAACAATCAGGATGGCGTATTAAAAAATAACAACTATCAAAGGTATCTTGTCAGGTTGAACGAAGAGATAAGATTCAATGATAATATCAAGGTGGGAGGTGATCTGACAGGTAATTACTGGATACAGAATCCGGCTGCAGCCGGCCTCAATAACGCACTCTGGGCCGCACCAATAGTACCGATACAATTAGATGCCAACACATATTACAGTATGCCTTCTTTTCAAAGGGCACAGGTCGGCAACCCGGTTGCCGCTTTGAACCGTAATAACCGGACTTCGGTGAATAAGGGTTACAGATTTATCGGGAGCCTGTTTGCTGAGATCAAATTTCTGAGAAATTTTACGTTTCGCTCTACCGTGTATACGGACCTTGGATTTAACACCAACAGATCCTATACTCCGCTTCCTTACACATTTATCAACCTGGGTGAGGGAGCTTCTCCAACGAACAGCACATTCGACAATACCGTTCGCACCAGTGTATCACAGGAGCAGGCGGAATTTAAAAGATTTCAGCAGGATCATACCTTAACTTTCGATAGAAAATTAACCGGAGGTCATTCTATTACAGTGCTCGCCGGATTCACTTCTATATATAACTATAGTTCAAACGTGAACGGTAACCGAAGGGATACAACCGTTAATGTACCCAACGATCCTGATTTCTGGTACTTAAGCGCTATCAATACAAATAATCCGGGATCGTTTGGCGGCGGAGGGGGAGAAAGTTCCATAGTGGGAGCGTTTGGGCGTGCCAGTTATTCGTATAAGGGTAAGTATTTGTTAAACGCTACCATTCGTCGTGATGGCAGCTCCAAATTTGCACCGGAAAACAGGTGGGGTACATTCGGCAGTGTGGGAGCAGGCTGGGTTATAAGTGATGAAGCCTTCTTCAGTAATATAAAGGGTATTGACTTTCTTAAAGTACGTGGTGCATGGGGACAAACCGGTAATGCCAATGGCTTCGACGATAACCTGTACCGGCCGGGTATCAATAATGCTTCAACAGCAATCTTCGGAGACAACGTATACACTGCAATCCAGGCCGCTTATATTCCCGATCCCAATCTTCACTGGGAAGTTGTAAGGGGCGTGGATCTGGGACTCGATATAAAAGCGTTGAACAACAAACTGAGTGCAGAGATAACTTTTTATAACCGTACCACGACGGACATTCTTACCTCGGTAACACTACCAAATGAAACACGTGGTTACTTTACGAATCTTGGCAAAATAACGAACAAAGGAATAGAACTAAGTGTCAGCTGGAGTGATAAAATCGGCGATGATTTCAGTTATAGCATATCGCCCAACTTCAGCTATAATGAAAATGTTGTTAACTCAATTGGCGATAAAACAAACTTTCAATTAATAGGAAACAGCGGAGCCAATCTGACCAGAACAGGTGAATCGATCGGTTTTTTTTATGGATACCGCCAAACAGGTATTTACCAGTCAACTGCCGACCTTTCAAAGACACCTGCCTTTGCAAACTCGTTACCTGGTGATGTTGCCTACGCGGATGTGAATGGAGATGGGGCGATCACTACTGATGACAGAACTTATCTCGGTACACCGTTTCCACCTTACAGCTTTGGCGCCAGTATATCTCTTGTCTACAAAGGCTTTGATGCGCTGATCGAAGGCCAGGGAGTTGCAGGAAATAAAATTTACACGCAACGTCGCAACAGCAATTTTGCCACTTTAAATTATGAGGCAAACAGATTGAATGCCTGGACCACACCCGGAAGTAATAATGTTGAGCCAATTTTAGATAACAGCCGTGGCAACAACTACCTGTTCAGCAGTTATTATCTTGAGCCGGGTGATTACTTCCGCTTACGCACTGTACAGCTGGGTTATACATTCTCCCGGAATTCCCTTATTGCAGCCGGTATTCAAAAGGCGAGGGTTTATATAAGTGGACAAAACATAAAAAGCTGGAGCCAGGTAACCGGCTATTCGCCTGAAGCGCAGATTGGAAGCATACTTGGTGGTGGGGCCGATAACGGAGTTTATCCTGTTCCTGCCATCTATACTTTCGGTATCAACTTAACTTTCTAATTAAAATTTTAAAAGAAGAACAAATGAAACTTTTAAATAAAATAGTTCGAGGCACAGTGCTGATGGGGTTGGCGATAATAATTTTATGCAATCTTTCAGGTTGCAAGAGATTACTGGATACAGAACGCCAGGGTGGATATGATGAAGAAAACTATCCTTACCCCGGAGGCTCCGGCCCTTATGACCAATATATCTTTGGCGCATATAACGACTTAAGATCTTATTCCGTTCATGTGGATGGATTTGTTGCCGCAACCAGCATCAGAAGTGATGACGCAGATAAAGGCAGTACCCCGGGAGACGGCGGCGCGGATCTGATCAGCTATGAAAGCTTTCCGGTGTTGCCAGGCAGCGGGCGGGCGAATAGTTTATGGACAGGTTTTTATGGTTTGATTAATAAATGCAATACCACTTTGTATCAGATTGGTACCAATACCGCCATCGTGGCTTCTGATGAGATTAAGATCCAGACACAGGCAGAGGCGAGATTTATGCGTGGCTATTCTTATTTTATGTTAGTCCGCTTATTTGGCAGGGTTCCTTTAATTGATACATTTTTTCAGGATCCTGCGGCACAAAATAATATCGCGCAGAGTTCACCTGCTGCGATCTATTCCTTTATTGAAAATGATCTCAACTTTGCAGCTTCAAATCTTCCACTGTCATGGGACAAGAAATTTGTTGGAAGGGGAACAAAAGGAGCAGCAAACGGTATATTGGCTAAAGTATATTTAACTCAGAAGAAATGGGCGCAGGCAATGGCCACCGCAAATCTTGTAATCAGTTCAGGACAATACAACCTCTCCACACCATATGCCAGGATATTCAGTGAAGAAGGAGAAAACAGCAGCGAATCAGTATTCGAAGTGCAGGCTACGGCGAATCCCAATAATAAAAATGAACTGGGTATTCAATATACGAGTATCCAAGGTGTAAGAGGATCCGGAATCTGGAACCTCGGCTGGGGATGGAATTCTCCCAGTACAATTCTCGAAGCAGCATATGAACCCGGTGATCCCAGGAGAATACGAACTATTTTGTATACCAGTACTGACACTACGCAGGGTATAACTGTCTATGGCGAAACCACTCCTGTTGGCTTGCCTAATCCTCGTTATAACCATAAGGTACATACGAACCCTTCAGTTCGGGCAACAGTCGGCGATAACTTCGGCTGGTGGATGAACGTGCGTATTCTGCGATATGCTGATGTAGTACTGATGTATGCTGAAGCTGCTAACGAGTTGGGCAACATAACAGAAGCTTTGGACAAACTCGAAATGGTCCGGTTCAGGGCAAGAGCCGGCAGCACAACCATACTGCCTAAAATTACTATTACAAATCAGTCCTTACTACGCGATGCGATCCGGCATGAAAGAAGGATAGAACTTGCCATGGAACATGATAGGTTTTTTGACCTTGTACGCTGGGGTACCGCAGGTGATGCAATGCAGGCAGCCGGGAAGATTAATTTCAGTAACAGCCGCGATGTCTTATTGCCGATTCCGCAAACACAAATTGATCTTAGCAATAAAGTGCTTACTCAAAACCCGGGTTATTGATTTTATCAGGTAAAAATTGAAACAATGAAAATTCAACAATTCAATATAAGTTTTTGTATCGCTATCTGTATTTGCGTTTTGTCGTCATGCAAAAAAGACGGTAATCCAAATAATCTGCCTGATGTTTCTGCGGCTGAATATGAAGGTAAAATTGATGGCTTTACCAGTTCAGAGGAAATATATCCCAACAACATGGTGGCATACTGGAATTTTGATGGTAATAAAAATGAGATGAAAAGCAGCACCGCACCTACTGCTTCCGCAAACGATGTGTTTGTGCCGGATGGAGTAAGGGGGCAGGCCATCAGTTTGACCGGCGGTTACATATATTATGCAAAACAACTGAATGCATTTAAAACAGATTCCTTCAAGAGTTTTACAATTAGTACCTGGGTGAAAATTCTGAATAATGGATCTAAAAGAACTATGCTGTTTCAACTGGCAAGGCCGGCTATGTTTACCGGAAATATCAACTTTGCCTTAAATACCAATTCTTTTCCTGCTTCGAACATAAACGAGTTGAAAATTCAACCCACCTTTACCACTGTGGGCGGCGGTACACAGGACAATCTGAATAATGTGCTATCTCCTAAAATCGGATCGGCCAAATGGACCCACGTGGCTCTTACTTACAACGGTGGTACCGGGATATTTGATATTTGGGCCGATGGTTTTAAAATAGGCGGATATCCAAGCAGAGGCACAGGTAACAATCTATTCAAGTCCTGGGAACCGAATGAAGTTATTATCGGATCTAATTATAACGGTATACCAGGCAAGCAGGTAAATTCTGATGTAAGCTTTGCACCAATGACGGGACAGATAGATGAGGTAAGGATATATAATATTCCTTTACCTGATGCATATGTAAGGGCGCTATATAATCTTGGTGTTGCGCACAAGTGATTGTTCGCTTTTTTGTCAGTTAAGTCATCGGTTTCTTTTTTATCTAACGCCTTGCTATAATGAAATCAAAAAAGATCATCGTCGTTGGCAGCACCAATATGGATATGGTTGTGAAAACCGATCATATACCTGCTCCCGGGGAAACCGTTTTATCCGGTGCCTTTTTTATGAACCCCGGAGGCAAAGGCGCCAACCAGGCAGTTGCCATATCCAGGTTAGGTGGGGAAGTGGTATTCATTACCAAACTTGGTAACGATATTTTCGGTAAACAATTTTCCCGGTTATTTAAAGAAGAAGGCATCGATACTTCTTACCTGATCTCTGATGAAAAACTCCCCTCGGGTGTTGCACTTATCACGGTTGACAAAGCAGGAGAGAATAGTATTGTTGTGGCTTCGGGAGCAAATGCTCAATTAAACCCGGAGGATATAAAGAATGCCCTGGCCGAAATTGTCGATGCCGCGTTTTTATTGGTGCAACTGGAAATTCCCATGCACACCGTTGAATTTGTGATTGATTATGCTTATCGGCATAATATCAGGATCATTTTAAATCCAGCACCTGCGAATAATTTATCTGCAGATCTGCTCAGTAAAGTGGATCTGCTCACTCCAAACGAAAAGGAAGCAAGTGATATTTCCGGTATAAAAGTAAACAGCATTGAATCGGCTTACGAAGCCGCCCGGATCATTTGCTCCAAAGGAGTAAAAAAAGTTGTGGTTACGATGGGAGCAATGGGTGCGGCAGTTTGTGAAGCAGGAAACTGTTACCTGGTACCATCTTCAGAGGTAACAGCAGTTGACAGTACCGCGGCAGGTGATGTATTTAATGGCGCATTGGTTGTTGCGCTTTCTGAAGATGAGGATTTGAAAGCGGCCGTAACATTTGCCTGCGAAGCTGCGGCGATTTCTGTAACCAGGATGGGTGCCCAGTCATCTATTCCGGTCCGTAATGAAGTCATCGCTCAAAAGCTTCACCAAAAAAAAACCTCATCTGAGTAAAATGATGATCGGTTAGTCCTGATAGTTATCTGTAAACGCATATGCCAAAATTATATTCCTTATCTATAACAATTGCTGCTTATGTTTATTGTAGAAGATTATCAACTCGCCATCTTTTTCTGTTTTATTACCATGCTATGCTGGGGATCCTGGGCCAATACACAAAAACTGGTGACCGGCAAATGGCGTTATGAATTATTTTATTGGGATTATGTCATAGGCATTCTCTTGTTTTCATTACTTGCAGCATTCACACTTGGCAGCAATGGCGGGAAAGGCAGAAGTTTCCTTGTGGATCTGCAGCAGGCCAGCACTGCGAACATCGGGAGTGCTTTCATCGGAGGCATTGTTTTTAATCTTGCGAATATCCTACTCACCGCTGCGATCGCAATAGCCGGTATGTCAGTTGCCTTCCCTGTTGGTATTGGCATCGCGCTGGTGCTGGGTGTTGTCATCAATTACACAGGGGTTCAGAAAGGCGACCCGGTGATACTATTTTCAGGAGTGCTACTTGTTTGTCTCGCCATCATACTCAATGCCATCGCCTACCGCAAAGCAGCCGCACAACAAAAAAAGCCCGGTACAAAAGGAATTACACTTTCCATCATCGCCGGTATACTCATGTCTGTTTTTTACAGGTTCATTGCTGCTTCTATGGATATCAACAATTTTGAAAATCCTGAGGCCGAAAAAATGACTCCTTATACTGCTTTTGTAGTCTTTGCCTGTGGCATTTTTGTGAGCAATTTTCTTTTTAACACGGTGATGATGAAGCGACCCATAGAAGGAGGAGTGTTGTCATACAAAGATTATTTCGGCGGAAGTTTCCGGTATCATTTAGTAGGTGTATTGGGCGGCGTTATATGGGGTACGGGAAATCTGTTTAACCTGCTTGCGGCTGGCAAAGCCGGTCCCGCTATTTCCTATGGTTTGGGTCAGGGTGCTACACTGGTTGCTGCTATCTGGGGTGTTTTTGTGTGGAAAGAATTCAGAAATGCTTCCATCCAGGTTTCCCGTTTATTGTTTGGCATGTTTCTATGTTTTCTTGCCGGACTCGCCCTGATCATTTATGCAGGACTTGCGTTATGACCAGACGAAACTAAGTAAGTCAGACAAAAAGATAACTCTACTCAAACGCTATCTGATGATTTAAAAATGTTGATATTTGGCCATGTTCAAATCAGTAACCGACTCACAGTCAACACTAACCGAACTTATGATTCCATCGTATGCCAATTTCGGCGGTAAGATCCATGGTGGAATCATCATGAGCCTGATGGATAAAGTGGCATATGTATGTGCTGCAAAACATGCGGGCAATTATTGCATTACGGCATCCGTTGATGATCGCAAAAGTTACGTCCTAGTTTTTAAAAAAGTAGGATACCATTTCTCCATTTGTCAACTCTTTCATTTCGCCAGTTCGTATGTTATACAACCTGCAGTTAAATGTTGACTTCACTTTTACGAAATAATTTCCTTTGCTGTTATGCCCATCCTCCACACCCACAATGGTAAAGGAACTGCCGCGCTGGTCACTTGTTGGATTTGCAGTGTGCCAAATCTCGTTTGTTTGAGGCTGGCCCCATATTATCGTGATTCCAGCAAAATAAATATTAGTACACCTTGAAAGAACAAATGGATATCCGCCCGGCTTAAAAAAAGCTTTAAATTCCGCTTCGGTGATGTTTGGATAATTATATACCATTCCCTTTTGTATTGTAACGGAACCGGGTGTGGCCTGGTTTATATTATTGATAAAGCTCGCGAATGACACTGTATCGACACCACCGCGGCCATATGTTATATCGTCAGGACCCTGTTTTGGAGCCTCCACGTAATTGTCCACACCACCTATTTTTGCTTTGAAATATGATGTTAACGGAACCAGTTCCTCAATGATGTCAGTCTTGATGACAGGCACTGCAATAGATCTTCGGGTGTTCCCTGCCGTTATGGAAAAGTATTCAGTGCCTGCTATAATTGGAGTTCCCGATGCTGTTAATGTAATTGTTTTTCTTCCGGTATCAATAAAGTTCCCCTTTCCGCTGAAGAAAAAACCATTTGCAGTGTCTGTTGTCAGTGACCAGTATCCTGTTTTTGATACTTTTATATCAAACTGTATTTTTTGACTGGAGGTCAGCGGCTTTCCTTTCACGAAAATGCTGTCACTGGTTATCACTACGCAAGGTGAATCTGCGGACATTAAGGTGAAGACTGCAAGGCTGTCAACCTGCTGAGGTGTCTCATACATTTCATCTCTTTCACAGCTTATAAAGAGCAGGCAATAAAAAGAAGCAACTACAAGGAAGATTCTCCCGAAATATTTCATAGAGTGTGGTTTTCAAATGGATAAGGCTCAAAACGCTTTGAAGTTGCACTACTTCGTGCAGGCAACTCTTGGGATAACGAATATCAGGCGATAATATGCAAATTCAATCAATATTATTTTTTTCAAATCTCTATTTGTTATACAATTATGATACAAATCATTCTTATCACAAAACCAGACACTTTTGTATGAAGGGTACATACCTCGGAGAATTCGAAGAAGTGGTACTTCTCGCAGTTGCGGTACAACATCAGGACGCTTACGGAGCGTCTATCGTCGGCGAGCTGGAAAAACAATTGAAGCGCTCTGTCAATCTTGGAGCCGTGCATTCTGCGCTAAGCCGATTGGAAGAAAAAGGATTGGTAAACTCCGTACTTGAAAAAATGCAGGGGGATCTCGAGGAGCTGTTCAGGGAACGACGGGAAATCGCAGGGGAGAAGGAAGCGGCTGGAAGATATATCCGTGATGTAATCGGCATCCGGAAAGTACTGGGTTCCGGTGAACTGAGTATCGTGAGATTGTTATCCGGTGAATTCATGCAGATGATCCTTGTAGCGATTGTTATAGCATTGCCGTTAAGTTACCTGGTTGTAGAAAACTGGCTGGAGAATTTCGCTTATGCCATCCAGTTAGAGTGAGGGTTCTTTGCCGGAGCTGGATTGGTACCCTGGTGATTGGCTGGCTAGCCGTTGCTGCACAGACTTTAATGCTGCGAGGATTAATCCTGTTAAAACATTGAGAGAGGAATAGAACAATTTTTAGCATAATTCTAACATTTCAGTTTAAGCTTATACTTTTCATGTAACAAAAGTACTGCTCTGAAAACCGCTGACGGGCAAGGATTGGGCCGTATTGGCGTTCGGTACTTGTTCGAAAATGAACACTTCTTCTCCCAAAACGGACACGCTTAATGAATACATGATAATCCCACCAGATTTATAGGCTATTTCTGATACAGTAGTTGTATCGTTTTCAAACACCCGTAAGTAACCACGGTTTTTAAAATGCTCATTTATAATTGTTTCTGGTTATGGTATACAGATTGGCATAAAAGGATAAAAGAAAGTCAATCACCAAAAACAATTTTTATGAAACAGATTATTTTATCAATGTGTGTTATGCTTACAGTATCTTTTACTTCGCTTTTTGCAAATAGCGATGATGATCCGAACACTAAAACGGAGCAGCGCTTTAAAATTGCATTTCCCGGTGCTGAAGGTGTAAAATGGAGTCAGGAAGGGAAGTATATCAAGGCGGTATTTTTGTTTTACGGACGGGGTACCCAGGCTTTGTTTAGTGCGGACGGCGAATTATTGGGTTCAGTACGGAATATATTTTATGCTGACTTGCCGGTAAGAGTGATGATAGCTATCAGAAAACGTTATGATAACGCCATACCTTTTGGTATGACGGAAGTTAACAGGCTTGACGGAACACATTACAGATTTTCCATTGACAAAGAAAACAAACGCCTTGAAATCAGTATATCACCGGATGGCAGTTTTATTAATGTAAAGTAACTGCGATAGCAAAAAATTCTCCGTACTTTAATGGTGTGAAACGCCCATGTGAATCTTTTGACACACCTGCTATACTGCGCTTCTGCAGGCAAGGCAGGAAAATGTTCACAGGGCGTTCCACTGCGCCCGCCGAAGTGTAACGGAGGCGGGTTCGACCATTAAAAATAGAATGAACGGATGAAATCAAGAAGAAACTTCCTGAAAAACACTGCTGTACTCGGTGCGGCAGTATGGGCGACGCCGGCAAATGCATTTCCGACAAGTGGCTGGGGTCAGAGGCCATTATCGCCTAACGCTGCAACCGAAGATCTTATCATAGGTCATGGCAAGCATAAATACAAGGTGGATAAGGCCTGGGCTAAGATCAACGCCACGAATACACCATTGGCTAATTGTCATGAGATGGTGCAGGATAATAAAGGTAACCTGATCATGCTAGGTGATGAACCGAAAAACAATGTATTGATCTTTGATAAAAGCGGTAAGCTGCTTGACAGCTGGGGTCACGGATTTCCCGGTGGTCACGCTTTTCAATGAAGGCGGTACTGATTTTCTGATGATAACCGACTGCGGTTATTTTAAAAATACAAAAGGTGGTCCCAATAGTCAGGCGGGTCAGGTTTTGAAAATGACCACGGATGGAAGGCTGGTGTTTGCTATCGGTCATCCACGTACGATAGGTATATACAAAGATGACGAACCTTTCCGACCAACTGAAACAGCGATTGCTCCTAACGGTGATATCTATGTTGCGGATGGATATGGTTCTGATTACATCATCCAGTATAACAGTAAAGGTCAGTATATCCGGCATTTCGGCGGGCATAATAATGCGAACCCCGATCATAACCTGCGCAATGCGCACGGTGTGACTGTCGATAACAGGCAAAAAGATAAACCCGTGTTGATCTGCACATCGCGTGAGGAAAATTGTTTCAAATTATTTTCTTTGGATGGAAAATTTCTGAGCCGTATCGATATGCCGGGCATGTATGTTTGTCGCGCGGTTATCGATGATGATAACTTGTATGCCGGAACCTGCT
>Ga0193752_1002214_pt1 | contig 14906 bp, 13 predicted proteins | sample H1c1metaG_FD_144924 | JGI IMG/M metagenome (GOLD analysis project Ga0193752, IMG submission 144924) | Soil microbial communities from a riparian zone of the East river system, Colorado, United States - H1c1 | ecosystem: Environmental > Terrestrial > Soil > Riparian zone | place: USA: East River... | reverse complement strand
CGCATAAGAGATCGTTGCTGCGGGTGCAGCCGTAATGGTTATGGGAGCGGTTGTGATCAATGTTGAACAACCGGCTGCAGCAGGAATAGTGTACGTAACTGTATAAGTTCCCGGCGTACTGGTTCCTAATGTTACATCACCTGTTGTAGCATTGATGCTCAGGCCTGCTGGTGCAGCTGTGTAGGTTCCGCCTGCGGTTCCCGTTCTTGTAACCGATGCAGTGCCAGCATTGGAACAATAGGGTGACCCTGCATAAGAGATCGTTGCTGCAGGAAGTTGTGTAATGGTGATCGTTGTTGTTGCTGTTACAACAGCACATCCGCCAGCGGCCGCAATGGTATAAGTAACCGTGTATGTACCGGGTGTACTGGTCCCTAATGTTACGTCTCCTGTTGTGGCATTAATGATTAAGCCTGCTGTTGAACTATAGGTTCCACCGGCTGTTCCCGTTCTTGTAACTGTGGCAGTTCCTGCATTGGAACAATAGGGTGAACCTGCATAAGAGATCGTTGCAGCAGGAAGCTGTGTAATGATAATAATTGTTGTAGCTGTTACAACAGCACAACCACCGGATGCCGCAATGGTATAAGTAACGGTGTAAGTACCAGGCGTACTTGTACCTAAGTTTACATCTCCCGTTGTTGCATTGATCGTTAAGCCTGCTGTTGAACTGTAAGCTCCTCCTGCTGTTCCTGTTCTTGTAACATTTGCTGTACCTGCATTGGAACAATAAGGTGAACCTGTATAAGAGATCGTTGCTGCAGGAAGCTGTGTAATGGTGATCGTTGCTGTTGCTGTCACAACAGGGCATCCACCCGAGGCCGCAATGGTATAAGTAACCGTATAGGTTCCGGGTGTACTCGTACCCAGTGTTACATCTCCTGTTGTAGCATTAATGGTCAAGCCTGCTGTTGAACTATAGGTTCCACCTCCTGTTCCTGTTCTTGTAACCGTTGCAGTTCCTGCATTAGAACAATAAGGCGAGCCTGTATAACTTATCGATGCGGCGGCAGGTAATGCTGTAATGGTAATCGTTGCTGTTGCCGTTACAACAGGGCAACCGCCGCTTGCGGCAATGGTATAAGTAACCGTATAGGTTCCGGGGGTACTCGTACCCAATGTTACATCTCCTGTTGTAGCATTAATGGTCAAGCCTGCTGTTGAACCATAAGTTCCACCTGCTGTTCCTGTTCTTGTAACCGTTGCAGTTCCTGCATTGGAACAATAAGGAGTGCCTGTATAAGAAATAGTTGCTGCAGGAAGTTGTGTAATGGTGATCGTTGTGGTTGCCGTTACAACAGGACATCCGCCAGCGGCTGCAATGGTATAGGTAACTGTGTAGGTACCAGGGGTGCTCGTGCCTAATGTTATATCACCTGTTGTTGCATTGATAGTTAGCCCTGCGGTTGAACTATAAGTTCCGCCTGCGGTTCCGGTTCTTGTAACTGTTGCAGTTCCTGCATTGGAACAATAAGGTGAACCTGTATAGGAGATCGTTGCTGCAGGAAGTTGTGTAATGGTGATCGTTGTTGTAGCGGTTACAATAGGGCATCCACCCGAGGCCGCAATGGTATAAGTAACCGTATAGGTTCCGGGTGTACTCGTACCCAATGTTACATCTCCTGTTGTAGCATTAATGGTCAAGCCTGCGGTTGAACTATAAGTTCCACCTGCGGTTCCTGTTCTTGTAACCGTTGCAGTTCCTGCATTGGAACAATAAGGAGTGCCTGTATAAGAAATAGTTGCTGCAGGAAGTTGTGTAATGGTGATCGTTGGATTACCGCTATTACCAGTACCAACACAGGAATTGGCATCAGTTACTGAAACCAGCGAATAGCTTGTTGTGCCGGAAGGCGTAACAGGAATATTGGTGCCACTGACATAATTATTTACCGTAAAATTAGAGCTGCCGTTTGTATACACAACCGTGTATGGAGAAACACCACCTGTTATCGTAGTGGTTAAATTTGCAGTACCTCCGGCACAAATGGTTGAAGAGCCTGAAACTGCCAACACAGATGAACTTGAACAACATGCAGACGACAAAGCAACATTGGATAAGACCAGTATCTCGGCAGCTGTTAGGGCCCGGTTATATATCCTCAGTTCATCGATCTTACCTCCAAACGGGTTATACCTCGGGGGCGTATAGCCTCCATAACACATGGCACCGGCCTGCATATTAATAGGATAAGTGGGGGCAGTTGTACCTTCTGTAGCTGAGAGCCGGAAAACTCCATCTACGTAAAGCGATATAGTGCCATTATTTCTTACTGCCGTTGCGTGGTGCCAGCTGCCGATGGAGAAATTTGTTGCAGCAGCACTACCCACAGAATTATTTTTATAGTTGAATTGCAGGTTCCAGGTTCCCGCTACTGTTGACCATAGCCAAATTCCCCATCCCCCATAATTCAGGCAATTATCTACCAGGCCGGATGTGCTGCTCCCGTTAAAAAAAAAGCTGAATCCAACTGTAAAGTTATTAGTTCCGCTAAAATCCAAATTGCCGTTATCAATAAAATCGATATACGAATTCAGGTTTCCCCCGAACTGAACAGCTGTATTTGGAGCATTACAAGGGTTTGTTGTAAAAGGGGTACTTACTCCGGTAGCCGTTACATTGGCAGGACCGCCATTGGTGTAGTTTCCGCTAAAAGGAAAGTAAGCTATTAAGCCAGCGGTAGTTTGAGCTGTGCTACTAACAGTGCAAAGCAGCACGATACTGAAAAGTAAAGATCGTAACATGGTGTCGGGTTTTATAAAGTAGTAAAGAATGTGATTTTTGCTTGCTGGCGGTGTGATTCATCGAATATACATGACATTTAGTAAGCCCTTGGTGTTATAAAAAGAATTCTCAATGCAGGCCTTCATCGTGTATATTATTAGTGTATCCTATACCGACATATCTATCCCAAAGAACGAAATAATAAATAAGGCTTAATACAGCTAAAAAACCTTTTCTGAATGGGTGAAAACACCCTATGCGGCAGCAATATTTTATTATATGAACAAATTTTTATTTGATGGTGCCCTTACGAGTGATATCAGTAAGCTCTTTTCCATGGCCTTTTTCAGCCAAATTCATCTTTAATGACCGATAAAATGCTGCAATATGAAACCGGGCCGTTAAACGGGTATGCTTTATTGTGGGGGAAGGTGTGGTACCTAACGTATGTTGAGCCGCCGGCTTATTTGGATAAATTTGTTTTACGTGTACGGCAAACAGTTAATTTTGTTTGTCTGCACTGGCTTTCAGAAAATCTTGTATGCCCTGCAGTATCTTTTCTGCTATCTGCTGCTGAAATCCTTCATCCAGTATTTTCATTTCATCTTCGGGATTACTAAGGAACAATGTTTCCACCAAAGCATTGGGATATTCAATAGGACTGTTAAGCATAAAATTAAAACTGCCATTGTTACCCTGGTCCTTCAGATCCAATTCCAGCATACGTTTGTGAATAGCGTTGCTTAATCCTCTAAATCCAATATAACGGTAGAAACTACTGGTTCCCTTTACACGTATTGGATCAACAGTGGAATTCAGGTGAATGCTGATCAGCAGGTCGGGTACACTATCGCGGTAAAATAAAATACGTTCTTTATTATCAACAAATTTTTCGGTTGTTCTTGTCATGATCACTTTGGCCCCGGCCTGTTCCAATACCTTTTGCAATTTAAGTGAAACCGCAAGTGTGAGCATTTTTTCGGATGACCCTGTTGGCCCGCCTGCACCGGTATTGGTGCCGCCATGGCCTGCATCTACGGCAATGGTTAAATTGCGGAGAGAAAGATCTTGCGGCTGCCGTTTTATCTTTATCACCAGGGTATTGCCTTTGTAATAAATGCTGTGGCCCCAATGTTGTGCATGCTTCAGCTCAATCGTAATGCGGAAGATCTCATCTTCTACCTGTTCGTAACTCACATTCTTTATTTCTTTCGTATTCTCAAGTTGTGTTATCCAATTCGTGTTGTTAGTAGCGCCAAAAACATCCACTACAATTTTAGAAGGGTCAACCAGCTGAAAACTCTGGTAAGGCAATTTTGCAAGCAGGCCCAGCTGCACATAATCAAAAGTACTGTCGCCATAAACCGTCCACCGGTCGGTAAGCGATTCGGGTGTAAAACTCCCCTTGGATAAGAACTCCACCGCATCATCATCAATATAAGCTGTTCGGTATTTGCCCAGCCTTACTTTATACTGGCTTCCTACTTTACCAACTACGTTCAGTAAAACCATCGAATCCAGGTAACCGATCTTGGCACCGCCCAGGCGGTCATCGCCCAGGCCGAATAATAAGTGCGCCAGCCTTCCTTTAGTAACAGCAATATTGGGGGCCATTGGTCCAAACATACTCACCCAGCTTTTAGTTTGCTTTGTAATTGCTTTGCCTGTTTTATCTGTTATGGTAACAGGTATCTTATTCACCAAAAAACTATCTGTTTCCTTTACAACATATTCACCCTGGTATATCCCCGGCATCTTGTTGTTGGGCATTTCGTACAGCGGAATATTTCCATTAGCAACTACAGTACTTCCGGGCAAGGCCTTCACTTTAAATTTTATCCTGTCGCCGGGCATTACAAATAAATTGCCTTCAGGAAAAGTTTCTATGCTGACAATGTCCAGCGTCTTCACCGTATCAGGCGGAGCCGGTAAAGTATAATTATAATTTAGTTTTTTATCTGTTGATTTATCCGGTGCAGTAAATGCGATCAGGTTAAAAACCGTATCCCCCGGTTTTAAATTAAGTTCATAAGCAAAAGCTCCTGTTGGGTAAACCTTTACTTCTTTACCATTGATAGTAAGGTTACATGTTTTACAGGTACTGCCAACAACAAACTGTCTTGCTGTTTTTACATTGATCTGTACCTTGGTGGGTTCAACCAGTTTTATAAAAGGCTTATCGCTTGTTTGAGCAAAAGAAAAAATACTCATCAGCATCGCCTGAATGATCAGTAAGGATTTCATTCAGGCAAGATAAAATAAATTACCCTGTGAGGAAGTTAATTGTTGGCAAAAAAACAACTGCCTGGTAATATAATTATCACTTGGTTTTTGCAGAAGTAAAGATCCCAAACAGGTCATATGGTTTTTTACTGAACTCGTCGTTAAATAAACGGGCTGTAAGGAAAATGGATCCGACGAATGCAAGCACAATGAACAATTGGGCCGGGGTTGTTCTTTGAATATCCTGCTTTGATCTTACGCCACATATTTCACCGGGACAGTGTTGTATCTTTTCTTTAAAAAAGAGCGGGTAGAATTTACATCCCAAACAAATACCAAAGGCTGATTCAAAGAACAGGAAGAGCAGGCAAATAAGGCAGACGATCCCTGTTACCGGGCTATATGAATTAACGACTACCATAAAAAGGAACATGGTAGCAGAAAGAGTCACGCCGATCATCCATGCAAACTTTTTGGGCCGGGCATCCACATATTCAGGAACCTGGTTGCGAACGATCAGTCGCCCGATTATTAAAGTGGGAGAAAACCTGGGGTTAACAAAAACACGTATGATAAAATCAACAAGAAAAAGCGTGATAACATACTTTATGGGCAGGAAATTGTTTTTAAACATGATAAGCATCAGCGAAATGAATGTTGCCAAAAAAAGTATGCCGGCCGATGCCCTTATTTCCCTTTCATTTAAAACAGGGATATCATATCCTGCTACATTTTCTCCAAATTGTATTGTCTTATTCATTTTTGATTTTTTACGTAGGCATTTAGAATTTATACCCAAGTTTTAAAAAACTGCTCCAATTATTCAACCTGGCAGTACCGGCTGATTCATATTTTGAATTTGCATAGGAAACTTTATTGGTCATTGCATAGCATGCTCCGATACCAATAGAGATTTTTTTAAAATAATAAGCAGAAGATGTTCCCAGGCCATAACTAAATATAGTTTTGTGGTCTTCCGCTATATTGGCAAAGATCAAACCTGCACCGGGCCCAATCCCCAATTTAATATTTGATCTATCCAGTATTACACACTGAGGGTTGATCTCAATAGTTGTTGATGAGATCTTTTGAGCCTGTTGGTGTGTAAACTTAAAATGTTGTCTTATATAAGCCTTTTGGGATTGTACTAAGGGGCATTGCAATGAAACTTCAACTCCATATACCGCAGAAGCAGCATCAGGGTTTTTAAATTTTTGAAACCCACCGATCAGTGATATCTCCATCTCTGGTTTATATTTTTTTAAATCCTGCATTTTTTGCGCCTTAAGCAGGACGGGAATAAGAAAAGCCAGGAGAATAATGATCTTTTTCATGACATCTTGTTTTAGGTTAATGTTATAAGTATGGCTAGTATCATTTAAGCCGTTATGCAATAATAAGTAACGAAAGAAAGCACCCAACACCTCAGTCAATGAACAACACATTATGGTAAACAAACAATGGAATTATGGGGATCGTGAGTCCTGAATTGTGAGACGTGAATGGCGAATTGTTTCAGGGTGCTGCTTCATAAAGCTCTTCCTCACGAGTCACAACTCACCATTCACGAATTTGATTGACCTTTTCTCTACATTGGTTTACCATAAACCCCGTTCTGTAGACTTTAAAGAAGGAAGTAAAAAGATTTACCGATTTTTATATGATGAATAGCAAAAGGAAGTCATTGACCGATACGAAGCTGGTCATATTCTATTTATGGATGGCGCTTGGATTTTTTTTGCTGAACACCTTTCACCTATGGGATACTTATCCCGGCAGGTATTCCGCTGCTGTGTTCAATAGTCTTTGGGCAACTGCGTATCTTACCGTGCTCAATTTTATTCTTTATGAATACAGCATTCCTTTTATCCTGAAGAAAAGAAAAACGATCATTCTTAATATTCTTACCGGCATACTGCTTCTTTTTGTTCATGCAATGTTTTATTCTTACGGGTCGTATGGCTGGCGCTCGTTGGGTATCAACCTCCATATTTTCACCAGTTTAAAAACATATACTTCCCTTAGCCAGTTACTCCAGGGTTACATGGCTTTTAGTATGGGATCAGTTTTCATGTTTGGAATTATCAGGCATATTCACAATTATTACAAACTAAAGCAGGCCACAAAGCAACTGCATATCGAAAAAAAGGAAGCAGAGCTGAACTACCTTAAATCGCAGACCAACCCGCATTTTTTATTCAACACTTTAAATAATATCTACTCGCTGGCCAGGGATAAATCAGACCTTGCACCCGAATCCATTTTGCGACTGTCGAAAATATTGCGTTTTATGTTGTATGAGACCAGTGGTGATTATATAGCCGTAGAACAGGAACTGAAGATCATGAATGATTATATCGCTCTTGAAAAATTACGTTACGATGAATCACTGCATGTTAATTTTAACCATGATATTGAAGATATGAAACAGGCCCTTCCTCCCCTGCTGCTGATCCCCCTGGTTGAAAACGCTTTCAAACATGGTGTGTCTGAAACAAGAGGTACTCCCTTTGTAGATATTCATCTTTCCATTAAGAACCGGTTCTTATTATTTTTAGTAAAGAATTCTACTGAAAAAAATTCAGGGGAAGATGCAGTAAGAGAAAATATCGGGCTGTCCAATCTGCGTCGCCAGCTGGAATTATTGTATAAAGATTTTGAGCTTACCGTTCAGCAGGGCGATGCTGTTTTTACCACTTCTTTAAAGATCAATCTTGCAAGCCATGTCTGATATAAAATGCATTATAGTAGAAGATGAACCGCTGGCAGCAAAAGTGCTGGTTGATTATATTTCGCAGATACCATTCCTTAAATTAGCAGGAACATTTAAAGATGCTATCCTTGCAACCGACTGGCTACGGCATAATAATACCGATCTTATCTTCCTGGATATTCACCTGCCTAAATTAAAGGGCATGGCTTTTTTAAAGACACTTACGCACCCGCCGGCTGTTGTTATTACCACTGCTTATCACCAGTATGCTGTAGAAGGTTTCGACCTGAATGTAACAGACTATCTCTTAAAACCATTTGAGTTTGAGCGTTTCTTAATTGCGGTAAATAAAGTGCGTACAGCAGAAACTCAAAAGCAACCTGACGGTAACAGTGAGGTTGTAGCCGAAAGTTCCGCAGCAAAAGATTTTATATTCCTGAACGTTCAAAAAAAGAAAGTGAAGATCTTATTCTCCGAGATCATTTATGTTGAAAGCCAGCGGGAGTACATTAAAATAGTTACCACAAAAAAAGAATGGCTCTCTAAAATGAGTACACATGAAATGGAGGAGCTCTTACCTGCACACCTTTTCAAACGCATACACCGGTCTTTTATCATTGCACTCAGCAGGATCGAATCTTACAATGCCGAAATGGTAGAAGTTAATGGTGTAGCTATTCCCATTGGCAGGGGTTACCGGCATATTATTGAGAACCTGTAGGGGCCCTGAGCGAAGTCGAAGGGTTTGTCTTCTCAGCGAAGTCGAAGAATCTGTAAGGACATGCATCATCTTTCCCACTCCTTTTCAGGCGAGTCTCTACTCATTGCCTTAGCGTAGCAGGACTCGCCGTACTACGGAGCAATTCCAAATTTCCTTCTTACTTTTTTTCTTGATAAAAAAAGTAAGCAAAAAAATCAAGGCGAACCCGATGCCTCCGGTCGTTTCGCCGGGCCTGAGCCACTGGACCAGTATGCTTTTTTAAAACCGGTTCATACACATACCATTTTTCAGAAGCTTATTAAACCATTAGCACTTCAATTATCATTCGTGTGGTAGTTTACACTTATGCAGTATCAAAATAGAAAAATACCATGGTCGCACTTACATCATTAAAACAAAGTGTGGGTATCCATTAATTTAGAAACTGCTTTTCTTCCCGTTAAGTAACAGCGCCTAAGAGTAGGATTACCGATGTACAAGCCACAGTAGTGCAAAAGTTCAATCAGGGATTCCCACAAGGGAACGAGCGAAGCTCACCCACAATCGGGATGTAATCGATTGTGGGGGCCCTCCTGAGCTGAGCCGAAGGATTGGGTTACTTTTTTGGAGCAAGTGGTACATCCCGAACTTGCTTCGGGGCAAAAAAGTGACAACAAATATTTAAGATTTTATTTTCATTTTAATGCCATATGATAAATAGGTTACTTCCGTACTTTTAGAAATGCCTGTCTTTCAACTTAAAAAGTTCGACCTTCGTGCCCTGAACAAACCGGTTCTGTTAATATGGATAAGCCTGTTGAATATTTTGTTGACGAAGATTCTGTTGTAAGAAAGGTCTGGGGTAAATCAGATACCATCCTTTTTATTTTTGCAGGCGCTGCAGCCGAGTTCGCCCTTAATAAAGCAGTTGATTGGCTCTATCATACAGGTAAGCTTCCTGCCGACCCCATCGGGAGATTATTTTCAACCGTAACCTATGCCAGGCTGATCGTTTTTTCAGAACTTGATGATGCCAACAATGCTATTGATAAAATTACATCCATACATTCGGCAGTTGAAAAAAGCCGCAATGCAACCATCCCCGACTGGGCATACCGCGATGTATTATTCATGCTCATCTGGTATTCCATTGCAGCATTTGAATTGCTGGAAAGAAAACTAAATGATGATGAAAAAGAAGCATTGTTTGATGTGTTTTACCGGGTTGGCAAACGCATGCATTTAAAAGGCTTGCCGGAAAATTATAAGGATTGGCTCATCATGCACAATGAACACCTGCAGGCCGACCTGATAAAAAGTGCTCTCACCACCGATCTTTTTAAACAATATAAAAAGCACCTGGGAAATTTCAGGTATAAGCTCTTGCTGGAGTCTCAAAAACTGGTTGTTCCAATAAGGGTTAAAGAACTGCTGGGTTTTAATAATAGTAACTGGTTGCAGGTCATCCTTTGGTTTTATAAATTAAGCAGGTATATAAAATTAGACGGCTTTTTCAAATCGATCCTCTTACCAAAGGAATATAGTGCACAGATAAAAGCGCTGGATAAATAAACTTTTTCCTTTTTCTTCTTTTCAGGCGAGTCTCTACTCATAGCCTTAGCGTGGCAGGACTCGCCGTACTACGGAGCAGATCAATTCTAAATTCTTTCTTACTTTTTTTCTTGATAAAAAAAGTAAGCAAAAAAATCAAGGCAAACCCGATGGCTCCGCCGTTTTGCCCGGCCAGCGCCACGTGACCAGTATACTTTTTCAAAACCAGTTCATAACACATACCATTTTACAGAAGCTTATTAAACCATTGGCATTTTAATTATCATAAGTATGGTAGTTTACACTTATGCAATATCAAAATAGAAAAATACCATGGTCGCAGTTATCACAAAAAAACATAGTGTGGTATCCATTAAATTAATAACTGCTTTTCTTTTAGTTAAGCAACTGCGCCTAAGAGTAGCGATCAAATGCTGAATTCACAGTCCGCAGGATGCTGTGCATAGTACCACTGCCGAACAAAGCTGCTTCCCGAAATCGGGCTGTATTCGATTTCGGGGCTCCTTTTTGGTTACTTTTTTGGAGAAGCAAAAAAGAACAATAAAAAATAAAAGCTACTAACTCCATTTAACTGCCATTAAAAAAGGCTCGCCTCAGCAAACCTTTAATAAATATTTCTTTAAAACAACAACCTATCGCTGCTGCAATATTGTAAGCTCCGGTTTACCCAAAACCCCTGCAGCTTCCATAGCTTCAGCCAGCTGCGGACTACTCATAAAACCATGCACAGCTTCCACACTGGGAAAATTTACGCTTACGGTCACCAGGTTCTCATTGTCAACCGAACTGTACACAGCGTTGGTTGTTACACCCGCTGCTGCACGCAATCCCTCTCCATCATCAAATCCTTTTTTCCAGGTTTCAAAATCTTTTACTTCATGAGTCATTAATACAGTTACCATTGTTTATTGTTTTTTAAGGTGAACGATCAATATAGAACAATTTTTAAAAGCAGCCTTAAAAAAATACAATTTTATAAAATGGCATGCTCTTTGTTTTTCCCCTTTTGGAAACAGGAACCCTTTCTTTTTATTGAAACTTTTTCCTTTTCCCGTAAGGCTGAAGTGCAGTGGTCCGGCACGTTGCCAGCTACTGACTTCAGCTTTTTTGATCTAACCCTGAGCAAGTGTTTTTTATAACAATTCTCATTCCGTGGCGTTCGGCTTTCCCTAAAAGCAGTCCCGGTTTCCGGATGTATTTTAAAGCATCTTCTCAGAAGACATTTATTTTGTCTGATACTTTTATAGAATTTATCAGGCCTTAACGTTTAACCTTAACTGTAAAATGGCGGTAAAAAAGCAAACAACCCAAACAGCAAAGCCACTTCAAAAGTCTTTAACAGGGGTTTCAGGTTTTGATGAAATTACTTTTGGCGGATTACCCAGCGGCAGGCCTTCATTGATCTGTGGCGAAGCCGGCAGCGGCAAAACTTTATTTGCCATGGAATTTTTAGTACATGGGGCCAGGGAATTCAATGAGCCGGGTGTATTTGTGGCTTTTGAAGAAAAAGCCAGTGAATTGGCAACCAATGTTGTTTCGCTGGGCTTTGATGTGAACAAGCTGGTTGCACAAAACAAATTACGCATCGACTATGTACATATAGATAAAAGCGAGATCGAAGAAACAGGCGAGTACGACCTGGAAGGACTTTTCATCAGGCTTGGCCACGCTATTGACAGCATTGGTGCAAAACGTGTGGTGCTGGATACGGTGGAGAATCTATTCTCAGGCCTGGATAATAAAGCCATTTTAAGGGCCGAATTAAGACGCCTGTTCCAATGGCTTAAAGAGAAAAATGTTACCGCATTGATAACCGGCGAAAAAGGCGAAGGATCACTAACACGTGAAGGGCTGGAAGAATATGTTTCCGACTGCGTGATCGTGCTGGATCACCGTGTAACAAACCAGGTATCTACCCGCCGCCTGCGCATTATAAAATACAGGGGCTCTGTACATGGCACCAATGAGTACCCTTTTCTTATTGATAATGACGGCATTTCTGTATTACCCGTTACCTCTTTAAGATTGCAGGGTACGGTTTCAACCAATCGCATCGGAACAGGCATTCCATCGCTGGATGCTATGTTGGGCGGAAAAGGAATTTACCGGGGCAGCAGCCTGCTTGTTACCGGTACTGCCGGCACCGGTAAAACGAGTATTGCTGCCAGTTTTGCCAATGAAACCTGTAACAAAAATGAACGTTGCCTGTATTTTGCTTTTGAAGAGTCTGAACACCAGATCATCCGCAATATGCGTTCTATCGGGATGGACCTCAATAAGCATGTAAAAAAAGGATTGCTGCAATTCCACGCAGCCAGGCCTACCATGTATGGTTTGGAAATGCACCTGGTACAGATCACCAAAGTTATCCGTGATTTTAAACCAAAAACGGTTGTGATCGATCCCATCACCAACCTGGTAACTGTGGGCACTGCTACCGAAGTACAATCCATTCTTAACCGCCTGCTGGATTTTTTACAGGTAAGTGGTATAACCGCAGTATTCACCGGCCTTACCCCTAACAGCATCGGCACAAATAATCACGAAGATGAGACTGTGGCCTCGCTGGTTGATACCTGGATACATGTTAAGGATATTGAAATGAATGGCGAGCGCAACCGCGGGCTTTACATCATGAAGAGCCGTGGTATACAACACAGCAACCAGGTAAGAGAATTTCTTATTACAGGTAATGGACTGGTATTGCAGGATGTGTACCTGGGGCCCGACGGCGTTTTAACAGGATCGGCCCGGGAAGCACATAAGCTGCAGCAGGAAGCAGAAAAACAATTTCAGCAGGAAGTGGTGAGCAAAAATGAAAAGCAGTTGCTGCGCAAAGAACAGGAACTGGAGTTAAAGATACAGGCGCTTAAAAATGAATTTGAATTACTGAAAGATAGCCTGTTTGCATCTTTCAGCGATGAAACACGCCGAAAGCAGATCGTTGAAGCCAAAAAACAGGATCTGCTTCGTTACCGCAGCGGTACGAATACCGGCAATCCTAAAGCAAAAAAATAATTTTATGAGCAAGAAGGAAACATGGCAATTAAGATTGTATATCGCCGGCGAAACCGCCAAATCGGTAACAGCTTTAAGGAACCTGAGACAATATTGCGAAACACATTTAAAAGGCCGGTATAGTATTGAGGTCATTGACCTGCTGGTAAAACCACAGCTTGCCGAGGGCGACCAGATATTTGCAATCCCCACACTGGTGAGAAAAGTTCCCGAACCCATCCGTAAGATCATCGGCGACCTGTCTGATGAAGAGAAAGTGCTGGTTGGTCTGAATATTGTACCCATCACTGAAAAAACCGTAACCTCATGACCGATGAATCATATAATAAACCTGGTCATGTATTGAAACTATATATTACAGGAGCATCAGTGAATTCGGCGAAAGCCATCAGTAATATAAAACAGATATGCGAAAAACATCTTAAAGATAGCTACCAGCTGGAGATCATAGATGTGTACCAGCAGCCTGCATTAGCCAAACAGGAACAGATAGTGGCATTGCCGCTATTGGTAAAATCGCATCCCCTGCCGGTAAAGCGCCTGGTAGGCAATATGTCTGACACAGATAAGGTTTTAAAAGGTTTGGAATTGGCATGAAAATAGAAACTGTATATCCAATGCAGCAAACACAGCAAAAATATGAAGACCTGCTTACTCAAAACGAGGACCTGCAATTGCGGCTGGACGAAGCCGAGAGCATCATAGAAGCTATACGTAACGGGGAGGTAGATGCCCTGATCGTGAAGAAAGATAACGAACCCCAGCTATATACTTTAAGAAGCGCCGATCATACTTACCGTGTCTTTATTGAAAAGATGCATGATGGCGCCATTACACTCAACAGGCAGGGTATTATTGTTTATTGCAATTCCAGTTTCAGTGATATGCTGCATATTCCCATTTCCGGTTTACTGGGTAAGCAGTTCCTGGATATTATACCACGGGCATATAGAATAGCGGTTAGATCCTTACTCGAAAAAGCATGGCATAGCGACAGTAAGGCAGAAATAAGTTTTCCCGGGGAAAACAGATTATTACCAGTGCTGCTCTCACTCAGCCGGCTTGAGGTTGATGGCGGCCAGTCTTTAAGCGTTATCATTACCGACCTTTCATTTCAGAAAGAAGCACAGGAACAAAAAAAAACACTGGAGCAAAAAGATGAATTCATTTCCATTGCCAGCCACGAGTTAAAAACACCCGTAACCAGTATCAAAGGTTATATACAATTGCTAAGGCATAGTTTTAAGGAAGAAGGCAATACCAGGGCAGAAGAAATGCTTGGCAGGGCCGATGTACAGGTCAACAAACTTTCGAAACTCATCAGTGAGTTGCTGGATGTAAGGAAAATAGAGAACGGGCAGTTGCAGTATAACGAAGAAAGTTTCGACCTGGCTGCACTGGTTAAAGAAATGGTACAGGAATTGCTCAGTTTCTCAAACACACATGACCTGTGTTATACGGTTGAGGATAATTGTATGGTGTATGGCGATCGCCATAAGATCAGCCAGGTAGTATCTAATTTAATAGAGAACGCCATTAAATATTCGCCTGCCAAAAGCCAGGTAATAATAGATGTAAGCCAGGCTGATGGTAAAGCCTGTTGCAGCGTACAGGACTTTGGCAGGGGTATCCGGCCGGAGGAACAACTCAAGATCTTCGGGCGCTTCTACCGGGTGGGCGGTTCGCTTGAAAGTACCTACTCCGGAATGGGACTGGGATTGTATATTTCGGCAGCCATCATTAAAAAACACCACGGTAAACTTACCGTTGAAAGTGAGTATGGAAAAGGCTCAACCTTCCGGTTTGAGCTACCCTTAATGTAAAAACTATGAGTAGAATATATATAGTAGATGATGATCCGGATATTGTAGAGATATTGAGAATGATGTTGCAAACCCAGGGATACCAGGTAAAAGCAACAACCAATCCCAATGATATCTTAGCATGCACCGGCG